>SWCF01003670.1_pt1 | contig 192568 bp, 167 predicted proteins | sample 4690081 | NCBI WGS metagenome assembly SWCF01 (sample SAMN10267280, study PRJNA491770) | bioreactor metagenome | isolation source: DHS bioreactor inoculated with | place: Japan: off Shimokita Peninsula
GGGGGGGGCATACGGGCACAGCGATTAAACACAAGCGCCCGGAATTTTGCGGAAAGACTTTACAAAATTGCTGGAGTGTCATCGCTGCCCAAGTGCGAATTATCACATTCGCAAAGCCCATCACTTCCGGAAACAAACACGCGTCCGCAATTCACGGGTCTTCAGTTCCCATGGAATTATTTGATCAATCTCATTGTACCCGATGAATTTTTGGCCAAACTGCCGTAGCGATAGCGAATTGGAGAGTGAGAATGCAGGGAGTCAGTGCAGGAAGAGTTTGCGCCGGGCTACTGATATTCCTGGCAGGTCATTTTTTCTTGATCGCGGCAGCAGCGGCGGCTTACCAGGCCACCGCGACGACAAATCTGAACTACCGCGCGGGTCCGGGCACGAACTATCAGGTCGTCGGCACAATTCCTCAGGGTGGTAGCGTGACCGTCTACCAGTGCACCGAAAATTACAACTGGTGCGACATCGACTATACGGGTCAACGAGGCTGGGCCTCCGGCAAGTACCTGAGTTACGCAGGCAGTGGCGACTACTACGGGCGCCCACTCCTTTCATCCGGTGTCTATATCGGCCTTCCGCTTATCTGGAGAAATTATCCGATCTACCGGCCACGACCGCCGTCCTTCCGCCCCCCCAATTATCGACCGCCAGGACACAGGCCGCCCGGCTACCGGCCGCCAGGGTACAGGCCGCCCGGATTCCGGCCTCCGGGAAACAGACCACCTGGCTACCGTCCACCAGGTCAGAGGCCACCCGGATTCCGTCCACCTGGCAACAGGCCTCCGGGGTTCCGGCCTCCAGGAAACAGACCGCCTGGCTACCGGCCACCGGGTCAAAGCCCCCCCGGCTTCCGTCCGCCGGGAAACAGACCTCCGGGGTTCCGGCCACCGGGTCAGAGGCCACCCGGATTCCGCCCACCTGGCAACAGACCTCCGGGGTTTCGGCCTCCAGGCAACAGACCGCCCGGCGCTCGCCCGCAGCGCCCCGGCCGACCGACAGTGCGCCCGTCGCGACCATCGCGCCCCAACGCCAGGCCTCCGAATTTTCGCCCCAGACCAGGCGCACGACCTGGCGGTGGCAATCGCGGAAGACCTCGCGGCGGTGGCGGAGGTCGCCGCAGATGATCGCCTGTCCTTTTGTGAAGGAACTACGCAGATGAACAAGATGATATCCATGTTTGCGGCAGCGCTTTTCCTCCTGCCTGCTACAGCGTCGAAGTCCAGGGCCGATGCCTTGCAAGACGCGTTGTCGAGAGGCAACCTGCGGGTTGGCGTTGCCGCGGAAAGTTTGGTTCCCTGGTTGGCAACGGACAAAACCGGCGCGCGTATCGGCTTCGAAATCGATGTGGCGACGAGCGTGAGTGACGCACTCGGCGTGCCCGCCGAATTCGTAGAAGTCCCCTACGACGATTTGCCCGAGAGCCTGAACGCAGGCAAGGTGGACGTGGTTATCTCCGGCGTGACGGTTACTGCGGAAAGGGCCCGGGACGTATTTTTCTCTTCTCCCTACGCTACGACGGATTTTACCGTCGTCGTGGACAAGACCAACCTACCCGCGGGAGCGGCTGAAAAAGGGTATGACATAAAAGGCATGAAAATCGGAGTTGCTTGGGAGTCGCTCGCTGAATATGCCGCATCGACCGTATTTCAGGCCGCCGAGATCGTGAATTTCGATAACAACGGGCTCCTGCGCGATGCCTTTCTCGACGGAACCGTACAGGGGCTCATCGCGCCTACGCCCTACCCGACCTTCATCGTTTCCAGGGATCCTGACCGCTACGCGATGGAACCGGCTCCACTCCTGTCGACGGTCCAAGCCATGGCGGTTCGTCCCGACAGTCCGCGCCTGCTCAACTTCCTCAATGCCTGGATCGTTGAAAACAAGGCAAACGGGGCGTTGGGCGACATGACCGCCTACTGGTTTAAAGGCAGCGAGTGGCTGGACAACCTGGAAGGCTACGATCCCGGTGCGGAGGAGACGGGCGCCGGGACCGACGAGAAGGCACAATAGATTGCTTTCCCATCCCGCCCGCCCCCCGCAACCGCTCGCCTCACGCGGTTGAGGTGTCAATTCGGTTCTTTGAAAGTTGCGGATGGTTCAAGAAACGATTGATCAGCGGAAGGAGCAGGCTGACAGCTGCAAAAACATAGACAGCAGCGGCTGCAATCTGCAAAACACGCGGCAAGACAGCAACTTCCGACCCCATAGGGAGACTGGACAGGGTCAGGCCGAAAAGCGTGACGTAGGTAACAAAGCCGGGCAAATAAACCGGCCCCCACCGATCGGTCGCGATAAAGCAGGTAGACAGGAAAAGCGACGTTGCCGCGGTCACCGCCACGAGCAACAAAAACTCGCCATGCAGGTGGAACAGAAATGCCGAAACCGTCGCTAGTACGCCACCCAGCAGGTTTCCCAGTCCAAACGCCACCGCATATTGCCGCAACTGAGCGACGCCAGGCTGGCGCAGTAAGGTGGCGGTCGTCATCAGAACAACGATTGCCGGAACACCGTCCGATGTCAGGGAAAGATGCAATGGCAGCATTATGATCGTCGCCAGCACCGCGCGGGCAATAGGCGGAATTCGCGCAGCCTCTTCAGCGGCAAGCGATGGAGCCGGAGCGGTATAGTCCGGCGGATTCGGAAAAACGGCGTGAGCGAAAAACATCAGAGCGATGCCCCCAAGGACCGCAAGCACAAGCTCGCTGACCAGGCCGAGCGCCAGCCCGGTTGAAGCTGTTGCCAGTGAGGACACGATCACAATGATCGTCACCGCCAACGATCCGGCCGAGCGGAAGCGCGGGATGAAGCACAGGGCAAAACCCCAGAGATAGAGCAGCAGCATCCCGATTACATAGACGCCTGGAATCGAAAGGGTCAGAGTTGCGACCCCGTAGACCAGAATGGCCGTTCCACACGCGACCACAAGCAGAAGTGCGACGGCTCCAATCGTCGGGACGAACGGAGAGGCCGCAAGCAATTGTAATGCAACCATTGGCGCCAGGAACGGCAAGGCCGCATCCCTGAGGACTTCAACAGACAGTCCGATCGTGACTGCAACAGCCAGCCTCAGACCCTGGCGAACATGTGCCCTGCCGACATCAGGAGACATAGGTCAGCCACGATATCAGTCTGATCCGAAGCCAGCCGATCATATTCATGAAAGCATTGTCGCTTGCATATAAGATCACCGCTGCGCGAGATCCGTAACGCACGCCCTCCGGGACATGCCCATCCTCGAAAACAAGCTGGACCGGATACCGCTGCGGATCGCTCAGCCAACCGCTTACAGGTTGCGATTTTGGCAGTTCGGTCCCCTGGTCAACATTGCTGTTGCCGACGCCCCAGCCGACGCTTTGCAATTTGGCCCGGAAGATTTCTCCCGGACGTGTATCCAGGACGACCTCTGCCTCTTGTCCCTGAGCCAGAACACCGAGGCTGTTTTCACGCAAGAACGCCTGCAACCAGACGGCTTCGACGCCAATAAACGTCATCACCTGCCGCCCAGCCAACACCGCCTGCCCTGCCGTCAGTTGCAGGTTCGTTACAACGCCGCGGCCTGGCGCCACGATTTCTGTTCGAGACAACTCATACCGGGCTGTTTCAAGCGCTGATAACGCTTCCTGAATTTGGGGGTTGGTTTCCCCCTCCGGCCCAAGTTCGCGCCGTGCCCGGGAAAGATCGGCCTCCGCGCTCTGCACCGCGGCATTCGCTTCTTCGATGGCGGCAACAGCGCTGTCCCGCCTTGCCTGTGCGTAGATCCCGCGCTGGACGAGTTCCAATACGCGTTCGCTCTGGGCCCGCGTATTGACGGCTGTGGCGCGCACCTCTTCAAGACGGGCAGCAGCGGCTTCGACCGATGCAGTCGAAGCTCCGACGCTTTGTCCTGCCAAGGCGAGACGTGCCTCCGCCTGGCGTACCGCAATCCGGAAAGGCGTCGGGTCAATCTGCATCAGCAGATCGCCCTCGTCGACAACTTGATTTTCGCTGACAGCCACATTGGCAACATGGCCATTCACCTCAGGTGCCACCCGAAGAATAAAGCCCTGCACCTGAGCATCGCCGGCAAAAGGAGTGGTGCGATCGGCGGCAACAAAGTAGACAAAAAGAACAATTGCGATTCCGATCGCAAGAAGCGTGAGACGCCTTAACCCCGCGAGACCGGAACGCGCCTTTTCCACCTCATCATCGTCGGCACCGTCAGCCATTTCGCATTCTCATGTGTCCGTGTTCGAAAGGCAGAGGTGCCGCCACTATCGGTCCAACCAACAATACCTGTGAAACCCGGCACCCCGTTATTGATGAAGCATGGGGCCAGCCTTGTACTTGAAGGCTGTCCAAGTCCTAACGTTTGTGGCTTGGAACGTCTAGACAAGGCAAGAACCCGTTGCTTGCCGCCGATGTTTATCTTTCCCGGAAAAATGCCAATGACCAACACTCTACACTCAAAGAGCAGAAGTTATTGACTGATACCCGAAACCGCGGCACAGATACGGTCCTCGCCGGGCTCCGTAAAGATAATTTATGTCGGTATATCAATAACTTATTTCAATTAGCTGAGATTCCAGATTCCCCAGCCAAACTGTATGCTCAGGAGAAATCGCGGTTCCAAGAGCGTGCTCCATTGCCGCTGCTACCGTCGTTTCAGTCAAAAGATCAAATGTTGCCTGAAGTTCGCCTTGGTCTCTCCCCGGTACCAATCACAGTTCGACAATAGCAAATTCAGAAGTCGTTTCTTCTCGTGCGGTGTCTGACGAGCGAATAACTGGCTTGCGTTGCGGGCAAGTCCCAACAGCCGCACACCGTCTTCCATGAAGATTTCTTCCGCCTGCGAAGGGTGATCTGCTCCAACGACCTTGCGTATATTTGAGAACGGCTCCTTTTGATCGTACCCACGATGCCGATCAAGGTCGCATGGCGCGGAACCGGTGAACACGCTATCCTGGCTACGGGCAACCGTTGGGAGGACGCGATGCTTGATCTCGAACATGTCGATGAAATCGACCGTGTGCTGCGTGGGCTGGAAACCGGGCGCGACAGTCTGGTCGCGGAGAGCTGGCGGCGTTGCGTTCAGACCTATGGCATGGATCCCTCGCGTCCGGACCCGGCTCATGTCGTTACGGAGTCCGAGCTGCGCGAGCACCGCGAGCAGTCGGAACGGCTCATCGCCACGGCACGCTCGGGCCTCCAGACCCTTTTCCAACAGGTCGCGGGACAGAACTATGTCCTGCTCCTTGCCGATGCAAAGGGGGTTTGCGTCGATTTTTTCGGCGATCCGCGCTTCGAGGACCAATTGCGCCAGGCCGGACTCTATCTTGGCTCGAACTGGACCGAGGACCTGGCGGGCACCAGCGGTGTCGGGTCTTGCATCGTCACCGGCAAAGCCGTCACCATCCATCAGAGCGACCACTTCGGGCTTGCGCATACACCGCTGTCCTGCACCGCGGCACCGATCTTCGATACCAAGGGCGAGTTTTCCGCGGTGCTCGACATCTCGCTCTTGCGTTCGCCTTCGCCGAAATCCTCGCAGAACCTCGCCATGGGGTTGGTGACCTCCTCCGCCCGGCGTGTCGAGATGGCCAACCTGATGGCGATGACCCGCCGGGAATGGGTGCTACGCTTCTCGACCAGTCCCGAGTTCCTGGAGGTCGATCCCGAAGCCGCCGTGGCGCTCGACGGGTCCGGCCGGATTGTCGGCATGACATCGGGGGCGCGAAGAGCCCTGGACCCCGAGGTGGGCGGCAACCTTATCGATACGCGGATCGACGACTGGCTGGAGTTGTCGGTAGACGACCTGCCGGACCTCATGCGCGGACGGCCCGCCGAAGAGCGGGTGTTGCGGCTGAAGGACGGGCGCCGCCTGTTCGGCCATGCCATCGCACCTCAGACGCCGCAGATGATCTCTGCACTCAGGCAGCGGGAAACGGCCCTGCCCGGAGCGCTGGGAAGCTTCGCCGGGGCAGATCCGGTGCTGGGACGTCTTCTGGAACAGGCGGCACGTCTGGCGCCGACACAGGTGCCGTTGCTGATCACAGGCGAGACCGGTACCGGCAAGGAGCGAATGGCCCGCGCCATTCATGTGACCGGCCCCAAGGACCGCGGCTTTCACGCCATCCGCTGCACCGGGCCGGGTGCGGTCGGGTCTCTTGCCGATGCGGCGCCCGGCACGTTGTTCCTGCGCGGAATCGAAGACTTGTCGCCGGACGGGCAAGCCGCCCTGCTGACGCTGCTGGATAAGCGGCCCGATCTTCGCGTCGTGGCGTCCTGCCGCTGTGCCGCCTCTAAGTTGTCGAGCATTCTCCGCGACGACCTGTTTTACCGTGTCACGGGCGCCACTCTGGCATTGCCGCCGCTGCGCCACCGGTCCGATCTGGACTGGCTGATCGACCGCCTGCTGCGCTGGCGCTCCTCAGTCGATTTGCGCCTGTCCCCTGCAGCTCGGGCCGAGCTGAAATCGCGCAGTTGGCCCGGGAACATCCGGGAACTGGAACAACTACTGGATGTCGCCGTTGCCATGTCCGAAGGATCGGTCGTCGACCTGCCGGATCTGCCCGCTGCGCCGACGACGGCCAAGCCGGAACGCGAAGACAGCGGCGATTTGGAAGCGTTGCTTGCGGCCTGCGGCTGGAACATGGCGCAGGCCGCACGGCGGCTGGGCGTCAACCGGTCGACCGTGCTGCGGCGCCTTCGCAAGGCGGGCCTGATGCCACCAGCCTGATGCAACATGGCCGTTGCGTAGCGTTGCGTGCGCAACGGCCGCGCCGGGACCATCCGTATTTGCCCCGTATCGGGGCCGGATGCCGTTGCCTGAGGGAGCTCCCCCCTCGATAGTCTTGGTGCTGTTGGAGGACAGGTACCAAAAACGAAAGGGAGGAGCACATGCTCGATACAACTGTTGCCGGCCGGACTCAGGCTTTTTTGGACGGTTTCGGCGCCGCGCTGGCCGCGAATGACATCGCCAAGGCGCGGGACATGTTTCTGGACGATTGCTATTGGCGCGACCTTGTGACGTTCACCTGGAACGTCAAGACGGTGGAGGGCAAAGACCAGGTCGAGGACATGCTGAAGCACCAGCTTGCCACGATCAAGCCCGATAACTGGCTCCTGGCCGAGGGTGAAATACCCACCGAGGAAGATGGCGTCACCACCGCCTGGATCCAGTTCGAGACCGAAGCGGCGCGGGGCTACGGCCTCATGCGCCTGAAGGACGGCAAGATCTGGACGCTGCTGACTACGATGGTCGAGCTGAAGGGATACGAGGAGCAGGCGGGCTTCAATCGCCCGCTCGGAGCCAAACACGGAGCGGGCAAGAACCGCGAGACCTGGAAGGAACAACGTGAACGCGAGGCTGCCGAACTCGGTTACAAGACCCAGCCTTACTGTCTGATCATTGGCGGCGGTCAGGGCGGCATCGCGCTCGGCGCCCGCCTGCGCCAACTCGGGGTACCGACAATCATCGTCGAGCGCAACGACCGGCCCGGAGACAGCTGGCGCAATCGCTACAAGTCGCTCTGCCTGCACGACCCGGTCTGGTACGACCATCTGCCCTACATCAAGTTCCCCGAGAACTGGCCGGTATTCGCCCCCAAGGACAAGATCGGCGACTGGCTGGAAATGTATACCAAGGTGATGGAGCTGAACTACTGGAGCCGCACCACCGCCAAGTCCGCCAGCTTCGATGTGAAGACGGGGGAATGGACCGTTGTGGTGGATCGCGACGGCGAAGAGGTCGTGCTGCATCCCAAGCAACTTGTCATGGCGACCGGCATGTCCGGCAAAAAACGGATGCCCGCTTTCCCCGGCATGGACAAGTTCAAGGGCGTGCAGCAGCATTCGTCGGAACACGAAGGACCGGACAAGTGGACCGGCAAGAAGGTGGTCGTCGTCGGTTCCAACAACTCGGCCCACGACATCTGCGCCGCACTTTGGGAACACGATGCGGACGTGACCATGGTGCAGCGGTCTTCCACACACATCGTGCGGTCGGACACGCTGATGGAAATCGGCCTCGGTGCGCTCTACTCGGAAGAAGCGGTCCGCAACGGTGTGACCACCGAAAAGGCCGATCTGATTTTCGCCTCGCTGCCCTACCGGATCCTGCACGAGTTCCAGATTCCGGCCTATGAGCAAATGAAGGAACGCGATGCCGCGTTCTACGAGGGTTTGGAAAAGGCCGGTTTCTGGCTCGATTGGGGGGACGACGGGTCCGGCCTGTTCATGAAATACCTGCGCCGCGGCTCGGGCTATTACATCGACGTGGGCGCGAGCCAACTCATCATCGACGGCAAAATCAAGCTCAAGCGCGGTCAGGTCGTTTCGCTCGACGAAACCGGGGTCAATCTTGACGACGGCAGTCATCTCGACGCCGATCTCGTCGTCTACGCCACCGGCTACAACTCGATGAATGGCTGGGTGGCGGACCTGATGGGCCAGGAGATGGCGGACACCCTCGGCAAATGCTGGGGCCTGGGTTCCGATACCACCAAGGATCCCGGTCCCTGGGAAGGCGAACAGCGCAACATGTGGAAGCCGACGCAGGTGCCAAACCTGTGGATGCACGGCGGCAACCTGCACCAGTCGCGCCACTACTCGCAGTTTTTGTCGCTGCAGATCAAGGCACGGATGGAGGGGATCCCGACACCGGTCTATGGACTACAGGAGGTCCACCACCTGAGTTGATAAATTGTTTTGCGGTCAAACTTTGAGGCCGGGCACGCAGCTTCACTACCTCCAGTGAACCAGCGTGTCCGGTCCTTTGTTGCGGCAGGGCGCCCCAGGGTGGGGGTGTCAAAGGAGGGCTTCGCGGATGTCCCGTTTGATCGCTTGAACAGGAAGTGGGCGTTTGCGGCGCTTGGGAAACAATATCAGCTCAACACAGGAGACAGGCACTCCTAGGGGCACGACCCATTGCAGGCTCTGTAAAGGAGACTGATCTTGAGCGACCTTTATTGGCTGACAGTCGAGCAAATGGCGCGGCTTGCGCCGTATTTTCCCAAGAGCCACGGCAAGCCACGCGTAGATGACAGGCGCGTCCTGAGCGGGATCGTCTTCGTCAACCGTAACGGCTTGCACTGGCGGAATGCGCCACAGGAATACGGGCCACACAAGACACTCTACAACAGGTGGAAAAGGTGGAGCGAGATGGGAGTATTTGGACGAATGATGGAGAGGCTTGCCGCCGAAAACGCCGATCCGAAGACTGTCATGATCGATGCGACCTATTTGAAAGCGCACCGCACAGCCTCGAGCCTGCGGGTAAAAAAGGGGGCCTTGGGCGACTGGTCGGACGCACGAAAGGGGGCTTGAACACAAAGTTGCACGCCTTGACCGATGCCAATGGCCGCCCGCTCAGTTTCTTCATGACCGCCGGTCAGATCAGCGACTATACGAGTGCTGCGGCCCTGCTCGATGAACTGCCAAAAGCTCAGTGGATGCTCGCTGACCGCGGATATAACGCGGACCGTTTCAGGGATGCTTTGCAACAAAAGGGCATCAAGCCATGCATTCCCGGCCGAAAATCTCGGTCCAAAACGATAATATACGACAAGCGAAGATACAGGTGTCGCAACCGCATTGAGGTCATGTTTGGTCGGCTCAAGGACTGGCGTCGTGTCGCCACGTGATATGACCGATCACCAGCCGTCTTTTTCTCCGCCATTGCTCTGGCTGCAACCGTCATCTTCTGGCTGTGATTAACGAGTCCTGACCCTATTTATATCACCTTGGAAACCGAATGCTTTCCTGCTGAATTGCATCCAAACATCTGCTTACGGAAATAATTTCCGGTCTCTTGGCCGATACCCGAAACCACGGCATGGATAAGTGTTTCACTGGGCATCCTGCACGGTATTTTATGACTTAGTATCAATAACTTGTTTCAATTGTCTGAGGTTCCAGAACCACGAGCCAACTCTTCCATTATTGATTGATGTGAATAAAGAAACACCGTCATCGCATAGCTGCATGACGAAGGCGGGGCAGATGCTGAAGGCGGTAGCCACCAAACGGGCAGTAAAGGGGGACGTCGCCTTTCCCGAATCCGCGATCGCACTGGCCAGCGCGTCGGTTTCCCGGACGAAGGCAATCCGACACGAAACGATCGCGGCCGCTCCGAGGAGCGGCCGGATTCATTATCACCTGTTTGGAACCAGGAAACTCTCTCAGCGTCCCTCGCGGCAGGTCAATGCCAGGGGGCCCAGATTGTCGAGGACGGGAGAGCGTGCGCCTCTCCGGTATTGCGGATAGTCGATCTCGCCGTCCCGGAAGCTCTTGAGCAATTGCCCCAGGTTAAGGTGCCCCTTATTCCGCACCCTGCGCACACGTTCCAGGTCGAGATCCACGGGCATGAATTCCCCGGCGCGGTCGGCCTGATGGAGAATGTCGCCTTCGGGGCCAAGCAGGATGGATTTGCCATAGCCAAGGTCGCCGCCGCAATTGACGTCCAGGAAATAGCACTGGTTCGTGATCGCACTCGCCCGCGCGATAGCCAATTCCGAATCCCGGTCGATCGTGTTGGTCAGGGTCGGATGCAGGATGACCTCCGCGCCGAGCCATGCCAGTGCCCGGGTCGTCTCCGGGAACCACATGTCATAGCAGATGGAGACGCCGAAACGACCGACGTCGGGCACGTCGAAAACGAGGAACTCCTGTCCAGAGGATATGCCCTGCTCATAGGGAGCGAACGGATACATCTTCCTGTAACGGCCAACCACTTCGCCCTGCGGGTTGATGACGCTCGCCGTATTATAGATATCCTTGCCGGACAGCTCATACATTGAACCCGGCAAGAGCCAGATGGCGTATTTCGCGGCAAGCGCGCAGAAGTGCGCCTCTGCTGAGCCAGGCATAACCTGTGCGTTATCGCTGTTCGGGCCGAAAGCCGCCAGCTCCGGGAACATGACCATTTCAACCCACGGATAACGCCGCATGACCTTGCCGAGGTCACGGGTCATAGCTTCCACATTGTCGCCAAGGCCATAATCGGTCTGAATACAGGCGATAGAAAATACGGTCATCTTTCTGGTTCCCCAAGAGGATGGAAACAACGCGTTTTGCGTGCATTGCCTTCAGTTAAATCGGGTTCGGAGGCCGAGCAGTCGCTACGGACGTTTGGACAGCGGGATGCAGAGGCACAACCGGCCGGCAGGGCGAGCGGGCTCGGGATATCCCCCTCCAGCGCACGGAGAACCGGTCGGCCCAATCCGCTGACGCGCGGAATGGCTCCAATCAGGGCGGCGGTATAGGGATGGAACGGAACACGGAAGACCTCTTCCACCGGACCGTCTTCCACAATCTGGCCCATGTACATGACAAGAATGTCGTCCGCCATATGCTCGACCACCGCGAGATCGTGGGTGATAAGGAGGTATGTCAGGCCAAGACGGGACTGCAGATCCGAAAGCAGGTTCAGGATCTGCGCCTGCACGGACACATCGAGGGCCGAAGTCGGCTCGTCAAGAAGAAGGAGCTTCGGTTCCAGAGCCAATGCGCGGGCAATGGCGATGCGCTGCCGCTGCCCGCCTGAAAATTCGTGCGGAAAGCGGCTTGCATGTTCCGCGACAAGGCCCACGGCTCCGAGCAACTCCCCGACCCGATGGCGGATATCCGCACTGTTCCAGCCCGCGGCCCGCATCGGTTCGGCAATGATATCACGCACACGCATGCGCGGATCCAAAGACGAATAGGGATTCTGGAAGACGACGCCGACTTCGCTCCTGAATGCCCTGAGATCGATGCCGCTGGCGCGGTCGACCGCGCGCCCCTGATAGGCGACCGTACCTTCGTCCGCAGACAGCAGACCGAGCAGCATTCTTAGTACCGTGGTCTTGCCACACCCGCTTTCGCCGACGATAGCCGTGGTCCGGCCTGTCCGGATCGTGAAGTCGACCCCACGAATGGCTTGCACGACGCCGTGACGCGTCTCGAATGACTTCCTGAGGCCGTCCGCTTTCAAGAGAGTGTCCATGTCAGCCCCCGCTCATGCCGACATCCGGCGTGGCAAGAGGATGGTGGCAAGCCGTTCTAACCAAGTCGTGGGTCTCCATCTCGGGACGGACCGACGCACATCGTGAGTCGGCACGGTCGCAACGAGGGTGGAACCGGCACCCTGGAGGCGGCGCGGCCAGATCGGGAACCTTGCCCGGCATTGTTTCCAGCTTCCCCTTCCGCGTCAGAAGACCTTCGACCGATTGCAGTAACCGGCGGGTGTAGGGGTGGCGCGGCGCGCGGAAAACTTCTTCGGCTGGACCGGTTTCAACCACACTTCCCGCATACATGACGGCCACCCTGTCGCAGACGGCGGAAACAAGTCCAAGGTCGTGACTGATGAACAGGACGGACAGGCCCTCCTCCTCGACCAGGCGACGCAGAAGCAGAACGATCTGTGCCTGGATGGTGACATCGAGCGCGGTCGTTGGCTCATCGGCGATCAGCACTCGCGGATTGCAGGCAAGGCCGATCGCGATCATCACCCGCTGCATCTGCCCGCCTGAAAGCTGATGAGGCCATTTCGAGAACTGAAGCTCCGGGTCGGGCAATCCAACCCGCGCTAGTGTGGAAAGCGCGATCTGCTTGATATCTCTGTCCCGCCCGTCCCGGTGCAGCCGGACAATGTCCGTCATCTGCCGGCCAATGGTGAAGAAAGGGCTGAGCGCCGTCATGGGATTCTGGAAAATCATGGCGACCTTGCTTCCGCGCATGCGCCGAAGCTGCTTCTCGTCCAGCGACGCAAGCGCCTGTCCGGCAAGGCGGATATCGCCACTCACCACGCCAGGCGGCGGCACGAGCCCTATCGCAGCCAGGGCCGTGATCGACTTGCCGGAGCCGCTTTCACCGACGACGCCCAGCATTTCCCCTTCGTTGAGTTCGAGCGAACAACCCGAGACGGCTTCGACCGTTCGGCCAAGCATTGGGAAGCGAACGTTCAGATCGCGCAAAGAGAGGATCGGCTCGCTCATATCTGCCTCCGCTTCGGATCCAGAAGGTCGCGCAAACCGTCGCCGACGAGGTTGATCGCCAGTACAGCCAGGAAAACGGCAAATCCCGGAAAGGCGGCTGTCCACCAGAAATCGAGAAATTTGGATCGCGATAGCGAGACCATCAATCCCCACTCTATTGTTGGCGGCTTGGCACCTACGCCGATAAAGCTGAGGGAAGCGGTGGCAAGGATGGCGTATCCGAAATCCAACGACGCCTGCACGAGCACCGGAGTTGTGGCATTGGGTAAGGCATGACGCAGCATGATGACGCGATCGCGAACACCCATTGCCCGGGCCGCATCGATGTAAAGCTCGCCGCGTACGGTCATAACGCTTGCCCTGACGATGCGCGCGTACCACGGGAACCATGAGATAGCGACAGCAAGCATGGCGTTGAAAAGGCTCGGCCCCATGGCTGCCACCAAGGCGATCGGCAGCAGGAGTGGCGGAAAGGCGAGAAAGACGTCACATATGCGCATAATCAGAGCGTCGAGCCTCCCGCCGTAGTAGCCGGCCACTACTCCCGCGGGAAGACCCAGCAGAAGCGAAATGGCAACCACTGCAAGTCCGATGGAAAGCGATGTGCGCCCGCCGTAGATGACGCGACTTAAAATATCCCGCCCGAGATCGTCCGTGCCGAAGGGATGTGCGACTTCGGGAGCGACAAGCTTCGACGAGAAATCTATGGCGGAGGGGTCATATGGTGCGACCCATGGCGCGAAAATCGCTGCAAGCGCCATCACCACGATAACAACAAGGCCTATCGCAAAGGGTGGATTGCGTTTTACGAAATGGGCGACCCGCATCCGTTTCGTTGGTTCTGCCAAGGATTTGCTTTCCAGGATATCGCTCATGACCTGGACATCCTCGGATCGACGGCAAAATAGAGAAGATCAACGGCCAGGTTCACCAACAGATATGAGCTGGCGAGGAACATGGTGACGCCGATCACTGCCGGGAAGTCATTGTTGATGATGGCCTTGACTGCAAATCCGCCAAGTCCCGGCCAATCGAAGATGTATTCCACCACGACCGAGCCACCGAGCAATAGGCCGAAGGTGAGCCCAATCACCGTCAACATGGGAACCAGCGCAGTCTTCAAGGCGTAACGGTACTGGATGCGCCGGGGGGCTACTCCATAGGCCTGAAGCGTTCGGATATGATCTTCTGCAAGCGCCTCGATCATGGTTCCGCGGGCAATCCTTGTGACCGTTGCCAGCGAAGCAATGGTGATCGTCGCGGTCGGCAGGACGAGATGGGCCAATGCGCTCTTGAAAGCCGTAGTATTGCCGGCGAGTAGCGTGTCGATGAGATAGAAGCCCGTTACATGCCGGAACGGATGATCCAACAGGATTTCCGACCCGATCCGCCCCTGCAGGGGAAGGATTCCGAGGCTGCCGTAGAAAACCATCTGCAAGATCATGCCGGTGAAGAAAATCGGCAGGGCGACACCCGCAATGGCGCTGCTTCTGGCGGCATGATCAATGACGCTGTCCTGCTTGACGGCGGAGAGAACGCCGAGTGGCAGACCGATCAGTATCGAAAGCCCCATGGCAAGAAACACGAGTTCGAACGTCGCGGGCAGTCGCGTAGCCAGCTCTTCCGTCACAGGGCGCGACGTCAACAGGCTGGTGCCGAGATCGCCGTGAAGTATGTCGTTCAGGTAGATTAAGAACTGCTCCGGCATTGAACGATCGAGACCCAGCGCCTTGCGGGCCAACTCGATCTGTTCCTGCGTCGGCTTCGGACCGAGCATCATCTCAACCGGCGACCCCGGCAGAACCCGTTCGATCACGAAAGTGAGGGTGAGGACCCCGAAAAGGATCCCCACCAACATTCCGATGCGACCTACAGCGTAACGGATCATGAATGCCATCTCAGTCGGCGGCGCGAGAAAGCTGCTTGAAAAAGACCGCATTGTAGGCCGGATTTGCGACAAATCCCCTGATGTTCGCGCTGGATGCTATCCGCGTGCGAATGTCGGCGTAGAAGATCGCGGGTGCATCGTTCATCAGGATCTCCTGCGCTTTATAATACTTCTGGAGAGCCTTTTCCGGTGCGTAGCCTTCCAGGGCGGCCGCCTCGTCCACGGTCTTGTCGAAGTCCGGATTGGAGTAGTGCGACAGGTTGAAGAGCGCCTTATCCTCAGACCGGAATAGGCCGATCAGCCAGTCGCTCGGCGTCGGGTAGGTCGGCCACCAGGTCATGGATTGCAGGTTTGGAGCGGTTTCGAGGTTCTTGGCGCGGTCCCAGATGGTTCCCCAAGGCCCTGGAAGCAGTTCGACATCGACCCCCGCCTTGGCAGCGTTGGCCTGGAACAGAAGCGCGGCGTTCTTATACTCCTCGGAGGTCCCGATATAGGCGATTGTTACCTTGCGGTCAGCCTCCGGCACCCCCGATTCCTCGATCAGCTTTTTGGCAAGTTCAATATCGAACTTGGGCGTTTCGATCGAAGGATTGTGCCCCCACATCGTGCTAGGCAGCGGACCGGTCGCGACGCTTGCCGATCCTGCATATACGCCATCCACGACCGACCTGTAGTCCCACAGATGCGTCAGTGCCTGCCGGAATTTCAGGTTGTCTGTCGGAGCCTTTTTGACGTTGATCAGGAACTGGGAGTTCTTCCAGGAATCGGCCAACCCTACCGAAATCTTCGGATCCTTAGAGAGGGCATTCATCGCATCTGCCGGAACCAGGGAGACGTAATCGGCCTCGCCGCTCTTCAGCATCTGTATCTGCGTCGCGCTTTCCTTGACGACCTTCAGGATGACGCGGTCGAAGTCACCGGCCTTCCAGCCGCCCCAATAATTATCAGCCTTTTCAAGTACGACGTGCTGGTCCTTTTCCCACTGGCGGACCTTGTAGGGACCCGTTCCGGCGTCATGACCTTCATTGAACCAGACGGTTCCCTCTTCGCCCATTGCGATCGCCTTGGGGGAAATCATGTAGGCGCCGTACTGCGAGGAAGCGATCCTGTCGATCGGCGCGGGATCCTTGGTCGTGATCTTCAGCGTGTATTTGTCCGCCGCCTCGATCTTGGAAACCGGCGACCAGATATAATAAGCGCCCTGCTTCATGTTCATGGTGCGCTCGATGGAAGCCTTTGCAGCCTCCGCGTCGAAGTCGGAGCCGTCATGGAACTTCACGCCTTGGCGAAGATGGAAGGTCCACGTCAAGCCATCATCGCTAGCTTCCCAGCTTTCAGCCAGACCGGGTCGCAGCGGTTTGTCGGAACCAGGCGGATTGAACCACACCAAAGGTTCATAGACGTTCGCCAACATGATCACTTCCAGCGAAAAGGCGATCGAAGGATCCCAGTCCTTGATGTCGCCATAAGCCGCATAGGTCAGGGTGTTGTTGGCTTCCGCCTTGACCGCCTGCGGGACCGCAGCGCCAAACAGGACCGCCGACGTGATCACCGCTGCGGTGAACAATCGGCGGCTCATCGAACGTTTCAACATGAACAGACCTCCCGTCTGAGTGTTAGTCGCATCGGACTGAATGCCCGGCCTCGCTACGGCGTTTCTTATGCGACCGCCGGTAATTCGCAAAAACAATGCCAATCAACAAATAATTATATCCTATTGATATTATTATCTTATTTTTCAGGCGCTTCGCTTCTTGAAATTCACATTTGAATATTTCCGAGAAATTTATTCAGATTTGGATAGACTCGCCCGATGCTTTTTCAGTAAACGAACAACGCTCGGCTGGGAAACGCCCAATCGTGCCGCCAGATCGACCTGACGGCTGCATTTTGCGGCGGCAGAGCGTACAAAATCGCCTTCAAAATTCTCGAGGGCATCCTTCAAGCTTCCGCCGTATCCGTCTGCCATTCCGGTCAACGCCTGAAGTTCGGCCGGAAGATCGCCCTGATCGATGGACATGCCTTCGCTGAGCACAAAGCTGCGTTCCAGGATGTTGAAAAGCTCCCGCACGTTGCCCGGAAAATCATACTTGTGAAGCAGGTTGAGGGCGTGCCGCGATATTGTTTTGGATACGCCGTGCTTTTTTGACAGGTCGGCGAGATAGCTATGAACTAGGGGCGCTATGTCGTCGCGGCGCTCTTTGAGCGGAGGGATGGCGAGCGGCACGACATTGAGACGGAACCACAGATCCTCACGGAAAGTCCCTTCGCCAACCATCGCGGCAAGGTCGCGATTGGTCGCCGTAATCAGGCGGACATCGACCGAACGCACCTTCGTATCTCCGACCGGGATGAAACGCTGGGTATCGAGGAACGTAAGCAGCTTGACCTGAACTTCCGGCGGAAGTTCGCCAACTTCATCAAGAAAGAGCGTGCCGCCGTCTGCTGCCTGTAAAAGACCAGGCTTTCCTTCCTTGGCCGCCCCCGTAAAGGCGCCTCCGGCATAGCCGAACAGCTCTGCTTCGATCAGCGTCGGCGGAATGGCACCGGCGTTGAGCGACATGAAAGGCTTGCTCCTGCGCGGCGATGCCTGGTGAATGAGTTTGGCGATCAGACTCTTCCCCGTTCCAGACGGGCCGGACAACAAGACGGCGCTATCAAAGCCCGCGACCTTCAGTGCGGTGTCCAGAACCCGCTCCATCGCCTCGCTGCTGACGACGACGCCTGACGGGCGAAGCTCCTTGATATTGAGCGCCAGCAGCTCTCTGTTGATCTTTTTGGTGAGTTCTTTGGTCTCGTTTAGCTCAGAGCGAAGCTCATTCAACTCGGTCAGATCGCGCTCGGTTCCAACGACATAGGCAATCTCGCCGGCCTCATCGAAGACGGGCACGCCGTTAACGAGCAAGGTCCGCCCCGACCGAACCTTCTGATTAATGACCACGGATTCCTTCCGCTTCATAACGAGCGAAGTGACATCATGGTCAAAATTACGATTCTCGCGCAACTCAGCCACACGGCGGCCCAGGACCTCCTCCCGGCGGATGTCGTTCAGCGCCTCGCACGCGCGATTGATCCAGATAAGCTTGGGCGTGTTATCGCAGACCCAGACCCCATCCGTCATGGCGTTGAGAATGCTTTCAATCTCCTTAGGAATAGCAAAACCGGCGTCCATGGCTCCCTCGATATTCATATCTGAATATATTCAGATCTAAATAAACCACCTTTCGGACGATCAGAGAACCCCATTCGCCCGGGTAACCCTGCCCCCGAAATCGGATCTCGATTACCTGCGCCCTGCAACGCCGCCAATGATTCCGACAAAGGAACCATCGGCGACCGTAAGGCGGCGCGCGTTTTCGGATGTTGCCTAGTAGAATTGGAAAAGAAAAACCCGGATCGCGTAAAGCACATTCTGCTAGCACGGAGAGAGGTCAAAGCACTGAAATCATGCCGCCATTGGCATAAATGATTTTCCCAGAGACATAGTTCGATAAATGCAAGGCCAGATGGTTTGCCGTATCCGCCCGCGCCCGCGAGAAGAGCCGGCGTTCAGGGCTGTCCGGTCTTTAAGCTCGAAAATGTCAGTGAGATTGCATCCCCCCAATATCCGCTTGCTGCGAACCGCGTCATTCGAAAGAAGAAGTGCTTAATTTTACTTTTGCCGGTTTTCCGCCAATAATGATGAGGTGGCAATTCATTGTTCCAGGGCGGAGTTAGTTGCCTCCTTTAATTTACGCGGTGATTGACTTCGTGGAGTAATTTCAAATGGCACAAAATGCGCCACCGCAGGCTACCCAATTTTGTGCCAAATGAAGTTGCGCACTCCTTTTGGTCTAATCCCGCCGCAACCGGCTGAAAACTGCCAATTACTGGATAAACCCGCTCGAGCCCTTAGTGCCAACTGTTCTTGCGCGTGACAGCTGCCATTGATTTCAGATGCGCAGAACGCCCGAATTAAGTCCTTTGAGGGCATTGGCGGCGGCGTATCTTCCCTGCAAACACCTTAACTTGGTGTCCATGAAACCGGTAGCGAGCCAATGCGCTCGAAGCATCGCGGTACGCGGCGTATCGCGCACCGCCCCGCCCGTTGGTTTCTCCCGCTGTCGCGGGACCATCAGTCGTCTCCTTCAAGCGCGCCTGCGGACGCTGATGGGATGGACGGGTTTCGCTTTGCGAGCGCCCAGACGAGCACACAAACCGTGATCAGCATCAGCACGGCGGTGGCCGGACGCGAGAGCATCTCCATGTAGCTGCCACGATGGATCAGCAGGGCCCGGCGCAGGTTTTCCTCCAGCATGGGCCCGAGGATGAAGCCGATGAGCAGCGGAGCGGGCGAATATTGGAAGAGCCGCAAGAGGAAGCCCACGAGGCCGAAGCCCAGCACGAGCCAGATCGCGAAGGTGCTGTTGGTGAGCGTATAGACGCCGGCACAGATCAGCGCGACGATCACCGGATACATGAGCGAATAGGGAACGCGCAGCAGCCAGAGCCAGATGCCGACCAGAGGCAGGTTCAGCCCCAGCAGGATGAGGTTTCCGAGCCAGAAGCTTGCGATCAGCCCCCAGAACATTTCGGGCTGTTCTGCGATGAACTTGGGCCCCGGCGAAATGCCGTGGATCATAAGGGCGCCGAGCATAACCGCCATTGTCGGGCTGCCGGGAATGCCGAGAGACAACGTGGGAATAAAGGCGGTCTGCACCGCGGCGTTGTTGGCGGCTTCCGGCGAGGAAATGCCTTCGATCTCGCCTTTGCCGAAACGCTCCGGATTGCGGCTGATCCTTTTTTCGAAGGCATAGCCGATCAGCGAAGCGATGGTGGGACCCGCTCCCGGAAGCGGCCCTACGACACTGCCGACGACGGTGCCTCGGCCCATCGGCAGCAGCGTCTTCAGGAACTCGGCGCGGTTCGGGATCATCGAACGCCAGGTCACCTTGGGCATGGGGCCGCGCACCTTCTGGGCGCTGATGGCGAAGATGACCTCGCCGATGCCGAACGTACCGAGCGCGAGCGCCACCAGGCTGATCCCGTCGAACAGTTCGGGCACGCCGAAGGTGAAGCGGAAGTCGCCGCTGTTGACGTCGATCCCGATCGTGCCCAGCAAGGCTCCGAAGACCACCATGGCGATGCCCTTGATGGGTGCGCCGTCGGAAATCGTGGCGGCCATGATGATGCTGAGCAACAGGATCGCGGCATATTCGGAAGGTCCGACCGCCACTGCCAGCCGGCTGATCACGGGGGACAGGAAGGTCAGGAGCAGGATACCGATACAGCCGCCGAAGAAGGAGACATAGGTTGTCACCGTGAGCGCGATACCGGCCTTGCCGTTCTGGGCCATCGGATAGCCGTCGAGGCAGGTAATGGCGTTGGACGAAGTGCCCGGCAGGTTGAGCATGATGGAAGCTGTCGATCCACCATATTCGGCGCCGTAATAGATCCCCGACAGGAACACCAGGGCCGTGGTCGGGTCCAGATAGAAGGAGATCGGCATCAGCAGCGAGATCGCCGAAAGGGCTCCGACGCCGGGCAGCACACCGATCAGCGTCCCGAGGAAGACCCCTGCAAAGCAGTAAGCCACAGAGGTCAGCGTGAGGGTCGCAAAGCCGAGCGTGAAGAGTTCCATGGGATCAGACCTTGAAAAGAGCCACGGGTGAATTCAGCCCTAAGACGAAGACAAGCCAAATGAGGACACAGGAGAAGAGAACGATGCCGAGCGTTGCGCGCAGGCGTGTGCCCCTGTCGGCAAGACACGCCAGCAGCCCGGAGACCGCAAGCGCCGGAAAGAGCCCGAAGCGGCCGATCGTCAACGCGAAACCGGCAACGCTGAGGGTGACCAGCAACAATTCGCGAAGCGGGATCTTCAAGGGTTCGGCCGACCGGCGCAGCCCGCCGATGCCGATGGCGCAACCGAGCAGGACTAATGCGCCGCCGAGCAGCAACGGGAAATATCCGGATCCCATTTGGGCGGCACTACCGACGCCATAATCCAGGGAACGGATGGCAAAGGCGGCCCCGATCAGGACCAGCAGGAGACCGCTTATGGCGTCTCCGTTGAGCTTCATCTGCATGAGAGGCCTTCCGGATTTGATAGGTTGCGGTTCACGTGGACGCCAGCATCGCCGTCTTGGCTTCGGCCCGGGCATTCCGGATATGCTGGATCGCCGCGGCCTGTGCCCCGGCAATGTCGCCGTCCTGGATATGCGACAGGATGCTGCGCATTTCCCGAAGGCTTTCCTTCGGCCGGCCAGGCTGAGACATGGAACGCGACCGCAGAAGGTTCACCCGCGCAAGCAGCCCGCGCAGGATATCGGCGAGAATGTCGTTCTTGCAGCCCTCGAACATCACTTCGTAGAAGGTGGTGGTGGTGAGGATCAGCCGGTTGGGATGCAGGCCTTCGGAGAAAGCCTCCTCGAATTGCTTCAGTGCGGCATCCATGCGGTCAAGCTGCTCCTGCGTCGCCACCGCCGCGAAGAGACGCACGACCTCCGGTTCGATGAGTTCTCGCACGTCGTAGATCTGCTCGGCCTCTTCCCAGGCCAGCTTGGCAACAGCGGGGCCGCGGTTGGGACGGATCTCGATCAGCCGTTCCGCCTCGAGCTGGCGCAGCGCTTCGCGGACCGAGGTGCGCGAGGCGTCCAGGTGGGCGCAGAGTTCGGCCTCCGAGAGGCGTTGTCCCGGCAGGAAGACGCCCATGGTAATGTCGGTTCGCAAGGCTTGGCTCACGCGCTCGCGCACGCTTTCGTTCCGCGCAGCGGCCGTCTTGCTGGTTTTCTGCTCCATACTAGTCCTTTGTTTTTCCAGACGCCTCGACGCGGTCGAGAAACTCTGCAACCGCTGCGTTGAAGTCTACCGGATTGTCATCGTGGACATAATGTCCGGCGCCCTCGATCTCTTTCGCCGTGACGAGAGGGTTGATTTCGCACATGCGCTCGACCCGCGCAGGGTCAAGGTAATCCGAGTTCGCTCCGCGCAGAACCAGCGTCGGGCATGCCAGCTTCTCGACCGCCGGCCACAGATCCGGGTTGGGGCGGGTTTCGGCCTGCTCGATACGGCACTTGCCGATGCCGAGTTGGTCGTGGCGCCAGACCATCTTGCCATCGACCTCCTTCATGGAATTCGCGACGCGCGAGGCGATCGCCTCCTCCGTCACATTGGGACGGATCGAGCGCCAGAATGCCCTGGCGGCATCGTAACCGTCGAAGGAAAGCGGGGTGGTGCGCAACTCGTTGAGGATGCGCCCGATCCCGGCGCTGTCGCCAACGGCAGCCTCCGGGCCGCTGTCCTCCAGAATGAGTGAGGCAAAGCGATCAGCATGATCGAGCGCGTAGGTCAGCGCGTTGATGCCACCCATGGAATGGCCGAGAACGTGCGCCTTCTCGACACCAAGATGGTCAATGAGCGCGCCGAGATCGTCGGCATAGTTGGTGGCGAAATAGTTCTGCTCGGGATCCCACTCCGTTTCCCCACGCCCGCGCTGATCCAGCGCGAGCACGTGGAACCGGTCCGCGAGCATTTCGGCAAGGCCGGCGAAGGTCCGCCCATAGCTGCGCAGCCCGTGCAGGCAGATCAGCAGCGGCGCGGAGGGGTCTCCCCACGTCAGGTAATGAAACCGCAGTCCGTTCAGTTGAACGAAGTGAGAGCGTTCCCGGTCCATGATGGCTTGTTTTCCCTTTTGTCCGGCCCTGCCCGGCCTGTCTTAGTTGGCGTTGAGCTCCGGGGCCTTGGGGCCATCGAGCCGTGCATGGATCCGTCCGCGCGTGGCAACAACGAACGCCACGACAACCTCGTCCGCGTTGGGCGCATCGTCTAGATGGACCGTCATGGTGTCATAGTGGGAGCGGACATAGAGCTCGCCCATATGAGCCAGCGGAATGTCGATCAAGGCTCCCGGGCCGCTTCGCTTGCCGGTAGAGGGGATCCATTCCTTGGCGCCCGGCAGAACCGCGCGGATCGGCGTGGCGAACCGCGCGGTGATGAAGGCGTTGCCATGCTCGTATTCGCCGGCGATGCCGACCACGCAGGCCTTGCCGTAGCTTTCGGCCTGCGCGCCGCCAAGGGCAGCAACGATGCGCCGGGCGAATTCCTCGCCAAGCTTGTCGCTCGCATCGACAATCTCACCGAGATCCTCGCTGAAACGCCCCGCATAGGGGTTCTTGATCGCCGCGGCGATCAGAATCTTGTGCAGGGGAGCGCCCTCGTCGGACTGATAAGACTCGTTGGTCAGGATCTCTTGTTCCTGAACATACCATCGCCGGATTTGGTATTCGGCGATCTGATTGCGAGGCATGGTGTTGTTGACCCTTCGGTTTACTTGGAAATATCGATATCGGTGGTGGCGAGGATGTGCTTGACGAGCGCGACCGAGTTTTCCTGCTTCTTGGCAAGCTCCTCGGGCGTGCTGCCCTTGGCCTCGACGCCGAGCTTGGCGAACTCCTCCTGCGTTTCGGGCGTCTCGAGCACGACCCTCACAGCCTTGGAGATCTGGGCGCGGATTTCTGCCGGCACGCCCTTGGGCGCGAAGATCCCGAACCAGCCGGCATCGTCCAGCCCCTTGTAGCCTTCCTCTTCGAAGGTCGGGATGTCGGGGAAGCCTTTCAGGCGCTCGGATGCGGCGACGGCGAGCCCGCGCATCGCCTCATCGTGAAGCGAGGCGGTGAGCGCGGTAACAGTCAGGAAGGCGCTGTCGATATGGCCGCCGGTGACGTCGGCGACGGCGGGCGCGGACCCCTTATAGGGCACATGGATCATCTTCGCACCGGATTCGGAGGCGAACAGCGTGCCGAGAAGATGCGGCGTGGAGCCGACGCCGAAGGTGCCGTAGGTGATGGGCTTGTCGGCGGAAGCCTTGATGTACCCCTGAAGATCGGCAATCGGCGAGCTTGTCGGGACCGCCAGAATGAGAGCGCTATTGGCCACCAGGCTGACGGGATCGAAGCCCTTCAGCATGTTGCCCATCTTGTCTTCGTGCAGCACCGGCGAGATGGCGTTGGTCGAGGAGGTTCCGAAGAACAGCGTGTATCCGTCGGCGGGCTGCGTCATCACATAGGCCCCGGCCACCGCGCCGCTCGCGCCAGGACGATTGTCAACGACAACCGGCGCGCCGAGCGAAGATTCCAGCTTGGTCGAGACGAGACGGGCGAGAAGGTCCGTCCCACCACCGGGTGAAAACGGCACGACAAGCGTGACGGGATGATCGGGGTAGCCATCGGCCAGGGCCGGTCCGGCCAGGCCCAGCAAAGCCAACACGCAGGTTGCGATGGACAGTCTGCGACGACGAGTCATGAATTCCTCCTTGTACGACATAATTGTATGACAATCTCATCATACAATTATGTCGTCAAGTTTTTTGTCTGGAGGCCGCTCAAGGAGGCACGGGTCCGACAAGCCCTCCCCACGAGGGGCTTGCCGCAAACATTCTCCGGTTAACCCGGCCTTGAGACTTTGGTGCTGAGTGAGGAGCGCGCTACGACGCGGATACGCCACGGCTGCCACCGCGTCCATATGCTGCGACGCCGGAAGGGATGGCACTCGAATGCCAAGCGGGCCTATCGTCTCTACAAGGAGTTGATCCTTCAGATCCACTACAAGACGCAGAAGCGCCGGGCGAAGTTGCGCATCAATATTGCCGAGGGGTGGACCGAAGAGGGCAGGAACAGCAGGCTTGTCGCTATCGACAGCACAGCCAAGTCAGCTTTCGCCTAACTGCGCTCATGCCGTCCCCATCCGGAAGACGGGCGACGAAGCGAAGACGTTTCTCCATGACGGACACCTCTGTCCACCGCTTCGACACCTCCCGCTAAAGCGAAAAGTGTTACCTGTGTGTCCGGTACGGAATGTCACCTATATCTCAGGTCGGGCACCGATCGTCGCTCGCGGCACCGACCTCTATCTCCCACGATCATTCGTAACCCGGTTCGACTTCGGTCCGCATACCGTGCCGTCGCTGTTCCTCTTCGATAATGGGGCGAATATCTTCCGCCAGATGCCCGAGGTGCCGGTCGATTGCTGCGCGAACGGCTTCGACATCGCGCGCCTCGAGCGCATCGAGTATAGACCTGTGCTGGCCAATCACCCGAACCCTGTTCCGCTTCTGACTGGCGGAGAGGAACCTCGCCCGCCACAGGCGCGCCAGATAGGCCCGGTGCGTCTCGGCAAGAGAAGCGTTGTGCGATGCCTTGGCTAAAGCGGTGTGAAACGCCATGTCGATCTCGAACAGGTCGAGCGGATCGGCCTGGTCGTAGCAATCCGACATGCGTTGGTTGAACGCGTGCAACTCGGCCAGATCGGCAGCCGTGGCGTTCTTGCAGGCGAGTTCGGCGGAGAGCTTCTCAAGTGCCAGAAGCACGGCGACCTGGTCGGATATCTCCTTGAAGCTTGGCCTGGCGACGATTGGACTGCGCGACGGGCGCAGGATAACCAGTCCTTCTTTCGCCAACATCCGAATTGCCTCGCGCATCGGCGTCCGGCTGACGCCCAGCTCCGAGGCGTTGTCCCTCTCCTTTATTGGAGCGTCGGGCGGCAGCTTGCCACGAAGAATATCCCGGCGAAGACGCACCGCGATTTCATCTGCCAAGTTTGGTTCCGACATTAAAATACTCCGACGCGGCCAATATCCGGCCCAACCCCAGCCCTTTTCCAACTGGGGGTAGATCTTCACTTCCGGGAGAGACGAAAGAATTCAAAATTTGGTATACCAAAATCCGTTGATTGTCGAGGCCGCTTTCGTTAGCTTGGTTTTGGGATTGGTATACCAAAGCGGAGCAGATAACCGCAGCCAGGACCATACCAACGGCCCTTTGAGGGCTGACTAGGGAGGAAAAGACATGCAATTTAAATCGATTATATCATCAGTCGCGATCACTGCCCTGATGGCAATCCCGGCGGCGGCTCAGAGTACCCACCTCCGAATCCAGACGCACTACGGTCCGGAAACGATATCGGGAAAGAATGCAGCGCAGTTTATTGACGACGTTCAGGTAATGTCGAACGGCGAAATCACGATCGAGATGTTCTATTCGTCCTCGGTCGTCGCCTCGGTTGAAACCTTCGACGCTGCGGCCAACGGCATCCTTGAGTGTGACATGACCGGCGGCGCCTACCAGACCGGCAAAAACCCGGCCTTCCAGTTCGTTGGCGACATCATGGGCGGCTACGACACGCCCTATCAGCAGCTTGGCTGGCTCTACAAGGGCGGCGGCTACGACGCTGCCCAGAAGCTGTACAATGAATATGGCATGCAGCTTGTCGGCTGGTGGGTCGTCGGTCAGGAGTCCTTTGCCTCCTCGAAGCCGATCGAAAATGTCGCGGACTTCAAGGACTGGAAATTCCGTTCTCCTCCGGGGATGGAAACCAAGATTTTCGAAAAACTCGGCGCCAAGCCGGTCGTGATGGACTTCACCGAAATCTTCACCGCGCTTGAGTCCGGCATCATCGATGGCGCCGACGCTTCGATCCTGGCCAACAACAAGGGCATGGGCCTCTATGACATCGTCAAGCACGCCACATATCCGGGCTTCCATTCGATGCCTTCGGATCATCTGGCCTGCAACAAGGACGTTTGGGACAACATGCCCGAGCATCACCGCCGCATCATCGACACGGCGATGCAGAAGCTCGCGCTCCAGCAGGCTCTGACGGCGGAATTCGAAAACAACAAGGCCGCCGCCGAACTGCGCGCAGCAGGCGTACAACTGCATGACCTCAACCCGGAATCCCGCGCGGCATTCCGTGCCGCTGCAGTATCCACCTGGCCGGAGTTCGCCACCACCGACGAAGCCAAGGCTCTGGTTGCAAGCCATACCGACTACCTGAAGTCTCAGGGCTGGATCGACTGATCACCCCACAGGCTTGAAGAAACACCGGCGGGTCCCAATCAGGGGCTCGCCGGCTTCTGCACCTTGCCGGATCAAGGTGCCATTCCGGGAGGGGAATGTTTATGGAACGGGAAGGGGTATGGCTGGGCTCGCTGCGAAGGCCGATCAAATGGGCCATGTATGTATCAGTAGCCGCCCTGGCCGCTTGTTATCTCTGGGTGATGTTCGCCAATCTTGCACTCGGCTGGACTATCGGAATGCAGGAGATGCTGCGGCCGGAGGGCAATCTGTCGGCTTATCTGATCCTCTGGTCTTTCTTCTGCTCCGTCCTCTTCTCCTCGCTCTACCTTTCGGACAACATCGGCGTCATCGAGCCCCGGCCTGACGGTTTCTTCGACTGGTTTTCGCTGATCCTGGGCCGGGTCGGCATGATCGCCATCGTCTTCATCGTCCTGGTGATGATGTACGAAGTTGTGGCGCGCTACGTTTTTGAAAAACCCACCCTTTGGGCGAACGAACTTTCGCTCTGGGTTGCCGGATTCACGTTTCTGCTCGCCGGCCTCTACGCGATGCAGCAGCGCAGTCATATCCGAATTTACATTATTTACGACATCCTGCCCCGCTGGGCACAAAAGACTTCTGATATCATCTCGGTCGTTCTGATCTGGTGCTTCACCATTGCCCTCGTCTGGGGTGGATACAACGAAGCCTCTGCGAAGTTGATGCGCTGGGAAAAATTCGGAACCGCCTGGGATCCACCCCTTCCGGCCACGCTGAAGACGGGGATCCTCGTCATCATTTCACTGGTCGCCGTTCAGGCGCTCTCCAATCTCATCGCCGACTGGAACAAAGCCCCGGAGCACCATTCGCCGGCCGACGAAATAGACGACGTCGAAATCGAGAATATCCGCAGCACGCTGGGGGAGAAGAACTGACATGGAATTTCTCGAGTTCTTCTCCTGGATGAAGGTTTCCGACATTGGCACTCTCAGCATGATCCTGCTGATCGCGATGTTCTTTCTTCTGGCGATAGGCATGCCGCTCGGCTTCGCCTCAGCCTTTCTGGCCGTCGCCACGCTCGTCATGAAATTCGGTCCCGAGCTGCTCTTCGGCCACTTTGGCCGTGGTCCGCTGAACGTGCTGGCTCAGGCGATTTACCGTCAAATGACGAACTACGTGCTGATATCGGTGCCGCTCTTCATTTTCATGGCCGCCCTTCTCGAGCGCTCCGGCATTGCGCGGGACATGTATTCCTCGCTGAATGTCTGGCTGTCCCGCACCCGCGGCGGCATCGCCTTCGTCACCGCAATCATGGCGGTGCTGATGGCGGCCATGTCCGGCATCATCGGCGGCGAGGTCGTGCTGCTCGGTCTGATCGCCCTGCCGCAAATGCTGCGCCTCGGCTACAACCAGAACCTGGCCATTGGGACGATCTGTGCCTCCGGCACGCTCGGCACGATGATCCCTCCTTCCATCGTGCTGATCATGTATGGGCTCGTGACCGAAACCTCGATCAAGTCGCTCTTTACAGCGTCTTTCCTGCCCGGGTTCATGCTGGCGTCGTTCTTCATCGTCTATATTTTTATCCGGACCCGCCTGAACCCCAGCCTGGCACCGCTCCCGGAAGCTGACCCCGACGACCCGCCCGGCAGCGAAAAGGTATTGATGTTTGCAGGCTTTCTTGCCCGCCTTACTTTGTGGGTCACCGGCGTGCTGCTGGTTCGCGCCCTCTTCTTCACCGTAACCGGCGCAAACCGGATCACGGAAGGTGTCGATCCGATCCCGCTCGGCATGGTTTCCGACATCCCCTACATCCTGGGCGCCGCCGTCATCGCCGCGGCCCTTATCTTCTTCGCCATCGGCCGGGAACGCACGTCCCGCGGCTGGCATCTCGGCCGCGGCCTGATTGCTCCGACCGTGGTGATCGGCGTAGTGCTTGGCTCGATCTACGGCGGCATCACGGGCATCACCGAGGCTGCCGGAATGGGTGTGATCGCGGTGTTCGTCATCGGGCTCATCCGCCGCGAAATGACGCCGGACATCATCTGGGAAAGCATCATTCGCACGCTGCGTTCCACCGGCACCATCATCTGGGTCACCATCGGCGCCGCCGCACTTGCCGGCGCCTATACGCTCGCAGGCGGGCCGGCATACGTGGCAAACCTGATCGTCGGCTCCGAACTCCCCACCATGGGGGTTATCCTGATGATGATGGCGATCTTCCTGATCATGGGCATGTTCATGGATTGGGTAGGTATCGTGCTTCTGATCATGCCGGTCTTCCTTCCCATTGTGGTAAAGCTGCCGGCGGCGGAGCTGGGCTTCCTGGGTGGACTCGAACCAAAGTACGTCGCCATCTGGTTCGGCGTGGTCTTCTGCATGAACATGCAGGTGAGCTTCCTGTCGCCGCCCTTCGGCCCGGCGGCGTTCTACCTCAAGTCTGTCGCACCGGCGCATATCACGCTGACAGACATCTTCAAGGGCTTCCTGCCGTTCATCGCAATACAGCTTCTGGCACTGTCGGTTCTGCTTTTCTGGCCACCGATCGTGACGCTGTTCCTGTAGCAATCCTGACCTTGTTCCGGGGGGGCGGCGAAACCAGGCCGCCCTCGGGACCTTAACGACACTCTGGCCTTCCGTCCCACAAGTACAGCAATGATAACTGTTCCACATTCCACGGCTGACACCATCGCAACCGCGACCGGGGAACCTGCCCCAGGCAAGGCAGGAGCACGGAAGGTGGTTCCGCGCGGCTACAAGTCCTACAGGATGCGGATGCGCATGGCGAACTGCGAAAAAAAGGCAGGGCCTTCAGGGACGCGGCAACCACGATATCCTGCTGTCGCAGATCGGCACGGTGACGTGATGAAAGAAGCGAACACTTTACGCGGCGGATTGATCGGTGCCCATATTTCAAGGACGCGCCTGCCTGCTGCGCTGTCCCTCCTGTGCGTCAATGCCGGATTGGCTCTTGAATTTGAGCTGATAGATACGGCGGAGGACGTCGATTTCGACCTTTCCGCCTGCCTCGACGCCTGCCGCGACAAGGGCTGGAATGGCGTGAGCGTCACCCATCCGCACAAGATCGGCACCTTTGAATGGCTGAACGGCAACCAGACCGATGACGTGGCGAAGGTGGGTTCCGTCAACATGGTCGTCTTCGGTCAGGCCACTGTTGGCACGAATACCGATTATACCGGCTTTCTCTCTGCCTGGCAGGCGGAGATGGGCAGCATCGCTCCGGGGCGCGTCGCTCTGGCTGGCGCTGGCGGTGTCGGACGCGCTTTGGGCCATGCGCTTGCCCGGCTCGGCGCGACCGAAATCGTTATCTTTGACGCCGCTCTCGAGCGCGCCAGTGAGCTCGCCAAATCGATCGGCCCGGCTGCGCGGACCTGTTCACTTGCGGAATCCCCGGACGTCATCCGCGATTTCGACGGACTGGTGAACGCGACGCCCATCGGAACGGCCGAGTATCCAGGTTCGGCCTTTCCCTCCCCCATACCCGGCAGACCGGTGTGGGTCTTCGATGCGATCTACACACCGACAGAAACGCAATTCATTCTGGATAGCCGCGCTGCCGGCGCCAAAATCATCACCGGTTTCAGCCTCTTCAAGCACATGGCCCTGAAGACCTTTGAAGCCTACACCGGCCTCACACCGGATGCGGAACAGATGCTTCCGCAACTGGACGATCTAAAACCACGAATGGAGTTCAAATCATGACTAAACCACGGATCGGCTTCATCGGCTTGGGTCTGATGGGCGCCGCGATGGTCGAGCGTCTGCAAAGCCTCGGGTATGAACTCACGGTAATTGCCAACCGCTCCCGCACGGCCATCGACGACGCCGTGGCGCGTGGCGCCACGGAGGCCAAGACCTCGGCTGAACTGGCCGCCGCTTCGGATATCGTCATGTTCTGCATGGACACATCCGCCAGCGTCGAATCCCGGGTCTACGAAGATGATGGTGTCCTTGCCGGTGTAAAGGAGGGCTCGATCGTCATCGACTTCGGCACCTCCCTGCCCGGCTCGACGCAGAAAATAGGCGCTGACATGGCCGCGAAGGGCGTCCTTTATCTCGACGCGCCGCTCGGAAGGACCCCGGCCCATGCCAAGGATGGCCTTCTGAATATTATGTGCTCGGGCGATGAGGCTGCCTACCGGAAGGTCAAGCCGGTGCTCGATGATTTGGGCGAAAACGTCTTCCACCTCGGTCCTCTCGGCACCGGCCATACGATCAAGCTCATCAACAACTTCTTCGCAATGACCACGGCTTGCGCCATGGCCGAAGCCTTTGCGATGGCCGATCGCGCCGGCGTCCCGCGCGACAAGCTCTATCAGGTGATGTCTGCCGGTCCGCTTCATTCCGGCATGATGGACTTCGTCAAGAACTTCGCCATGGAAGGACAAATCGACCTTGCCTTCTCGCTGGACAATGCATCCAAAGACGTCGGCTATTATCGTCAGATGGCGGAAGGACTTGGCGCGAATTCGCGCATGAGCTCGGCTGCGGCCGGCACACTGAAGGAAGCACTCGGCGCCGGTTGGGGAGATCGCATGGTTCCCGAAATCGTCGATTATCTGGCTGGGAGCCTGGACAAGAAATGAGACTTCAAGGCAAACGCGCATTTGTAACCGCAGCGGGTCAGGGTATTGGACGCGCCATCGCCGAACGTTTTTCAGCGGAAGGCGCCCATGTCGTGGCGACGGACCTGAAGAGTGACCTTCTGGCCGGCCTGGGCACCGCCGAGGCCTTCGCACTCGACGTAACCGACAAGGAGGCCCTTCAGGCGGCGGTGGAAAGCGCCAAGGCAGATATCCTCGTCAACTGCGCGGGCTTTGTCCACGCGGGCACCATTACCGAAGCGACCGATGCGGATTTCGACGTCGCGATGAACCTCAACGTCCGCTCGCAGTTTCATGCCATGCAGGCGGCTCTGCCGGGCATGGCGGAACGCGGACACGGATCCATCGTGAACATCTCCTCCGTCGCCTCCTCGATCATCGCGGCGCCGAACCGCTTCATCTACGGCATGTCCAAGGCAGCCGTGATCGGCATGACGAAATCGGTTGCGATCGACTACGTGACCAAGGGGATCCGCTGCAACTGCATCTGCCCCGGCACGGTCGAAAGCCCGTCGCTGCAGAACAGGCTCCGCGCCATGGGGGATTATGAAACCGCCCGCGCCGCCTTCATTGCCCGCCAGCCCATGGGACGGATCGGAACACCTGAGGAAGTCGCGTCGCTCGCGCTCTACCTCGGCTCCGATGAATCCGGCTTCACCACCGGTCAGGCTCATGTGATCGATGGTGGCTGGGCAGCAGGCTGACACGGAGCAAACCTTCATGGCGGCTGCCTCTCTTTCATCACCGCGCACGTACCGGATCGCGGCTTATGTCGTCTGCTGCGCAATTGGTTTTGCCCTTGCCGCCGTCAATCCGGTTGCGGCTTCCGATGCGAATGCCGGAGCGGATCTGTCCGGAACCGAAAGCTGCGTTTCTTCGGCAGTCGAGGCACAACGCCCGCCAGGCGACTGCCTGGCGGACTTGCATGCTCCCTGCCTGGCTTTTCCTCCCAATTCGAAAGCACTTGCCACGCTCTGTTTCGTAAACACGCGAAAGAGCTGGGATGCCCGGATTACGGAACGGCTGGACGCACTAGCAAAGACCGCGGCGCCCAAGGTCGCTTCCATTGCCAATATCGAAAGCCGTTACGACCTCCTGTCCAATCTGCTGCAGTGCGACCGGCTGGACGAACTTTCGGCCCTTTATCAGGCGGCAGAGGAAGACCGGCTCCTGCAGAAGAAACGCTGTGAGGCAGCAGCTGCGGGACTGACCTACATCCGCTTGCTGGTGCGTTCGGAGAACGTCAAATGATGTCACGCACAGCCTTCTGGCGGGGTTTTGCAGACTGTGCGCCGTTCATCCTGATCGTCATCCCTTATTCGATGATGTTCGGCGTCGTCGCGCGGGACGCAGGTCTCGATGTCTTTCGAACCATGTCGATGTCGGTTCTGGTGATCGCCGGTGCATCGCAATTCACGGCACTCACGCTTTTGAAGGAAGATGCCCCCGTCTTCGTCGCCCTGTTGACGGCCCTCGTCGTCAACCTGCGGATGGCAATCTATTCCGCGGCGCTTGTGCCGCATCTTGGCCATGCACGTCTCGGGGTCCGGGCGCTCATGGCCTATCTGATGGTCGATCAGGCCTTCGCAGTGGCAGTGAAACGCTATGAAAGCCCGCCGCCTCTCTCACCGGCGGCAAGGGTGGCCTATTACTTCGGCTGCATGATGCTGATCTGCCCGTTCTGGTATGGCGGCACTTTGGCAGGCGCCATCCTGGGCCAGGCAATCCCGGCTTCGCTTTCGATCGATTTCGCCGTACCCGTCTGTTTCATCGCACTCGTCGCGCCGGGCCTTCGGAGCCTGCCGCATGTGGTGGCGGCGCTGACGTCCGTTGCGGCCATGCTGGTCTTTTCCGGCCTGCCATGGAGCCTTGGCCTTCTCGTTGCAACCCTGTGTGCCATGGTTGCGGGCGTTCAGACGGAGCTTTACATGCGCCGCCGTGCAGACCGGAAGGCAGCGGCATGATCGACGATCGCGCTTTCTGGCTTTTGACCGCGGGCCTTGGGATCGGAACCTATCTGATCCGGTTTTCCTTTCTCGGCCTTTTGGGTGGACGCACCTTGCCGCAGTGGCTGCTCATGCATCTGAAATATGTCGGCGCCGCCGTTTTCCCGGCCATGATCACACCGCTGGTCCTCTGGCCCGAGGCGACCGGCGGACAGGTCGATCCGGCGCGCCTGATTGCGGCAGCGGCCGCCTTCGTTGTCGGAATGCGATTTTCCGTCCTCGGTGCGATTTTCACCGGGATGGGCAGTCTCTACCTCTTGCAGGCACTCGGGCTCTGAGAAGCCATTCGTGCCTGTGTTCGTCAAACTCCGGGAGATTTCCTTGATGGAAAATCATACCATTTTCCGGAAGCACAAACGGCCCCGCAAAGGGCTGCGGCTGACAGGCTCGAAGAGATCCTGTTCGAACAGGGGAATGATCGACATGAGCGCAGTTTTCGCCTGTCCGGCAACTACAGTTTCGATTTGCATTGCTACAACTACGGCGGCTTCGGACAGCTTCCCCCCATCCATGTCTCCCCCTCACCTGTCCGGGGTCTGAAATGAAAATCACAGCCCTTGAAACTGTTCGCATCGCAGAGCGCCCAAACATTCTCTGGCTGCTCGTCCACACCGACGAAGGCATCACCGGTCTCGGGGAAACCTTCTACGGCGCGCGGACGGTCGAGACCCATGTTCACGAGACCCTGGCGCCGTTGATGATCGGCGAAGACCCGCTCAGGATCGAGTATCTCTCGCAACGGGCCGAAGGCTATCTCGGGTGGCGGTCTTCGGGAGCCGAAACCCGGGGGAACTCGGCCTTCGATATCGCGCTGTGGGACCTCGCCGGCAAGGCCACAGGGCAACCGATCGCCCAGCTTCTGGGCGGCTTTACACGCACGGCAATCCGCACCTACAACACCTGCGCGGGCACGGACTACATAAAGGAGGAGACCGGTCAGCAGAGCGGCAACTACGGTCTTGGCACCGGAGGTGATTACGATGACCTAGACGGCTTCCTGAACCGGGCCGGCGAACTGGCGCAGTCCCTTCTTGAGGATGGGATAACCGCAATGAAGATCTGGCCCTTCGACATGGCGGCGGAAAAGACGCAAGGCCGTGACATTTCGGCCGAGGATCTGAAGGCAGCCCTTGTTCCTTTTGAAAAGATCCGCGCTGCCGTCGGCGACAAGATGGATATCATGGTCGAGTTCCACTCGATGTGGCAGCTGCTGCCGGCGATGAAGATCGCGAAGGCTCTGACACCTTTTGCGACCTACTGGCACGAGGATCCGATCCGCCTCGACAGTCTGGACCTGCTCAGACGCTACGCCAATGTGTCGCCCGCGCCGGTTTGCGCCTCCGAGACACTCGGCGGCGTCGGTGCCTTCCGCGACCTGATCGCAACCGGGGCTGCCGGCGTCGTCATGCTGGATCTCAGCTGGTGTGGCGGGATCACGACCGCGCGCAAGGTCGCGGCTCTTGCCGAAGCCGAGAAACTTCCCATCGCACCACATGACTGCACCGGCCCGGTGGTCCTGGCCGCCTCGACCCATCTGTCCCTGGCCGCACCCAATGCAATCATTCAAGAAAGTGTGCGGGCATTCTACCGGACCTGGTACCGGGATCTTGTCACGGCCCTTCCCGAAGTCGAAAACGGGATGATCACTGTGCCGCCCGGGCCGGGGCTTGGCCTCGAATTGGCTCCGGATCTGGACAAGCACTACACCGTTATCTCTCAGACCAGCAGTGCGAAAGATCTCTAAGTGTTGACTTCCTCAAAGGAATGCCATGGGATTTCCATCGAGATTTGCCCGCCTTTCAGGTATGTTTCGGGTCTTTGGCTTCGGTCAAATTCTAAGCCATGTCCTTCTTCGTTTTGGGTTCCTGTGCCGAGCTGTTCTTGATGCGTACGCTGTCGTTTCCGGTGACCAGCCTTTTAAACAGCAACGGCATAGTCCGACCGCCCCCCTTGCCTGCCATTTCACCTGATGCAATCGTACCTGCTTAACTCAGGGGCCGAGGCCTCCATACGTCCAGCGGACAGTTGTCGCCGGTTCCAGGAACAGAGGATCTTTCAATGGCCCATCAAATGACGCCCGCGGGCAACACCGCCCGGGCTCTTGCCAGAAATATCGACTTGGACACGGACGAAATCCGTCAGGCGCGAATTGACCTCGCAGCGTGCCTGCGTATGGCCGCCCTCCTCGGGCTGGAAGAAGGCATCTGCAACCATTTTTCCGCGGTCGTTCCAGGTCATCCGGACCTGTTTCTGGTCAACCGGCTCGGCTGGTCGTTTCACGAGGCGACCGCGTCCAGCCTGCTGATCTGCGATTTCGACGGCCATGTGGTCAGCGGCGACGGCGAGCCGGAGGCCACCGCCTTCTATATCCACGCGCGCCTGCACAAGATGGAACCGCGCATCGGAGCCGCCTTTCACACCCACATGCCGAATGCGACCGCGCTTACCATGGTGGAAGGCGACCCGTTGGTTTGGGCAGGCCAGTCTGCGTTGAAATTCTACGGGCGCACGGCCGTCGACGAAAACTACAACGGCCTTGCGCTGGACAATCGGGAAGGCGACCGGATCGCCTCGGTCCTCGGCGGCAACGACATCCTGTTCATGAAGAACCACGGCGTCATGGTCTGCGCGCCGACCATCGCCGAAGCCTGGGACGATCTCTATTACCTGGAGCGTGCAGCAGACGTACAGCTCAGGGCGATGAGCACCGGCCGCCGCCTGCAGCCTGTGCCGGAAGACGTGGCCAGGATCACGGCCCGCCAGATACGCGAAGGCGATCCGGCAAGCGCGGCCCTCCATCTGGAAAGCATCAAGCGCATGCTCGACAGCCGTTCGCCCGGCTACGCTGACTGAACACCAGCCTTCGAGGCCCAAAGGACTTGGCCGCCTGCTTACGGCCAAGCAGCATCGGAAAACGGCCCGAAAAACGGCATTGGACCGGTTGCATTGATACACGTTCGTACCCGTGCGCACCTGTTCACACGCCTGTCCGCGGATATCGCTAAGACAAATCAGTTTTAAGCAGGTCACCGGCCGGCCATTCCCGGTAACCCGATCCGGGTCATTCGGATCGCAGAAGGCCGAACGGCTCCTTCAAGGAGGAATGTATTTCAACTCAATATCGGCTATTGTGATACACGCAACCCATTTGACCGGTGAGGCTCCGGATATCGAACAGCCGCGGCAAAGCTGCCATCCGATCGGGGAAGACGCGTCATGAAAACGACTATCCGAATATTGCTGATGCCGGTCCTGGCTCTGTCGGCAAGCATTGCCGTCAGTGTTTCCGCTGGGGCGCAATCCGACCCGCTCCCCTCCTGGAATGACGGCGCCAACAAGCAGGCCATCGTTTCTTTCGTGGAAGCCGTTACCAGCCAGGACGGCCCGGACTTTGTCACTCCGGGCGACCGCGTGGCAACTTTCGACAATGACGGCACGCTCTGGGTCGAACATCCCATGTACACGCAGCTTGCCTTTGCCCTCGATCGGGTCAAGGCACTGGCGCCGCAGCATCCGGAATGGAAGACGACCCATCCGTTCCAGTCGGTGCTCGAAGGGGACATGGAGGCGCTTGGCAAGTCCGGGATGAAGGGGCTGATGGAAATCATCGGCGCTACCCATGCCGGCATGAACACAGCGGAATTCGAAAAGATCACCAGCGACTGGATCTCGACAGCGAAGCATCCGAAATTCGACAAGCTCTACACCAGCCTCGTCTATCAACCGATGCTCGAGCTGATGGACTATCTGCGCGCCAACGGCTTCAAGACCTACATCGTTTCCGGCGGCGGCATCGAGTTCATGCGGCCGTGGACAGAGAAGATCTACGGCATCCCGCCGGAACAGGTCGTCGGCTCTTCCATCGTTACGGAATACAAGGTCATTGACGGCATTCCGAGCCTGATGCGCACTCCCAAGATTGCATTCCTCGACGACAAGGAAGGCAAACCGGTCGGCATCCTGACCCACATCGGCAAGCGTCCCATCGCTGCCTTCGGCAATTCCGACGGAGACTACCAGATGCTGCAATGGACAACCGCCGGTCCCGGGAAGCGGCTCGGTATGTTCGTCCATCACGATGATGCGAACCGCGAATATGCCTACGACCGGGAAACCCACATCGGCACACTGAACAAGGGGCTGGACGACGCCTCGAAAGAGGGCTGGCACATTATCAGCATGAAGAACGACTGGAAGCAGATCTTTCCGGAATAGGAGAGACGCTGCGTCCTGATGTTCCACTTACCGGAACCGGCGTATGCACTTAGTCCGATCCTTGATCGCAGCGATTTTATTCCTCTCCACAGGGGCCGCACTTGCCGCGGAAGACGGACAGCCGCCGGTTCCGAAATACGTGGGATCCGAGGTCTGTGCCGGTTGCCACGAAGCGGAGACCAGGAACTGGAAGGTTTCCGATCATGCCCATGCCTGGCTGACACCGACGCCGGAACACGTCGACGGAAACTTCGACAACGCGGAGTTCACCTTCAAGGGACAGACGACCCGATTTTACCGCAAGGACGGCGACTATTTCATCGAAACCAGCGACGTCCCCGGGAAGCCGGAAACCTTCAAGGTGGTCGGAGTCGACGGCATCCGGCCATTGCAGCAGTATCTGGTCGAGACAGAACCTGGAAAACTGCAGTCCTTCGATGTCGTCTGGGATCAGGACAAGAAGGTCTGGTATCACCTCTATGCGGATAATCCGCCGCCGCCGAATGACGGCCTCCACTGGACCGGCCCCTACAAGAACTGGAACGGCCGCTGCGCGGAGTGTCACGCCACAGGATTTCGAAAAAATTACAGTCCGGCTACACGCAGCTACCGCAGCACCGAGGCGGAAATCGGCGTCGGCTGCGAGGCCTGCCATGGTCCGGGAGAAGCCCATGCGGCATGGGCGCAATCCCCCGCCACTTTTGCCAAAAGCCCCTTCTCCGGCACGGGAGAAACCGGTCTCCTGATCGCCTATTCCAAAGCTCTGCCGGAAACCGAAATTCAGCAATGCGCCGGCTGCCATTCGCGCCGCGAGGCGTTTCAGGACGGCAATCCGCTGCCGGGTACGCCCTATCATGACGCCTATCGCCTGTCGCCACTACGGCAAGGGCTCTATCATGCGGACGGACAGATTCTGGACGAGGTCTATGTCTACGGATCGTTCCTGCAGTCGAAGATGTATGCCAACGGCGTCCGCTGCACCAATTGCCATGAGCCCCACAGTGGCGAATTGAAAGCGGAAGGCAATGCGGTCTGCACCCAGTGTCACTCTCCGGCCGCCAATCCCGATTTCCCGGCGCTGACCGCGAAGCTCTACGACGATCCTTCCCATACGTTCCATGAACCGGGGACGGCGGGAGCCCAGTGCAAGTCCTGTCATATGATCGAGCGGGTCTATATGGGGATCGATGGCCGCCGGGATCACTCCTTCCGTGTTCCGCGTCCCGATCTCACGGCGAAGATCGGCACGCCGAATGCCTGCAACGATTGTCACGCGGACAAATCCGCCTCCTGGGCAGCGGCGGAACTGGAGAAGCGTTTCCCCGACAGCCGCCACCGCGGCGCGCATTATGGTGAAATCTTCACAGCGGCCAGACAGACCCCCGGTTCCATGGGCGACGAGTTGATGGCCATCGCCGAGCAGAAAAACTTTCCCGGAATCGTCCGCGCATCGGCACTGGACCTGCTGCACGCGAATACGCCACCTGAAATCGCCGACAAGGCAGCCGCGCTGATCGACGATCCCGATCCCATGGTCAGGGCCGCCGCCATCGCCTTGCAACAGGGCGTGCAACCGACCGAACGGGTTCAAAGGATCATTCCTGCGCTGAGCGATCCCGTCAGGTCCGTGCGAATGGCCGCGGCACGCATGATGCTCGGCGCCCCGATTGCCTATATGCCGAAGGCCATGAGCGACGCCGCGGCGAAAGCCACAAAGGAATGGCAGCAGTCGCTCGCCAACAAGGCGGATTTTCCGGAAACGCATCTCGTCATCGGCGGAACCGCTCTGGTGATGCGCGACGCGAAAGGTGCACTTGCGGCCTTCGAGGAGGTCACGCGCCTCGACCCGCAGATGATCAACGCCTGGATCATGCAAATCAGGATCCGGCTCGCGGTCGGCGACATGGCGGGCGCGCAGCTGAGCCTTCAAAAGGCGCTGCTCGCCAATCCAGATGACACCAACCTCAAGGCATACAAACAGCAGCTTGGAGGGTGAAACAATGATCTGTTCCCCAAAGCGCATACTCGCTATGGCAGCTACGCTTCTGCCCTTGTTGATGACACCGGCCATCGGCGCCGACGTCGATCTGGCGAAGAAGCTGTCCAATCCCGTTGCCTCTCTGATCAGCGTTCCGTTCCAGTGGAATTATGACCAGGGTTTCGGGCCAAGCGACGGCGACAAGGTCACGCTCAATATCCAACCGGTCATTCCGATCTCGCTCAACGCGGACTGGAACCTGATCTCGCGGACCATCCTCCCGGTCGTCTGGCAGAATGACATTGCCGGGAATTCCGGGACCCAATTCGGCCTCAGCGATACGACCCAAAGCCTGTTCCTGTCGCCGGCCAACCCGGGCCCGAACGGAATCATCTGGGGCCTTGGACCGGCGCTGCTGTTCCCCACGGGCACTGAAACCCTTTTGAGTACCCACAAATGGGGCGCCGGTCCGACCGGTGTCGTGTTGCGCCAGTCCGGTCCCTGGACTTATGGCGGCCTGGCCAACCATATCTGGTCCTATGCCGGACCGGACGGGGCGAAGGATGTCAATTCCACCTTCCTGCAGCCGTTCCTGTCCTACACGACACCGGACGCCTGGACCTTTACGCTGAATTCGGAATCCACCTACGACTGGACAACGAACGACTGGTCCATTCCGATCAACGCCATGGTTGCCAAGCTCGTCACCATCGACAAACAACCGATCAGTTTTCAGCTGGGCGCACGCTACTATGCGGCCAGTTCGGCGAACGGTCCGGATGGATTTGGCGCCCGGGCAGCGGTCACGTTCCTGTTTCCAAAATAAGTTCAGTCGGAAAAATATTGGTGACTGCCTGGAAGACAGGAAATAGGTACATTCCTTTTGTATCTACCGAATGAAACTGGTGTGCTATGGTGATTCAACCGTAGTTTAAACCTTCGAATTTAGGGTGGGCAGGGGATTATGGCGAAGTCGAACCTGTTAAAAACATTGACTTTTCTTGCACTGACCGGATTGCAGACGCCGGCCCTGGCCGCCGATCCTGTCCCGGATCCCGCGACGGCGCCCTCGCAAATCATCGAGGACAGATGGTCCTTCAAGATTACGCCCTATCTGTGGATGGCCGCCATGGGCGGAAAGACCGCGGCAGGCGACAGCTTCGAGATGCCGTTTCACCAGGTTCTCGACGATCTCAGCTTCGCACTCATGACGAGCATTGCGGCCGAGAAAGGCCGGTTCGGCATCTATTCAGATCTTATCTACCTGAACCTGCAAGGATCCGATTCCGCGACCGGCAACATTGTCGGCAACCCGGTTACGCTTAATCTCGATGCAACGATACAGGGTTTCATCACCACCAACGCTCTCGGCTACCGGGTGATCGACACCCCAACCACGAAGATCAGCGGGTACGGCGGTTTCCGGTATTTCTGGATGGATGTCGATCTCGATTTCGCGCTCGGCGGCTTCCGTGCGAGCGCCAATTCCCAAGGAAGCGTGTTCGACGGCGTCATAGGTCTTCGCGGGGAAACCAAACTGTCCGACCGCTGGGCCTTGACCTATCTCGGCGATATCGGCACCGGACAATCTGAAGTGACCTGGCAGGCTTTCGGCGGTTTAGGGTATGCCTTCGAAAGCTTCGACCTGTTTGCCGGCTATCGGGCGATGAGATGGCAATTCGACAACACGGCCAAGCTGGACGACTTTTACACCCACGGCCCGGTCGTCGGTGCGCGGTTCCGGTTCTAGAACATCGGGCGGTGAATTGGTTCAGGACGCCCTCGTAGTCGCCTGTGTCGCGCAGCCGCTGATGAAGACCGGGACTGTCTACCGTTCCGGGGCAAATGGCGTTGCAGCGCCGATCAGCCGCCTTTCTTGATTTCCCAAGGACGACCGGAAAGACCTGTCATTCCATGGACAGTCATAAGGTCAGGCGCTGCTCCGGTAGCGGAAAACGCCGCTGGCCGAGGCGATCTTTTCGCCGGTTTCATCAAACAGGATGCCGTCGGCGAAAAAGGTCTTCCGGCCGCCACCGGTCTTGCGGCCTTCGCAGATGAGCAGTTTGCCCTTGGGGCGTGACAGGTAATTGACATTCAGGGAGAGCGTCATGGCCATCCGTCTGTCGTCTCCAGAACCTGTATAGCAGCCGCAGAAACCGAGGGCCGTGTCGAGGATCGTCGCATAGACGCCGCCATGGGGAATGCCGTAGCGGTTCATCAGATGGTCGGCAATAGGCAATTCGATCCGGGCATAGTTCTCGGCCCACTCGGCGACCGTGAACCCGAGTGTCCGCTGCAGCGGATAGGGCTCCTCTGCGGCAAGCGGATCGGGAATATCGTTCATACGCGTTTGCCGTCCGTGCTGAGGCTGAGCGCACGGCAGGCGGCAACGAGCCTGTCGCCATAATGCTCCGTCAGTTCTTCCGGCGACACGAGGAACGACGGCCCGCCTACATTGATGGCAAAGATCCGGCTTCCGTCCGGCGACACAATCGGGGCAGCGATGCCGTTGACCTCGGGCCGCCAGTCGCCGAAGGAGGTGCAATAGCCGAGCTCGGCGACCTGTTTGACGGCTTTGGCCACACCTTCCCGGATTTCCGCGACCTTATCCGGCTTGTCCTGCTCCATGAGGTGCAGCATGTGTTCGCGTTCCTCGTCCGGCATGGCCGTCAGGATCGCCCGGCCAACGGCGGAAAAGGCCAGCGGCAGACGCGCGCCGATGTTCATGGTGAGCGCAACCGTCTGGTCGGACCGCCTGACGTCGACATAGACGGCACTCAGGCGATGGCGCTCGGTCAGCGCGATCGTGACATGCGGATTGGGCCCGGCACACAGGTCGTCCATATATTCGGCCGCCCGGGCACGCATTTCCATGCCCGACAGGACGCCGTAACCGAGCGACAGAACCCCGGAGCCCAGCTGGTAATTGCCGGTCTTTTCGGAATACACCAGATATCCGAGCTTGCGCAGCGTATGGGTCAGTCGGGTCACCGTCGGCTTGGGCAAACCGGTACGTTCCGAAATGTCATTGTTGGAAAGCGACGCTTCTCCCGGACGGAAACAGCGCAGCACCTCCAGGCCGCGAGCCAGGGCCGACACGAACTTGCGGTCGGTCTCCTGTTCTTCCTCCAAAACGTCGCTCATGATCTCATACTGCCAATTTCAGATCCGTATTCCTGCGCCTGACCATCAAAAGGATGGCGGCACCCAATATCACACCGGTAACGGGGAGAACCGGGGAAGGCAAGCCTGTGTACGCGCCAATAGGCGCAGCCATCAGAACGGCCGCGACAATCAGCGCGAGCCGGCAAAGCATCCCGAGCCCATCGCTTCCCAGATGACCGGCAAGGATGATGTATCCCTGCAAGGCCGACGACATCAGCCAGACGGCTGCTACCGTCAGGGCGAACCAAAAGATGATTTCGCCGGCCGGCGCCTGGCCGACAAGTGCCGGATTGAGGACGAACAGGAACGGCGCGATATAGATCACCCCTCCCAGACGCATGGCTTCGAAACCGGACCGCATGGGCGAGGCTCCGGCCATGGTCGCGGCCGCGAATGCCCCGAGCGCGACCGGCGGGGTGATATAGCTGACCATGCCCCAGTAGAGGATGAACAGGTGCACCGCGAGCTGGTTCAGGCCGGCCTGCTCCAGAGCCGGAGCCAGAACGACCGCCAGGAAGATGTAACAGGCGGTCACCGTCATCCCCATGCCGAAGATGAACGCGGTGAGCGCGCCCATCAGAAGCAGAACAAAGGTGTTGGTGCCGGCGATAAAGATCAGCTCGTTGACCAGAGTTCCGGCCAGGCCGGTGGCGGAAAAGGAACCGACAATCAGCCCGACCCCCAGCAAAACGGCGGTCAACTCTGTCAGAGACTTGCCGACGCCGACGACGAGATGGGTCGCGGATTTCAACGTGAAACGGAAACGACGCAGGAACTGGTTGATCACCAGAAGCAGGGCCGTCGCGTAGAATGGCGCCAGCGTGTCCTGTCGCAATCCGACCATCAGGTAGATCAGCACCGCGAAGACGGCGATATAGGGCCAGCCATCCTTCAGCGCCGCAACGAGCTTGGGCAGGTCCTGTTTCGCAAGACCGGTCAGCCCGCGCCGGGCGGCATAGGAATCGAGCTGGGCGAACAGACCGAAATAATAAAGGAAGGACGGGATCGCTGCCGCCAGAGCGATCTCCACGTAGGGAACACCCAGGAACGAGGCCATCACGAAAGCGGTCGCGCCCATGATCGGCGGCATCAGTACGCCCCCCGTTGACGCGCAGGCTTCGGTCGCGGCCGCATAGCCGGGCGAAAACCCGGTGCGTTTCATGGCCGGAATGGAAACCGCGCCGGTGGTCAGTACGTTGGAGATCACCGAGCCCGACATTGACCCCATGAAGCCGCTGGCGAAGACCGCCACCTTGGCCGCCCCTCCCCGGTAGCGTCCGACTAGGGCAAGGGCCAGATCGTTGAAGAAGGCCCCCCCGCCCGTGCGCTGCAGGACAGCCCCGAACAGGATGAAGCCGATCACCAGATTGCCGAAGGCGCGCATCGGAATGCCGAAGGAGCTTTCCGACGAAATGATGTGATAGGGCGCCAGATCCCAGAAAGGCGACTGAAAGCCCGACAGCGGGTCGGGCATCTTGTCGGCGAAGGTGGGATAGAGCGAGAATGCCAGAACGATCAGGAACAGCGGCAAACCGCCGGCCCGGCGTGTGGCCTCGAGGATCAGCAGATAAAAGCCAATCGCAAACCAGCGGGCCGTGTCGGGGGCGGCGTATTCCCAGCCCATATCCAGGCTGGTTTCGGCGGTCCAGGCGAAATAGCCCGCACACACGGCCGCGACGACCGCGAGGATCCAGTCATAGACCGGGACCGGTCTGTCCTTGGGGCGCATGCGGAAGACCAGGAAGCTGAGGCTCAGGAAGATCCCCGACAGCAGATACAGATAGCGCCCCTGAAGCAGAACGACCCCGAAGAGCTGAAGATTGAACAGCTGGTGGATCGACAGCAACACCGCCGCCAGCGTTCCGATTCCGACAACCGCATTGGCGACGCGCGGAAGGCCTGCATTCGTCGCACCGTCCAGCTCGCGTTTTTCGCTGGCGTCCATTGACCGCTCCAACTTATGGCCCCGCGCGGCCAGGCCGCACGGGGCGAAGGGTTGTTATTGGTGTTTCACGATCAGAAGACGACGGAGAAACCACCGTCCATCAGGGCTTTCTTGCGCGCTTCTGCCCAGGCGCTTTCCCAGTCGGCCGGGCTTTCGGACTTCAGGTCGCTCCAGGCCTTGGCAAGGGCCGCCTGACGGGCAACGAGATGGTCGTTGTGCTTCTGAGCCGCGTCAGACCACGCGCCGGTTTCCTTGAAATAGCGGATGGCGCCGTCGTGATAGGGCACGACCCATTCGAAGTTCTGCTTGTCGAGCGCCCAGCCGCCGATGCCCGGCGCCTTGCCATTGTACTCGTCGAAGAGCTGAACCATGGCGGCGGTCATGTTGTAGACAAGGTCCTCGTCCTGATCGGCCATGGCCACGAGGACCGGATAGGCATATGCGCCTGTCTGCACGCCGTCGGTTCCGTCGATGGTCGCGCCGACGGTAACCTTTGCCGCCGCGAAGAACGGAGCGATCTCCTGCATTCTCGCGAGGCCTTCCTTGTTCGCCGGGTCAACGGTCGGCCAGATCAGGCCGCGCGGAGAAGACGCTGCCTCATAAGCAAAACCGGAATTGGTCGAGGCGAAAGCCGCATCCACCTGACCGTTGATCAGGCCTTTCCAGCTTTCTCCGAAGCCGCCGAACTCGACCTTCTCGACATCGTCCCAGGTCAGTCCGCCATAGGCGAGATAGGCCGTCGTGTTCACGTTCAGGGACGGCGCACCGCGAACCCAGGCAACACGTTTGCCCTTCAGGTCGGAATAGGATTTGACGCCGATATCCCCGGCCACGCCGACGGAAAGCCCCACGGCACCGCCGTTGTTCGCCAGAAGCGTGCGCACCGCCTGCGGACCCCAGTTCTCCGTGCCGAAGACGAAGACGCCCTCCTGGGCCATGAAAGATCCGCCGACACCGGTCGCGGAAAATTGAACCTTGTGCTGGCGCAGCGGCTCGGTACGCGCCACATCGTTCTTGCCCGGCAGAACACGCAGGTTGGTGCCGGTCGCGTTCTGAAGTGCCGCACCGATAGCGACGGACTGATTGTAGCCTGCGGATCCGGTGTTATAGGCGGTCCAGGCCAGCTGTTTCGGCAGGTTGAGTTCCGCCGCGCAAAGCCCTCCCGAGACTATTCCGACGGCAGCAAACGTCATTACGGCCGTAACCGGCCTCAAAAAAATTCCCATTGTGTTCCTCCCAGATCGAACAAACTTGCATCTGCAGTTCGTTTCTGCGAAACAGCATTTCGCAAATATGGTGCGTAGTCAACAAAAGATGGGGGAGCATCCGGAATGACCCGCGCAGCTGATCGGCTCGTAGAAACCATTCGTGCCCACGGGCTTGATCGTATCTTCTGCGTGCCGGGTGAGAGCTATCTGTCGCTTCTCGACGCGCTTCACGGCTCCGAAATCGAACTCGTCGTCTGCCGCCACGAAGGCGGCGCCGGGTTCATGGCCGTGGCGGATGCACGGCTGACAGGCCGCGCCGGACTTGCCGCGGTCAGCCGGGGGCCAGGTGCCACCAACGCGTCAATCGCCGTCCATCTGGCGAATCAGGACGCCGTCCCTCTCGTTCTCCTGGTCGGTCAGGTCGCCCGTTTCGAACGCGGTCGCGGCGCTTTCCAGGAGGTGGACTACCAGCAGATGTTCGGCGGCATGGCAAAGGGCATCTGGGAAGTGACGGAAGCAGAACGCCTGCCGGAAACCTTCGCCCGGGCGGTCCATGTGGCGGAAAGCGGCACGCCCGGTCCGGTGATCCTGGCGATGCCGGAAGACATGCTCGGCGATACCGTCACCGACCCGGCGGTTCCAATTCTCCCGGTCGCCCGCGCTTCCGTCTCGCAGGAAGACGCCCGGAAGGCAGCCGACCTGCTTGCGAAGGCGGAGCGCCCGCTGCTCGTCGCCGGCGGCCAGCTGGACACACCGCATGGGAGGGCAGCCCTGCGCAAGGCTGCCGAGGCCCATGGCCTTCCGGTCGGTCTGACCTTCAAGTACCAGCATATCTTCGACAATTCCCATCCCCTCTACGCCGGCCACCTCGGCTTCAAAATCCCGCCGATGCAGGTCAAGGAAATGCAGAAGGCGGATCTGATCATTGCCGTCGGCACACGGCTCGGCGATACGCCGACTCAAGGGTACCGGCTTCCCAAAGCCCCTGTCCCCGAACAGCCGCTGATCCATGTCTATCCGGATGCCGATGCCATTGGCCGGGTTTTCCGGACCGACCTTGGCATTGCCGCCGACCCGGCCTCTTTCCTCGAGGCGTTGGCAATGCTCAACAGCGATGTATCGGAAACAAGGAAAGATTGGGCAGGCACGCTCAATACGGTTGCCCGAAAACTCGCAGATCAGGCTCCAAGGGATTGGGAGGACGGAATCGATTTCGGTGCCGTCGTCATCGCGCTTGCCGACCAGGCACCGAAAGACAGCATCGTCATCACCGATTCCGGCAACTTCTCCAGTTGGGTCCATTGCCACTGGCCCTGGGACGGCTCCCAGACGGCCATCGGCGCCGTCGGCGGCGCCATGGGACTGGCGGTTCCGGCCGCCGTTGCCTCCTGTCTTCGGCATCCGGACAAACGGGTCATTGCTTATGTCGGCGACGGCGGCGTGATGATGACCGGAAACGAGCTTGCGACAGCCGTTTCCGTCGGTGCAAAGCCCGTGATCGTGGTTTCCAACAATGCGACCTACGGCACGATCCGCCTGCATCAGGAGAAGGGTTTTCCAGGCCGGGTCTCCGGCACGGGCCTGACCAATCCGGACTTCGCGGCCTGGGGCCGTGCGTTCGGGGCCTTGGGCATCACGATCTCCAAGGGTGATGATATCGCTTCCCGGATCGCGGAAGCACTGGCGCACGACGGTCCGGTGGTGATCCAGGTGAATTCCAGCACCGAGGCCATATCCGCCTATATCTCCATTTCCCAGATCAGGGCCAAGGTATGACCACGCTCGACGATTTGCTCAATCCGCGATCAGTGGCAATCGTCGGGGCCTCGGACGACCCGAAGCGGATCGGCGGACGCCCGATCGCCTACATGAAGGACGCAGGTTTTGCCGGGCGGCTCATTCCCGTCAATCCGAAACGGGACACGATTCAAGGTCTCCCAGCGGCTCCGAGCCTGGCCGATATCGATGGCACCATCGATTTCGCACTGATCGCCCTGCCCGCGCCGCTGGTTGCCGAAGCGGTGAAAGAAGCCCGGGCCAAGGGCGCGAAGACGTGCCTGATCTTCAGTTCCGGTTTCCGGGAGGTCGGAGCGGAAGGTGCAGCACTTGAGGATGAGCTGATCCGGACGGCGCGCGACGTCGGCATCCGGATGATCGGACCGAATTGCCTCGGCGCCTTCAACGCGTTCTCCGGTTTCCTGCCGTGCTTTTCGTCGACGCTCGACCGGGGCGCACCGAAACCCGGCCCGCTTGCGATTGCCAGCCAGTCCGGCGCCTACGGCAGCCATATCTATTTCCTGGCCCGCCAGCGCGGCCTCGGTACCGGCTATTTCCTGACGACGGGCAACGAGGGCGACGTCCAGGTGGCCGAAGTCATCAAGCTGATGGCGGAAAAGGACGACGTCCGCACGATCCTGGCCTATGCGGAGGGCATCAAGAACGGCCCGTTGCTGATCGACGCGCTGGAAACCGCAAGGGCAGCGAAAAAGGCGGTCATCTTCATGAAGGTCGGCCGCTCCGACGTCGGCGCGGCGGCCGCCGCCTCCCATACCGCATCGCTCGCCGGTGAAGATGCCGTCTTCGATGCCGTGATCCGGCAATATGGCGCGGTCCGGGCAAAGACGACGGAAGAAATGATCGACATCGCCTATGCCGCCCAGCCGGGGATTTATCCGAGGGGACGGAAACTCGGGGTGGTGACGATCTCCGGGGGCGCGGGTGTCCTGATTGCCGACGATGCCGCCGACTACGGCCTGGACGTTTCGCCCATGCCGGAGGATGCGCAGGCGGAGATGAAAGCGCTCCTGCCCTTCGCGTCCCCGCGCAATCCGGTGGATGTCACGGCCCAGGCGTTCAACGACTTGTCGCTGATCTCCGCTTTTGTGAAGAAGATGATCGAACGCGGCGGCTATGACGCCATCCTGGCGTTCTGGACCTCCGTCGCCGGTTCCAGAATGATCGCAGGTGCCCTGCAGGACGCCATGCGGGCCGGCCTTGCCGACAATCCGGACATGCTGATCGTGCAGTCGATCCTGGCGGAGCCGGAGATCGTGGCCAGTTATGAAAGCCAGGGCTATCCGGTATTCGAGGACCCGACACGGGCGGTTGCCGCGATTGCCGCGCTGGCCCGGCTCGGCGAAGCCTTTGCGCGCGCAAAAGGCGAACCGATCGCCCTGCCCGCGCCCCTAGATTTACCCAAGGCGGCGCTCGGTGAGCGCGAAGCCAAGGAGATCCTCGCGGGCTTCGGCCTGCCGGTCGTGACAGACACGCTGCTGCGGAACGAAGCCGAGGCAGGTGCCTTTGCCCGGCGCGGCACCGGCAGCTATGCGCTCAAGATTGCCTCGCCGGATATCGCCCACAAGACAGATGTCGGCGGTGTGGCCTTGAACATAGCGGCTGACGGCATCGAAGACGCTTTTTCCCGGATCATGACGGCCGTCGGAAAGGCGGTTCCCGCAGCACGGCTCGACGGGGTCATCGTCTCGGAGATGGCGCCAGAGGGCATCGACTGCATTCTGGGCGGCAAGATCGATCCGGCCTTCGGCCCGATCGTCATGTTCGGTCTCGGCGGCGTCTTCACCGAAGTCTTTTCCGATGTTGCCTTCCGCCACGCACCGGTCACCCAGGCTGTCGCCCTGGAGATGATCGAGGAGCTGGATGCGGTTGCACTTCTGAATGGCGTGAGGGGCGCGCCAGCTTGCGACAAGACCCGACTGGCTGATGCCATCCATAAGTTCTCGGTGTTCCTGGCCGCCCATGTGGATCGGATCGACAGCGCCGAAATCAATCCCCTGCGCGCCTATCCGGACCGTTGCCTGGGCCTCGATGCGCTGATCGTTCCGCGCAAGGATTGATCTTCCGGCTCAGACCGCAGTCAGGCCACCGTCGATGGAGACCGCCTGGCCGGTCATGAAGCTGTTTTCCGGGCTGCAGATCCACAACATCGCCTGCACGACCTCATCCACCGTGGCCACCCGGTGCATCGGGATGCGCTGGGTGATGCGGTCATAGGCTTCTTCCCGTTCCATTCCGTGCCGGTCGGCGACCTCTTCGGCCATGTCATCGAAGAGCGGGGTGACCGCAAAGGACGGGCAAAGTGCGTTGACGCGGATGTTCTTGCGCGCGACTTCGTCGGCGGCACTTTTCGTCAGGCCGATCACCGCGTGCTTGGAGGCGGCATAAGCGGACAGCATGCCGGCGCCGACAAGCCCTGCCGCCGACGCCACATTGAGGATTGCTCCCTGCCCTGCTTCCCGCATCCAAGGAAGCTGATGCTTCATGCAGAGAAACACGCCTTTGGCATTGACCGCCATCACCCGGTCGAAGGTCGCGGTGTCGATTTGCGGAAGCGGTGCCATTTCATGGCCGATCCCGGCGTTGTTGATCGCAACGTCCAGCTTTTCGAACCTGGCCTTTGCAAGGGCGATCGCGCCGCGGACCTGGTCTTCGCTCGTGATATCGACGGTGGCCGTCAGGATCTTGCTGCCGGTCTCGGCAAACGACTTGCTTTTTTCCGCCAGCGCTTCGCTCGCCTTGTCCCACAGGATGAGATTGGCGCCTTCCTCAGCGAACCGTTCCGCGGCCCGAGCGCCGAAGCCGCTCGCGGCGCCGGTGATCAGAACCGTCTTTCCTTCATAGTGTCTCTCAACCATCCTGCACCGCCTTCAATCCGCCGGCTGCATAGAAGGGCACGAATTCGCCCATTTTAAGCCCGCGTTCCGGGTTGGAGGCATTGCCGTCGAGCGCGCGTTTCTTCACCCCCTGCAGGATCGCCCCCATGCGGAAAAAGCAGAAGGCGAGGAAGAAATTGAAATCCGGAATACCGGGGATGCCCCGGCGCTCGCAATAATGGGCGACATACTCTTCTTCCGTGGGGATACCCAGCGCCTTGCGGTCGAGACCCGCAAGCCCCCGCCCCTCTTCACCGACCGGCATGCGCCACTGCATGATCTGGTAAGCCAGATCGGCAATCGGATGACCGAGCGTCGACAGTTCCCAGTCGAGAACGGCCGCCACACGTGGCCGGTCCCTTTCAAAGATCATGTTATCGATCCGGTAGTCGCCGTGGACCAGCGTGCGCTGGCCGTCATCCAGATGAACATTGTCGTTCAGCCAGGTAATCAGCGCGTCCATATCCGCAATGGTTTCGGTTTCCGAGGCGCGGTACTGTTTGGTCCATCGGTCGATCTGCCGGGCGACATAGGCACCCGGCGCGCCGAAATCGGACAGGCCGACCGCATCGAGATCGACACTGTGCAGGGCCGCCAGCACCCGGTTCATCTCGTCGAAGATCGCGGCCCGGTCCTCTTTGGTGTGCCCCGGCAGGCTCGGATCGTCGAAATGACGGCCGCTGACATGTTCCATGACGTAGAACATGGTGCCGATGACGCTGTCGTCCTCGCACAGGAGCAGCATGTCCGCGACGGGAACATCGGTCCCGGCCAGCGCCTTCTGCACCCGGAATTCCCGGTCGATGGCGTGTGCCGACTTCAGCAACACACCCGGCGGCTTGCGGCGCAGGACATAGGTCTTTTCCGGCGTCGTCAGCCGGAAGGTCGGATTGGATTGGCCGAAGGCGAATTTCTCTGCGCCGAGCGGCCCTGCGAACCCGGGCAGGAGCCCGGTCAGGTAAGCCTCCACGGCCGCCGTATCGAGATGCTGGGCACTGTGTTCCATCGCGCCTTCCCCTCTAACTGTACGTCCGCTGGGCGATCCGGTCGAGCGGGTCGAGATGCGGCGTCTCGTTGAAACTGTGAAGATAGAATGCCCGTTCGGTAAAGATAAACCGGGTCACGGCAGTGTTCTTCACCTGCAGATTGAGTTCGATGCACGCGGCCGGTGTCATGCCGAGAGCCGTTCCCACGATCTGGGCGACAGGACCGCCGGAGGTGATCGCCAGGACACGATCCGCGCCGGGCCGGCACATCACACGGCGCGCCTCCTCCACACGCCCGACAAAGGCGGAAAAGCGTTCTGGCGGGTCAGCAATCTCGTCGTTCTGCCAGGCCACCAACGTCTGCCTCAGGGCACGGAAATGAGACCTGCGGTCCGTGTGCAAATCCTCCGGCGCCTGTCCGCCATGATGGGCGTTCAGCAGGCCGGAAAAGTCGTACTCGTTGAACCCGGCATGCTCTTCCGTTTCCGGCAGGTCCCCGAACGCCTTGCGGATGCCGTCCAGCGTTTCCGTATGGCGGCGCATGGTGCCGGTTGCCAGACGGTCGGGCCTCAGGCCGTAGCCGGCAAGCAGTTCGCCGAGCCAGGCCGACTGGCGATGGCCGCGATCCGACAGCACGTCATAGTTCTCGGCCCCGAAGGATGCCTGGGCATGGCGGACCAGGATCAGCTCCGACATATTTTGTCAGCGCTTTTCGTTGGTGTATTTGCGCAGTTCCGCGCGGGCGATCTGGCGCCGGTGGACCGCGTCCGGCCCATCGGCGAACCGCAGAGTGCGCAGGTTGGTCCACATGGACGCCAGCGGATAGTCCTGACTGATACCCGCGCCGCCGTGGATCTGCATGGCTTCGTCGACCACCTTGGTCGCCATCAGCGGCGCGACCACTTTGATCTTGGAAATCCACGGCTGGGCCGCACGCACGCCTTGGGTGTCCATCATCCAGGCGGCCTTGAGGCACAACAGCCGTGCCATTTCGATTTCCATGCGGGCATTGGCAATGATGTCGTGGTTGGCGCCGAGATCGGCCAGCGGCCGCTTGAACGCGGTGCGGGTGAGCGCGCGCTTGCACAGCATCTCCAAAGCGCGCTCGGCCTGACCGATGGCGCGCATGCAGTGATGGATCCGGCCCGGGCCGAGACGCCCCTGCGCCACCTCGAAGCCGCGCCCGCGACCGAGGATCAGATCCTCTTCCGCGACACGCACATCGGTGAAGCGGATATGCATGTGGCCGTGAGGCGCATCGTCATGGCCGAAGACCTCCATGGGACGCAGGACTTCGATGCCCGGCGTATCGGCGGGCACGACGAACATGGAGTGACGCGCATGCTTTTCCGCATCCGGGTCCGAGCAGGTCATGACGATATAGACCTTGCAACGCGGATCTCCGGCGCCGGACGCCCACCACTTCTCGCCGTTGAGCACCCAGTGGTCCCCATCCTTGACGGCAGACATGGAAATATTGGTGGCGTCCGACGAGGCCACGTCCGGTTCGGTCATCAGATAGGCGGAGCGGATCTCGCCCTCCAGCAGCGGCTTCAGCCATTTTTCCTTGTGGGCAGGCGAGCCGTAGCGCTCGAAGACCTCCATGTTACCGGTGTCCGGCGCAGAGCAGTTAAAGATCTCGGCAGCGAGCCGAACCTTGCCCATCTCTTCCGCCAGATAGGCGTATTCGACGGTGCTCAGCCCGTAGCCCTTCTCAGAGTCCGTCAGCCAGAAATTCCACAGGCCGCGTTCGCGCGCCTTGGCCTTCAGGGTGGTGAGGATTTCAAGCTGGCGCTCGGTCAGGGCGAAACGCCCGCCGCCGAAGGCCTTGCCGACTTCCGCATGATATTCCGCATCGAGAGGCGCAATATCCTCCTCGATCATCCTGCGCACCGCCTCAATCAGCGGCTTGACCCGTTCCGTGACACCCAGATCCATAATGTCCTCCCAGACTTTCTTTTATTCGGCGCAGATCCTCTGTCTGGCCGCATGATATTCCGCCTCGATCCGCGCAACGAGCCTCTCAACAGGGGCGCGCTCCTTGATCGCGCCGATCCCCTGACCAGACCCCCAGATTTCCTTCCAGGCCTTGGCTTTCGACGACCCCTTGGAAAAATCCATGCTGCTCGGATCGGCGGATGCGAGAGCGTCCGGATCCATGCCGGCGTTGCGGATCGAAGGTTTCAGGTAGTTGCCGTGGATCCCGGTGAAGAGCGACGAATAGACGATGTCCTCCGCACCGCAGTCGACGATCATGTCCTTGTAGGCATCGGGGGCGCGCGCTTCGTCGGTGGAGATGAAGGGCGAACCGATGTAGCCGAGATCGGCCCCGAGTGCTCGGGCCGCTAGAAGCGCCTCGCCCGTGGCGATCGATCCGGAGAGCAGCAGCGGGCCGTCGAACCAATCGCGGATTTCGCGAATGAGCGCGAAAGGCGACTGCGTGCCGGCGTGGCCACCGGCACCGGCCGCCACTGCGATCAGTCCGTCGGCGCCCTTCTCGATCGCCTTTTTGGCGAAGGTGTTGTTGATGATGTCGTGCAGCGCGATACCGCCGCAGGAATGGGCGGCGTCGTTCACCTCCACCCGCGCCCCGAGCGAGGTGATCCAGATCGGCACCTTCCACCTGGCGCAGATTTCGAGATCCCGCTGCAGGCGCTCGTTCGACCGGTGCACGATCTGATTGACCGCGAAGGGGGCGGCCGGGCGGTCCGGATTGGCCTGATTGTGCCGGTCCAGTTCTTCTGTGATCTGCTTCAGCCACCGGTCCAGTTCGATCGGGTCGCCTTCGGTTTCGCGGGCATTCAGCGCCGGGAAACTGCCGACGATGCCGGCCTTGCACTGGGCGATCACCAGTTCCGGCCCGGAAACGATGAACATCGGCGACGCGACCACGGGGATGCGCAGGCCGGTCAGGACATCCGGGAGACGGGTATGTGTCATCGGTAACTCCACTACGGGTTTAAAAATAACGGCGGACAAGCCACTCGGCGTAGAGCGCCGGCTTTTCCTGTCCTTCGATTTCGATACGGACTTCCCAAGTGAGTGTCACTGCATCCGGACCTGTTTCTTCGGCTTTGGCAAGGGTCACATGTCCGCGGATACGCGAGCCGCTCGGCACGGGCGACAGAAAACGAAGGCGGTTCGTGCCGTAGTTGACGCTCATCTTGCAATCGTCCGGGATGGGGACCACTTGCGAGGAAATGTTCGACAGAAGCGAAACGGTCAGAAATCCATGGGCAATGGTGCCGCCAAACGGGGTTTTCGCGGCACGCTCGGGATCGGTATGGATGAACTGATGATCGCCGGTCACATCGGCAAAGGTATCGATCATCTCCTGGGTGATCGTGATCCAGGGAGACGGCGGATAGGCCGTGCCGACCTGGTCGAGATAGTCCCTCACGCTCATGTTTTCGTGTTCTCCATGACGGTCCGTATTGAGAATAACGGACAGACTAACCCCGATTCCGGTCGTCTCTGCAATTTGTTCGCATAGTGGAATAGCGTTTCGCAATTCAACTGACAAGGCTGTCGCGACGTCACCTCCGGCCGTATTGCCCAACATGCAACGGGATCATATTTCCTATTGCGAAACACTATTTCGCAAACGACAATCCGATGCGACTTTAAAATCAGGAAGGCCGAAATGACCGAAACCATGAAGCGTATCGCTCTCGCCGAAAGGCCGAAAGGGGCTCCGAGCCTGAACAATTTCCGTCTCGAGCAAATCCCGATGCCGCAACCGGGCGACGACGAGGTCCTGGTGCGCGTGCTCTATCTGTCGCTGGATCCCTATATGCGTGGACGGATGGATGACGCGAAGTCCTATGCCGCTCCGGTCGAAATCGGCGCGACCATGGAAGGCGGCTGCGTTGCCGAGGTCATTGCCTCCAACAGCGACCGCCTGAAACCGGGCGATATCGTCAACGGCATGTTCGGCTGGGCGAGCCACGGAGTTCTGCCCGCCAAGCAGCTCAGAAAGGTCGACCCGGAGGTGGCACCAGTATCGACGGCGGTCGGCGTGCTCGGCATGCCGGGCTTTACCGGCTGGCTGGGCCTCAACGAATACGGCCGGCCCAAGGCGGGCGAGACGCTGGTGGTCGGTGCCGCGACCGGCGCGGTCGGGTCCATGGTCGGCCAACTCGGCAAAATCTACGGGCTTCGGGTCGTCGGCGTTGCCGGCGGCGCGGACAAATGCGCTTTCGCGGTCAACGACCTCGGTTTCGATGCCTGTATCGATCACCGCGCCGCGCCAGATTCGGCTACTCTTAGGGAACAGCTTGCCGCCGAATGCCCGGACGGCATCGACATCTATTTCGAAAACGTCGGCGGCAAGACGCTAGAGGCGGTCCTGCCGCAAATGAATGTCGCAGGGCGCATACCGATTTGTGGCATGATCGCCTGGTACGATCTCGGCGGTCTCGGCCTCGGCGGCGGAGACGGCAAGGATCAGTTACCGAAGGCCTGGCGCACCATCCTCGTGCGCCGCCTGTCGGTCAACGGCTTCATCATCATGGATCATTACGACCGTTTCCCGGATTTCCTGAAGGAAGTCGGAGGATACATCCGCGACGACCGGCTGCATTACCGGGAGGATATCGCCGAAGGCCTCGAGGCCGCGCCCCAGGCCTTTCTCGACATGCTGAAGGGCGGCAATTTCGGCAAGCAGCTGGTGAAGGTCGGGGAGCTTTGACCATGAGACTGTTCGACATGACCGGCAAGGTGGCGCTGATCACCGGCTCCACCAAGGGCATCGGCAAGGCCATTGCCATCGGACTTTCCGAGGCTGGCGCGAAAGTGGTGATTTCCAGCCGGAAGCAGGACGCCTGTGACCAGGTCGCGGACGAGATCCGGAGCATGGGCGGCGAAGCGCTTGCCGTGCCCGCTAATATTTCCGAGGACGCGGATCTGGAACGGCTGGTTTCCACGGTTCTGGATAAATGGGGACGCATCGACAGCCTGATCTGCAACGCTGCGGTCAATCCCTATTACGGGCCTTTCCTGGACACGCCCGACGATGCCTTCGACAAGACCATCCGCGTCAATATCCGCTCCAACATGCGGCTGGCGAAACTTGTCCTGCCGGGCATGGTGGAACGGCAGGACGGCAGCATCGTCGTGGTGTCGTCCATTGCCGCCTTCAAAGGCTCGGACAAGCTCGGCATCTATGCCCTGACCAAGGCGGCCGACACCCAGTTGGTGCGCAATCTGGCGGTCACCTATGGTCCGCAGAACATCCGGGTCAACGGCATTGCTCCGGCGCTGGTGCGCACGGACTTCGCGCGTACGCTCTGGGAAGATCCGGAGCGGGCAAAGAAGGTCGCCGACAGCTACGCCCTGAAGCGGCTGGGCGACCCAGATGACATCGCCGGAGTCGCGGTTTTTCTCGCCAGTCCGGCCGGAGCCTGGACCACGGGCCAGACGCTGATCATCGACGGCGGCTGGTCCGTCTGCGAATAGAAACTCCAAAAGAGAAGCGCCGGCGAATTGCCGGCGCTTCTCCATCTCAGATCCTTAATTGCCGCCGGATCCCTCGATCACCGGACCGAACATTTCCCAGCGCTCGCCGTTGAAACGCATCATCTGCATCTGCTGGATGGGGAAATAGTCCGTGGGGCTGGTATTGACGACGATCCCCGGAAGCGCCATCGGCATGACGAAGTCCTTCAGGTTGGCCGCCTGTGCCATGACGTTTTCCCGCGACAGGTCGTCTCCGGCCTGGCGCAGCACCTGCTCCAGGGTCTGGGCCACGGAGTAGCCGTAGACGGTAAAGCTGGAGGAGCGGTCGCCGTCCGGATAGTACTCGTCCATGAAGGCCGACCAGTCCTTGTAGCTTTGATCGTCCGTCCAGGTCGGGTCGGTCGGGTCCTTCAGGTAACCGGTGGAGAGCACGTCCTTGGCGTTTTCGAAACCGGCCGGCTTCAGAACGCCGCCGACGGACTGGGCGACGTTGTTGACGATCTGGACCGGTTTCCAGCCCGTCTCGCCAATCTTGCGGATCGCCTGGGCTGCGAACTTCGGGGTTGCGATATCAATGACCAGATCGGCGCCGGACGCCTTCAGATTGACGATCTGGGAATCGATGGTCGGGTCGGACGTCTCGTAAGGCGCTTCTGCAACGATCATGCTGGTCTTGTCACCCAGGCCTTCCTTCAAGCCCTCGAGAAGATCTTTGCCATAGTCGTCGTTCTGGTAAAGCACCCCGATCTTGGCGTCCGGGTGGTTCTCCAGAATGTAGGCGGCGTAGATGCGGCCTTCGCTCTGGTAGTTGGGCTGCCAGCCCATGGTCCAGTGATACTTCTCCGGCATGCCCCATTTGGTCGCGCCGGTGGCGACGAACAGCTGCGGCACCTTCTTGGCGTTCATGTATTTCTGGATCGCCGTGTTGGTCGCCGTGCCCAGGCTCTGGAAGATCAGGAGCACCTCGTCACTTTCGACGAGCTTGCGCGCCTGTTCCACCGTTTTGGGCGGGCTGTAGCCGTCGTCATAGGAAATGAAGTTGATCTTGCGGCCGTTGATGCCACCCTCGGCATTGACCTTTTCGAAATAGGCGCCGATCGTCTTGCCGATCGTGCCATAGGCGGATGCGGGCCCGCTGTAGGGACCGATATGGCCGATCTTGATTTCCGTATCGGTAACGCCCGGCCCGTTTTCCGCCATTGCCGGAACCACAGCGGAAACGGCTATTCCCAAGCCCAGCGCGACGGCGCCGAGGAATGAGGTTCTTGTCAGTCTCATGGATATTTCCTCCCTTTTCACACCAATTTCAGCGGCTTCTTCCGGCCAGTTTCGCCATCAGCATGCGGATGAGCCCCGCAGCGCCCGACGGCATTGCATAGATGACGAGAATGAGAATGGCGCCATAGACGGCGCCTGCGAGCCCTTTGGAGATCTCCTCGGCAAAGTTGGGAACGAACACCAGGAAGAGGCCACCCAGAACGGCGCCCGGAATGGATCCGACACCGCCGATGACGAGCCCGACGAAAAGGGCAATGGCGAGAACGAAGGTGAAGCTGTCGGGAGCCACGAACTGGACGACGACCGCACTCAGTGACCCGGCAATGCCGGCGTAAAGCCCACTGACCCCGAACACGAGCGTCTTGTAGAGGGCGATGTCCACGCCCATGGCGCGCGCGGCAATCGGGTTGTCCCGGATCGCGATGATCGCCCTACCCGAGCGGCTGTCGATCAGGTTGCGGGCGATGACGGCCAGAACCAGTCCAATGCCCAGTGTCAGAAAGTAGAACCACTGGTCCGAATTCACCGGCAGGCCGAAAGGCGGATCGGGTTTGAGGACATAGATCCCCTGTACACCGCCGGTCCAGGGCGACAGCGGCGTGGATTTCAGGATCTGCGGCGTGGCAGCGGCCAGCGCGAAGGTCGCCAGCGCCAGATAGATCGCCTCAAGCCGCAGAGCCGGCAGGCCGAACAGGAACCCGAAGGCAAAGCAGATCAGCGCCGCCACCGGGATCGTCAGGTAGAAGTCGACCCCGTAGATTTCCATCAAAATCGCGGTGGTGTAGGCGCCGATGGCATAAAAGGCCGAATGGCCGAGCGAGAACTGGCCGTTGAACCCGGTCAGCAGGTTAAGCCCGAGAATGGCGATGGCATAGATCAGCACCATCGTCAGCTGAAAGATGACGAAGTTCTTGACGACGAACGGCAAGGCCACAGCCAGCACCAGCCCGGCAATCAGGGCGATGCGGCTCCATGACAGGGGAACGTCACGTGGTTTCGCGGGAACTTGGCGCAAGGACTTGAACCGGGAAGAAAGTGTGGAAGGCATCTGATTCATATCCACTAAACCCTGCTGACGAGGCGGCTGCCGAACAGGCCGCTCGGCCGGACCATCAGAACGGCCACGATCAAGGCCAGCGCGATGGTCAGTTTCAGTTCCTGGCCGATATAGGGGATGAAGGAGCCGGCGAGGTTTTCAACCACACCGACGATGAAACCGCCGACCACAGCACCCGCCGGACTGGTGAGCCCGCCCACCACGGCGCCGGCAAAGCCGTAAAGCAGGATCGACAGCATCATGTTCGGTTCCAGGAAGACCACGGGTGCGATCAGCATGCCGGCGACCGCGCCGATGGCCGCGGCCATCCCCCAGCCGAGTGCCACCATCCAGCCGACCCGGATGCCGACCAGACGGGCCGATTCCGGATTGACGGCGGCGGCCCGCATTGCCAATCCGACACGGGTGAACCGGAAGAACAGGAACAGCAGGATCAGCAGGACGAAGGTCACGCCGAACATGCCCGTGTCATGGGCACTGACGGGCGCGCCGTCGAACAGGGGCTGCGAGCCGAATGGCGTCGGGAAGGACTTGATGGTGAAGTCCCAGATGAAGCCGGCCGCGCTGTTGAAGATGCTGAACAGCGCGATGAAGACCACGATATGACTGAGGACCGGGGCATTGTGCAGCGGCCGGAACACGATCCGTTCGATGGCGACCCCGGCGATGAAGGATAGCGCGAGGGTGAGAACAAAGGCCGCCCAGTAGGGCATGCCCCATTCGATCAGCTGCCAGGCAACGAAGGTAGAGAACATCGCCATCTCGCCCTGGGCCAGATTGAGATGGTGGATAGCCTGGTAGATCATCACGATCGCCAGGGCGATACAGGCATAGATACCGCCTGTTGCCAGCCCGGCGAGAACCTGATGGATAAAGAGTTCCATTCGTTCCCCCCTTAATAACCCAGATACGCGCGGCGTATGCTTTCGTCCCGGCCGATCTCGTCCGCCGGGCCGGACATGACCACCCGCCCGGTCTCGATCAGATAGGCGTGGTCGGCGATTTCAAGCGCGAGCGCGGCGTTCTGTTCCACTACCAGCATGGCAATGCCCTCCTCCCTCTTGAGGCGCCCAAGCGTCTCGAAGAGTTCCTCGATGATGCGCGGAGCCAGTCCGAACGAGGGCTCGTCAAGGAGCATCAGTCTGGGCCGCAGCATCAGCGCCCTTGAGATGGCAAGCATCTGCTGCTCGCCGCCGCTCAGGGTCTGCGCCTGTTGATTACGGCGCTCTGCAAGCCGGGGGAAGAGCTGGTACATCCGCTCGATATCGGCGGAAATCTCCTTGCGGTCACGCCGGGTCATGGCGCCCAGCTTGAGATTTTCCTCAACCGTCACGCCTATGAAGGTGCCCCGGCCTTCGGGAACGTGGGCGACGCCGAGCGAAACGATATCCTCCGTCGCCTTGCCGGCGATATGGGTCCCGTAGAGTTTGATGTCGCCTTTCGTCGGGATCATGCCGCAAAGCGCCCGCAGGGTGGTCGTCTTGCCGGCGCCATTCGCGCCGAGCAATGTGGTCACGCAACCCGGAGCGATGTCAAAGTCGATATCGAAGAGTGCCTGAATGCGTCCGTAATAGGCATTCAGCCCACGGACCCGGAGCACAGCCTCGCCGGAAAGTGACACGGTTTGGGATGCAGCCATGGCGGTCAATGTTTCGCCCCCCCGAGATAGGCCCGGATCACCTCCGGATCGTTCTGCACCTCCTCCGGCGTGCCTTCCGCGATCTTGCGGCCGAAATCGAGGGCAACGACCTTATCTGAGACCGACATGACAAGGCTCATGTGATGCTCCACCAGCAGCACCGTGACGCCGCGTTCATTGCAGATGCTGCGGATCATGTCGCCAAGCTCGCCGACCTCGCCGTGGGTCAGGCCGCCGGCCGGTTCGTCGAGCAGAAGCAGCTTCGGCTTTCCCGCCAGGGCGCGAGCCAATTCGACCCGCTTCTGGGTACCGGTCGGAAGATCGGAAACACGTGTGTGAATGCAGTCGTTCAGATCAAAGGTTTCGATCAGCTCGAGCGCCGTTTCGTCGATGGCGGCCTGCCGTTTCGCCTCTCCGATCCGAAGAGCATCGGTGACGAAATTGCTCGACGACCCCGAATGGGCGCCCAGGCGAACGTTGTCGAGCACGCTCATGGTCTTGAAGAGGGCGATGTTCTGGAAGGTCCGGGTGATGCCCAGTTGCGCGATCCTGTGCGCCGCCCGGCCCAGGAGTTCCCGGCCATCGAAGCGGATGGTTCCGTTGTTCGGGAAGTAAAGCCCGCTGACGCAATTGAACAGCGTTGTCTTGCCGGCGCCGTTCGGGCCGATCAGCCCAAGAATACAGCCCGGCGGGAGATCGAAGGTAATTCCGTCGAGCGCGACGATACCGCCGAAGCGGATGGTCACGTCGTCCAGTGCCAGCAACGGCTCTGCCGCCGAATGCACGTCTCCCCTACCCGGCCGTTCATCGGCCTGGCGACTTGCAACAGATCTCACGCGCTCCTCCCAAGAGCCTGACGTTTCCTGCGAACCGGCGTTCTGGAACCGCCAACCCGCAATTTCCGCCTAGAGCATCATTAGACTTCCAATCGATTTCGAATGGAGGTCTGTTGATCTAGTGGTGCCGGTTGTTACCGGTCTGCCATTCGCTCGTACCGCCATTCAGGACGGTTCTTATTTGTCGGACGGCGTCGAGCAGCCGCGGTCCGATATCCTGTTCGAGCCGATCCCTGGACAAGGAGAAGGCCGCGGCGCCGCAATTGAAGGCATAGATGCCGGAACCGTCCGGCATGACCAACGGCACCCCGATGCCGTTGATGTCCTGCCGCCAGTCGCCCATGGAAAGCGAAAAACCCCGCCGTGCGACCTCCTCGCAGGCGCCGTCGATATTCCTGCGCAAACCCGGCCAACGGTCGCCATAGTATCGGGCCAGGTCTTCAAACAGTTCTTCGCGCTTTTCCGCCGGCAGAACCGCGATATAGGCCCGCCCCATGGCCGAGGCGGCAAGAGGAATGCGCGAACCGATGTCCAGGCGAACCATCAGGGCCGTGGCGTTGAAGCAATGTTCGACGTAGATCATCCGTCGCTTGTCGGGAGCGCCGAGAGCAACGGATGCTCCCGCCTGATCGGCAATCGCCTGCATGTAAGGACGGGCAATCTGTCGGATTCCGAGCTGAGCCAGGGCGCTATATCCCAGGGCGAGTGCCGCCGGTGCGATCTTGTATTTGGAAAACCGCGGCACGTGCGCCAGATAGCCCAGCTGCGTCAGCGTATAGGTCAAACGGGATACCGTCGGCTTCGGAATACCGGTTCTTTCCGCGATCTCCAGATTGCCGAGCATGTCATCGTCAGGCCGAAACGAGCGGAGCACATCGAGCCCGCGCGCCAGCGCTACAACGAACTTGCGGTCACCCGACAAGCGGGCGTCACCAGTCGCATTTTCGTAGCTGTTCCCGGCACGTTTTCCTGACATTTGTCCTAATCCCCAGTACACCTGCGGGAGCGATTGACAAGGACTGCACCATAATCTAGCGTCCACGTCAAATTATAAAATGTTGTTTCGCAGAGCGGAACTGAGGCAAAAATCAGATATCGCCCGCGAAGCAGACCCGGTCAGGAAGGACGCTAAAATATGAGCGATTTGGTCACGATCACGCGCAACGGCAGCATCGCCATCGTTTCCATCGAGAACCCCCCGGTCAACGCGCTCGCCTATGAAGTCAGGGCCGGAATCTTCAACGCCATGGAGCAACTGGCTGCAGACGCTTCCGTTGCCGGCGTGGTTCTGACCGGCTCCGGGCGTACCTTCAGCGCCGGCGCCGATATCCGCGAATTCGGCAAGCCTTCCCAGGAACCCTGGCTGCCCGTCGTCATCCAGAAGGTGGAGGACATGCCGAAGCCGGTGGTGGCGGCGCTCCACGGTACGGTTCTGGGCGGTGGCTTTGAACTTTCGCTCGGCTGTCATGCCCGGATCGCGGCGCCCGGCACCAAGGTCGGCCTGCCGGAGGTCAAGCTCGGCCTGATGCCCGGTGCCGGCGGCACCCAGCGCCTGCCGCGCATCATCGGCCCGGAAGCGGCCCTGAAAGTCATCGTTCCCGGTGAACCGGTCGGCACGGAAGCAGCTCTCAAGATGGGCATGATCGATGCTGTGTCCGATGACCCGGTTGCGGCGGCCGTGGAACACGCCAGCCGGATGGCGTCCGAGGGCAAGCCGCTGGTAAAGGTTCGCGAGAACGATGCACCGCTGGTAGCGGCCAAGGCCGACCGGTCATCTTTTGAGGAAACGGCCGCGGCCCTGCTGAAGAAGGCCAAAGGCCTGAAGGCGCCCGCCGCCTGTATCGACGCCGTGCGCTGGTCCATGGACCTGCCGGTCGACGAAGCTCTGGTCAAAGAGCGCGAGACTTTCATGAAGCTGATCGACGATGATCAGTCCAAGGCTCAGCGCCATATCTTCTTTGCCGAGCGCGAAGCGGCGAAGGTCGCCGACATGCCGAAAGACGTCAAACCGCGCGAGGTCAACAAGGTGGGCGTTATCGGCGCCGGCACCATGGGCGGCGGCATTTCCATGAACTTCGCCAATGTGGGCATTCCGGTCACCATCATCGAGACCTCGCAGGAGGCGCTCGACCGGGGCTTTGCCACGATCGAGAAGAACTATCGCATTTCCGTTTCGCGCGGCCGCATGACCGAGGACGACCTGAAAGCGCGCATGAGCCTTTTGACCGGTTCGACCGACATGAACGACCTCGCCGATGCGGACATGATCATCGAAGCGGTCTTCGAGGAAATGGACATCAAGAAGCAGATCTTCGGCGACCTGGACCGGATCGCCAAGCCGACTGCCGTTCTTGCCACCAACACCTCCTATCTCAATGTCGACGACATCGCGCAGATGACGAAACGCCCAGGATCGGTTCTCGGCACGCATTTCTTCAGCCCGGCCAATGTCATGAAGCTGCTGGAAATCGTTCGTGGTGCCGAAACCGAGCCGGAAGTGCTGGCAACCGCCATCGAAATCGGCAGGCGGATCAGGAAGGTCCCGGTCGTGGTCGGGGTCTGCTTCGGCTTCGTCGGCAACCGCATGCTCCGGGCCCGTTCGCTGGAAACCGAGCGCCTGCTGCTGGAAGGCGCGACACCGCAACAGGTGGATGCCGCCATCACCGGCTTCGGTTTCCCGATGGGCCCCTTTGCCATGGGCGACCTCGCAGGCCTCGACATCGGCTGGCGCATCCGCAAGCAGATGGGCGGATCGGCAGACGGCGGCAGCGCGGACATTGCCGATGCGCTGTGTGAAATGGGCCGTTTCGGCCAGAAGACCGGCCGCGGCTTTTATATCTATGAGCAGGGCTCCCGCGCCGGCACGCCGGATCCGGAAGTCGCGGACCTGATCGAGGAAACGGCCGCAAAGAAGGGCATCACCCGCCGCCAGATCGGCGAGGAGGAGATTGTCGAACGGCTGATCTATCCGATGATCAGCGAAGGCGCGAAGATTCTGGACGAGGGCATCGCCCAGCGTCCCGGTGACATCGATGCCGTCTGGGTCTTCGGCTACGGCTTCCCGCTGTGGCGCGGCGGACCGATGTTCTACGCCGATCAGGTGGGCCTTGCACACATCCGCGATCGGCTGAACCACTATGCCGAGACGACCGGCAACAAGGCCCTGAAACCCGCCCCGCTTCTCGACCGCCTGGCCGACGAGGGCCTGGGATTTGCATCCCTTGCCCGGAAAGAGGCAAAGGCGGCATGAGCAGCCGGCCGTTCGCCTGGGAGAAGTCCTATCCACCCGGCATGGATTGGGACTTCAAACCGGAGCCTTCGGTGCTTTCCCGGATCGCGGACACAGCGGTTGCCCGCTATCCGGAATATCGGGCGTTGGAATACCGCGGCCACGTCCTCAGCTATGCGGAATTCGGACACAAGCTGAATTCCGCGGCTGCCGCCCTCCTGCGGGAGGGCATCGGCGCGGGGTCGACCCTTGCGCTCTACATGCCGAACACACCCTATTTTCCGGCTCTCTTTTTCGGTGGCTGCAAAGCCGGAGCGCGCATGGTCATGCTCAGCCCGCTCGATGCGGAACGGGAACTCGCCCACAAGCTCAAGGACAGCGGCGCCAGGGTGATGGTCACGACCGATCTCGGTTCCCTGCTGCCCATGGCGCTGAAGCTTCTGGACGCCGGCCATCTGGACAAACTCATCGTTGCCGAGGACAGTGCCTGGGGGCCTTCACCCGCGCCGCTTGCGGAAATTCCCGACCGTCCGGATGTGATCACCTGGGCGAATTTCGCCAAGGGTGCGCCGATCCCGGAAAAGTGGCCAGAGGTTTCCCCGGAAGATATCGCGCTGCTGCAGTACACGGGCGGCACGACCGGTCTGCCGAAGGGCGCGATCCTGACCCATGGCAACCTGACCACGTCGGCCGCGATCTACAACAACTGGTTCGAGCGGCAGCGACCGTCCAAGCCGGGGACCGACAAGATCATCTGTGTCCTGCCGCTGTTTCATATTTACGCCCTGACGACGATCCTGATCCGGCAAATCGGCAACGGCAACGAGATCCTGCTGCGTCCGCGCTTCGATCCGGAAAGCGTTCTGCAGGATATCGAGATCAAGAGGGCGACGATTTTTCCCGGCGTCCCAACCATGTGGATCGCGCTTGCGAACCTGCCGGACCTGGACACCAGGGATTTCTCGTCCCTCACCCATTGCAGCTCCGGTGGCGCGCCCCTTCCCGTCGAAGTAGGAAAGCGCTTCGAGGCGCTGACCGGCCTGCCGCTTCTGGGCGGCTGGGGCATGACCGAGACCGCGCCGGCCGGCACCAACCTGCCCTCCTCCAACCCGGCGAAGCCCGGCTCAATCGGCATTCCCATGCCCGGCATCGAAATGGGGATCGTTGCCCTGGAAGACCCGACGCGGGAACTTGCCCCCGGCGAAACCGGAGAACTGCGGATCAAGGGCCCGAATGTCACGTGCGGCTACTGGAACAGGCCTGAGGAAACAGAACACGCCTTTGCTGACGGTTATTTCCTGACCGGTGACATCGGCAGCATGGATGAGGACGGCTACTTCTATATCGTCGACCGCAAGAAGGACATGATCCTGTCGGGTGGGTTCAACGTCTATCCTCAGGTGGTGGAACAGGCGATCTACGAACATCCATCCGTTGCCGAGGTGCTCGTCGTCGGCATCCCGGACGCCTATCGCGGCGAATCCGCCAAGGCTTTCGTCGCTCTGCGAAAGGGTGCCGCGACATTCACGCTCGAAGAGCTTCAGGCCTTTCTCGCCGACAAGGTCGGACGACACGAAATGCCTCGAGACCTGGAATTCCGGACCGCCTTGCCACGCACTGCCGTCGGCAAGTTTTCCAAGCTGCAGTTGAAACAGGAAGAGATCAAGAAGCGTGCCGTCGGTTCTTGAGGCTCAAGAGATAAGAACGGGCTTTACGGCGCAGACAAACACTTACAGGGAGAAGCGAAACACATGCGGGAAGCCGTCATCGTCTCCACGGCCCGCACTCCGATCGGCAAGGCCTATCGCGGTGCGCTCAATCTCACTTGCGGACCGACCCTTGCCGGCCATGCCATCGCCGCTGCGGTCGACCGGGCCGGTGTCGAAGGCAGGGAAGTCGAAGACGTCGTCTTCGGCTGCGCCCTGCCGGAAGGCACCACCGGCGGCAACGTTGCCCGCCGCGCGCTCCTGCGCGCAGGCCTGCCGGTAACCACCGGCGGCGCAACGATCGATCGCCAGTGCTCCTCCGGCCTTCAGTCGATCGCCGTCATTGCCCGCTCGATCATCCATGACGGCATGTCGATCGGCGTGGGCGGAGGCGTCGAATCCGTCTCGCTCGTTCAAAACGACCATCACAACAACTTTCACGCCGTCGACGACGCGTTGAAGGAGATCAAAGGCGATGTCTATCTGCCGATGATCGACACGGCCGAGGTGGTTGCCAAACGCTATGGCATCTCCCGCGAAGATCAGGATGCCTACGGCCTGGAAAGCCAGAAGCGGACCGCGGCCGCACGGGAAGCCGGACGCTTCGATGCCGAAATCGTGCCGATCTCCACCCGCATGGCCGTGACCGACAAGCAGACCGGGGAGGTTTCAATCAAGGATGTGGAACTGGCGGCCGACGAAGGCCCGCGTCCGGACACGAATGCGGAAGGCCTTGCCGGGCTGAAACCGGTGCGCGGCGACGGCATGACCATCACCGCCGGCAATGCCAGCCAGCTTTCCGATGGCGCGTCGGCCTGCGTGGTGATGGAGCGGAAACTCGCCGAACAGCGCGGACTGGAACCGCTCGGCATCTTCCGCGGCTTCACGGTAGCAGGCTGCGAACCGGACGAGATGGGCATCGGGCCGGTCTTCGCCGTTCCCCGCCTGCTGGAACGCCACGGTCTTTCCGTCGATGACATCGACCTTTGGGAACTGAACGAGGCCTTTGCGGTCCAGGTCATATACTGCCGGGACAAGCTTGGCATCGATCCCGCAAAGCTCAACGTCAACGGTGGCGCGATTTCGGTCGGCCACCCATACGGCATGTCAGGCTCCCGCCTTACCGGCCACGCCCTCATCGAGGGCAAGCGCCGCGGCGCCCGTTATGCGGTTGTGACCATGTGCGTCGGTGGCGGCATGGGCGCTGCCGGCCTGTTTGAAATCAATTCGTGAGGCCTTAGCCATGGACCTGGCATTTACAAAGGAAGAACAGGCATTCCGCGAGGAAGTCCGCACGTTCTTCCACGAGAACATCCCGTCCGACATCCATGCCAAGATGATCGACCAGCATTCCCTGGAAAAGCAGGACCTTGTGGCCTGGCAACGGATCCTGAACGCCAAGGGCTGGGCCGTGCCCCACTGGCCGGTCGAATACGGCGGTACGGGCTGGGATCCGATCAAGCTTTATATCTTCTGGGAAGAGATGCAGCAGACGCCAGCACCTCAGCCGCTGCAGTTCGGCGTGCATATGGTCGGGCCGGTGATCGCAACCTTCGGCAACGAGGCGCAGAAGCAGCGTTTTCTGCCACGGATCGCCAATCTGGACGACTGGTGGTGCCAGGGCTTTTCAGAACCGGGCGCCGGGTCCGATCTTGCCAGCCTTCGCACCAAGGCCGTGCGTAACGGCGACCACTATGTCGTCAACGGCCAGAAGACCTGGACCACGCTCGCCCAACATGCGGACTGGATCTTCTGCCTGGTGCGCACCAATCCGGACGTGAAGAAGCAGGTCGGGATCTCCTTCCTGCTGATCGACATGAACACGCCGGGCATCGAAGTCCGGCCGATCCAGACCATCGACGGCGGCAAGGAGGTCAACGAGGTCTTCTTCACCGATGTTCGTGTGCCGGTGGAAAACCTGGTCGGCGAGGAAAACAAAGGCTGGGACTACGCCAAGTTCCTGCTCGGCAACGAACGCTCCGGCATTGCCCGGATCGGCATTTCCAAGCAGCGCATCCGGCGGATCAAGGAACTGGCGGCGCAGGAATTTTACGGCTCCGCGCCGATGATCGAAAACCAGCGCTTCCGCGAAAGGCTCGCCGCCGTCGAGGTGGAACTGAAGGCACTGGAGATGACCCAGCTTAGGGTCGTGGCCGCCGAGGCCAAGCGCGGCGACAAGGGCAAGCCGGATCCGGCCTCCTCGATCCTGAAGATCAAGGGCTCCGAACTGCAGCAGGCGACCACCGAGCTGCTCATGGAAGTGGTCGGCCCTTACGCCCTGCCCTACCAGCCGGGTCTCATGGAAGGCTCGAACGAACCGCCCATCGGCATGGACTGGGCCGCGACCGCCGCCCCGACCTATTTCAACTGGCGCAAGGTCTCGATCTACGGTGGATCCAACGAGATCCAGAAGAACATTATCGCCAAGGCAATCTTGGGTCTGTGAGGGGGCTGTGAAATGGATTTTGATCTGAACGACGAGCAGCGGCTCATCAAGGACAGCGTCGAGCGCCTGCTCGCAGATCGTTACGGTTTCGAGCAACGCAAGGCCCATGGCGCTTCGGATAAAGGCTGGAGCGCCGACATGTGGGCCCAATACGCGGAACTCGGCCTGCTCGCCATGCCGTTTTCCGCGGACGACGGCGGCATGGATCAGGGCCCGGTCGGCACGATGATCGTCATGGAGGCCTTCGGCCGTGCCCTTGCACTGGAGCCCTATCTGGCAACGGTCGTCCTAGGCGGCGGCTTCCTGCGCAATGGGGCCAATTCTGCGCAAAAGGCGGAATTGATCCCGCAGATCGCTGACGGCAGCCTGACGCTCGCCTTTGCCCAGACGGAACGTCATTCCCGCTACGATCTCGCGGACGTGACGACGACGGCGCGCAAGGACGGCGCATCCTTTGTTCTGGACGGAGCCAAGAGCGTGGTCGTTCATGGCGACAGCGCCGACAAGCTGATCGTGACGGCACGGGTTGCCGGCGACAGGCGCGACCGGTCCGGGATCGGCGTCTTTCTTGTCGACGGGAATGCGCCGGGCGTATCCCGGCGCGGTTATCCGACCCAGGACGGCCAGCGGGCGGCGGAGGTCCTGCTGGAAGGCGTCCGCGTCGACGCCGACTGGGTGATCGGCGATCCTGAAAACGGCCTGCCGCTGATCGAGCAGGTCTCTGATGAAGCCATCGCCGCGCTGTGCGCGGAAGCGGTCGGCACCATGTCGGTCATGCACGAGACCACCGTCGACTACCTGAAGACCCGCAAGCAGTTCGGTGTGCCCATCGGCGATTTCCAGGTGCTGCAGCACCGGGCGGCCGACATGTTCCTGATGCTGGAACAGGCACGCAGTATGGCGTTGCTGGCGACCATGATGACGACCGAGCAGAACGAAGCCGAACGCCGCCGCTCCATTGCCGGCGCGAAGGTACAGATCGGCCGCTCCGGCCGGTTCGTCGGCCAGCAGGCGGTCCAGCTTCACGGCGGTGTCGGAATGACCATGGAACTGGCCGTCGGTCACTATTTCAAGCGGGTGACCATGATCGACACGGCCTTCGGCGATGCGGATTATCACCTGACCCGACTTGCCGATGCGGGTGGGCTGATTGCCGCCTGATTTCAGTACGGAAACCTAGCAGAGAGGCCCGCAAGAGATTGTGGGCCTTTTTCCATCGGATCTAGAAGAACAGCTCCTGAACCAGGATCTTCGCCGCGATCAGGGTCAGCAGGCCGAGCATGATCTTGTCGAAGGTTTCCTTTGAAAGATGCCGGGCCAGATAGTTGCCAAGCGGCATGAACAGGCTGATGGCTACGGTCACACCAAGTCCGAGGAAGAACCGGTACCAGTCCAGAAGTCCGACCATGATCAGTTGTTCGATTTGCCCGATGGACATGACGATAAAGAACACCGAGATCGTTGCGATGAAGGTGCTGCGCGGCAATTTCAACGCGTTGAGGAAGGTGATCGAGGCGGGCGCGGAAATGCCCGTCGCGCCTTGCAGCGCTCCGCCCAGGAAGCCGATCGGCCCGGACAATCTTAAGCCCGCGGCGTAGCTCAGCATCCAGTCGGCCTTGAAAATCCTGAAGCCGACATATCCAAGCACCACTGTTGCCATGGCAATCGACAAGGTGTCGGATGGCAGGCCTGCCAGCAGAAAGGTACCGGCGATCGCCCCCAATGCTCCGCCGCCGGCAAACAGCACCATAAACGGCCAGGGAAGCTGGGCTTTCCGGTACTCCCAGGCCTGTTTGACATTGGTCAGGACATTGGACGTCACGAAAACGGCAACGGCAAACTGAACGTTTGTCAGTGCCGCCAGGACCGGTACACCAATGACGGGCGCCCCAGCCCCTGTCGCGCCTTTCAAGACACCGCCCAGGAAGCAGGCGAGCAAGGCCGGAAGAACCAATGCAAGATCGATGTGTGTCAAGAAACGCTCCGGAAGCACCTGAAGACGCAGCCGGGCAGGATTCGGTTTGGCTGCAAACGGGAATGACGGATAAGACTTTTCGGGCACGAAAACCAGCCTCTGGCAGCGATTCTCACGTTTTCAGACTTCCGGGCGAAACGTGAGACAGGATCGATTTATCCAAATCCGGAAAAAGGGGCCTGTCGCTTAGGGGCTTGTATCCCCGCCCATCGGACGTTATACAGTAACGTGTAATGTTATTACATACCACTTGATCGGAGATTCCCTTGCCTGTTTCCTTTCGTTCGCGCCGCCTCCAGCCCCTGGTTCCGCGGCTCCTCCTTGCTGCGTCTCTGACCCTGGCGCCCACTATCGCCTCGGCGGACGTTTCCGTCGTGACCACGATTAAGCCGGTACATTCCCTGGTTTCCGGCGTCATGGAGGGTGTGAGCACACCTGAACTTCTGATCAAGGGAGCCGCTTCGCCCCACGACTTCTCCCTGAAACCGTCTCAGGCCGGACAGCTTCAGAACGCCGATGTGGTGTTCTGGATCGGCGATCATCTGGAGACCTCTCTCGCCAAACCGATTTCGACGATGGCCGAAAAGGCGCTCCGGATCGAACTATTCGATGCTCCGGGTGTGCAGCATCTCAAATTCCGCGACGGCGACGGATTTGAAGGAGACGACCATGAACATGGTGAAACGCATGACCAGGCCGACAGCGGCAAGGACGACGACCATGATCACAACCACGGCGCGGACGGACTGGATCCCCATATCTGGCTAGACCCGGAAAACGCTCGCGCCATGGTCAGGGAAATCGCCGAAGACCTGAGTGCTGCAGATCCGGAGAATGCCGCCACCTACAAGGCGAACGCCGATGCCATGGATCGAAAGCTCATCGACCTGATCCAAAGCACAAACGATCGGCTCGCCCCGGTCAAAGGCCGGCCGTTCATCGTCTTTCATGACGGCTACCATTATTTCGAGGACCGTTTCGGCATGCCGGCCGCCGGCGCAATCACCTTGAACCCGGAAGTTCCGGCAGGGGCGGACCGCGTGGCGGAGGTCCACGATACCATCGAGAAGCAACAGGCCGACTGCGTCTTTGCGGAACCCCAGTTCGAACCGAAACTGATCCGCGTTGTTCTCGAAGGAACCGAGGCACGATCCGGCACGCTGGATCCCCTTGGCGCCGACCTGAAGGACGGTCCCGGACTTTATTTCGCGCTGATTTCAGCCATGGCCGACGCCATGGCGGATTGCCTGTCCGGCGACTGACGGTCCCGAAACAGAAAAAGCCGCGGAGCAGGTTCTCCGCGGCTTCTTCAATTCGTAATCCGTTCGGCGCTTAAACCCGCGCGTCTTCCCGGGTCTTTTCAGTAATGTCGAGTGCCTTCAGCAGATACATATCGCGATCGTAGATGTCGTCGAAATAACTGATCGTGCCGTCATCATTCGGCCAGGCCGTAAAATAGGAGATGTAGACCGGAATATCCCCGCTCACATCTTCCTGGGCATTCTGACCCTGGTTGATCCGGCCTGTGACATAATCCTTGGACTTGCCGAGAACGGCGGCTGCCATCGCCTTGGGATCCTGCAGACGGATACAACCATGACTGAAGGCGCGGACATCCTTTTTAAACAGGCTCTTGGACGGCGTATCGTGCATGTAGATGTGGTGTTTATTGGGGAACATGATCTTCACCTGCCCGAGTGCATTGGAAGACCCCGGATACTGGCGAACATTGATGCTCTGCTGCTTGGAGGCAACCGCATACCAGTCAACGGATGATGAAGACACCTGCTGGCCGGAGACGGTCGTGACCTCATAACCGGCCCGGTCCAGATAGCTCGGGTCCTGTGCCAGTTTGGGCAGCATCTCATTGACGATGATGGAATAGGGAACGCCCCAGTAGGGATTGTATTCCACCAGCCGGATCTTGTCGTAGAAGAAGTTCGTCTGATTGGATTTCTTGCCCACCACCACACGCATGGAAAGCGGTTCTGTACCCGGCTCGTAATAGGTTGCTGTAAAGGCGGGCTGATTGATAAAGACCCGGCGGGCGCCGAGGTCGACCGGCAGCCAGCGGCGGCGTTCCATGGCCAGCTTCACCTTGGCGATCTTGGCAGCATTGGTTTCACCGACCATGGCCTTGATGGTGTTCTTGCCGACGACGCCGTCGGCCGACAATTGGTTTTCCTTCTGGAAGTCCTTGACCAGGGCGACCAGTTCGGGGCTGTACAATTCCTCTCCGGCGTAAGCGGAAAGAACGTCCGCGTTCCTTTCCTTCAGCTCGTCCGATCCGTTCTTCCTGATCGCGGCCACGATGTTCTTCATTTCCGGGCTGGAAGCACCAGCCTTCAGGAAGGTCCCCGGTGCGATCACGATCTGGTCTTCGGCTTCATCCTCAGCACGCAGGCGGGCAAGCTCCTTCTTCAGGGCCGCATACTGCGGGTTCTGAGGATTGCGGGAGACCAGATAGGCTTCCAGATCGTCCATGGACTTGATCTTTTCCAGAACGGCCACGAGATCGACCTCACGACGCGGCAGGTCGTGGTACCCGGAAATCCGATCGGGATCGACCCGGCCGCGCTCCGCATCGAGCACGTAGGTCAGCACCGCGCTGGAAAAGGTCAGCTCGAAATTCATCAGCGCTCTTTCACGCTCCAGATTCCGGGCTGCGTCGTCAGCCGCCGCCGTTTCCGGCGCGGTTCTTTCAAAAGACGGCAGATCGACCTTGTAGTCTTGTGGGTCCAGGCCTTCCTTGTCCGCATCGGCAAGCGCCATCTTCGCGCTCAGGGCCCGGCTGTTGACATTGCCGTCCTCGACCCAGAGAAAATCAGGATGCTCACGATAGAAGGTCTTCAATGCTTCGGCCACTTCCGGAAGCATTTCGAAGTCGAGCCCCTTCAAAGCCGGACGGGCCTTGTCGAACTCGGTGAGAACGGCCGGGGCGGTATCCGCCTTAACGCCCTCCCCCTCGCTTGCCTGATCTTCGCTTACCGTAACAGCAGCCGTCTTCACCTCTGCAAGACCGGCAAAGGATACCCGTTTCCAGACATCCGGCTTGTAGGTATAGAACTTCGGTGCCGAGACACGCACCGTACGGGCCTTTTCACGCAGCAGTTCATCGCGAGCCTTAAGCTCCTGCATGCGATGGTATTTCGGATTGAACAGACGGTCGAAGAACCCTTGAGCATGCGCCGTATCAGCCCCGACGCCGACAAAGGAGCTGCCGAGAACCAGCGTCGCCAGCCCTGCAATGACGGTTGAAGACAAAGCCCGTCGTTTCACCTCATGAGCACCGTCCGCTGTGCCGAAGCTACCGGGCTTCATTTTTGCAACGTTCGCCAGGATCCGCATATTCCAATCGCCTTAAGCTTGTCGGAAAGGCAAACGACACCATTCGCCTTTTCCCGAATAAATTTTCGTTTCTTGCGAACCGCCTGCCTCACGAATCCGCATCCGTTACGCCTGCCGTACCGGCTGTCCGATGAACGCCCAAAGCCGAGCTGGCGTAGCGGCAGCTTGGCAAAGTAATACACCATTCTTCCACACAGCGTTAAGAAGCAAAGCCTTTTGGGCGTCAACATTCACGCGGCTGTGACCGAAAAAACGCAGAAATACACTGCAGGCTTGCGACATCACGAGCCACACAACCCGCAACGTCAACGCCCCGCGCAGCCTTAGCAAGCCAGGCCGGAATCGGGCAATATCGCTAGAATGCCGTATAAAAACTTCTAGAACGGGATTTCGTCGTCCATGGGGCCTGCGCCGCCGCCGCCCTGGGGACCGCCAAAGCCACCACCGGAACCGCCGCCATAGCCCGGACCGCCACCGTAGCCGCCACCGGACGATTCGCCACCGCCGAAGCCGCCGCCGGAAGAGCCGTAATCCGGAAGGCTGCCGCCGCCCTGGCCACCGCCTTCACCGCGACCGTCGAGCATGGTCAGGTTGGAATTGAAGCCCTGGAGCACGACCTCGGTGGAATAACGATCCTGGCCGCTCTGATCCTGCCACTTGCGGGTCTGCAACTGACCTTCGAGGTAAACCTTCGAGCCCTTGCGCAGATACTGCTCCGCCACCTTGCAAAGGCCTTCGTTGAAGATCACCACCCGGTGCCACTCGGTCTTTTCCCGGCGCTCGCCGGTGCTACGGTCGCGCCAGGATTCGGATGTCGCTATCCGAAGATTTGCGATCGGCCGACCGTCCTGTGTGCGGCGAATTTCGGGATCCGCTCCCAGGTTGCCGACCAGAATTACCTTGTTGACGCTGCCCGCCATGACTGAACTCCCGAGATTACACTTCCGGCGCTGCGGCCGCCGGATCATTCATTTTGCCGACCCTAACGCCAATCATGAGAATACGCCGGGTCTTTCCACGTAAATCCAGCCTTTTCCACAAAGGCTTGATCGCGCAGACGAGGCACTGCTTTTACAGTTGCTATTTTTGTTCTCTTTATGTTCTAATTGTCAAGGCTACACCCTACCAGGTGTCAGGAGAGATTGGGCGCGCTTGCGTTTTTTTGACGCCCGTCATTTGCCTTCGCCATCGAACATTCTAAATATGGAGCGTCGCCGGACAGCGCCACAACAAGCCGCCTCCCCCAGGCTCGTTCAGGCGTTCCGGACTCCCAAGGCCGCCCGAGAGGATTAACACCACATGGCGCATGACGTTCACGCCGACACAAAGGCTCCGGACCCCACCCGGATCATTTCCGTGCGCGGCGCACGGGAACACAATCTGAAGGGTGTCGACCTGGACCTGCCCAGAGACCGTCTGATCGTCATGACCGGCCTGTCAGGATCGGGCAAGTCGTCGCTTGCGTTCGACACGATCTATGCCGAGGGCCAGCGCCGCTATGTGGAAAGCCTGTCGGCCTATGCGCGCCAGTTCCTGGAAATGATGCAGAAACCGGATGTCGACCAGATCGACGGCCTGTCGCCTGCCATTTCCATCGAACAAAAGACCACTTCCCGGAATCCGCGATCCACGGTCGGGACGGTGACCGAGATCTACGACTACATGCGCCTTCTGTTCGCGCGGGTCGGCGTTCCCTATTCTCCGGCGACCGGTCTGCCGATCGAGAGCCAGACCGTGTCCCAGATGGTCGACCGGATCCTTGAGCTTGAGGAAGGCACCCGTCTCTACCTGCTGGCGCCGATCGTCCGCGGTCGAAAGGGCGAATACCGCAAGGAACTCGCCGAGCTCATGAAAAAGGGCTTCCAGCGGGTCAAGATCGACGGCGAATTCCACGAAATCGCCGAAGCCCCCGCCCTCGACAAGAAGTACAAGCATGACATCGACGTGGTCGTGGACCGGATCGTGGTGCGCGAGGACATCGCCGGGCGCCTGGCGGACTCCCTTGAAACAGCCCTGAGGCTCGCTGACGGCATCGCGATCGCGGAATTCGCCGACAGGCCTATGGAAGTGGCCGCCCCCGGCGCGGTTTTGCAGAACCAGAACGAAACCCACGAGCGCCTCGTCTTTTCGGAGAAATTCGCCTGTCCCGTTTCCGGCTTCACCATCACCGAAATCGAGCCCAGGCTGTTTTCCTTCAACAATCCCTTCGGGGCCTGTTCGGCCTGCGACGGTTTGGGAACGACACTTGCCTTCGAGGACGAGCTCGTCGTCCCGGACCACACCCTGTCCTTGCGGGAGGGCGCCGTGCTTCCCTGGGCAAAGACCGGGGCGACATCGCCCTATTACACTCAGACTCTGGAGGCGCTCTGCCGACACTTCGACGTCTCCATGGCCACGCCATGGAAGGAACTTCCGGAAGAGGTCCGCCAGGCCATTCTCTATGGAACCGGCAAGAACAAGGTGGCCTTCATCTATGATGACGGCGCGCGCAGCTACAAGACCGAAAAAGTCTTCGAGGGCGTGATCGGCAATATCGAGCGGCGCTGGCGGGAAACCGAATCCACCTGGGTGCGGGAGGAACTGTCCCGGTTCCAATCCGACCATGCCTGCCCGGCGTGCGCCGGGTACCGGCTGAAGCCGGAAGCGCTTGCGGTGAAAATCGGAGGCCTGCACATCGGCCAGGTGACCGAATTCTCCATTCGCGCCGCCAACGACTGGTTCGATGCGCTTCCCGAAAAGCTGACCCAGAAACAGAACGACATCGCAGGCCGGATTCTGAAGGAAATTCGAGAACGGCTGAGGTTCCTCAATGACGTCGGGCTGGAATATCTGACCCTGTCGCGCAACTCCGGGACCCTTTCGGGCGGCGAGAGCCAGCGTATTCGCCTGGCCTCCCAGATCGGGTCGGGACTGACCGGCGTACTCTACGTCCTGGACGAGCCGTCCATCGGCTTGCACCAGCGCGACAATGCCCGGCTGCTTGACACGCTGAAACACCTGCGCGATCTCGGAAATACGGTGATCGTCGTCGAGCATGACGAAGACGCGGTGCTGACGGCGGACTTCGTGGTCGATGTCGGACCCGGAGCCGGCGTCCATGGCGGCGAGATCGTCGCCCAGGGAACGCCGCAGGAGATCATGGCCAATCCGGCCTCGCTGACCGGTCAGTATCTGTCCGGCGCCCGCATGATCCCGCTTCCCGCCGAACGACGCAAGCTGAAGAAAACCCGGAAGATTTCCGTGGTCGGAGCACGCGGCAACAACCTCAAGGACGTAAACGTTGACGTACCGCTCGGCACATTCACCTGCGTCACCGGGGTCTCGGGCGGCGGCAAGTCGACGTTCCTGATCGACACGCTGTTCAAATCGGCTGCGCGCCGGCTGAACGGTGCGCGTGAAAATCCTGCCCCTCATGACCGGATCGACGGGCTGGAACACCTGGACAAGGTGATCGACATCGATCAGTCGCCGATCGGGCGCACGCCGCGTTCCAACCCGGCGACCTATACGGGGGCGTTCACTCCGATTCGCGAATGGTTCGCCGGGATGCCAGAAGCCAAGGCGCGCGGATATGCGCCGGGACGCTTTTCCTTCAACGTGAAGGGTGGCCGCTGCGAAGCCTGCCAGGGCGATGGCGTCATCAAGATCGAAATGCACTTCCTGCCGGATGTCTACGTCACCTGCGACGTCTGCAAGGGTCAGCGCTACAACCGGGAAACCCTCGAGGTCCAGTTCAAGGGCAAATCGATCGCCGATGTGCTCGACATGACAGTCGAAGAGGCGGCGGAGTTCTTCTCTGCCGTCCCTGCGGTCCGGGACAAGATGGAAACGCTGGCGCGTGTCGGTCTTGGCTATATCAAGGTCGGCCAGCAGGCGACGACGCTGTCCGGCGGCGAGGCCCAGCGGGTGAAACTGGCGAAGGAGCTGTCCCGGCGTTCGACCGGGCGCACACTCTATATTCTCGACGAACCGACCACGGGCCTGCACTTCCATGACGTGGCCAAGCTTCTGGAAGTCCTGCACGAGCTGGTCGAGCAGGGAAACACGGTTTTGGTGATCGAGCACAATCTGGAAGTCATCAAGACGGCCGACTGGATCATCGACATGGGACCGGAGGGCGGCGACGGCGGCGGTACGGTCGTCGCGACCGGCCGCCCGGAGGATGTGGCGGAAATCGAAGCCAGTTATACGGGCCGATTTTTGCGGGAGCTATTGCAACGCAGACCACAGCATGCCTCGGACGCCGCTGAATAGGTTGCAATGCAGCATATACCTATTCCGCTTTGATTTATCTCAATTTTCCGACCCGGTCCGCATCAGCGCCGGGTCGTTTATTTTGCATTGCACTAAACGCATGACTGACATGCATACATGGCACTTCTTTTTTTTTGGCCTCGAATTATATTCCACTCATCGGATCAATGATGCGGCGCACACAAATAATGGTGCGACGCAATCACCAAGGACGAAAACAATGTTCGACAATGTCGTTCGTAGATACAACAACTGGGTCAATTACCGGCGCACCGTGGACGAGCTTTCCCGCCTGTCCAGCCGCGAACTGAGCGACCTCGGCATCAGCCGCAGTGACATTCGCTTCGTCGCACGCCGTACGACCACCCAGTAAAGAGCTCGCGTTCCTACAGCTACCTCCTCCCAAGCTACGGAACGCGCGACCTTGGCAGGGCATCCTCCTCCCAGTCCTGTCAATCATAACGACGCCCGCCAGTACCTCCTCCCACTGGCGGGCGATCGTTTTTTTAGAGACTGAAAACTCAATCCCCAGAAACCGCAGCCTCGGCGATCTCTATCGGCCGGGGATTTTTTGTGATTTCCCGCCTTCGATCGCCGATCCAAATAGTTATCCGGCTCACGCATAACAGATTGTCAGGTCTGCGTTTTTCGAAGATCAGGCGTGCAATTTTTCTTCTACCTATCGTCCGCTCGCCTGCCTATATCTTGGGCATAGAGATTAAAACAGAGCCAGACAAAGAGCAAAAGCTCCAGGTCTATAAACAGAAAACACAGAAAGGCCTCATCATGCTTGATCAAGTCGTTCGCCGTTACCGGAACTGGAAGCAGTACCGGAGCACCTATAACGAGCTGTCCCGTATGTCGAACCGGGAACTCGCCGACATTGGCATCAGCCGTTGCGACATCGCACGTTGCGCCAACCAGGCGATCAAATAACGAAGGTCAATCGATTCTCGCGAATCGGCCGACTTCGCCGCGGCGTAACCAGCGGCCATTAAAAAACCTGCCAGCGCATTCCGCCGGCAGGTTTTTGTCCCGACTCGAATTGAGTCCGCTAACGCACGTCGCGAAAAGGCGGATACCGTTTTTTCGCAATTAGACGTGCGTTAGAAAATAGATAGACCATGTCTCGTAGAGACGAATGAACGCGACGTGGTCTAGCCGGCCATCCAGCGATTCAGATCCTCGACGACCGGCTTCTCTCCGTTGGCCTTCGGCCAGGAATCGATGGCAAACACCTCGCCGGTCTTCTTTTCCTTCACCGTCGCCGTTGCGTGCGGATAGCGACCATCGAGGAAGAAGCCCCGCGCCACCGGTCCGCTGACCGAATGATACTTCAAATAGCCGTGCTTTTCGGCGACCAGAAGCAGGCTTGCTGTATTCGTCGCCTCGTCGATACAATCCATCTGCCCCCGCACCCCGGCATTGTGCAGGTCGAGTCCACCAACGTCGTTTGCAGAGCCGACCTGGGGTGCGACGCGCTTCTCATTCCAGGCCACGGCATTCGCGATTGCCTTGCGCTCTGCTTCCGCAGAACGGCTGCCTGCGGCCAGAATGCGCTTCAGACGCCTCAGGTCCCGGCTGGAAATATTCACCGGTGTCTTATAGGTGCAGCCGAAGCCATGACAGACATAGGTGCGATCAGCCCGCGGCGCCACACCGTCATGAGATGCGTACCAGGACGTCGCCTGACCGGTCGACTGCCCGGCACAGGCATTGAGCAACAGCAACCCTGCCAGGCCGGCCGCGTTCAGAGCTTTCGTCGCGATCTTCAAGACGTCCTCGTTCACGAATCGTGAGTGTTCGAATTGAATGAGTGAACCAATGCGGTTCCGTTTGGTCAATCCGGATACAGCCATTGCCTCAAAAAGCACCTGCCTGTAAAGGAGTGTCATGTTGAAAAGGCTGTCGCCCCTCCTCGATGGCGCCCGTGCCTCAGGTATGCCTGCCAGGAGGCGGCAGCCGCACCACCCGGAACTCTTTGAAGGTTAGACAGGATGACCCCCATCCATGTGATCGGCGGCGGCCTGGCAGGTTCCGAAGCCGCCTGGCAGATCGCCGAACGCGGCATACCGGTTGTCTTGCACGAGATGCGCCCGGTACGCGGGACCGATGCCCACAAGACCGATGGCCTTGCCGAGCTCGTGTGCTCCAACTCGTTCCGCTCGGACGACAGCGAGCAAAACGCGGTCGGCCTGCTGCATCATGAACTGCGCCGTGCCGGATCGCTGATCATGCGCTGCGGCGATACCCATCAGGTGCCGGCCGGCAGCGCGCTGGCCGTCGACCGGGATGGCTTTTCGGCTGCGGTCACCAAGGCTCTTGAAGACCATCCGCTGGTCACCATCGAGCGCGGCGAAATCGCCGGGCTGCCGCCCGCGGACTGGGACAGCGTTATCGTGGCGACCGGCCCGCTGACCTCCCCGGCCCTGTCGCAGGCGGTCCTGGAGAAGAGCGGCGAGGATGCACTCGCGTTTTTCGATGCCATTGCGCCAATCGTTCATTTCGACAGCGTCGACCTTTCGAAAGCCTGGTTCCAGTCGCGCTACGACAAGGTGGGCCCCGGCGGAACGGGCAAGGACTACCTCAACTGTCCCATGGACAGGGACCAGTATGAGGCCTTCATCGACGCGCTGCTCGCCGGCGAAAAGACCGATTTCAAGGAATGGGAAGAGAACACGCCCTATTTCGACGGTTGCCTGCCGATCGAGATCATGGCTGCCCGCGGTCGCGAAACGCTACGCCACGGTCCCATGAAGCCAATGGGCCTGACGAATGCGCATAACCCGGACGTTAAGGCCTATGCGGTGGTTCAGCTGCGCCAGGACAATGCACTCGGCACGCTCTACAACATGGTCGGCTTTCAGACGAAACTGAAGTACGGCGCCCAGGCCGAGATATTCCGGATGATCCCGGGGCTGGAGAACGCCCAGTTCGCCCGTCTCGGCGGCCTGCACCGCAACACCTTCCTCAATTCGCCAAAGGTGCTCGACGGCACGCTCCGGCTCAAGGCGGACCCGCGCCTGCGCTTCGCCGGCCAGATCACCGGTTGCGAAGGCTATGTGGAATCGGCAAGCGTCGGCTGCATGACCGGGATCTTTGCTGCCCTCGAACGTCTGGGCAGACCGATTCCGTTACCGCCGGAAACCACCGCCATGGGGGCTCTAATCGGTCACATCACAGGTGGCCATATCGCCCGCGACGACGAAGGTCCCCGCTCCTTCCAGCCGATGAATGTCAACTTCGGCCTGTTTCCGCCGGCGGAAGCCCCGAAGACCGGCCCGGACGGCAAGCGGTTAAAGGGTAAGGAGAAGACCAAGGCGAAGAAATCCGCCATGACCCAGCGTGCCAAGGCGGATTTCGAAACCTGGTTCGCCGGCCTGGAAAGTTAGCCGACCTTCCGTTCGCTGTCCGAAGTGAGATCGCCGCGCTTGTGTTCATCGCGCCATTCCCGGCCATCTGCGGGAAGACCACTGTCTTGAGCCAGGTAGGTGGTCGAGGACGGGAACGCGAAGTCCGTGCCGGCGTCATGGACGATTTCCATGATCTTCATCAGGATATCCTGCTGGACTTCCAGGAAGGTATCCCGCGCCGAAGTCTGGATATAGGCATAGATCTCGATATCGAGGGAAAACGCGCCAAGCTCCATCAGTCTCACGCGAAGCGGCTCTTCCGCGACCATCTCATGGGCCTCCAGGAAGGAGCGGATGCCCTCGATCACCCGGTTCAACTGTGCTTCGCTGGTTTCATAGCGCAGGTTGATCCGATGTTTCAGATGGAACTGGTCCCGACGGCTGTAATTGATGATCTTGCGTTTCGCCAGGTCCGCGTTCGCGACCGTGATCACGGTGCGATCGAGTGCCCGGATCCGCGTCGACCGAATGCCGATTGCTTCGATCGTTCCGGCGAGATCGTCGAATTCGCAGAATTCACCGACACGAACCATCCGGTCCGCATAGAGGATGATCCCGCCGATCAGGTTTTCCAGCGTCGGCTGCGCGGCAAGGGCAACCGCCAAACCGCCGACACCGAGACCTGCGATCACCCCATAGACCGGAATGCCGATCTGGGTCGCCCCGTAGCCGATGACCAGCACCGCTACGGCAACACCGACCAGACGGAAGGCCGTAACGAGCAGGCTGGAATCCAGGCTTTTTGTCGGGACGGACGGGTTCTTGATAACCCAGGCGGAGATGAGTTCGACGATCCGGTAGGCCAGCCACGCCGTCGCCGTCCAGACAATGGCGGTTGAAATGGTTCCTACGGCAACCATCACGTCGCCGGTGATATTGATCTGCTCCTCGATCAGGTAGCGATATGCGAGTACCGACAGGATCACGATCACCGGTGTCTGCAAACCGCGCAATTTACGCCTGGCGTCTGATAGCGGCACGGCCCGCCAGCGGCTCCACCTGTGGTACAGGATCGGAATCGCCAACGTCAGCGTCGACAGAAGCACCAGCGCGATCCACTGCCAATAGGCTTGGGACAGGACCTGATTTCCGAGCCATTCCGGGCCGGAACGGATCAGGTTGTACCATTTCGGCGCAACGAGGTTTCCAGGTGTGTAGATGTAATAAGAATAGAGATCGTCGCCCCGGTCCTGACGCGAGGGAAACGACTTGATCAGTTCGTAGTTGTCCGGAATCTGGTCTACGGACGCCTTGGTAATCAGATAGCGGCTGCCGTTGCCCGGGGTGTCCGTTCTCTCAAAAACGATGCCCGTTCCGGGAATTTTCCAACGCTCCGGCAATTCGCCGATCGCCTTGGAATTCAGAAAGGATCCAGCCGCCGCCCCCGGCACATCTTCCATCGCCGGAAGATAGATCCGGTCCAGGATTTCCTGGAACTGCAGAACGATCTCAAGACTCGAGCTTTTCCGCGCGGTATCGGGGATGTCGCTCAAGTCGAATATTCCGGCGGCCTTGTCGAACATCGCCCTGACAAAGTCGAGCCTGTGTTCCTGCTTTGCCGTCAGGAACCTGTTCGGGCTTTCCTGGAATTCCGAGCGGACATTGCGCCAGATGTTTTCCGCTTCCTCCATGAGCATGAGATAGCTTTCAAGCGCTGCTCGTGGACTGCTGGTATCCGGCGGAGCAAGGGGATTTTCGCGCAGGTAGGTTTTTATGTCGAAACCTGCCCCCCGGGCGGTAGGCTCAGGGACTTTCCTGATCGCTCTCATGGCCTCCAGGTTGGGATCGGTGTTTACGCCGGATGCCGTTTGGGCAAAGCCATCGGCAATGCCGGTACAGACACCGATCAGAAGCGCCATCCCCCCGAAAAACAAACGAAAGGAGCGAATAACGGCTCCGACGTGAACCCCTGAAATAGCCATCACCTGTAAAACCCCGGCGAACATGTATGTTCGTTTCCCTGATCAAAACCCGGGACTTTATTATCAAGGAAGGCTGAATATTGGGTTACGCGCGCGGGCCGATACGGCAAGCCGCGTCACGCGGACAGGACGGCGCCGGATTTCCGCGCAGCGCGCCACAGGATCCACTGCCGTCGGAGTTGGGACATGCGCACCGGCTCGCGCAGCGGGTCATGCCCCGGTTTTTCCATCCGCTTCAAGAAAGGTTCGACCAGCGCGACCGGCAAAAAGGCCGGGGCGACATGGGGCGGAATGTCCGCAACATGCTGTCGGACCCGTGCCAGATGATGGCGAACATGGGAGCGCAATTCCGCCAGTGCCGCACGCAGGTGGTCCGTTGTTTCACCGTTAAAGACGGTCTGAGGTTCCACGCCATGGCGCTCCAACAGATCCTTGGGCAAATACATCTGCCGGCGCGCTGCATGCCATGGCAAGGCGCGCATCAGACCGGCCAGTGCATAGGCGACACCCGCATGACCGGCAATGGTCGCGGTGCCCGCGTCCTTTCCCCCGTTCAGAACGAGGCTGCCAAGCTGGATCAGGGCAGACGAGGTTTCGCCCGCATAGCCTTCCAGATCATTCAGGCTCGGCATCGGATCATCGTAGAGATCGAAGATCCGTGCCTCCGTCATTGCGATCAGCGGTTCCTTCGGCAACCGGTATTTTTCAATCGTCTCGCCCAATGCGGCGGCAACGGGGTTGGCAGACGGGGTTCCGTGCTCAACGCCTTCCAGATAATCGCGCCACCACTGCAGCCGAACCTCCCCGGGAAGCGGGTCGCTGACCATGTCGCGCACCCGGGCGATTTCCGTGTTGAAGGCGTAGAGCGCAAGAAGACCCGGCCGATCCTCGGCCGCCGCGAACAATGCGGTCAGGTAGCGGTCGCGATCGGCGTCATAAACCAGATCGCGGGCGTGGTCGAAATCAGAGCTCATATGGGATGATATGGTCTCCCCACCGGCGTTAGTCCACCGCCAGCAGGGCCGCGGCAACCGCCCGGTCCTCGGACAAAAGCACGTTGAAGGTCCTGACCGCCGCCCCGGTCGACATGGGATCCGCAAGGATACCAGCCTCACGGAAGGCCTCCCTCAGTTGAGCCGGCAAAGGCCGCAGCTCTTTCCCGGTGCCGACCAGGAGCACCTCGATGTCTTCCCGTTCCTTAAACACGCGCTCGAAAGCGGTCGAATCGAACTCCGACGGATCGGTCAGGTTCCAGCCGTAGATCCCGCTCGGCACGCACAACAGCGATCCGCGATGGGACATGTTCGCAAAGCGGAACCCGCCGTCGCCATAGGCGTCCAGCGGGGCCCGTCCGGGAAAATGCGCTTTGCGGACGTCCATCCCGTCAGGCGGCCGATTCCGCGTCGACATCCGGCTCCTGCGCATCCTCGCCGCCCGGGGTCTTCCCGTCACGACGCAGGTTGAACAGGATCAGGAAGGGAGCTGCCAGGAAGATAGAAGAGTAGGTGCCGATCACGATGCCGAAAATCATGGCGAGCGTAAACGAGCGGATCACCTCACCACCGAAGGCCCAAAGCGCGATCAACGCCAGCAAGGTGGTGAACGAGGTGAGCGTCGTGCGCGAAAGTGTCTCGTTGATCGAGCGGTCCAGCAGGTCGGCCAGCGGTATCTTCTTGTAACGCCGCAAGTTCTCGCGAATGCGGTCGTAGACCACCACCGTATCGTTCAGCGAATAACCGATAATAGTCAGGACCGCGGCGATACTGGACAGAGAGAAATCGAGCTGCAGGATCACGAAAAGGCCGACGGTGACCAGAACGTCGTTTGCCGTCGTCAGGATCGCGCCGATGGCGAACTGCCATTCGAAACGGAACCAGATGTACACCAGAATGGCGAGCAGAGCCGCACCGACGGCCATGGCGCCAGCACGGGCCAATTCGCCGGACACGCGCGGGCCGACCACTTCGGTACGGCGGAATTCCACATTCTGATCTTCAAATGCGGTCTTGATTTTTGCGACGACCGACTGCTGGGCCAATTCGCCACCGGGCTGTTCCTCGATCCGGATGAGGACCTCGTCATCGCCGCCAAACTGCTGCACCTGAACATCACCGAGGTTCAGGTTTCCGAGTTCCGAACGAATCGAAGCGACATCGGCGGGACCATCGGTCTTTATTTCAATGAGCGTGCCGCCCTTGAAATCGATGCCGTAGTTCAGGCCAACGGTGAAGAACAACGTCACAGATGCGATCGCAAGCAGGATCGACAGCGGAAAGCTGATTTTCCGCAGCCACATGAAGCGCAAATTGGTGTTGTCCGGAACAAGTTTGAGCAATGCCATTTTTCTTCTCCCGGATCAGATCGGCAGTTTCGACGGCCGGCGCGTCCGTACCCAGAGGGCGACGAGCAGGCGGCTGAAGGTGAAGGCGGAAAACACCGTGGTGAAGATACCGATGGCAAGCGTCACCGCGAAGCCCTTGACCGGGCCGGAACCGAGCTGGAACAGGATCAGGGCCGCAATCAGGGTCGTGATGTTGGCGTCCATAATGGTTCCCAGGGCGCGCTTGTAACCGGCATCGATCGCCGAGATGGCCGAGCGCCCTGCCCGAGCCTCCTCGCGAATACGCTCGAAGATCAGCACGTTGGCGTCCACCGCCATGCCGATGGTGAGCACGATCCCGGCGATGCCAGGCAACGTCAGGGTTGCCTGAAGCAGCGTGAGTGCACCGAAGATCAGGATGACGTTCGCCGCGAGAGCGATATCGGCGATGATCCCAAAGCGGCCGTAGGCGAGGACCATGAATATGACCACTGCGGCGCCCGCAATCAGAGAAGCGAGTTTACCTGCTTCGATGGAATCGGCGCCGAGTCCCGGACCGATGGAGCGTTCTTCGATGACCGTCAGTTTCGCGGGCAGCGCACCTGCCCGCAGCAGAACCGCCAGATCGTTGGCACCCTCGACGGTGAAGTTGCCGGAAATCTGCCCGGACCCGCCGGTAATCGGTTCGCGGATGACCGGCGCGGAAATCACGTCTTCATCGAGAACGATGGCAAAGGGTTTGCCGACGTTCTGCTGGGTGACGATCGAGAACTTTCGCGCGCCTGCCGTGTTGAAGCGGAAGTTGACCACCGGTTCGTTGGTGCGCTGATCGAAGCTGACCTGCGCATCGACGAGATCCTCACCGCTGAGCAGAGCATTTTCCTCAAGCAGATAGGGAATGGGAGGATCGTCGATCGAATTCAGGATGATCGTGCCGACCGGCGGCCGGTCCTGCAGCGCCTGCTGGGCGGTCATGGAAGTGTCGACCATGTGGAAGGTCAGCTGTGCCGTCTGACCGATCAGGTCTTTCAGCCTCTGGGGATCGTTCTCGCCGGGCGCCTCGACAAGGATACGGTCCGATCCCTGGCGCTGGATGTTCGGTTCCGTGGTTCCCAGTTCATCGACGCGGCGCCGGATCACTTCGATCGATTGCTCGACGATGGACTGCATCCGATCGGCCAGGCCTTCATCCGTATAGGTAAAGCGGGCGAGGCCGTCGTCGGACACGGAAAGGGCAAATTCGAATATCTGCTGACCGCCGAACAGCGAATTCACCAGCGGATTTCGCAATCCGTCAAGGCGCTTGCGCGCCTCGTCGAGCTTGGTCAGGTCGCGGATGCGAACCTGGGCGCCGTCGCCCTGAACGCCCAGGCCGGTGTAGCCGATGCGCGGCTGCTCGCGAAGCGCTGTGCGAATCTCGCCAACCAGCGTCTTCAGGCGCTTCTGCATATAGTCCTGCTTGTCTATCTCGTAGAGAAGATAGGCACCGCCTTGAAGATCGAGGCCGAGCACCATCTTGTTCTTCGGCAGAAAACCGGGCCAACTCTCCAGTGTCTTGGCGGAAAAGAAGTTCGGCAGCGTCGTAACGGCGCCTAAGGCGATCACAAGAGCAATCAGCGCGATCTTCCAGCGAGCGAAGTAAAGCATGACTTGAGCCTAAGCTGGGGCCTGTTCAAAGGCCCTATCAGGGCAATCCGGCCGCGCATCGCCGACCGGGCAAAGGGAAACGGTGAACGAATTGACGGCGCTTCAGGCGCCGTCCTTCGCCGGCTCCGACTTGGAACGCACTTCCTGAACCATCGAACGGACGATGCGCACCTTCACGCCTTCGCCCAGTTCCACCTGCAGTTCGTTATCGTCGACGACCTTGGCAACCTTGCCGATCAGGCCACCGGAGGTGACGACCGTGTCGCCCCGGCGAAGGTTTGCCACCATGTCCTGATGCTGCTTCATGCGCTGGCGCTGCGGGCGGATGATCAGGAAATACATGATCGCGAAGATCAGCACGAAAGGCAGCAGAGACATGAGAAAGTCCGGGCTCATGGGAGATCCGGTCTGCGCATAGGCTGGGGTGATGAACATTAAACTCTCCTAAGGGCGGCTCTGTCTTCCGGTTCCGGTCCAACGGTTTCCGGCAAGAAAGCCTCAATTCCAGTGGCGCGGACTATAACGACGGCGCTCCGGTTTTCAAGGGATTGAACCGGTATCGGGCGTACCGAAACCGGAATATCCGGCGTTTTCCGTTACCGCCAGCCATGATAGTCCTTTGCCACTGTCACACAGGGCCTGAAATGGTCCCCATTGCAAAGGGTTACAAGACCAGATGTCTGACGGAAGCGACCTATCACGCTTGAACGAAAAACTCGATACCCTGATCGGCCTGATTGAACGGGCCGTGCCTGCCCGGCCCTGCCCCGCCGATTTCGACGCTGCCGAAGCTTTTGTCTGGTCCCCCCATCCAGGCGAACTCGTTCCCGTGGCAAAGGTGAACAGGGTCGACATCACCCTGCTTTGCGCCGTCTCCCGCCTGCGTGACCTTCTCCTGGACAACACCCGGCGCTTCGCCAACGGCCTGCCGGCCAACAACGCGCTCTTGTGGGGCGCCCGCGGCATGGGCAAATCGTCTCTGGTCAAAGCCACCCAGGCCGCGATCAACAAGGAATTGGGCACCAGCATCCTGAAACTGGTGGAAATTCATCGCGAGGACATCGAGAGCCTGCCGCTTCTGATGAAAATGGTACGCGACACGCCCTACCGGTTCATTATCTTCTGCGACGACCTGAGCTTCGATCAGGACGACACGTCCTACAAGTCCCTGAAAGCCGTACTCGAAGGCGGGATCGAAGGCCGTCCGGACAACGTGATCTTCTACGCCACGTCCAACCGGCGCCATCTCCTGCCGCGGGACATGATCGAGAACGAACGATCCACGGCGATCAATCCGGCCGAAGCCGTTGAGGAAAAAGTCTCCCTGTCCGACCGTTTCGGCCTTTGGCTCGGCTTCCACAAGTGCAGCCAGGACGATTATCTGGACATGGTGAACGGCTATGTGGCGCATTACGGCCTGAATGTCGAAGCCGACCGCCTGCGGGCCGAGGCTCTGGAATGGGCGACCACCCGGGGCAGCCGCTCGGGCCGTGTCGCCTTCCAGTTCATTCAGGATCTCGCCGGCCGCCTGGGTCAAACGCTGGACTGATCCGCAAGTAAAGGCCCGGCACAGTCTGTACCGGGCCTGGCAGCGATTGCCACTTCAGGAAATTTCGCGGTTCAGCTTTTCGGCAGATACTTGAGCGGATCGACCGGTTTGTTGCCCCTGCGTAGTTCGAAGTGAACCTGCGGCTGGGAAACCGAGCCGGTTGCGCCGGCATTTGCGATCACCTCGCCTCTCGACACCTTGTCGCCGCGCTTCACATTCAGCTTGCTGTTGTGGGCATAGGCCGACACCCAGCCATCCGCATGGCGCAGGAGAACCAGATTGCCGAAGCCTTTAAGTTCATTGCCGGCATAAATCACGGTTCCACTTCCGGCTGCCTTTACCGGCGTTCCTTCCGGAACCGCCAGGTTGACGCCTTCATTGCGGGTCCCGCCGGGCTTGGAGCCGAAGTCGGAAATAATCCGCCCCCGCACCGGCCAACGGAACAGTTGTCCGCCGCTATTGTCCGGTTCGCTCTGGTCGACACTCGCAACTTTTTCCGCCGGCTTGATCGGCGCAGTCGGCCGCGCCTCATCGTCCTTTGAGGTGGTGATGACCGCGACCCGGGGCGTCGTGGAATTGCCGCTATGCGCCGGCATTTCGGGAGGTACCGGCACGTTCCTGCCGGCGCTTTGAACCGTAGCGGGACGCACCGACCCGGTAGTCGTTACCGGCTTGCGCTTCGGCAATGCCGCAACGCGAACGGGCGCTACATCAGACGTCTTTCCGGAGCGCACTTCGGCAAAGCTCGGTTGACGTACAGGCTTGCGATCCGGCGACGGCGCTCCACCGGAGACCGATGCGGTCGGGCTGACGGAGCCGGTATAGACAGGCTGGCTGTTTCGGGACGGAGCCGGACGCGCCGGGCTGGTTGCCGACGCTGTTTCGGGATGCACATATGTCGGAATCAACAGGGTCTGGCCGGGCTTGACCTGCCCCGGATATTCAATGCCATTGACCGCTGCGATCGCCTCCACCGGCACACCGTAGCGACGGGACATGGTCTTGACCGAATCCCCCTCGCGAACGGTCACACGCGTTCCACCGACGGACGTCCAGTTTTTCCAGCGAACCGCTCCGGAAGAGACGACTTCCGGCGCAGGCACCGTTTCGACCGGGCGGGACCGCTGACTTTTCACGATCTGCGGCTTGGAAGACGGAAGGTTCGCACGCTCCACGGCGCTGCGCTGCGTCGGAACCGCCCCTGTATAGGTGGGTTGGGAGGCTGCAGGCGGCAGCCCTCGCTCGGTTCCGCCCGGGCCGCTCACGATATCCTTATAGGTCGGCTGCTTCGTCCCAGCACCCAGAATAGCCCGCTGATTGTTCGTCCCGCCCGTATAAACCGGTGCTTCGCCGAAGCGTTCGACGTCGGCACTGCATCCGGCAAGAACCCCGGCAGCGACTGAAATGAGAGCGACCTTGAGAACCCGGCCACTGCGGACGATACGCTTCCGCTTTTTCATAGTTCTACTCAAACCGATAGACATGAAGGTTATGGTTAAGAGTAGAAACCAGTAAGGTTTATAAAGAGCTAAGATGGCGGTTAAATTTGGAACCAAATCAGCAAACGGAAATGAAACCCCGGATTACGGACCATTGACTGGTCCTGAAGCTGCATTGAACACGCTATCTGATGCGTTCTTCCGATGCCGCGCGATATCGATTGTCGTGCATTGTCGCTCTTTTACAGCTTGTCTGCACGGCCTTCCATCAAGGACACCAGGCGTACGCGGTCGATCTCCTGATATTCGTCTCCGGCCGCACCGCGCAGGATCTTCGTCAGGATCTGCTGATCGCCCGGCTTACCGACGGGTGCGATGAGCACACCTTCAGGCGCGAGTTGGCTGATCAGGACTTCCGGCACTTCGGGAACGGCACCGGTCAGCACGATTCGGTCAAATGGAGACCGTTCCTTCAGTCCGCCAAGCCCATCCGCATGGTGGACACGCACGTTCTGCAGCTTGAGGGCAGCAACCCTCTGGGCCGCCAGTTCCACCAGGGTCTTGTAGCGGTCGATGCTGTCGACTTCGCCGGCAAGGTATCCAAGCACCGCCGTTTGATATCCGGACCCTGTACCCACCTCCAGAACCCGATGCTCCCGTGTCAGAGCCAGCGCCTGAACCACACGTGCGACATAGGAAGGAGCGGAGACGGTCTGGCCGCATTCGATTGGGATCGAGGCATCCTCATAGGCCAACCGGTGATATCGAGCTGCAAGAAACAAACGGCGCGGAAGGCGTTCAATGGCGGACAACAGGGACCGGTCGCCGATTCCGCGGCCGCGCAGGGCGAGAACCAGCCCGGCGCGGGCTTCCGCCTCGTCATTGGAAACGGCAGTCGCATCTTCGGGAACAATCGACCCCGGATGATCGGTCATGATGCGTCCAGCCTTCCCTTTCGAATCTATCCCAGCTCCTTAGCCAGGCTTTCAATCATATCATGCGCCGTCAGATCGATCCGCAACGGCGTAACCGAAATATAGCCGTCGGCGACCGCCTGAAGATCGGAATTCTGGAGGACAGAGGGGCCGCGATCGCGGAATCCCAACCAGTAGTAGGGATAGCCTCGTCCATCCCTGCGCTCGTCGATGACCAGCCCGCTTTGCTCGTGATGCCCCTGGACCGTTACCTTCACGCCCTTGACGTTTTCCGGTCCGAAGGCCGGAAAATTGACATTGAGCAGCGTGTATCGGGCGAGCTGAAAGTCGATCAGCTTGCGGAACAGGTCCGGCGCGTGAGTTTCCGCGGTCATGTAATTCGGTTCGCTGCTGACGTCCCAGCTGTAGGCCTGCGAAACGGCAATGGAGCGAATCCCTAAAATCGCCGCTTCCATCGCGCCTGCGACCGTACCGGAATAGGTCACGTCTTCGGCCAGGTTCTGCCCCTTGTTGATGCCGGACAGCACAAGGTCCGGCAGATCGGGCAGAACCTTGCGCACACCCATGATGACACAGTCGGTCGGCGTGCCCTTGAGTGCAAAGTGCCTGTCGTCGATCCGACGCAGACGCAACGGTTCGCTCAGCGTCAGCGAGTGGGCCACGCCGCTCTGGTCGGTTTCCGGCGCCACCACCCAGACGTCATCGGACAGGGTGAGCGCGATGCGTTCAAGCGCGGCGAGGCCCGGCGAATGAATACCGTCGTCGTTGGTAATGAGAATACGCATAGCTACCCTTTAGCCGATCTTTTCCAGGCCATTCATGTAAGGACGCAGGACCTCCGGCACCGTGACCGACCCATCCGCGTTCTGATAGTTTTCCATGACCGCGATCAGCGCCCGACCGACGGCCACCCCGGAGCCGTTCAGCGTGTGCACGTGACCGATCTGCTTGCTGTCCTTCACCCGGTAACGGGCGTTCATACGCCGGGCCTGGAAATCGCCGCAGACGGAACACGACGAGATTTCCCGGTAGGCGTCCTGCCCCGGCAGCCACACCTCGATGTCGTAGGTCTTGCGCGCGCCGAAGCCCATGTCGCCGGTGCAAAGCGTCATGACGCGGTAATGCAGGCCGAGCAGTTCCAGAACCTTTTCCGCACAGGCGAGCATCCGCTCCAGTTCGTCGATCGACTGGTCGGGCGCCGTCACCGAGACCAGCTCGCATTTCATGAACTGGTGCTGGCGCAGCATGCCGCGCGTGTCGCGGCCGGCGGAGCCGGCCTCGGAGCGGAAACAATAGGTCAGCGCGGTCACCCGCAGCGGCAGTTCGTCCTCGGCCAGGATCTCGCCGGCGACCATATTTGTAAGCGGCACTTCCGCCGTCGGGATCAGGTAATGCTCGCCGCCGGTCTTGAACAGGTCTTCCTCGAACTTCGGCAATTGGCTGGTGCCGTAGAGCGCGGATCCGTGCACCAGGAGCGGCGGAGACACTTCCATGTAGCCGTTCTGCTGGGTGTGCACGTCCAGCATGAACTGGCCGATGGCCCGTTCAAGCCGCGCGATCTGGCCCTTCAGCAGCACGAAGCGCGAGCCTGAGAGCTTCGCAGCGGTAGCGAAATCCATGCCGCCCTGCGCTTCGCCCAGCTCGAAATGCTCCTTCGGAGGATGGTTGAACTCGAACTTCGGCTTTTCACCCCATTTCCTGACTTCGACGTTCCCCGCCTCGTCTTCCCCGTCCGGCACATCGTCGAGCGGCAGGTTGGGGATAACCGCCATGGCGGCTTCCAGATCGGCAATCAGCCGGCGTTCGACTTCCTCGCCTTCCTGAATAAACGACTTGATCTTCGCAACTTCGTCGATCAGCGTCTGGGCAGCAGCTTCGTCGCCGGACGCCTTCGCCTTGCCGATTTCCTTGGAGGCGGCATTCCGGCGCTCCTGAGCCTCCTGCAGGCTGGCAATATGGGACCGGCGCGCCTCGTCGAGCGCAATCAGCTTCGCTGCAGAGGCTTCATAGCCCCGGCGTGCCAAAGCCTTGTCGAAGGCTTCGCTGTTTTCCCTGATCCATCTGATATCGAACATCGTGCTTCCCGGACAGCGTTTGAGGGTCAAACCTGGTTTGGCGGCCTGACGAACTGCGCGGGAAGAGAAGGAACCTCAGGCCTCTTCGGCCTCCCGTTCCGCTTCGAGCTCCGCACGCTTCTTTTCGGCAAGCCGGACAGAAATGATGGAGACTTCGTAGAGAAGCAAGGTCGGCAGCGCAAGACCGATCTGTGAGATCGGATCGGGTGGCGTCAACAGAGCCGCCGCGGCAAAGGCTCCGACGACTGCGTATTTGCGCTTGGCCTTCAACCCGTCGGCCGTGACGATCCCGGCGCGCCCGAGCAGGGTCAGCACCACCGGCAGCTGGAACACCAGACCGAAGGCGAAAATCAGGATCATGATCAGACCGAGATACTCACTCACCTTGGCCAGATGATGGATCGCGACCTTGCCCGTTTCACCGGCCTGTTCCATCGACAAGAAGAACGTCATGGCCATGGGCATGACCAGGAAATAGACCAGGCAGGCGCCGATCAGAAACAGGATCGGCGTGGCAACCAGAAACGGCAGAAACGCCGAACGCTCATTCTTGTACAGTCCGGGCGCAACGAACATGTAAACCTGTGACGCGATAACCGGAAAGGCCAGGAACAGGGCGCCGAACAGCGCCAGTTTCATTTGCGTGAAAAACCATTCCTGCGGCGCGGTATAGATCATCTCCACTTGCGCATCGGGGCCGGCAGCCTGCAGATACGGTACCGTCAGGATATTGTAGATATCGTTCGCGAAATAAAAGCAGACGATGAACATCACCGCGACGGCCGCGATCGACCACATAAGCCGTTGCCGAAGTTCGATCAGATGTTCGATCAGGGGCGCCTTCGACGCTTCGATATCTTCGTGGCTCATGCCTTGGTGTCTTTCTGTACCGGTTCGCTTTTGGCGGTTTCGCCTATTTTTGCCGCCCGGGCGCTGGTCTCGTTACGCTTATCCATGCTGGGTATCCAGCTTAACATTCCTTGCCCGCCGGAGCAGGGTCAAAACAACGGGGATCTGGAAGGCCAGTCCGAAGCCGAAAATCAGGATCATGTTGAAACCAAGATATTCGCTTGCAAGGGCATAGTGATAGAGCTCGGCCGGCAGGGTGCTACCAACGGGGCCTTTCGACACAAGGACATTCATGATCGTCGGCAGGACAAGAAAGTAGGCCAGACATGCGCCGATCAGTTCCAGGATCGTTGCCGCACTCAAAAACAGAAGGAATGCACGGAACTTATCCCGGTAGAGGCCCCGCGCAATCTGCGAATAGAATTGCGAGGCGACTATGGGTAGAGCCAGAAACAACGCTCCGAAAAACGCGAGCTTCAATTGGAAGAAGAACCATTCCTGAGGCGCCGCATAAGCTATTCCCACGTCAGGGCCGAGGCCAGCGGCCTTCAGGTACGGCATGCTCAGAACATAGTAGATTTGATCCGCGAAATAAAAACTCGCGACAAACATCACTATGATGGCGGCCATCGACCAAACCAGTTGCTTAAGCAATTCGGCCAAGGGCCTCTTGGTCTGGCCGATACCTTCATGGCTCATGCCTTGGTGTCTTCCCGTGCCGGTTTGGCCTTTGCCGCAGACTTGGCAGGAGCTTTGGTTTTTGCCGTTGATTTGGCGGGGGTTTTGGCTTTAGCGGGCGCCTTCGCTTTTGCGGACGTCCCGGCTTTGGCCGCGGCCGGAGCTTTTTTGGTGGTCGAAGTTGTGGATCCGGTCTTGGCCGATGCCTTTGCCGGCGCCTTGGCCTCGGTCACAGCCTTCGCAGGTGTTGCTGCCTCGGCGGTCGCCTCGGCCTTTTCCGCCGACGCCTCTTCCTTCGGCATCCAGGGCTGAGGCTCGGACGCCGCCTTGTTCGCCGCGTCGACCTTTGCCTGGGCCTCGGCCTTGTCGCCTTCGATGGACTTCTTCAGATCCCCGAGCGGATTGAAGTTACCGGCCTCCTCGACCTGTTTCTTCATGTCGGAGATATCCGCCTGGCGCTCCGCATCGCGCAGAGCGTCATTGAAGGTCGACTGAAATTCGCGCGACATGCGCCGCACCTTGCCGATCGTCTGGCCAAGGCTACGCAGCATCCGCGGGAGGTCTTTGGGACCGACCACGATAATCGCCACGCAGGCAATCACCAGCAGTTCAGTCCATCCGATATCGAACATCTAGAATCCGCCATTCAAGCCAAAAAAACGCGGACCTGGATCAGCTCGCCTTGGACTGGTCTTTGGTCTTTTCGGACGAAACGGTTTCTGCCGGCTGATGGTCAATGGTCTTCGCAGCATCGGCTGTATCGTCCTCGGCCATGCCCTTCTTGAAGCTCTTGATCCCTTTGGCAACATCGCCCATCAGATCGGATATCTTGCCGCGTCCAAACAGCAGGATAACGATCACTGCAATGATCAGGATCTGCCAAATACCAATGCTCATACGCCAAACTCCCGGTTTTTCGGCCCTATGGCCAGACTGCCCTTATTGCAAAATTCCACACCAGCCGCAACACGGGGCCCCTGCATCTTTCGATGAATGCCCGAACTGCTTAACCGGCGGGTTTCTATTCAGACAAATGTCAATCCTCGGCCGGAAATACAAGCACATCTTTGGGATCGGTGATCAAACCCACATCCATTCCCGCCCGATATCCGCCTCCGGCACGCACCCTTGCGTGTACCGGGTCATCCAGACCATCCACAACGATTGACAGAAGGTCGACCTCACCGACGAACCGCTTGCTGGAAATCCGGCCAATCACAGCCCCTTCCCCGGGATCGCCGACAAGAATTCCCTGGGGACGGACGCAAACGTCCACTCTGGTGCCAGTGCTGTGCCCGGAGCCGGGCAACAGGCCCAGCGGCGTATCGACGCCGGTTTCCGTTACCTTTCCGGAAAACTGATTCACCTCGGAAAAGAACCGGGCGACAAAGATGTTTTCCGGACTGTTGTAGAGATCATCGGCCGTACCGTGCTGAACCAGCCGGCCGCGGCGCATCAGGGCGATCCGGTCGCCCATACGCATGGCCTCTTCCGGATCGTGGGTAACGATGATGCAGGTCGCGCGGGTTTCGCGCAGGATGGCCAGTGTTTCCTCACGAACGTTGTCGCGCAAGCGCCGGTCCAGCCCGGAAAACGGCTCATCCATCAAGAGCACACCCGGACGCGGGGCAATGGCCCGCGCAAGCGCCACCCGCTGCTGTTCGCCTCCGGACAACGCGTGCGGATAGTCACTTGCATATCCTTCGAGCCCGACCCGGGCCAACGAAGCAAGCGCTTCTCGTTTCGCCGCTTCGCGGGGCAGATTCGTCAATCCGAACATAACGTTGTCGAGAATGGTCATATGCGGAAATAGCGCATAATCCTGAAACATCAGGCCGACGCCGCGCCTCTCCGGCGGAATGAAGCCGCTTTCCCCGGACACTTCACGCCCGTTGATCAGGACCCGCCCCGAGGCCTGGCGCTCCACGCCGGCGGCGATGCGCATCAGCGTCGTCTTGCCACAGCCGGAATGCCCCAGAAGGCACAGCACCTCGCCGGGGGCGATTTCCAGGGACAGACCGGCGATGGATTCATTGCCGTCATAGGCGTGATAGACGTCTTCGAACTTGAGTCCGGCGGCAATCGTGGCACCGGCGGTGCCACGCGCGCCCCAACGCAAGGCAGCCCCCGCATCCCGGTCGGGTCGGGTCAGCAATGAAGTTTCTTTAACGTTCATGCGGATCTTAACACCAAGGTCCTGCCTCTCAATCCCTGTCATCGTCTTCGAACAGGGTGCCTTCTTCCAACGGGTCCTCGTCTTCCGTCAAGGCCGGATCGTCGCTCGGTGACGGTACCATGAAGCTCGCGGGCACGGCACTGTCGAGCAGACCGGCACCTTTGAGTTCCTCCAGACCGGGCAGATCCTTGACGGTGTCGAGGCCGAAATGCTCCAGGAATGCCTCCGTGGTGCCGTAGGTCACCGGACGGCCGGGCGTCCTTCTGCGTCCACGCATGCGGATCCAGGTGGTTTCCAGCAGCACATCCAACGTTCCCTTCGATGTGGACACCCCACGTATTTCTTCAATCTCCGCACGGGTCACCGGCTGGTGATAGGCAATGATTGCAAGGGTTTCGAGGGCAGCCCGCGACAATTTGCGCTGCTCTTCCATGTCCCGATGCATCAGGAAAGCCAAATCTTCAGCCGTTCTGAACGCCCATTTGCCGGCGACACGGACGAGATTGACGCCTCTCGCCGCATAGGTCCTCTGGAGGTCTTCGAGCAACTCTTCCACCGCGGTTCCTTCCGGCAGACGTCCTTTGAGTTCCTCCACCGACAATGGTTCCGCGGACGCGAACAGCAGCGCTTCGACCATGCGAAGCCCGTCCGGGTCCGGGCCCCGGCTGTCCTCCGCCGGACCGGGACCGGCCCCATCCAGAAGGTCGGCTTCAATTTCCATTCTTGTCTCCCGCAGGACGCGCTCGAATGTAGATCGGCGAAAACGGATCGCCCTGCCTGATTTCTACATGACCTTCGCGCACCATTTCCAGACTTGCGGAAAACGTACTGGCAACGACGGTCGCCCAATCCTCGTCGTCGCGCAAATAGTCCTGCAGATAACCGGTGATCGGCGCCCATTCGGCGATCTGGCCGACAAGCCGCGCCAGCAGTTCCCGCGCTTCCTGAAGCGACCAGACATTCCGCCGCAACACCCGTACGGAGGTGACCGACTGGCGCTGGCGTTGGGTCGCATAGGCGCTGAGCAGTTCATAGATGGTGGCGGTCCAGACACTCTTGTGGTCGACGGAGGTGGTTTCCGGACGGCCTCTGGCAAAGATGTCCCGGCCGAGCCGGTTGCGTGCCAGGAGTTTTCCCGACACATCGCGCATGGCTTCCAGCCGGCGCAGGCGGAAGGCCAGGGCGGCGGCGAGCTCCTCGCCCGTCGGTTCATCCTCGTCCTTCTGCTCCGGCAAAAGGAGCCTGGACTTGAGATAGGCCAGCCAGGCAGCCATGACGAGATAATCGGCGGCAAGCTCGAGCCGCATGCGCCGCGCCTCGGCCACGAACTCCAGATACTGTTCGACCAGCGCCAGGATCGAGATGCGTGTCAGATCGACCTTCTGATTGCGCGCCAGGGTCAGCAACAGGTCCAGCGGCCCTTCGAAGCCTTCGACATCGACAACCAGAAGGGGATCGTTGGAGGCACGGTCGGATGCGTCCACACTCGTCAGCAGATCCTGATGCGTGTCGCGGGCCATGTGCCTCTCGCTTCCCCTTTTCGCCACCTAGCCGACGACCCGTTCCGGAACGTCTGAAAGCAACGCCTCGAACTCTTCGCGCGCGGCAAGCGGATCGAAATCCGCTTCCGGCTGTTTGCGCCGTGCCAACGCCTCTTCGCAACGTTGTCGCGACTTCCCTTGCAAAACCGGCGCGGCCTTTGCCACAGCCTTCATTTCCGCCATATCGCCGTTGCAGTGAAGCACAAGATCGCAGCCAGCGGCAAAGCTTAGCGCCGCTCTTTCGCGCATATCCCCACCTAGCGCCTTCATGGAGATGTCGTCGCTCATCAGGCAGCCTTCAAACCCGATCTCATCTCGTATGATGTCCCGAATGATCGTCCGGCTCTGCGTGGCAGGATGCTCTGGCTCGATCTCTGTGTAGAGCAGATGCGCGGTCATTGCGAGCGGCATGTCCGCCAGCGCCTTGAAGGGCAGGAAATCCGCTTGCGAAAGCTCCTGGCGGGACGCCGAGATCCGGGGAAGTTCCAGATGGCTGTCCACCAGTGCACGGCCGTGACCGGGAAGATGCTTGACCACCGGCAGGACGCCGCCCGCCATCAGACCCTCGCACGCGGTGCGGCCGAGAGCTGCAACAGTCTCCGGATCGCTCGAATAGGCCCGGTCACCGATGGCATCCACGGTTTCCGCCAGCCACAGGTCGAGCAGCGGCAGACAATCGACCGTTATCCCGAGCTTGAGAAGATCATGGGCAATCAGCCGGGCACCGAGCCAGGCTGCCCTCGTGCCGTACTGCCGGTCTTTCTCGTAGAGTGTCCCGAAGGTTCCGGCCGGCGGATAGGACGACCAGTTCGGCGGGCGCAAGCGCTGGACCCGGCCGCCCTCCTGATCGATCAGGACCGGTGCATCGGATCTTCCGACGGCTTCCCGAAATGAAGCCACCAGGCCGGCGACCTGTTCCGGCGCATTGCAATTGCGCCGGAACAGAATAAGGCCCCAGGGGTTTTCCTCCTGGAAAAAGGTCGTTTCCTCAGGTGTCAGCGTCGTTCCGGAGCTGCCGCATATGAAGGCTTTGATCATGGTTTGGATTACCGTGGGAGCCGATCGACGGTCAAGCAGAACGATATGCAGGCGGCCCTTGCATCCCCGGTTCCGGGCTGCGATGACATGAGACCTGCTTCGGCCTTCGTACCGAAGTCCATCGAAAGGAGATTGTCATGCGCGCCCGCCCCGATATTCCCGCCGGCACCCTGCACAGGTTGAGCGTGACGTCGCCCCTTCTGGAAAACAACCGCCTTGGCGATCCCTCAACTCGAGAGGTCATCGTCTATACGCCCGCCGGCCATGACGGCGCCGGCTTGCCGCTTCTGGTCGATCTTGCCGGCTTCACCTCTGGCGGGCCCGCTCACGTGAACTGGAAGAATTTCGGAGAGAACATTCCGGAACGCCTCGACCGGCTGATCCAAGAAGGCACCCTGCCCCTGGTTGCGGTGGCGTTTCCCGATTGTTTCACCCGGCTTGGCGGCAACCAGTATATCGACAGCACCGCCATGGGTCCCTGGGCAACCTGGCTGACGACGGACATGCTGAATGCCGTGGAAAGCCGCTTCGGCTGCGGCGGCAAAGGAAAGCGGGGTCTGTTCGGCCGGTCCTCGGGCGGATACGGCGCACTGGTCCATGCCATGCGACACGCCGATGTCTGGTCCGCGGCGGCCTGTCATTCCGGCGATCTGGCCTTTGAGCTCTGCTATCTGCCGGAAATGCCGAGCGCACTCAGGGCCATCGCCAGATACGGTTCCGTCGAAGCCTTCGTGACGGATTTCGAAAGCGGCCCCAAATATCCAGGTGGCGCCATGCACGACCTGATGACCTTCGCCATGGCGGCAACCTACGATCCCGACCCGAACCCGAATGCCTTTTGCGGGATCCGCCTGCCCGTGGATCTGGAAACCTGCGAGATCATTCCAGACCGCTGGTCCAACTGGCTCTCCTGGGATCCGGTTCAAATGGTCGACAGCCACATGGACGCGCTCAGGTCGCTGAAGGGTCTCTGGATCGACTGCGGGACGGTCGACCAGTACAACCTCCTCTATGGCACGCGCCGCGTGGCCCGAAAACTCGAAGCGGCCGGGGTCAGGCATACTTACGAGGAATTCGACGACAATCATTCCTCGATCGACTACCGGCTCGACCGCAGTCTGCCGTTCCTGGCCGAGGCCCTCATGACGTGAATCCAGCCGCTCCCGATCCGGCTTCAGTGTCTGCCGGCAGGCTTCAAGCGTGTCACTTTAGTTGCGTCGCACGAAGCAATCGCCGCCCGCGGACTTCAGGCTCTCGCAAAGCGATATTGCCTCATCACGGGATCCGGACGGGATCCGCGCCCTGTAGAAGGTTCCGCGATCTTCGATATTTGCAGAAACGATCACGGCCTGCCGGGAGCCCAGAATACTCGGATACCGTTGCTGCAGCGCCTGATAGGCGGACCGGGCCGCATCTTCCGAACGCTGTGAGGTCACCTGAACAACGTAGGTACCAGGAGCAATCTGCCCGGTGTTCGTCGCAGGCGCGGCAGCCTGCGGCGCGGCAGGAGCCGGATTATTGAGGTTGAGCGGACCATCGTTACGCGCAGGTGCGGGCGCCGTCGCCTGCGGCACACGGGCTACCTGAACCGGAACCTCCGGCTTTTTCCGGGGAACGACGGTCGTGACCGGACCAGTTGCCTCCTGTCCGCCGGTATCGGTCGTAGCGACAATCTGCGGTGTTTCGGGTTGCGCCGGCTCCGGGGTGGCTGCTGCCGTAGCCGGTTGCGCACCGGCATCCGGGGTAGCCGGCGCCGGAGAAGGTGTCTCCGCCGTCGGCAGAACCGGCGTCGTCTCCACGGTCCGAACCGATCCGGCATCCGGCTCGCCGGAAATAATCGTGCCGTCCGGACGAACAACAAGCGTTCTTACCTTCTTAGGACCACCGGGCACGAGTGGATCGGACACCGCAGTTCCTTCAGGAGCTGGCGGCAACTCGGCCGGCTTGGTCTCTTCGGGAAGAACGAGACGTTCGTTGGTCTGGCTTTCAGCGGCTCCGACGCGGTCGTAAATCAACTTGGATGCTGAATTTTCCTCCGGCGCCGCCTTGTTGTCCGGATAAACCTTCAAAGGCTCCTGGAGGCCGGCAATGACGGGAGGCGGCCCGGAGGGAACATCGACGGACGAGCCGTCGAACATCAGGAATGCGGCGCCACCCAACAGAACAACCGCGACGACGCCGGCAGCCGTGTAAAGCCCCTTGCGGGAATTTCGCTCGTGACCGGGGGCCGCGACCCGTTCTTTTCTCGGATGAGGCGGCAATACGCCCGTTCCGTCGAGGGAGGGATCGCTCTCCTGCATGGCCCGAGCCACGGCATCGAGATCATACCCTTCCGGCGGCGGCGGCGTCTCTTCGCTGTCGTCTACCGGTATGGAGTTCGCGGCATCCGGCCAGACCATTTCGTCAATGTCATCGGATCGCACCGGTTCCCCATTTTGGGGAAACGGCTGCTGTCCGATACCCGGTTCGGCGAAACCGGGTTCGTTCCGGAATTCTTGCTCTGGCCCGAAGTCTTGCTCTGGCAGGAGGTCTGTCTCTGGCCGCAGTTCAGGCTCTGGCCGGTCCTCGCGGACGGGCTGCACTTCACGCGCCGACCGGGCTTCCCGCTCCGGCGAGAATTCAAGATCGGCGAAAAGCGTATCCAGACCCGAGGGCTCCGGCTCCGACGGCGCGGCGGGCCGGCCGCCGCGGATTTCCGCCTCGAGGGTATCCAGGCCCGCGAAAAGGTCATCATCCGGCGGCGGACTCCGATCATTGGCAGGCTGCCCGTAAGCACTTACTCCGAGATGGCCCAGATTGCCGCTGCTTGCCTGATGCCAACCGCTTTCCTGATCCGAGGCCGGCCGGCTGTAAGACGAGGACGCCGCATATGCCGGTGTGTTTTCCTCCGGCACCGCCTCATAAGCGGTTTCGGTTTCGGTCTCGTATTCGTAGTCCTCGGCCGGTGAAGGCTCGGCCGTTTCCGGTTGAGACCTGGCATTCGAAATCCCGGCGGGCGTGAAAGACTGACGGAAAGCACCGATCAGTTCGTCTTCCAGTTCCGCGGTCAGGTTGTCTTCCAGATTCTTCGAAACCGCATGATTGAGCCGGCTCTGCGGAATATCCGCGTCGACGGGTTCGTCCGGCAAAACCGAGGGACCGGTTGAGGAATATGTACTCATGTCACCTGCTGCAGGGTACTGCATCGCTTGCGAAGCAATTGTTTCGTTAAGACCGCCCCCCGCGATCTGCGGGTCGGCAACTCCGACAGAGTCCTCTGCCGGTTCCTGGTCCGAAACCTTCAACTCCGGATAAACGTATGGCGATTGTGTGACCGGGCCCGTGTCCTGAACGCCAATTGCCGGCGTTTCATTCGCGGGGTCATCGCGAACCGGAGACTTCACGGGGGGCGCTTCGGCAGCACCCGAGCCCGACTGCTTGTTTCGATGAACGATTCTCGCCAGTTCCACCAACGGATCTTCCATCGGCGCGGAGCCAGCTCTGCTCACGTCCGCCGAGGTCTGCGGAAGATCGGTTTTCGGATGGTCGGAATCTCTAGACATCTGCGATTTGCTATCCGGCCGGACGTTTTTCCTTCGTCACGCAGTTTGCGCAACAAATTTCCAAGTGCAACTTCAGCGCATTTCCTCCGGCGCATCAACGCCCAGAATCGCGAGACCTGAAGCAAGCACCAAAGATACTGCACGGACCAGGGCAAGACGCGCTAGGGTTAATTTGGTATTATCGGCGTTAATAAAACGTAATTGCGGCATTTCCTTGCCTCTATTCCAGTGCGCATGCAAAGAACTGGCGAGATCATAGAGGTAGAACGCAATGCGGTGCGGCTCATGTGTCTCCGCCGCCGCGTCGACAATCTTGGGCCACATGGCCATCTTGCCGATCAGCTCCAGTTCGCCGACATCATCCAGCTGGGCGAGATCCGCTCCGGCAAGCGCCGCATCGCTCGCATCGAGGCCCTGCAGTTCCTGCTGCGCCTGGCGCATGACCGAGCAGCAGCGCGCATGACCGTATTGAACGTAAAAGACCGGATTGTCCTTCGACTGTTCGGTAACCTTCTTGAAATCGAAATCCAGCGGCGCGTCGTTCTTGCGGTACAGCATCATGAAGCGCACCGGATCGCGTCCAACTTCCTCCACGACGTCGCGCAGGGTCACGAAATCACCCGACCGCTTGGACATTTTCACCGGCTCGCCGCCGCGGAACAGCTTCACGAGCTGGCAGAGACGCACGATGACCTCGGACTTGCCGCCTGAAATCGCCTTGCCAACGGCCTGCAGGCGTTTGACGTAGCCGCCATGGTCGGCACCGAGCACATAGATCATTTCATCGAAGCCGCGCAGGTACTTGTCGCGGAAATAGGCGACATCGGCGGCGAAATAGGTATAGGACCCGTCCGACTTCTTCAGCGCGCGGTCGGTGTCGTCACCAAAGTCCTCGGCCCGGAACAGCGTCTGTTCCCGGTCTTCCCAGTCTTCGGGCACCTGCCCTTTCGGCGGCGGCAGCGTGCCCTGGTAAACGAGATCCTCCTTGCGCAGCGCCTCGAGCATCTCGTCGATTTTCGACGGCTTGCCATCGACATGCATATGCAGGGAGCGCTCGGAGAAAAAGACATCATGATGGACGTTGAGCGTCGCCAGGTCGTCCCGGATCAGATCCATCATGCCGGCGACGGCTTCTTCCTTGACGATCGGCAGCCATTCCGATTTGTCCAGGTCCTTCAGGGCCGGACCATGGGCTTTGGCAAGTTTCTCACCGATCGGTTTCAGATAGTCGCCGGGATAAAGGCCGGCCGGAATTTCGCCGATATCCTCACCCAGCGCCTCGCGGTATCGCAGGAAGGCACTTTCCGCCAGCGTGTCGATCTGCGATCCGGCGTCGTTGATGTAGTATTCCTTTACTACATCGTAGCCGGCATAGGCCAACACACCGGCGAGCGCATCACCCACAACGGCACCGCGCGTATGGCCGACATGCATCGGCCCCGTCGGGTTGGCCGAGACATATTCGACATTGACTTTCATACCCGCGCCGCGCGCCGACCGGCCGAAATCAGGCCCTTCCTTGACGACCGCACCCAGAACCCGGTGCCAGACGGCCGGGGCGACCCGCAGGTTGATGAAGCCCGGGCCGGCGACACTGACTTCCGTCACGTCGGCATCCGCGCGCAGGCTTTCGGCGAGTTGCTCGGCCAGGTCGCGCGGCTTCACGCCCAGTTGCTTGGCAAGCACCATCGCCGCATTGGTCGCCAGATCGCCATGAGCCGGATCGCGCGGCGATTCCACGGTCACGCGGGACAGGTCGGGGCTTGCGCCATCCGTCCCTTTCAGATCCAGCTTCTGAACGGCCGCTTTTACCCGTTCTGCGAATTCAGCAAAGATATTCATGACCATCCGACCGGTTGGAAACATCAAACACAACAAACCCGCGTGCTGCAGACGGATATCACGTCCAGCACCACAGGCTTGGAAATTCTGCCAGCGCCCTAGCCTAATTCGGGAGTATCGTCAAACAATCTGCGATGTTCGCTGATGGCAAAACGATCGGTCATTCCAGCGATGTAATCGCAAACCCGGCGCGCCAGATCCGATTCGCCAATCGACTTCAAATCCATATTCCAGGGCGCGGGCATGAGCTCCGGCTCGGCAATAAATCTGGCGAACAGGTCCCTCATGATGCCGGCCACGAGCTTGCGGATCGCCAGGACGTCGCCATGCCGGTAGACGTTGTTGAACAAAAAGGTTTTCACTTCTCGTTCCCTGGCTGCCATGGGAGCAGAGAAATTCACCAGGCAATGGCCTGCAGTGCGCACATCCGTTGCCGATTTCGGATCCGCCTCCCCGATCCGGCGCAGAGATTCGGTGATCACGTCCTCGACCATCCGGGTGATCGACCGGCGCACGATTTCATGGATCCGACGATGCTCTTCCAGTCCCGGGTATCTGGCGTCGACCTCCTCCAGGATATCGGCCAGGAACGGGACATTCCGGATATCCTCGACCGCGATCAGCCGCGCGCGCAGGCCGTCGTCCAGATCGTGGGCATCATAGGCGATATCGTCGGCGATTGCGGCCGCCTGGGCTTCCGCGCTCGGCCAGGTATGCAGCTCAAGGTCCTGCTTTTGCGCATACTCGCGAATCGCAAACGGCAACTCGCTGTCTGCAAACTTGCCGAGCGGCTTTCCGTCGGCCGAAACCAACGGGCCATTATGCTTGACCAGACCTTCCAGTGTCTCCCAGGACAGGTTCAGCCCGTCGAACTCCGCATACCGTTGTTCAAGGTTTGTCACCACCCGCAGGGACTGGGCGTTGTGATCGAACCCCTCGTAGGGCGCCATGCATTCGTGCATCACGTCCTCGCCTTCGTGACCGAAGGGGGTATGCCCCAGATCGTGGGCAAGGGCCAGGCACTCGGCGAGATCCTCGTCGAGGCGCAGGGCGCGCGCCAGCGCCCGGGCGATCTGGGACACCTCGATCGTATGGGTCAGCCTTGTGCGGAAATGATCGCCCTCGTGATAGACGAAAACCTGGGTCTTGTGTTTCAGGCGGCGAAAAGCGGAAGAATGAATAATCCGGTCCCGATCGCGCTGAAACGGCGTTCGCGTCGGACTCGACGGCTCGGGATAGAGACGGCCGCGCGTGTCGTTCGGATCCTGCGCAAACAAGGCCAGAGGCTGCGCGCCATACCCGAGTTTTCCCTGGGCAGTCATTTCAGAGCGGTCCTATCCCTGTGTGAAGATTGTTTCGATCCCGAGCGTCATGATTGCCCCCGGCACATTGACGCGATGCCTTCAAGACCATACCTATCTGTCATGATCAAGACAGCGGCCCGGATCGGCCGCGACTTGCAGCAGCCAATTCAGATCGATCCTTGATGATGGCGAGCCATGACCGAAACACTTGAACATCCCGTAACAGTCAGTGACCGCGCTGCCAAGCGGATCGCAAAGATTTTGTCCGGTGAACCAGCCGGAACGAATCTTCGTGTCAGCGTGGAAGGCGGCGGTTGCTCCGGATTACAGTACAAATACGATCTCGTGAGCGAACGCGAGGACGACGATCTGGTGATCGAAAAGAACGGCATCGCGGTTCTGATCGACAGCGTCTCCCTGCAGTATATGGCGGGATCGGAAATCGATTTCGTCGACGATCTGATCGGCCAGTCCTTTCAGATCAACAATCCGAACGCCGTCGCCGGCTGCGGCTGCGGAACCAGCTTTACCGTCTGATTTTCCCCGCGCAGGGCCGTTTCCTGTTGGCCGTTTGCGGTTTCGCCTTCAAAGGCAGGACAAAGCGGCGCCGGCGATGCTACCAATTCCAGCAGTGCATAGCGAAGCTGGAAGCAAGCGATGAAAATTGCCACCTGGAACATCAACGGCGTCAAGGCCCGGATCGACACCGTGCTCGAATGGCTCAAGGAAGCCCAGCCGGACATCGCCTGTTTCCAGGAAATCAAATCCATCGACGAGAATTTCCCGAGAGAGGCTATCGAGGAACTCGGCTACAACGTCGCCACCCATGGCCAGAAAAGCTTCAACGGCGTGGCTCTGCTGTCGAAGCTGCCGCTGGAAGACATTGAGCGCGGCCTGCCGGGCGACGACAGCGACGAGCAGGCCCGCTACATCGAGGCCGGCGTTTCCACCGGGAAAGGCGCCCTGCGCTTCGGCTGCCTTTATCTGCCCAACGGCAATCCGCTCGGAACCGAGAAATTCCCTTACAAGCTCGGCTGGATGGACCGGCTGATCACCCATGCGGAAAAGCGCCTTGCCGAGGAAACCCCGTTTCTGCTGCTTGGCGACTACAACGTCATTCCGGATCCGATCGATGCCAGAAACCCGGAAGCCTGGGTTGACGATGCCCTGTTCCAGCCCGAAAGCCGTCAGAAATTCCGGACCCTCATCAATCTGGGCCTGACGGAAGCAGTCCGCTCCTGCACACAGGCGCCGGAAACCTATACCTTCTGGGACTATCAGGCGGGCGCCTGGCAAAAGAACAACGGGATCCGCATCGACCACATCCTGATGTCCCCCCAGGCGACCGACAGGATGACCGGCTGCGGGATCGACAAACATGTGCGCGGCTGGGAAAAGCCGTCGGACCATGTTCCCGTCTGGGTGGATCTGGCCGCCTGAGGCGGCAGTAGGGTTGATTAATTTCCGTCCCGGCCGCGGATATGCTAGGGTTTCTCTCTTCTGAGAAGAAACGGCATGGGATGGCCATGACACGGATCCTGACCCTCTTCGCAAACTGTCGGCCTGAACCAGCTGCGCCAGGCCGGCCCGTCGCTCTGCTTGCAGCCGCCTTCGTGCTCGCCGGAGGCGTCATTTCTCCCGTTCATGCCGGGGAGGTCGGTTCAGGAAAAACGAAAAACGCGACGGCGATCCAGGCTCCTGTCGTCAACTGCACCTGCCGTTATCTGGGCACCGACTATCACCTGGGCGATGCCGTGTGCCTGAACGGGCCGGGGGGACCGAGAATGGCAACCTGCGACATGGTGCTTAACAATACGTCCTGGCGGATGAGCGAAACCCCTTGCCCTTCGGCTTCACTCTCTCCTGTGCCAATGTCGGTATCCCGGATCAGCGGGAAAGGCTGAGCCCGGACCTACTGTGAGGGAACCTGCTGCGCCGTTACCATGTCGGGACGGTTCTGGGTGATCCAATTATCAGCCATGCCGCGGGCCAGTTTCCGCACGTTCTCGCTCGAAAGCGAGAAATAACGCTCGTGCATCTCGTTGATCCAGTCGGCATCGGTGCCGTGAACCTGCCGGCGGGCAACCGTCAGCCACATGAGGCCACGGGCCTTCTGCGCATCCGAATGCGCCATGTTGTAGAGTGTTTCCCCGAGCCGGGCCTGGGCTCCGACATGGCCTTTCAACGAGGCCAGGTTGTACCAGCGGACGGCCAGACGGCTGCTGGAGCCTTCATACATGCGGCCCAGTTCATACTGCGCTTCCGGGTCGCCGAAATAAGAGGCTGCGTGGGTAAAGATCTGCCGGGCGCGCGCCACGTTCTGTGGCACGGCATCGCTGATCCCGTTCAGATAATAGGTTCCAAGCGCAACGAAGGCACTTGCCACGAAAGGCGCATCCGGCTCGTGCGGCCCACTGTCGCCGTGTTCGCGCACCACCTGACTGTAATACTCAAACGCCTTGATGTCGTCTTCCTTGACGCCATCGCCCTTGGCATACATTTCGCCGAGTTTCCAGGCAGCCATCGGCTGGCCCTTCCTCGCCGCGTACTGAAGGGAACTCAAGGCTGCAGCCTTGTCGCCTGCGTAATACTGACGAGCACCGGTCCGCAGCGCCTCACGCGGGGAAAGGTCCTCGACCTTGATCGCATCATCCGCAGCCGGCTTGCCGTCAAAGGCAACGGCCTGCCCGAGCGACCCAAAGCCGCCGGCCAGAACGAGACAAACAACCACGCACGCCGATATCGGCGGCATCGGCCTCTTCTGTCCCGTTCCTGTCTGTCGCCACTCCCGAGGCATCATCCTGAACTCATCACATTGACCGCTTTTCTCAGGGAAACCGGTCTTATTGAACACGTTGCGCACAGCGTATCCGCTCATTTCGGCCAGAGTTGGGCCCTTGTCGGACGGAATGCGGCAGGAGCTGGACATTCTTCTGTCAAACCCGCCTTCCGCAGATCCGGCCGAAGCGCACATGCCAAAGCATGCTGCTGTTGCGCTTCCGGCCGCTTGCCTGCGTTTGTCGCATTTCCACCGATCCGGCAACGGGCCTTTCAGACCACGCCGCCCCAATCCGGCACCGTTAAATCTCCATCGCGCCATCATCCCGGACGAAGCGTGCCAATCGACACAATCCGCTCTCATGCCGCGCAAGGTCAACGGGTGAAGATGAAACATGGCCGAAGAACGGCAGCAATGCCGGCACGCCTCCAGTAAGGAGACTTCCTGCGCGCCTGTTGCCCCGATGCCACACCCCCGCCTGGGTTTTCACCCCATCAGAGCCATAATCACTGCACAAATTGCCAATGCACCCGCGCAGAACAGATCTGCCTGCTGCCGGACTGCGACTCCATACTGCCTGATCATTTGCCCATTCCCCTATTGTTTGTCGCGGTTGCGTTGCCCGCTCTTATTTCCGGGTGCGATGAAACCACAGACGGGTTGACATTCGGTTTCCACGAGAGCATTCGCTGCTTCACTTTGTTGAAACTGGGGGTGAATGCGCGGAACGCTTTACTGTTCCGGCTTTGTCCTGCGAAACTCATCTGGTGATTCGCAGGACAGGGTTTGTCTTCGGATCGGATTTGGTAAGACCAACGCGGCGGAAACTGAATGAGCGGAAAAGACGATCTTTTTGCAGGAAACGCGCAGGCGGCGGTCCCGATCGATCGGGATCCGCCGGCATCTCCGGCACGAAAGACCGCACGGCCCGCCCTTAAAGCCGTGGCAAGCGACGAGGATTATTCGGCCGCCGACATCGAGGTTCTGGAAGGTCTGGAACCGGTTCGCCGTCGCCCCGGCATGTATATCGGCGGCACCGATGAAAAGGCGCTGCACCACCTTTTCGCGGAAGTCATCGACAACTCGATGGACGAAGCGGTCGCCGGTCATGCCACCTGGATCGATGTGTCTCTTTCCGCAGACGGCTATCTGGCCGTGACGGACAATGGCCGGGGTATTCCCGTCGATCCGCACCCCAAGTTCAAGGACAAGTCCGCGCTTGAGGTCATCATGACCACCCTTCATGCGGGCGGAAAATTCGACAGCAAGGTCTACGAGACCTCGGGCGGCCTGCACGGCGTCGGCATTTCGGTCGTCAACGCGCTGTCGGAGGATCTGATCGTCGAGGTGGCGCGGACGCGCAAGCTCTACCGGCAACAATTCCAGCGCGGCATTCCGCAAGGCCCGCTGGAACTCGTCGGTGACACCCAGAACCGGCGCGGCACCAGTGTCCGCTTCAAACCGGATCCGGAGATTTTCGGCAAGTCTGCCAAGTTCATTCCCGCGCGCCTGCTCAAGATGGCCCGCTCGAAAGCCTATCTCTTCGGCGGCGTCGAAATCCGCTGGCATTGCGATCCCGCGCTGTTGTCGGAAAAGGACGAGACGCCAGCGGAGGCCGTGTTCCACTTCCCCGGAGGATTGCGCGACTTCCTGGCCGAACGGCTTTCCAAGGAACGCACCGTCGTCGACGACATTTTCGCCGGGCGGACGGACAAGGCCGGCAGCCACGGATCAGTCGAATGGGCGGTCACCTGGTTTGCCGGCGACGGCTTTATAAACTCCTATTGTAATACGGTTCCGACGCCGGAAGGCGGCACACATGAAGCCGGCTTGCGCTATGCGTTGCTGCGCGGACTGAAGGCCTATGGCGAACTGACCAACAACAAGAAAGCGTCCATTATCACCGGCGACGATGTCCTGACGTCGGCCGGCGGAATGCTCTCCGTCTTCATCCGGGAACCGGAGTTTGTCGGCCAGACGAAAGACCGGCTGGCGACGAACGAGGCGACACGCATTACCGAAACCGCGGTCCGCGATGCGTTCGACCACTGGCTGACGGCCTCGCCGAACCAGGCAAACAAATTACTGGAATGGGTAATCGACCGGGCTGAGGAACGCCTGCGCCGCCGCCAGGAAAAAGACGTCGCCCGCAAGACGGCCGTTCGCAAACTGCGCCTTCCCGGCAAGCTTGCCGACTGTTCCGCAAACCAGGCGGAAGGGACGGAACTGTTCATCGTGGAAGGGGATTCGGCCGGCGGCTCGGCAAAGCAGGCACGCAACCGCTCCAACCAGGCCGTTCTTCCGCTTCGCGGCAAGATCCTGAACGTCGCCAACGCAGGCCGTGAAAAGCTGGCAGCCAACCAGCAGTTGGCGGACCTTGTCCAGGCCCTCGGCTGCGGGACACGGTCCAATTATCGCGACACGGATCTCCGGTATGAAAAGGTCGTCATCATGACCGACGCGGACGTGGACGGTGCCCATATCGCCTCGTTGCTGATCACCTTCTTCTACCGGGAAATGCCGGAACTCATCCGCAACGACCATCTGTTCCTGGCCGTCCCTCCCCTCTACCGGCTGACCCAGGGCGGCAAGACGCTTTACGCCCGGGACGATGCCCATAAGGACGAACTGATGGCAACCGCCTTCAAGGGCAAGGCCAAGGTGGAAATCGGCCGGTTCAAAGGCCTCGGTGAAATGCTTCCCGCCCAGTTGAAGGAAACCACCATGGATCCGAAAAACCGCACCATGTTGCTGGTTCGGGTCAATGAGGAGGCCGCAGCCGAAACCAACGACGTCGTGGAACGGCTTATGGGGAACAAACCTGAGGCCCGTTTCCGCTTCATCCAGGACAACGCGGAATTCGCCGAGGATCTGGATATCTGATTCACGGTTTCAGCCGCCGGATCAAGAAAACCGTTTGTCTGCCCTATCGCTGCGCGCGGATAGGCACTATTATGTTTCCGAATGTAAATATGAAATTCTTTGTTGCCCTCGCTTCTGGCGCCAACAAATAAGTAATAAGTCTGCGGGACGCGGCCATGCTGCAAGCGATGTATGATGTATTCGACCGCCAGCGACGGCCCCTCAGAAACCGTCACTACATGGTCTTCCGGAAAGCACGGGTGGGATATGCCCGCATTCCCGGCGCCCCGATGGCAACCGTTTTCCCGGTCCTGAAAATGCTGAGCGGCCTGGCCGAGGACCCGCATGCCACGCAGGCTTACACCACTGACTACACAGGCCTTTGGGACGGCGATATCGAACTCCTCACGGCCAGTGAACTCAAGCGGCGGCATCCGGATTTCCCGGTATTTACAATCGTTCAATACCCACACTCCCGGCTGGCCGCCTGTTATGAGCACCTCATTCTCGGCGATACGGACCTTCCCGCCTATTTCGAGGAAAGCCGCTTCCGTAAACAGATGCCGGTCAATGAATTCCTGGAGCGGGTCCTGGAGACGACCGATCTGGTCGCCGACAATCTGCTGCGCAGTCAGGCGTCCATTCTCCATCACAAGGGCTTGCTCGTTCCGGACCTGATCCTGGATTTCAACAAGCTGCCATCGGACTGGAGCAAACTGCGCTCGTTGCTGAAACGGCAGAGCAATTTGGACATCGGCGAAGGTCCGGCAGCCATCGAGATGCCGACGCACGAGACAGCGGAAGCCATTCGCAATTCCCAGTATTTCGGCCAAGTGCTGAGACATTACCGGCGCGACTACAAGCTGTTTTTCGAAAACCGCAACGACGGACCGACCGTGCGTGAACGCGCGTGGAAAAAATCCGGCCCGGCCAATGAGCTAAACGGGCAGGCAAGCTCTTCCGGAGTGGTCTGAGCGGCATTCGGTCCCGCATCGTTATTTCATACAAGTCTGCGTTTTAAAGTTGCAATTTCTTTTCACGGCAAAGTCATCGGGCATTACCAAATCGCGAGATAATTTAAATTTCGACCTCGCCCTGGCGGCCACAGTTAACTGATATACGTTTTATTCTGCGAAATCGGCGAATTTCTTCGTATTTTGCCTAGTCTTCACATTGACACTAGCGCCGACAAATGTAGGGTGTGCCCGACTTTGCACGGCTTCTGCCGGCAACTGGTGTCATTCGATCGATCAATAAATCCGGGCTAAAGGCTCTATATGTCATTTAATACTCTCGGTCTTAGCGAGAAGGTTCTCGCTGCAGTGGAAGCGGCGGGATATACGGAACCGACAGCAATCCAGGAGGGTGCAATTCCCCGCGTTCTGGAGCGTCGGGATGTGCTGGGCATTGCCCAGACGGGTACGGGCAAAACCGCAAGCTTCACCCTGCCGATGCTGACCCTCCTGGAAAAAGGCCGTGCGCGGGCTCGAATGCCGCGCACCCTTATCCTGGAACCCACGCGCGAACTCGCCGCTCAGGTGGAAGAAAACTTCGAACGGTACGGCAAGAACCACAAGCTGAATGTCGCTCTCCTGATCGGGGGTGTCTCCTTCGGCGAACAGGACAAGAAGCTCGACCGCGGCACGGACGTCCTGATTGCTACCCCGGGCCGGCTGCTCGACCATTTCGAGCGGGGCAAGCTGCTTCTGCAGGGGGTCGAAATCCTCGTGATCGACGAAGCCGACCGCATGCTCGATATGGGCTTCATCCCGGACATCGAACGTATCTGCAAACTGATTCCGTTTACGCGCCAGACCCTGTTCTTCTCGGCGACGATGCCACCGGAAATTCAGCGCCTGACCGAAGCGTTTCTGCAGAACCCGGCCAAAATCGAGGTAGCCCCTTCTTTGACGACCGCGGAAAATGTCTCGCAGTTCCTCAAAGCCACGGAGAATCAGGACTACGACAAGCGCGCTGCCCTGCGCGGGCTTCTGGAAAAGTCCGAAGATCTCAAGAACGCTATTGTGTTCTGTAACCGCAAACGCGACATCACGACCCTGTTCCGTTCCCTTGAGCGCCACGGCTACAATGTCGGCGCCCTTCATGGCGACATGGACCAGCGGACACGAATGATGATGCTGGAGAATTTCCGGAAGGGAAACATTACCCTGCTCGTGGCCAGCGATGTGGCTGCCCGCGGTCTGGATATTCCGGAAGTCAGCCACGTCTTCAATTACGATGTTCCGAGCCATGCGGAAGATTACGTCCACCGCATCGGGCGAACCGGCCGGGCCGGAAGATCCGGGGTTGCCTATACGCTCGTAACCCCTGACGACCAGAAATACCTTGATGCGATTGAAAAACTGATCAACAACCCAATCGAATGGGAAGGCGAACCGATCGATTTCGAGACGGCCGCCAAAGAACGCAAGGCGCGCCGACGTTCGAAGACGGCCAAGCCCGAAGCGACCGACGGCAAGCCGTCCAGCAGAACCACGGCGGAAAAGCCGGCCTCCAGATCGACTGCAGAAAAACCGGCCTCCAAATCGACTGCGGAAAAGCCGTCGAGACGCAAAAAGGCCGACAATGACGACACCGTCATTACGGAAGACACACAGCCGAAACCGCGCCGCCGCCCGGCTCGGCAGGAGCAGAGCGATTCGTCCTCTTCCCGGCCGTCACCCCGTTCGAAGCCTGACAGGAACGAACCGGCATTCGGCAGGGACGGACATGTTCCGGCATTTCTCCTCAGGGAGCCGCGCCCCAAGAAAGTTTCTTGAATATCTGAGGCCCGGGGAGCGTAAGCTTAACCCGACCTTAAATCCTCCTGTAGGATTTTACAGTTCAGGAAATTGACGCTCGGGAACTTTGCGCAAGTTCGGTGTGTGGGATTATTGATGTCAGATGAAGACGACCATAAGCGGACGATTGTTTATGCCGAATCCGCACTGGCCTATATAAAGAGGAACGTGCTTCCAGCGTATCCTCGCTCCTATGAGTTCTGGTACACTTATTGTGCAGGCTACAATCACGGACTGAACCGGGCCATCAATGACGTGCTGAAGCAGAAAGGCCGCGTCAGCACGGAGGAAATGCAGTCCATCTACGGGCGGTTCCTGTCCCCCAACAAGCTTGGCGACCAGTTGGATGAAGTCGGCGACAAGGTCTCCCGGGAGGTCGAAGATCTGGTGGACGCCCTGAAAATGGGGGCCGATGCCACCTCCGACTACGGAACCCTGCTCGAGCGCGCCGGCGAAAAGCTGAAAAAGCTGAAAGATCCGGAGAACCTCGAAGTCTTCGTCACCCACCTGATGAAGTCGACCCACTCCGCGGTCGCCTCGAACCGCAAGCTCGAATCCCAGCTGCTGGAATCGAAACGGCAGATCGAGAACCTGCAATCGAGCCTTGAAACGATCCGTTACGAGTCCCTGACCGACGAGTTGACGACACTCAACAACCGGAAGCATTTCGACACGTCGATCGACAGGTTGTTGTCCAACGCGGTCGAAAGCAACCGTGGCTTTGCCCTGCTTCTGACGGATATCGATCATTTCAAGAAATTCAACGACACCTGGGGCCATCAGACAGGCGATCAGGTGCTCCGGCTCGTGGCGCTGGCCGTCAAGCAGAACGTCAAGAATGGAGACATCCCCTGCCGGTATGGTGGCGAGGAGTTCGCAATTCTGCTGCCGCAGACCGGCCTCTCGGAAGCGATCGAAGTCGCGGAACTGATCCGCAGCGCGGTGATGTCGAAGGAACTCGTCAAACGGTCGACGGGTGAAAACCTCGGACGGATCACGGTCTCTATCGGCATTTCCATTTTCCGGCCCGATGACACCACCCATTCGATCATCGGACGTGCCGACGAAGCGTTGTATGCTGCCAAGGCTGCCGGCCGGAATAACGTGAAAACGGAAGCGGACCTGCCCTCGGCTCACGCCTCGGATGTTGCCTGACCCGGGGCTCACGCCTCGGATGTCGCCTGACTCGGGCTCATACCTCGGATGTCGCCTGACCGGGGCTCATCCCTCGGATGTCGCCTGACTAAGTCAGCGCTGGGTGGCTTCGGCGTCTAATCCCATCTGCCAGAAATCGGCTTCGAGAATGCTGGCCTTGCGAAAGATCGTTGCAAGACGGGGGTATCGGGATTCCGTGAGATAGATCTTCGCCGATTTATCCATCCAGATGCCGAACTCCCTGGCCAGCTCCTGATACATGTCACCCGCATATTCCTCGATCCACCGGCGGTAGGGATTACCGTCTATCTTCGCCGCATGTCGCTTCTTCAGGTCGGCGCCGATTTCCGCATAGCCGATGATGCAAGGCGCAAGAGCGACCTGCAGGTCCAGGAGATCCCCTGCCATTCCCGTTTCCAGGACGAAGCGGGTATAGGCCATGGTCGGCCTGTCTTCCTCCGCCGCCTCGATCATTGGTCTGGTCATGCCCCAGCCGGCGCACAACTCGATGTGCAGGTCGAGTTCGGTGTCCAGGATCGCCTTGACGCCTTCCAGCGACGCGCGCATGTCGTCGATGGTCGGGCTCTTATAGACACCAAGGGCATAGGCGCGGGCGAACTGGATCAGGAACAGGTAGTCCTGAACGAGATAATGGCGGAAACAGCCTTCCGGCAAAGAACCGGTGCCCAGTTGCTCGACGAATTCATGGGAGACGTACGCGGACCACTCCGGCCGCGCATCGGTTTTCAGCCGCTGAAAAAGATCCACTACCGGCCCTGCCCGATCATAAAGGCGGGGTCGGCCTCCTGAAGCGATACGGATTCGCCGCAGCCGCAGGCAGACACTTCATTGGGGTTCTTGAAGACGAAACCGGAGCGAAACTTGGTAACCTCGAAGTCCATTTCCGTTCCGAGCAGGAACAAAACGGCGGACGGATCGACGAACAGCTTCGCGCCCTTTTCCTCGACGGTGTCGTCGCCGGGGCTGGCCTCTTTGACCAGCTCCATGGTGTACTCCATGCCGGCGCAGCCACCCTTCTTGATGCCGACCCGAAGACCCTGTGCCTCTCCGTCGGCATTATCGACCAGTTCGCGCACGCGTTCCGCCGCGGTGTCGGTCATGGTCATCACCTGGAATTTGCTTGCTGCAGCCATCTCATCCTCGAGGTTTGCAAAGGATTCGGGTCATGTCCAACATATAGGGTTGCGGGACACCGTCAAAAAGAGGCCGGAACTCAATACCAGTTCAGCGCGACCTTGGCTTCGTCCGACATCCGCTCCGGCGTCCAGGGCGGATCGAAGACCATATCCACATTGACCGGTCCGACACCGGCCACGGAAGCGACGGCATTTTCCACCCAGCCCGGCATTTCGCCTGCGACCGGACAACCCGGCGCGGTCAGCGTCATGTCGATGTTGATGGACCGATCGTCCTCGATATCGACTTTGTAGATCAGGCCGAGTTCATAGATATCGCAGGGAATTTCCGGATCGTAGACGGTCTTCAGTGCCGCGACGATGTCATTCGTCAGTCGGTCCAGTTCTTCCATGGGAATGGCGGAGCCGCCGGCGACATCCGCGCGCAGTTCTTCCCCTGCGTCGTTGTGATCAATGGTGGTGCCGTTGTCCATCTTGTCCGTCCTCAGGCGAAAAATGACTGCGCCTTGATCAAGGCCTCGTAGAGCGCGTCCACTTCCGCGCGGGTGTTATAGAGCCCGAAACTTGCCCGACATGTAGAGGTCACGCCGTATTTTGCCAAGAGCGGCTGCGCGCAATGGGTTCCGGCCCTGACTGCCACACCGGCGCGGTCGATGATCGTGGCAACGTCATGGGCATGAGCCCCTTCGATCTCGAAGGACACGATCGCCCCCTTGCCCGGTGCCGTGCCGAAGATCCTCAACGAGTTGATCGTCGACAGTCGTTCATGGGCATAGGCGCACAGATCCGCCTCGTGGCGGGCAATCCGCTCGCGTCCGATGCTGTCCATGTAATCCAGGGCGGCGCCCAGACCGATCGCCTGAACGATCGGCGGTGTGCCGGCCTCGAACCGGTGCGGCGGATCGGCATAGGTGACGATGTCTTCGGTCACATCCAGGATCATCTCGCCGCCGCCGCAGAAGGGTCGCATGGCCTTCAGCTTGTCCGACTTGGCCCAGAGAACGCCAATGCCAGTCGGCCCGTAAACCTTGTGTCCGGTGAAAATATAATAGTCGCAGTCGATGTCCTGCACATCCACCGGCAGATGAACGGCGGCCTGGCTGCCGTCGACCAGTACCGGAATGCCGCGTTCATGGGCGATCCGGCAGACCTCCTTGACCGGTACGACCGTACCCAGCACGTTGGACATGTGCGTGATGGCAACAAGCTTGGTGCGGTCGCTCAGCGTATCGGCAAAGGCGTCGAGGTCGAAGGACCCGTCCTCGCGCACATAGACCCACTTCAACACAGCGCCGTTGCGCTCGCGATGGAAGTGCCAAGGCACGATGTTGGAGTGATGCTCCATGATGGAGATCACGATTTCGTCGCCCGGACCGAAGGTCTCCGGCCCGAGACCGTAGGAGACCAGGTTGATCGCCTCGGTCGTGGAGCGGGTGAACACGATTTCGTCCACCGACGGCGCGTTCAGGAAGCGGCGCACCTTTTCGCGCGCGGCCTCGTAATTGTCGGTCGCCGTATTCGACAGGTAATGCAGGCCGCGGTGCACGTTGGCGTATTCGTTGGAATAGGCATAGGAGACCGCGTCGATAACCGCCTGCGGCTTCTGCGCCGATGCGCCATTGTCGAGATAGACCAGAGGCTTGCCGTAGACCTCCCGCGAGAGGATCGGAAAGTCCTTGCGGATGGCCTCGACGTCATAACCGGCGTCCGTTTCAGCGATTGCAGATGCGACCGTCATGCCGCCAAGCTCCCTTGTCTTTTCCTTTGAGCCGACGACAGGTGTACCGCCGCCGGATAATCATCAGCTTCTCGCTGCCAGCCAGGCCCGGACCCGTTCTTCCAGCATACCGGTCAGATCGTCCTCGCCGAATTCCTCAATCGCTTCGGACAGGAACGCAAGAACGAGGAGTGTCTTTGCCTCGTCTTCCGGAATGCCACGTGCGCGCAGGTAGAACAGCAGGTCCTCGTCGATTTGGCCGCTCGTGGCTCCGTGGGCGCACAGAACGTCGTCGGCGAAGATTTCCAGCTCCGGCTTGTTGGCCATCTCCGGGCCTTCCGACAGCAGCAGGGCCTGGGTCATCATTTCGCCGTCGGTCTTCTGGGCGTGGGGCGCCACGTTGATGCGCCCCTGATAGACCCCTTTGGCCTCATCGTCGAGAACCGTCTTGAAGAACTCGCGGCTCGAACAGTTGGGCACGGTGTGATCGACGATCAGCGTCTGATCGGCGAGCGCCTTGTTCCGGGCCATGGTCACGCCGAAGAGCCGGGCTTCGGAATTCTCGCCGGCAAAGGCGACGAACTGCTGATTGCGCACGAAGGACGGTCCGGCGATGAAGCCGAGCGTATGGAACCGCGCTTCCGATCCGAGACGGGCAAGGGTCGTGAACAGCTTCGCACCTTCGCCGTCACCCTCGATCAGACGGGTGACGGTGAGTTCGCCGGTATCGGCGATGTCATAGTCAAAAACGGCATTGGTCTCGCCCATGCCGGTGTCGCCGGCAAAGGTTTCCAGAAGCTTGAGCTTCGCGCCCGGAGCAACCGCGATCCGGCAGCGGGTGACCTGAGCCCCCTCGCCTGCCGCCACGTGCACGAGTTCGACCGGCTTGGAAACATCGGCGCCTTCCCGGACCGAAAGCATCACGCCGCCCTGGACGAAGGCGGTGTTGAGCGCGAGCGTTCCGTCGCCGTCGGCACTGGCCGGTACTGCGAGCAGAGCCGTGCCGTTGTCGTCTGCAAGTGCGGTGTTGAAGTCGGTCACCGTGATACCTTCGCGGGCCAGAGCCTCGACATCACTTAATCCGTCCATGAACCGGCCGTTGGCAATCACGATCCGGTAGCGGCCGAGGTCGCCGAAGCCGTCAGTTGCTTCCAGTATCGCCTTTGCCTCGTCTGCCGTTGCATCGGCCGCCAGCGGCGCGCTCGACTTCATATAGGCACGTAGGTCGGTGTACTTGTATTCCTCTACCCGCCGATGTGGCAGGCCGGTCCGCCGCAATTGATCGGCGGACGCATCGCGCAGCGCGACCACGGCATCCGTCCCGGCAAGCTCGGCGCGGACGCTGTCATAGCGCGCAATCAGACCGGTTTCGGCCTGGGTATGCGTGATCGGAGTGTTGGCGTTCATCCTTGTCTCCCGCCGCTCAGGCTGCTGCGTCTTCGGCGTAGTCGGCGTAGCCGCTCTTTTCCAGCTCAAGCGCCAGATCCGCGCCGCCGGTCTTCACGATCCGGCCCTTCGACATGACGTGGACGACGTCCGGCACTATATGGTCGAGCAGGCGCTGGTAGTGGGTGATGACGATCATCGACCGCTCCGGCGACCTCAGCCTGTTGACGCCGTCCGACACGATCCGCAGCGCGTCGATGTCGAGACCGGAATCGGTCTCGTCGAGCACACAGAGTTTCGGTTCCAGGAGGGACATCTGCAGGATTTCAGCGCGCTTCTTCTCACCGCCGGAAAATCCGACGTTGAGCGGGCGCTTCAGCATGTCCATGCCGATTTTCAGTTCGCCCGCCTTTTCCTTGACCGTCTTCATGAAGGCCGGAATGGTGAGCTCGGCTTCCTTGCGGGCGCGCCGCTGCGCGTTCATTGCCGTCTTGAGGAATTCCATGGTGGCGACACCGGGGATCTCGATCGGATACTGGAACGCCAGGAAGACGCCGGCGGCCGCCCGTTCGTCGGGGCCTAGCTCCAACAGGTTCTCGCCGTTGAACAGGATCTCGCCCTCGGTGATCTCGTAGTCTTCCTTGCCGGCCAGGATATAGGACAGGGTCGACTTGCCGGAGCCGTTCGGTCCCATGATGGCGTGGACTTCACCGTCGTTCACTGTCAGGTCGACGCCGCGCAGGATTTCCTTGCCGTCTTCGGCAATGCGGGCGTGCAGGTTTTTGATCTCAAGCATTATTTTTTCCCGTTCTCAATTGGGCTCGTCCGGCGTGAAGCTCTGTGTAACAACTATCTGCCCGACTATGTGCTGATTGAACTCCGCAAGTTCTTCAGCAGGCACCCAAAATTCCTCATGTTCGCGACCACCGACAATTTTCCTGTCGAAATTGGCCGCATAGTCTCTATCGATTTCAAACTTCGTCACATAGCCATGACGGGAACCGGTCTTGGTGTTCCAGTCTCTGGCGATCTGCGCCGCGTATCCTTCATTCGTCACCGGGTAGAATATGGGCTGCTCAGGCAAACGGGGCGGAAATGCTTTCCAGCCGCTCTCCTCGATCAGCTTCAATTCTTCCAACCCGACAGGCCGGTAAAGGATCAATGTACCCGGCATGCGATCAGCCCACCGACCCCTCCAGACTGATCGAGATCAGCTTCTGGGCCTCGACCGCGAATTCCATCGGCAGCTGCTGGATGACGTCCTTGACGAAACCGTTGACGATCAGGGCCACTGCCTCTTCATCGGACATGCCGCGCTGCTGGCAATAAAACATCTGATCGTCGGAGATCTTCGAGGTGGTCGCCTCGTGCTCGAAGATCGCCGTCGCGTTCTTGCTCTCGATATAGGGCACGGTATGGGCGCCGCAGTCCTGACCGATCAGGAGCGAGTCGCACTGGGTGAAGTTACGCGCGTTCGACGCCTTGCGGTGGGCCGACACCAGACCGCGATAGGTGTTCTGCGACCGGCCGGCCGAGATGCCCTTGGAGATGATCCGGCTGGAGGTGTTCTTGCCCAGATGGATCATCTTGGTGCCGCTGTCGACCTGCTGATAGCCGTTGGAAACGGCGATCGAGTAGAATTCGCCGCGCGAATTGTCGCCGCGCAGGATGCAGGACGGGTATTTCCAGGTGATCGCGGACCCGGTCTCGACCTGGGTCCAGGAGATCTTGGAATTCCTGCCCCGGCAATCGCCGCGCTTGGTGACGAAATTGTAGATGCCGCCTTTGCCCTGTGCGTCGCCCGGGAACCAGTTCTGCACCGTGGAATACTTGATCTCGGCATCGTCGAGCGCCACGAGTTCGACGACAGCCGCGTGCAGCTGGTTCTCGTCTCGCTGGGGGGCCGTGCAACCTTCCAGATAGGAAACATAGGCCCCCTTCTCCGCGATGATCAACGTGCGCTCGAACTGGCCGGTATTCTGCTCGTTGATGCGGAAATAGGTCGACAGCTCCATCGGGCAGCGAACGCCTTCGGGAATATAGACGAAGGAGCCGTCGGAAAAGACCGCGGAGTTCAGCGTGGCGTAGTAGTTGTCCGTCACCGGAACGACCGAACCCAGGTACTTCTTCACCAGTTCCGGATGTTCGCGCAGCGCCTCGGAGATCGAGCAGAAGATGACGCCGGCCTTCTTCAGCTCTTCCTTGAAGGTGGTGACCACGGAAACGCTGTCGAACACCGCGTCGACGGCGACCCGGTTTTCCGGCTTGATGCCGGCCAGGATTTCCTGTTCGCGCAGCGGAATGCCGAGCTTTTCGTAAGTGGCAAGAAGCTCCGGATCGACCTCGTCGATGCTCTTGGGACCTTCCGCGGACTTGGGAGCCGCGTAATAGTAAAGGTCGTCGAAATCGATTTTCGGATAGTGTACGCGGGCCCAGGTCGGCTCGTCCATGGTCTTGAACCGGCGCAGCGCCTCCAGGCGCCATTCGGTCATCCACTCCGGTTCGTTCTTTTTCGCGGAGATGAAACGGACGGTTTCCTCGGAAAGGCCCTTGGCGCCCCTTTCCGATTCGATGTCGGTCACGAAGCCGTATTTATACTGGTCAACATCGATCGCCTTGACCTGATCGATTGTCTCCTGCACAGCGGGCATATCTTCACTCCATTGCGCGGAACTCATTCGGTCCCGCGGTTCTTCTTAATTTGCATCGCCAGACGCCGACTTAACGATCGTCAAGCGAAAACGGGGCCGGCGGTCACCCGCCGGGTATGTCATGCAGCCCGGTTACGGGCTTCCGGGTTCAGCCGGTCCACGATCTGCGGCCAAGCCTCCAGAAAACGGTCGATATCGGCGTCCTGACTGTTCCAGCCGAGGCTGACCCGCAACGCGCAACGGGCGGTCGCCTCGTCAGCGCCCATGGCGGTCAGCACATGGGAAACGGTAACCTTGCCGGACGAACACGCGGAACCGGAGGATAGGGACATGCGTTCCAGATCGAAGGCGATCAACGCCGTTTCCGCCGAAATTCCGGGAGCGGCAAAGCAACTTGTGTTCGCAAGACGCGGCGCCTCTTCTCCGAATATAGTGACGGCCGGACAGATTTCACGCACGCCGGCTTCCAGTCTGTCGCGCAAGCCGGCCAGACGCGCCCAATCCAGCGCTTCTTTTTCCGCAGATGCCGCCGCCACACCGAAACCGACAATGGCGGCCACGTTCTCCGTGCCGGCCCGGCGCCAGTTTTCCTGGCCGCCGCCGAGCATCAGCGGCGCGGGCACGCGGGCCGTGGACCGCACGACAAGAGCGCCAGCACCTTGAGGGCCGCCGAACTTGTGTGCCGACAGGCTGATGGCATCGGCCTGCCAGGCGTCCATGTCTATGTCCATGCGCCCGGCCGCCTGAACCGCGTCGACGTGGAAGAAGCCGCCGGCCCTGGCAACCATCGCACCGATTTCGGCCAAAGGACTGATGACGCCGGTTTCGTTGTTGGCGGCCATGACCGAGACCAGCGCCGGACCTCCGACCGCCAGCATGTCCTTCAGGACATCCAGCCGAATCACGCCATTGGCCTCGACCGGAATGACCTCCTGCTGCGAGGCCTGAAACCGCCCCCCGGCTACGACGGACGGATGTTCCGTGGCGCCGCGCAGCAGCCGGTCCAGATAATAGGGAGCCCCCTGATCCTGCCAGTTCGGTGTCAGGGCAGTCATATTGGCTTCTGTTCCGCCGGAAACGAAGGTGACCGCGCGGGTACGGGTCTTGCAGAGGCTTGCAACCTGATCGCGCGCGGCCTCGATCCTGGCCCGGGCGCGGCGGCCGTCGGTGTGAACCGACGACGCATTGCCGACATCGCTCAAGACCTCGACCATGCACTCCCGGGCGCCGGGGCGCAGCGGTGCGCCGGCGTTGTAGTCGAGATAGACATGGTCTTTTGCCTGAGGCATGGCCTGTTTGCGCGCCTGTGTTTCGCCTGTTTTCAGCCGGATCGAAAATCTTTTCGTTTACCCTTCGTTACGGAAAACTTGAAATTTTCCGCTCCGATGGCTTAAACGTGCCCACCTGACGACGTCGCGTCTCATTTTCCACGATATGAGGCGTGAGCGACTTTCGAATAATTCTAAAGAAGGTTCTAGAAACTCGGAACCTGAGAGTCAAGTTTAGACTTAGGGATTTCACGTACACAGAACCAAAGGCAGCACCATAAAATCTCAAGGGTGCCGCAATAAAAAAGGACATAGCGCTTCATGCCCGAGGTGATCTTTAACGGTCCCGCGGGCCGGCTGGAAGGCCGGTTCCATCCCGCGAAAAAACGCAACGCACCGATTGCCCTGGTACTTCATCTGCATCCGCAGTTCGGCGGCACGATGAACAACCAGATCGTGTATCAGCTCTACTACATGTTCGCGCAGCGCGGTTTCGCGGTCCTGCGGTTCAATTTCCGTGGCGTCGGCCGGTCGCAAGGAGCGTTCGACCATGGCCAGGGTGAGCTTTCCGATGCGGCCGCGGCCCTCGACTGGGTGCAGACCGTGCATCCGGATGCGCGCGCCTGCTGGATTGCCGGCTTCTCCTTCGGCGCCTGGATCGGTATGCAGCTTCTGATGCGTCGCCCGGAAGTGGAAGGCTTCATCTCGGTTGCCCCGCCGGCCAACCTGCACGACTTCTCGTTCCTGGCCCCCTGCCCGTCTTCCGGCCTGATCATCCACGGCGAAAGCGACAAGGTCGTGCCGCAAAAGGATGTGCAGACCCTGGTCGACAAGCTGAAGACCCAGAAGGGTATTGTCATCGACCATCAGGAAATCCCCGGCGCGAACCACTTCTTCGAGAACAACATGGACGATCTGATGGACCGTTGCGGTACCTACCTCGACGGCCGACTCGGCCTGACACCGGAAGATTACGTGCAGATCGACTGAGCGTCTCGAACGGACCTGAATTGAAAAGCCCGCCGGTTCGGCGGGCTTTTTTTATCCACCGCGTTGATCAGCCTGGTGCCGATATGAATGCGCAAGCGTGCAGGCGCTCCCGGGACGGCGGAAGCCGGACTTCCTCACAGTCACGCTCTTCCGTCTCCCAGACGGCGCCTGCCTGAAAGCCGGCGGATGGAACCCTTAAGCCTTTTGCATCAAGTGCCTGCGATAAATGTTTAAACGCATATCTCATGCTGAATGCCCGGGTGCTGAAATCAAACAGCAACCGGTTGCTTCCGCTCACGATACTGAGTTGAAGCTGGCATGCGGGATCATAACAATAGGCATACCGGCAGATAACCTCCTTTCCGTCCAGTTCGGCATCGATGCTGAGATAGACATGATCGGAAAATGGCCCATTGTCCTCCCCCGGCGCGGGACCGGGCGGTGTGCCGGAAACGCCGGAACCTCGGCCGAAGAGGGCGCCGAGTACCGGAAAGCGACGCTTTCCGACGCGTTTTATCATTGGAACTTTCGATTTTTCGGCTTGAACAATCCGGTCTTCGGTCCGGCTCCCGGACGGCGGGGAGCCGAGTGCCGACAAATCATCGAAATATCCGTACGCGACATCCAGACGTGCAATGGTGCGGCGCAGTTCGTTGATCGCTTTCGTCGCCTTCGCCTCATCGCCGGCCGTTTCCAGGACGCGAACCTCGAGCGCCCGGTAAATCGCCAGGCGCTGCTCCGGCGTGTCGCAAGGCCCCCGGTCCAGGGCATCGGAAACCAGACTGAAGATCGAGATATTGCTTCCGCTGCCTGACACGCCGCCCTCCCCAAGCCATCAATTCCACCGTTTTTCGAACGCAGACATTCCGGTATCCGCCCAAACAAAAAGGCGCTGCTTCCATTGAAGCAGCGCCTTGAAACTCTGACAACTAGAGTGTCGGCTTACTGGCCCGGCGTCCAGGCTTCGTAATCGCCGGAGACTTCCGGGCGGTGCTCCGGGGTCAGGATCGAGCCGTGCGGGCGATAGGCGCCGGGCGTGCCGGTCCAGTTCTGCTGATGCGGCTTCTGCCAGTGCTTGGGATAATAGGTCTCTTCCGTGGGCGGGGTGTCGACCCGGTGGTGCATCCAGCCGTGCCAGCCCGGGGGAATCGTCGAGGCTTCCGCAAGGCCGTTATAGATAACCCAGCGCTTCTTGCCGCCGCGTTCGCGGTAGTACTTGTTGCCGAACTCGTCCTCGCCGACGAATTCGCCTTTGCGCCAGGTGAAAAAGCGCGTTCCCATGGTCTGGCCGTTCCACCAGGTGAACAGTTCGAGTATGAGCTTCCACATCGCCTGAAGAGATCCTTGAGCGAAGAACATTGGTCGCGGACAGCATCAGCCGTGCCGCCGGCAGGATTGGCGCGAATATGACCGCTCACTGGGCGACTGTCCAGCCCGCAGTTGCCTGCTTCCGGCCTCGAAACGGAGAATGGCTGCTAACGACGACGACCGTCAGGTGCCGGTGGCGCGTGTCGCGCCGAAGGCGGAAATGCGTGGCGCTTGCTTGTCCGTCGCGGCCGGAATGATCCTCCTGCCGCTGAGATCGACCGATTCGGGCACGCCCCTGGAAGCGGAGGCGAATTCCTTTTCCACCGCGCTTTGCACCGCCGCCAGACGCTTGGTCGCCTGCTCGTGATAGCTCCGTGCATTTTCCAGGGATTTGATCTTCTCCGCCTGAACATCGAGGGTCTTGTGAATCCCTTCGATATTATAGAAGCCGGAGGTCTCCAGAATCATCGGGCGCTCGTCGGTCGCAAGCCATTTCAATCGGCTATAGAGGGTCGCGGGTGAGAGCGGCTTGACCAGCAGATGATGCGCCCCTGCCCTGAGCCCCTTGTCGACCAGGGCGCGCGTACCGTGGGCCGTGATAAAGAGCAGCGGCACGTAGCACAGGGGCTCCATGTGCCGGTGGCGGATCAGACGCAGCAACTGGTAGCCGGATGTCGGTGCCATGCGCCAGTCGGCGAGAATCACGTTCGGTGGCTCGCTCAGCATGGCTTCGAGCGCATCATCCGCCGAATCGAAGACCCGGACGCGCGCGACCTTGAAGCTGATGAGAATCGAACGTATCAAAGTCTGCATGGGTTTGCTGTCCTCGACGATGACCACATCGAGATCCTCAGGCCCCAGGCCGTATGCTGCGTGATGCTTCATTTAAACCGCTCTTGATTGTCCCCAGCTGAAACAATGTCAGAAGCGCTTTAAGTCGCACTCAATTCGCTACCGGCCATTTTCATAAAATTTTCATCGAAACTGCGCTGTTCCGCCGAAATTTGCGGCAGCGTGAGAGCATCCGATTTTTAAGCCGGCTCAGGCGCGGAATCGCAGAAGTCCGCGCGTTTCGTCAACACTCCCCGCTATCCACATGCCCACACTATATTTGGGGCTTGCTCCAAATTTAGACACAACAGGTTGTCGATGCACGCTTGACGGTAACGATTGATTCACTCTAGTTTTTTATCACTTCAGTGTGCGTATCAGGAAGCGGTCTTCCCCGCTTCCGATCCTCCAGTATCCAGTATCAAGCGTAACGCGTCCCGAGCCTTGGCAAATGCCATTCCGGGCGCTAGCTGCAGGTGTGTCTGGGTTCCGCAAAAGCTCCCCAGGCCCCTCGTGACAAAGCTGTTGATGAGCACTATATATAGTAGCAATCAGCGCGCAAAACACTAGATAACGGACCAATCAAAGCGGTCCGACAAAACAGGGAACGGCGTAGTCGCCGTCCGGACCGAATTGGTTTCGGATTGAATTGCGTGGGACTCGCGGCCGGAAAACAAAGTACGGCCCGACCGGGAAATCGAAGGGGACATGGAATGCGGATTGAGCGGCGCTATACGAAACAGGGACAGTCTCCCTACGCCGACATTGAATTCCGGACGGCAACGAGCGAGATCCGTAATCCGGACGGGTCGATCGTGTTCCGGCTCGAGAACATTCAGGTTCCGGCGCAATTCTCCCAGGTTGCGGCAGACATTCTCGCGCAGAAGTATTTCCGCAAGGCCGGCGTTCCGGCCAAACTGAAGCCCGTCGAGGAAAACACCGTCCCGTCCTGGCTGTGGCGTCAGGCAGCCGACGAGAAGGCGCTGAAGAAGCTGCCCGAAGACCAGCGCTACGGCTCGGAAATCGACGGCCGTCAGGTATTCGACCGCCTCGCCGGCACCTGGACCTACTGGGGCTGGAAAGGCGGCTACTTCGACACGGAAGAAGACGCCCACGCCTTCTACGACGAACTGCGCTACATGCTGGCGACCCAGAAGGTGGCGCCGAACTCCCCGCAGTGGTTCAACACCGGCCTGCACTGGGCCTATGGCATCGACGGCCCGAGCCAGGGCCACTTCTATGTCGACTTCCAGACCGGCGAGTTGACCCGTTCCGCCACGGCCTATGAGCATCCCCAGCCGCATGCCTGCTTCATCCAGTCCGTCGGCGACGACCTGGTCAACGAAGGCGGCATCATGGACCTGTGGGTCCGCGAGGCGCGCCTGTTCAAATACGGCTCCGGCACCGGCTCCAACTTCTCCCGCGTCCGCGGCGAAGGCGAGCGGCTGTCCGGCGGCGGCAAGTCCTCCGGCCTGATGAGCTTCCTGAAGATCGGCGACCGGGCGGCCGGCGCGATCAAGTCCGGTGGCACCACGCGCCGCGCGGCCAAGATGGTCGTGGTCGACGTCGACCATCCGGACATCGAGGAATACATCAACTGGAAGGTCAAGGAAGAGCAGAAGGTGGCAGCCCTCGTCACCGGCTCCAAGATCTGCCAGAAGCACCTCAGCGCCATCATGCGCGCCTGCGTCAACTGCGAGGCGGACAACGGCGAATGCTTCGATCCGGCCAAGAACCCGGCGCTGAAGCGGGAAATCCGTGCCGCCAAGAAGATGATGGTGCCGGACAACTACATCCAGCGCGTCATCCAGTTCGCGCGCCAGGGCTTCACCAAGATCGAGTTTCCGACCTACAACACGGACTGGGATTCGGAAGCCTACCTGACCGTTTCCGGCCAGAACTCCAACAACTCCGTGCGCGTCACCGACGGCTTCCTGTCGGCAGTGGTGGAAGACGGCGACTGGGATCTGACCGCCCGCAAAACCAACAAGACGGTCAAGACGCTCAAGGCCAAGGAGCTGTGGGAGCAGATCGGTTATGCCGCATGGGCGTCCGCCGATCCGGGCATCCAGTACCACACCACCATCAACGACTGGCATACCTGCCCGACCTCGGGCGAGATCCGCGCGTCCAACCCGTGCTCGGAGTACATGTTCCTCGACGACACGGCCTGTAACCTGGCGTCCCTGAACCTGCTTCAGTTCCGCCGCGACGACCGGTCGTTCGACGTCGACAACTACGAGCATGCCGTCCGCCTGTGGACCATCGTTCTCGAAGTGTCGGTGCTTATGGCCCAGTTCCCGTCGAAGGAAATCGCGGAACTCTCCTACAAGTTCCGCACGCTCGGTCTCGGCTACGCCAATATCGGCGGCCTGCTGATGACCTCCGGCATTCCCTACGACAGCGACGAAGGCCGTGCGATCTGCGGTGCGTTGACCGCCATCATGACCGGTGTCTCCTATGCCACCTCCGCGGAAATGGCCGGCGAGCTCGGCGCCTTCCCGGAATACGGCAAGAACGCCAAGGACATGCTGCGGGTCATTCGCAACCACCGTCGCGCCGCCTACGGCGAGGACACCGGTTACGAAGCGCTCAACACCAACCCGGTCGCCCTCGACCATGCCTCCTGCCCGGACAAGACCCTGATCGAACACGCGCAGCGGGCCTGGGACCGGGCGCTCGAGCTCGGCGAGAAGCACGGCTTCCGCAACGCCCAGTCCACCGTGATCGCCCCGACCGGCACCATCGGTCTGGTGATGGACTGCGACACCACCGGCATCGAGCCCGACTTCGCCCTGGTGAAGTTCAAGAAGCTCGCCGGCGGCGGCTACTTCAAGATCATCAACCGGGCCGTTCCGGAAGCCTTGCGCGGCCTCGGCTATTCGGAAGCCGAGATCGCCGAGATCGAGGCCTATGCGGTCGGCCACGGCTCCATCGAACAGGCCCCGCATATCAACCCGACGACGCTGAAGGCCAAGGGCTTCTCCGACGAGAGCCTGGCGAAGATCAAGGCGTCCCTGGGTGCCGCCTTCGACATCAAGTTCGTCTTCAACCGCTGGACGGTCGGCGATGAGCAGATGGCCGCACTGATGGTTCCGGAAGAAAAGCTGATCGACCCGGCCTTCGACCTTCTGACCCACATGGGCTTCACAAGGGAAGAGATCGAAGAGGCCAACACCCATGTGTGTGGCGCGATGACCCTGGAAGGGGCACCGCACCTCAAGGAAGAGCATTACGCCGTATTCGACTGCGCCAATCCGTGCGGCCGCATCGGCAAGCGCTTCCTGTCGGTGGAAAGCCACATCCGCATGATGGCGGCCGCCCAGCCGTTCATTTCCGGCGCGATCTCCAAGACGATCAACATGCCGAATGACGCAACGGTCGACGACTGCAAGGAAGCCTACATGCTGTCCTGGCGCCTGGCGCTGAAGGCCAACGCGCTCTACCGCGACGGTTCCAAGCTGTCCCAGCCGCTCAATGCCCAGTTGCTTGCCGACGAGGACATGGAAGAGGACGAAGTGGCGGAAGCCATCGCGGCCAAGCCCATGGCCGCCAAGGCGGAAGTGGTTGCCGAACGGATCGTGGAGCGCATCGTCGAACGGGCCATCCGCGAACGGGAAAAGATGCCGGACCGCCGCAAGGGCTACACCCAGAAGGCGCGCGTCGGCGGCCACAAGGTGTATCTCACCACCGGCGAATACGAGGACGGCCGTCTCGGCGAGATCTTCATCGACATGCACAAGGAAGGGGCCGCCTTCCGCTCGCTGATGAACAACTTCGCCATCGCCATCTCGCTCGGCCTGCAATACGGCGTGCCGCTGGAGGAATATGTCGACGCCTTCACCTTCACCCGGTTCGAACCGGCCGGCATGGTGCAGGGCAACTCGGCGATCAAGAACGCGACGTCGATCCTGGACTACATCTTCCGCGAACTGGCCGTGTCCTATCTCGGCCGCCACGACCTGGCCCATGTGCCGCCGGAAGCGATCGGCAACACGGCCATGAGTTCGGGCCCGAACGAAGGCAAGGACAACGCCTCCCAGCCGGGTGTCGTCTCCCACGGCCTGGTCCGCGGCCAGACCGAGCGGTTCCGCCTGGTCACCAGCGGCGAGCCGGCCGGAGCGCTCAACGACGCGGTGTCGGCCAAGGCGACCGGCACCCCGGCGGCCCAGACCTCGGCGATCGCCACCGCCTTCGCGCGCGGTTCCGAAGCGGTCGCTGCCGTGGAAGTCAGCACGGCCCCTGCCCCGCAACCCAACGACGCGGCCCAGCAGATCGCCCAGGCCCGCATGAAGGGCTACGAAGGCGAAAGCTGCTCGGAATGCGGCAACTTCACCATGGTGCGCAACGGCACCTGCCTGAAGTGCGACACCTGCGGGAGCACGAGTGGCTGCAGCTAAGGCTTGAAGTCGCAGTGCCGTTCAAGGCACTTTAGAAAACACGAAACCCGCCCATCGGAAACGATCGGGCGGGTTTTTCGCAACGATCCATGTCGCTATTGTCGGTCGACGTGAAGGTATCTTTGTGAAGCAACCAAATGTCTGAGCACATTGCGGCAATCGTTCTTGCGGGAGGGTGTTCGACCCGCATGGGTCAGGACAAGGCGCAGATGGCAATCTACGGGCAAAGGCCTGCGCTGCCGACCGACAAGCTCATTGGCAACGGGCGCAAGCTTGCGCATCTGACCGCCGACAAGCTCTATGGGCAAGGCTGCGATCCGGTTTTGATCAACACCGCCAACACCGCGTTGTCACATAATGAATATGCTCTCGTTCCCGATACAATTTCGGGCTTCAAGGGACCGCCAAAGGGGCCACTGGCCGGCATTCTGGCGGGCCTCTTGTGGATTGGCAAATATCACCCGAACCACCGTCAGCTGCTGAGTGTTCCAACCGACGCTCCCTTTTATCCAGAGGATCTGCCGTCCAGGCTGGCCGCTTGCGCGCAATCATCGAACGTTGTTGCCATGGCCAGTTACAACGGAAAACCGGAACCCGCCTTTGCGCTTTGGCCGGTTTCACTAACAAGGAAGCTCAACACATTCCTGCGGACGAGTGACCGCCTTTCCATTCTCGCTTTCGCAGAGGAACAGGAACTGATGTTGGTTGATTTTAGCGATCATCCCGCTACGAGCTTTCTCGATATCAACACGCCAGAGGATTTCAGCACGGCGGAAATGCTGCTCGCGAGAAGACCCTAGGTGGTCGAAACAATGCCTGTGACCAGGCTTGACCTGCTCCCACGAACTGCCAGATCCAAACAAAGAACAGCAGGCCGATAGAGATATAAAGGGCCGAGAGGCGCAGGATCGGAACTCGAGCGATGATCAATGTGGGAAGCGCTAGCCGCGCCGCAAGCTAGCCCCAAGAATATTTATTGCCGGTCCCGTTGGCGTTCCGGTCTGCGAGACAGATCTCAGAGGAGCCCGCCGCAGACCATCCGCGGCCGCCCATTTGCGCCTGCGGCTGCGGAGCCGGAAACCTGCTCGATGAAACCCCGCCCGATCGACATCGATCGGGCGGGTTCTTTTGCTCTCGATCAACGCGCCATGGTCAGGCTCATAGCGGCAGCTTCGCTTCGAAGGCAAGCTGCTGCAAAACGGTTATTCCTTCAGCTCGATGACCGTCAGGTTGCCGTTGATCCTGTCCGCCACGAACTCGACCTCCTGGCCTTCCTGAACTTTCTCCAGCATGGCGTCATCGGCTACGCGGAAAACCATGGTCATTGCGGGCATGTCGAGGTTTTTCAGTTCCTCGTGAATGATGGTGACCTTCTTGCCCTTCAAGTCGACCTTTTTCACGGTGCCCCGGGTATAATCCGTGGCAAAAGCGGCGGTTGCGACAGCGGTGCCCAGGGTGACTGCGGCGAGGAAACCGATAAGCTTGTTCATTTCATTCTCCTGCTAGCTGAGACAGATTTCGTTTACTTGTGTCCGGCATGGCCGGAATGGGTGGAGCCGGATCCGACGGTGCGGGACGGCTGTGGTGCGGTCGCGGGCGTGTCCGCCCGGCTGGCGTCCGGCAGCTCGCCGGTCCATTCCCAGGCCTGGGTTCCGGGCGGGTTTACGTACCAGCCGGGATCGCTGTAATCGCCGGCGGAGAGGCCTTCGCGGACCTTCACTACCGAGAACATGCCGCCCATTTCCAATGGGCCATGGGGGCCCCAGCCCGCCATCATGGGCACGGTGTTGTCCGGGATCGGCATGGCCATTTCCGCCATTTCCGCCATGCCGTTGGAACCCATGGGCATATATTCGGGCTGAAGCAGACGGATCTTGCGCGTCAGCGCCGTCTTGTCCGCCCCGATGAAGGTCGGCACGTCATGGCCCATGGCGTTCATGGTGTGATGGGACTTGTGGCAGTGGATCGCCCAGTCGCCCGGATGCACGGCATCGAACTCATAGGCCCGCATCGCGCCGACCGGAATGTCGATCGTGACTTCCGGCCATCGGGCTTCCGGGCGCACCCAGCCGCCATCCGTGCAGGTGACCTCGAAGTCGTATCCATGCATGTGGATCGGATGGTTGGTCATGGTCAGGTTGCCGACACGCACCCGGACCCGGTCGTTCTTCGCGACCACCAGCGGATCGATGCTGGGGAAGATCCGGCTGTTCCATGTCCACAGATTGAAGTCGGTCATGGTCATGATCTTCGGCACGTAGGAGCCCGGCTCGATGTCGAACGCGTTGAGCATGATCAGGAAATCACGGTCGACCCGCATGAAGGCCGGATCTTTCGGATGCACGATGAAAAACCCCATCATGCCCATGGCCATCTGGACCATCTCGTCGGCATGCGGGTGGTACATGAAGGTGCCGGATTTCACGAGATCGAACTCGTAGACGAAAGTCTTGCCCGGCGGGATGCCGGGATGGGACAGACCGCCGACGCCATCCATGCCTGAAGGCAGAATGAGGCCGTGCCAATGCACCGATGTGTGTTCGGGGAGCCTGTTGGTCACGAAGATGCGCACGCGGTCTCCCTCGACCGCCTCGATGGTCGGGCCGATGGACTGGCCGTTGTAGCCCCACAGGTAGGCCGTCATGCCTTCGGCGAGTTCCCGTTCCACCGGTTCCGCGACCAGGTGGAACTCCTTCACACCGTTGTTCATGCGGAAGGGCAGCGTCCAGCCGTTCAGGGTCACCACGGGATTGTAGGGCACGCCGGTGTCGGGGGCGGCTTTGGGAGCCTGGGTGGCCGGTCCATCCATGACGGCCGCCTCCGGCAGGCCCATGTTGGACGTTTTCGCCCAGGCGGCGGTGGTTACGAGGGCGGCTCCGGTTGCGCTCGCGCCCAGAAGCTGACGTCGGTTCATCATCATCCTGTTCCTTTGACGGGTATCCATCAGTGACCTCCCCCTTCGGCCGCAGCCACGTTGACGGTGGCGCCGGTGCGGCCCCCCTCCATCGGACCCGCACCGAATGTGGCGGCCGTCAGATCCGCCTCCGCGAGCCAGAAGTTCCTGCGGGCATTGACGGCCATCAGCTGGGTGTCGATGCGGGCGCGGGTGTCGGCGAGAAGGTCGAACGTGTTGGTGATCATGCCGTTGTAGGTCAGCAGGCTTTCCTCCTCGACCGTTTTGCGAAGCGGAAGCACGGCGTCGCGGTAATGACGGGCTATCTCGTGCGACGACCTGTAGGCGGTGTAGGCCGAGCGGGCTTCGGAGCGGATGTTCACCGCTTTTTCCGCCAGACGGTTCGCCGCCTGCATGTAGGCGTATTCCGCCTTGCGCATCCTCGCCTTGCCGCTGTCGAAAACCGGAATGGCGAATTCCAGCTCGATCTGGGGCGTCACGAGGGTCTTTTTCGTCTTCTTTTCCTCCAGATCCGGGCCATTGAGTTCGTATTCGGTTTCGATTTCCCGCTCCGCCTCCGCGCCGGCGATCAATTCCAGATCGGTGACGTATCTGGTGGCTTCCGTCAGGCGATAGCTTTTGGCGACGGCCTCCAGTTCAAGTCTTGCGACCTGCAGGTCGATGCGGTTGCGCAACGCATCCGCCTCGATCGACGGATTGCCGCGCGGGGCCCTGGGAAGTGCCGGCAGGCTGTCGGGCACGAAATATTCGACGTCCTGCCCCCACAGCCCCATCAGGCGGGTGAGCCGCTCCTTTGCGAGCCTTGCGGCCAATCGGGCTTCCGCCTTCTGCCCGGTCAGTTCCGCATAGAAGGCGTGTTCGCGCGCCTGCCCGGCCTTGGGCATGGCACCCGTCTCGCCAAGTTTCTGCGCGAGTTGCGACGCCGCGTCCGCGGCAACCTGGGCCTGGTTCAGATTGGCAACCGTTTCGAATGCGGCAACGGCGTCGATCCAGGCGCGTCGGGTCTCGGCCGCCAGCGAAAGCGTGTCGCCGATCGCAACAGCCTGGGCCTGGCGAAACCTGGTGTCCGAAACGTCGACCCGCTGCTTTTGCGTCGCGAGCGACACGAGGTTCGCCGCGACCGTGCTTTCGATCGTGCGAAATCCGCTGACCTCGGGATGCGCCAAACCGAAGAGACCGACGGAAACGATCGGGTTTTCCAGCATCGTGTCCTGCCACGCATCGGCTGCACTCATGCCCAGCGCCGCGTAGGACGCCTGCAGTCCGCGATTGTTCAGCAAGGCAACCTGGACCGCCGTCTCGGCGTTGATCGTCTTCCTGTGCACCATCTTGCGGACCCGCTCGGAGACGGCCCTCGAATGGTCCGCATTCTCGATCCATACGGTCTCCTTGTTGCCAGTCCTCGAGGACGCCCCGGCTGAGACCGCCCGGAAACCGGGTTTCTGCTCGGAATAGGTGGCCACCTGCTCGGCCGAGACGCACCCTGCCAACAGGGCGGCCGATGCGATACAAAGAAGGGGCTTGCCCGGGATTCTCCTCACGACCCACCTCCCCGGCCCGGCGCTTGCCGGTCGTTGAGATTGCGCCATGAGCCGGGTTCAACGGGCCCCCGGGCCGTATAGCCCTCGGTTACCGAAGACGGATAAAGGGCATGGATGGCGGTAGCCGGGTCTTGCGGCCCCGGTCCGGCGGACAGGTCCGGCAACGGTGCCGTGGCTGCGCAGCCGCCGACCAACAGCGGCGAGAGCGCAGCAAAAACGCTTAGTCTCATTGAAACTCACTGATCTCGATTTTTTAAAAACGTCACCGCGGCAAAGGCGGCGCGCGATTTGCCCGGGCAAGCCCCGGGACGAGATCAGGATCTGGGAGGATGCTCCACCCGATAGCGGGACGCATCCGTCAGCGAACCGGTCATCGGCAAATAGGGCGCCATCACTTTCCACCCGGAAAAGACCGGGGCCTGAAGGATCGCCAGATCGACGAAACAGGAAGACTGACAACAGGTTTCCGGGACGATCTTGCCGTCGACACCGGCCTTGCCGGCCGGACAATCGGCCGGACGTCCGTGCTTGGCGCCGTGCTGGTGCATATGCGGCATGGGTTCAGATAGTTTCGCGGCATGGGACATCTCCATGCGCGGACCGTCGGCCAAGCCGTGCGCACCCGCTCCAGGCAGAACAACTCCCAGAAGAAAGATGCCGGTAATGAAAATCTGAACCAGGTTGCGCACGAAACACCTATCCAACAATAAAAAAGTCTCTATCCGGGCGCCGGCCCTGCAACAATTGAATTGTCCGTGATTGACGGCAATTCAAATGCGCAGGACTCCCGTCCGGAAAACAACATACCTCACCCGCCCCTTTCCAGGAGATAGGTTGCGATGGCGAGGCGGTCTTCATCCGACAGGAACGCCGTTCCGTCGCGGACGACTTCCCCCATGGAACCTCCGAAGACATCGCCGTTCGGCATGACCCCGGTTTGAAGGGCGTATTTGAGGGCGCTTACGGTCCAGCCTTCCTTCTTAAGGGCGGCGCTGGTAATGGGCGGGGACTTGCCGCCGTCCGGCAGGTCTTCGGCGCCATGCAAGGCCATTTCCGCCTGGCGGGCACCCAGCAGGTTTCTGGGCGTATGACAGGCGCCGCAATGGGCCGGTCCTTCGACGATGAACTTCCCCCGGTTCCAGAGATCGCTTTTTTCGGAAACGGAGGTGAAGGTCTCCGGAATATGGTAGAGCGCACGCCAGACCTTGAGGCCTGCTCTCAGGTTGAAGGGCGGCATCATGTCGTGAGGTTTTGAAGGCTTGGACACGGCAGGCACGGTCCTGAATGCCGCCCAGAGGTCCGCCACGTCCTGATCGCTTAAGGCGTTGTAGAACGGATAGGGAAAGGACGGATAATAGGGCTTGCCTTCCGGCGACACACCCTGGCGCAGCGCAGCCGCGAAGTCCTGGATCGTCCAGCTGCCGATGCCGTGGTCCGGATCGGTCGTCAGGTTCGGCGAATAGAACGTGCCAAAGTCGGTCGGCAGCCTGACGCCGCCCGCAAGGGGTTGTCCGCCGCCGCTCGTATCGGTGTGGCAGGCAATGCATCCGGCCATCCTGGCGAGATAGGCGCCACGGGCCGGATCACCGGCGATAACCCCGATCGTTTCCGGCCGGCCGATCGGCCAGACGTGAAGCACGGCGATTGCCGCTCCCGCCAACGCGGGAGCGGCAATCGCGACAATGAGCCAAGGCCGCATCGGCTATTTTTTCTCGACCCGAAACCTGGAATGGCAGGCAGAGCAGGTCTGCGCGACCATGTTGAACACGCCGTCGGCCGGCATCTGGGCCAGCATGGCGGGGTCCGCCATATGCCCCGCACCGCCCATCATCGGGGCAGATCCCATCATGCCGCCGCCGGACATCATGGAACCTCCGCCCATCATGTTCCCCTGGCCCATCATGCCGGTACCGCCACCTGAATGGGCGAGGCCATTGTCGGCCGCCTTCTCAAGCCCGGTCGCAAACAGACCGAGCTGGTCGGAAAGCTCCGAGAACGCCTGCCAATCCGTCCAGATTTCAGGCTTGGCTTCGGAGGGGCCTTCAATGCTGTGTTCCGGGAAGAGTTTGGTCAAAGCCTCGCCGGAATGGGACCGGATCGCTGCCGCGCCCTTGCGCACCGCATCCGCATCATAGGTCTTTTCTCCGCGCATCATCGCGGACAGGGATTTCATGACATCCCCCATAACGCCCATGGCGTCCATTCGTTCCTTGACGACGCCTGACGCACCGCCGTGGGCATAGGCAGCCACAGCCCCCGTCAGCAGGAGCGAGCCCGCGACGGTCAATACCGTAAATTTCATTGATCGATTCCTGTATCCGGATTACCGGCGGACGCGCCGCCGCATGTCGTTTCAGATGGACAGGAGGAGACCTCGTGGGGGCGGCGGATCGATTGTCGCAACCCGCGAAGCGACGGTTGCGAAGGAAACGCTGACGGCTTCCCTGCCAGGATCCGGGACGTTCAGTCGCGCATCCACGGTCAGGGCAAGCAAATAGGCGCCGCAATGGACCGTTTCATGATCTGCAACGAGACCCTCTGCGCCCGGCGCCACGTGGTCATGGGTGTGACCGCTACCGGCACTGGTGCCGATCACCTGTGCATGGTCATGGGGCTTGTCGGCGAGCTGGTGACTGAACGATCCACCGGCAAGGACGAACGCCACCGCAAGGATGGTTTTCAAAAAGACCGCAATGGAGGAACGTCGTTTCATCAATGTCGGCCTATTGGATCCGTTCGCCCTCTAGTAACACGCGAATAGAGGCAACAATCTGTTCAACCGGTTTCCCGGTCAAGTCTTCTATCGGACGCATGTTGCCGAAAGGCTAATGACAAGAGCGAACGCGTTTGCAGGCAGCCGGGCCGCAGCGCAGGCAGTCCCGCACGGCCCCTTTCCTATTCAGCAGGGACGGCCGCCGCATGCCGGGTTACGGCAACCGCGGGCCTTGCCTCGTCCATGGCCGGTGCGATCCGGCGCAGGCGCAGGGCGTTTGTCAGGACGAAGACCGAGGAAAGCGCCATGGCGCCGGCGGCCAGAACCGGCGACAGCAATAGACCGAATGCCGGATAAAGCACGCCTGCCGCGACCGGGATCAGGGCCGTGTTATAGGCAAAGGCCCAAAACAGGTTCTCCTTGATGTTTCGCATGGTCCTGCGGGAGACCTCGTAAGCGTTCACCACACCGCGGAGGTCGCCCGACATCAGCACGACATCGGCTGATTCGATCGCGACATCGGTTCCCGTCCCGATCGCAATCCCCACATCCGCGTGGGCCAGCGCGGGAGCGTCGTTGATGCCGTCGCCGACGAAGGCGATCCGGCCGTCCTCTCCCTTGAGCTCCGTCAGGGCCGCCACCTTGCCGTCGGGCAGCACGCCCGCGATCACGATATCAATGCCGGTTTCGGCGGCAATCGCATCGGCGGTCTCGCGCTTGTCGCCGGTGATCATGGCAACCTTCAGGCCCTGGCCATGAAGGGCTGCGATCGCGGCCCGGCTCGAGGCCTTGACCGGATCGGCGACGCCGATGACTGCAGCGAGTTTCCCGTCAATGGCCGCATAGAGCGCCGTGCGGCCGCGTTTGGCCAGCCTGGTTTCCTCGTCCGAAAGCACACCGGTCGAAATGCCTTCCCGTTCCATCAGCCGGTCAGCGCCGACCAGGACGCGCTCACCTTCGACGACCGCGACGACACCATGCCCGGTGATGGAGGAGAACTCGCCCGCTTCCGGGAGCTCCAGGCCCTCGTTTCCCGCAGCCCTGACGATAGCCTCGGCAACGGGATGCTCCGAGCGCGCCTCGACGGCGGCAATACGGGAGAGGACGAAGGACCGGTCAAACCCGTCCGCAAGAACCAGGTCGGTCAGTTCCGGCCGGCCCTCGGTGACCGTGCCGGTCTTGTCCAGCGCTACGATGCCGATACCGGCAAGCTGCTGCAGCGCGTCGCCTTTTCGGAACAGGACGCCCATCTCGGCCGCCCTGCCCGTGCCGACCATGATGGAGGTCGGCGTCGCGAGCCCCATGGCACAGGGACAGGCGATGATCAGCACCGACACGCCGGCGACCAGGGCAAGGGTCAGGGCGGGCTCCGGGCCGACGATCAGCCACACCAGCACGGTCAGGACGGCGGCCGTCATGACCGCGGGAACGAACCACAGCGTGATGCGGTCGACGAGCCCCTGGATCGGCAGCTTGGCGCCCTGCGCCTCTTCCACCATGCGGATGATCTGGGACAGGGTCGTATCGGCACCCACACGGGTTGCCTTGAACTGTAACCCGCCCGCACCGTTGACCGTTCCTCCGGTCACCGCGCTGCCGGCGGATTTCGAAACCGGGACCGGCTCGCCAGTGATCATGCTTTCGTCGACATGGGACGATCCTTCGACCACTTCGCCGTCGACGGCAATCCGCTCGCCGGGGCGCACCACGACGATGTCGCCAAGGCCGAGCGCCTCGATCGGCACCTCGATCATCTCATTGTCGCGCAACACCCGCGCCGTCTTGACCTGGAGGCCGAGCAGCTTCTGGATGGCGGCGCCCGTGCGTCCCTTGGCTCGCGCCTCAAGGAAACGTCCGAGCAGGATCAGGACGACAATCACCGCCGCCGCCTCGAAATAGACCGCGCGCACCCCGGCCGGGAGCAGATCCGGCAGGAAGGTCGCGACGACCGAGTAGAGATAGGCAGCCCCAGTGCCGACGGCGACCAGGCTGTTCATGTCCGGTGCGCCCTTCAGGAGCGCGGGTATCCCCTTGGTGTAGAAGGCGCGGCCCGGGCCGGCGAGGACGACGGTCGTCAGCAGGAATTGCAGGATCCAGCTTGTCTGCTGGCCGATGGTGGCCGCGATCAGGTGATGGAGGGACGGGATCAGGTGCCCGCCCATTTCAATGAGAAACACCGGCAGGGCGAAGACCGCGGCAATTGCCATCTTGCGCGCCAGGTCGCGTGCTTCTTCCGCCTTGCGTTCGCTGCGGTTCTGGGTGGCGCCTGCCTCCGCGATGCTGGCCGGGTAGCCGATATCGGTGCTGGCCTTTATCAGTTCCTGAACGGTGACCGCGCCTTCCGCATAGATCACGGTCGCCGTTTCCGCGGCCAGGTTCACGCTGACGCTCAGAACCCCGGGGACGGCCGCAAGCGCCCTGTCGACACGGCCGACGCAGGAGGCGCAGGACATGGACTGGATGTTGAGGGTGACCGTCTGCGTGCGCGCCGGATAGCCGAGATCCTCAAGTTTGGCGACCGCAGCGGCGATCTTCTCCGGTGCGGCCTTAAACTGCGCGCTTTCCGTGGCGAGGTTCACGCCGACATCGTCGAGCCCTTCAACGGACGCCAGGCCGCGCTCGACGCGCCCGACACAAGACGCACATGACATTCCCTGGACCGACAGGGTGACTTTCTGATGGCCGGACATGGGTCCAACTCCAAGCTGATTTGGTAGGTTTCCATCAGATGGCACTTCCAGTCACTGGAAGGTCAAGGCCGCGCCAAAACTTTTTTCAAATTGATTTTTCTCCTTGACCCTCCCGTAACTGGAACGTCGAAAAAGGACCCATTCAACTACGGAGTCCCACATGAAATTCAGCGTTCCCGACATGAGCTGCGGCCACTGCGTCGCTTCCATCGAAAAGGCGGTCAAGGCCGTCGACGCGTCGGCAGATGTCGCCTGCGACCTGGACACACACGTGGTCGAGATCGGCACCTCCGCCGGGCCGGAAACGATCACCAATGCTCTGCGGGATGCGGGCTACGAAGCCAGCCCGCTCTGATCCCGACACAGATCCCGCAGCACACGCGTCGCCGGACACAGTGCCCGGCGCGCGGCCTACCCTCCCCGCTTACCTGAACGAGGCTGCCGTTTCCGGCAACCAGAGCGCAAGCTGTGGCAGCAGGAAGACCAGCGCGATCAGGACCAGCTGGGCGAAGACGAAGGGCATCACGCCCCGGTAGATCGACCCCAGCGCGACCTGTGGCGCCATCCCCTTGATCACGAAGACATTCATGCCGATCGGCGGCGTGATCAGGCCGAGTTCGGCCACCATCACCACGATGATGCCGAACCAGACCCCGTCAAAACCGAGACCGGTCACGATCGGAAAGAAGATCGGGACGGTGAGCAGGATCATCGCCAGCGCGTCAAGAAAGCAGCCGAGAACCAGATACATGAGCAGGATGATGGCCATAACCGCCATCGGATGCATCTCCAGTCCCGACACGAAACCGCCGAGCGCGCCCGCCAGGCCGGAGAAGATCGTCAGGTTGTTGAGGGTCACCGCCCCGACCAGGACGGTGAAGATCATGGCGCTGGTCTGAACCGTCTCCAGCAGTGCGTCGACAAAGGTGGACCAGGTCAGCCGCCGGCGCATGGCGGCAATGGCAAAGGCGCCGACGGCACCGATGCCGGCCGCCTCCGTCGGCGTGAACACGCCGAGATAGATCCCGCCGATCACGATCGCGAACAGGAGAATGATCGCCCAGGTGCGCGCCAGGGCGGACAGTTTCGCGTGCCACGAGGTTTTCTCCCCGGCCGGACCCAGGTTTGGCCAGATATGGGTGATGATCGCGATGATCAGCATGAATCCGAGGATGGACAGCAGTCCGGGGATGACGCCCGCGATGAACAGGTCACCGATGGAGGTTTCCGTCAGGATGCCATAGAGGACCAGGATCACCGACGGCGGGATCAGGATGCCGATGACACCGCCCGACGCGACCGCGCCTGTGGCCAGGCTGTCGGCGTAATTGTGGCGCTCCATTTCAGGCAGAGCCACCCGCGACATCGTCGCCGCCGTTGCAAGGGACGAGCCGCAGATCGCCGCAAATGCGCCGCAGGCACCGATGGTTGCGATCGCCAGACCGCCGCGGAACCGCCCCAGCCAGACATTGAAGACGTCATAAAGCTCGCGGCTCAACCCGGACCGTGCGGCCAGCGCGCCCATGAGGACGAACAGCGGCACGATCGACAGTTCATAGGTGACGGTCGTCGAGTAAACCGTGGTCGCGAACAGGGAAACGGAAGCATTGGTGCCGATGATGGCCGCCGTGCCGCCGAGGCCGGCGAGCGCCATGGCGACGCCGATCGGAATGGTCAGAACGAGCATGACCGCAAGGGCGGCAAAGGACAGGATGCCGATTGTGATGGGATCCAAGGTTCAGTCCTCCCGGCCGCTCGGGCCACCCCGGAAAACGAGCACCGCCGCCGCCAGCAGCGCCACTGCTGCCCCGGCACTCATCAGATAGACGACCGGATAAACAGGCAGGCTCAGGATCTGGGTATACAGGCCGTCCCGCAGCGTCTGGCCTGCCTTGTCGAACAGCTTCCACGCGATCAGCGCGAAGACCACGATCGAGGCGAGGTCCGCCAAGAGGTCCAGAAAGACCTTGAGCTTTGGCGGGGCGACATGGGTCACCAGGTCGACCCGGACATGCCCCCGGCGATAGGTCGTGATCGCCAGGCCGAAGGTGATCGCCAGTCCCATCAGCAGTTCGATCGTTTCCACCGCGAAGGTCAGCGGCGCGCTGAACAGGTAGCGGCCAGCCACGTCGATGGACATCAGGACGGTCACGGCAATCAAGGCCGCGCCGGACACATACGCCAGCCCGTAGGACAGGCGGTTGACAAGTCTTTGCATTGCTCGGATTCCGGTTGCTGAGCCACGTATAAAACGGGCGGCGTCGGACGCCGCCCGCTCCGGTCAGACCGGGATCACGAGTTGTATTTCTTCACGGTGGCTTTCAGGTCCTCCAGCAGGGCCGCGCCGTCGTAGCCGCGCTCGTTGGCCAGCTTGACCCAGTCGTCTTCGACGAAGGCGACCTTCTCCGCCCATTTCGGCTGCTCTTCTTCCGACAGAACCGAGATGGTGTGACCATTGTCGGTTGCCGTCTTCTTGCCGGCCACGTCGGCGTCGTCCCAGCCCTTGCCGAAGATCTGCGCGCCCTTGAGGCCGCCGAATTCGGTGAGCACCTGCTTGTGCTCGTCCGGCAGCGCGTCCCACTTGCCGCGGTTCATGATGACGGCAAAGAACGTGGTGTAGAGACCGCCGGGGATTTCCAGGTGGTTGTCCACCAGCTCATAAAGCCGGAAGCCCTTGATCGCCTCCCAGGGGAACATGGCGGCATCGGCCACACCCTTCTGCAGGGATTCGTAGGCCTGGCTGGCGGGCATTGCGACCGGCGCAGCCCCCAGGGCCTCGGCCATGCGCACGCCGCCGCCGCCGACGCGGACCTTGACGTTCTGGAAGTCGTCGAGGGTGTGGATCGGTTCCTTCGAGTGCAGAACGCCCGGGCCATGGACGAAGATGGTCAGGACCTTGACGTCCTTGAATTCGGCGTCGAAGCCGATGTTGCGCTCATACCAGTCAACGGTCGCCATCGAGCCGACCTCGGCACTGGGCGACATGAACGGCATCTCGATGCCGCGCGCCACCTCGAACGGCCCCGGCGTATAGGCGGCGACGTGATAGGCGATATCGGCGGCACCCAGGTCGCGATGCGAAGGCTGGTGTTCGCCGCGAGCGCCGCCAGCGGATTGAATCCGACCACCGAGATGCCGGCGGCCGAGGCCGCCTTCAGAAAAGTCCTGCGTTCCATTTTATTCCTCCCATTATTATTCCGGTAAAATTCAAGCATTTTTACCGGGACATTTCCACAATCCGGCCCTTCAGCCCCCTCCAGAGCTGTCGTTGGACCTGTGATTGACTATGAAGCTCCCTCCTCCAACGCCCCCGCCCCGTTCAATCGGCGTTCCAGGCGACCGGCATATTCAGCGGCCCGCGGAATGCCCAGCCGCCGAATGTGGTTTCGCCATCCAGGCGCAGTCCCCTCAGCCGGGAAAAGATCATCGGCATGGCGACCTCTCCGATCAGGCAGCGGGACGCCGAGGCCCCGGCGCAATAGTGCGGACCGGCGCCGAAGGCGATCGAGGCCCGGGTGTCGCGGGTGATGTCGAACCTGTCCGGATCGGTGAAGACACTGTCGTCCCGGTTGCCCGCGCCGAACATCAGGAACACCCGGTCCTCCGGTTCCAGCGTAACCCCGTGCAGCTCGTATTTCTGCGCCACCCGGCGCGGCGACATGCCCACCGGGGCGATCCAGCGGGTATATTCGTCGAAGGCGTCGAACCAGGTCGCCTTGCCGTCGAGGATCATCCTCAGTTGGTCGGGATGGGTCAGGAGCGCCCAGCTCATGCCGGCAATGACGTCGCGCGGTTCGTTCTGGCCGCCGGAGATCGCCAGCTTCACGTTGGCGCGATACTGTTCCTCGCTCAGACCCGCCTGCAGCTGGACCGACAGCAGGGAATGGTCCGGGTTTTCGGTCAGATCCGGGATCCGATCGTCGATGTAGCGGTCGATCGATGCCGTGCAGTCGTTGCAGCGCGCCTCGACCTCCGGGTCGCCCGCATAGTTGGCGCAGCCGTCCATCATCCCCTGGCTGACCCGGTCCATCTCCTGCCAGGGCATGTTGGTGAGGCCGGTGATCGCCTTGAGCGCCTCGGCGGAGATGCGCATGGCGATGTCGCGTACCATGTCGGCCTCTCCCTTCGGTGCGATCTCGTCGAGGATGGACGTGGTCAGATCCTCGAACGCCGCCCGCCAGGCCGCCTTGACCGTGCGCGGGGAAACGGTCGGGAAGATCGCCTTGCGCTCTTCCATATGGGCCGCGCCGTCCTTGCGCATCATGTTCTGGCCCATGAGCCGCGTCATCAGCCCGTCCGGCTGAACGGAGGAGAACACGTCCACCTTCTTTTCGTTTTCGAAAATGTCGTCCCGCCGGGTCAGCAGCGTCGCCCCCAGCTGCGGCACGAACACCACCGGTCCCTGGGCGCTCATGCGCTTGAGGTCGGGATACGGATCCCTCCAGAAGGCGTCCGGATCGATATTATAAATCGGCGCATCGGACATGTGCGCTGCTCCCCCCATTTACTTACTCCCCCATTTACTCGTTGACATGACAACATGAGCCGCGTTGACTTGTCAACGAGAAGTCAACGCGGTATCCGTTGGCCTGTTCAAAAAGGTGGCTGATCAAGTGGCTGACAATCCGGACCTGCCCGACGAAATGTTCCTGGTGACCCCGGACGATGCCGGGATACCGGCCGACGCGACGACCCTCAGCTTTTCCCGCTCCACAACGGTCCTGCTGACTTTCGCCGCCAACCGGTTCACCCGCAAGGCCGCGCATCATTACCGGACCGAATTCGGCCTCGGCGTCATGGACTGGCGCATGCTGGTGATGCTCACCCGCGCGCCCGGCAGCAACGTGGCCCATGCCAGCAAGACGATGGGGATCGACAAGGCGGCCGTGAGCCGGAGCCTGGCCCGGCTGGAAAAATCCGGACTGGCGGCCTCCACCGCCGGCACCCCCGACGAACGCCGCCGCGAATGGCGTCTCACAAAGAAGGGCCGCGATCTCCACGCCCGCATTCTCGACGCCTCGCTCAACCGCCAGAAAGAGCTTCTGGACGGCTTCACGCCGGCGGAGGTCGAACAGTTCAACGGTTATCTCAGGCGCTGCCTGCATAATCTCGACAGCCTGTCGTGAGGCCGCGAACCGGTGGGGCTTGGCTGAGTTTTGGGGCGGGGTGTCGCCTCCCCTCAAACCGTCATCCCGGGCGAACGCAGTGAGACCCGGGACCTACTCGTTTCCAGAGCCTTTGTTGCCCTGGCCAAAAGCTGCGGCAAGCGGCCGTGCGAGTAGGCCCCGGCTCGAGGCCGGGGTGACGGTCGTGTGTGGGGCGCGGCCTGCGAAAAGGCACGCCGTTTCGCCAAACACTCCTTGTCCTCCCAGCGCAGGCTGGGATCCAGTAAACTATTGATTTAGCTATCTTTTCCAACCGCAAGCCACACGGCGTACCGGATCCCGGTCTTGCCGCTGCTGCGCCAAACCGGGATGACAACCTGAGTGAATGGCGAGGCATTGCCATCCCCCAAACCGCCATCCCGGGCGAACTCCGTGAGACCCGGCAACTGCTCGTCTGCAGAGCGTTTGCTGTCCTGCGCCAAAGCTGCGGCAAGCGGCTTTGCGAGGTGACCCCGGCTCAGGGCCGGGCAACGGTGGTGTGTGAGGCGCGGCCATGCCGTTTACACCCCTCTCCCCCTTGAGGGGGAGATGTCACCTTTGGTGACAGAGGGGGGTGAAGGCAGTGGCGTCGCTCTCGAGCGCTGCGATATGTCGTGCGGCTGAGACCCCCCTCTGTCCGCTGTCGCGGACATCTCCCCCTCAAGGGGGGAGACGGGCGCAAGCGGCATCTCTGTTATCCGGAATGACGGCAGAATGCCGCCGTCCCTCAAACCACCCCGGGCTTCCGCGCGATCAGGTCGATCAGGGCGGACCGGCCCGAATGGCCCGCGCCTTCGTTGAGTTCGGCTTCGTATTCTTCCAGGCGCAGGATGTCCCAGGCACCGAAGCGCTTGGACAGCATGTCCCTGGTATAGAGGTTTTCTTCAGCCGACGGCCCGCCGGTCTTGTAGTCCAGCTGTTTCGGCGTGTAGCCGTGCAGCAGGAGCAGTCCGCCGGGCTTCAGGGTGCATTCGATGCCGTTAAAGATTTCCGCCCGGAATTCCGGGGGCGCGAACTGGATGAAGATCGCCGCGACGACATCGTATTTCGAGGGCGCCCACTCCCAGGTCTTCAGATCGGCCAGCCGGAAATCCACCTCGACGCCCTTGGCCTGTGCAAGCCGGCGCGCCTTTTCGATGCCCGTAGCGGCGCTGTCCATCGCGGTCACCGACAGGCCCTTCTCCGCGAGATAAACCGAATTGCGCCCCTCCCCGTCGGCAACGGCCAGCGCCGTCTCGCCGGGTGTCAGCAGACCGGCATTTTTTTCCAGAAACTGGCTCGGCGCGGTTCCGAAGATGTAGTCATCGGTGGCGTAGCGTTCGTCCCACATTCAAAGGGGCTCCTTTATTCGGGTTGGGCCGGAAAGCCGGGATCGTAATCCATGAGGGCGCGCGCCGCACGGCAAAGATGAGGAATTTCCCGGTGAGGGTCAGATTGCCGCAAAAAGGAGAGGTTTGAAAATGAATAAAGTAACACCCGGGAGAGTTCCCCCGAGGACCGGGCTCACCAGAAGTGAATCCGGTTGAATATCTCCGCGCCCCCAAAACCGGATCCGGCAACCCGACCCGCTCGGCGAAATCGAGTTTGCGAGCCCCTTCCGGGAACGTTCAAACATCCGTAATTTTAAGCAGATTGGGACAGAGTGCCTATTCCCCAGCTGGGGAATGTCCCTTCAGCGTTGTTTGAGGACGTGTCCGATCCGATAATCCAGAGAACGGGCATTTCTTCAGCGCGGGAGGGCAATACGCCGTCTAGAAAAAGGTGGTCCGTTCAAACAGCATGACCAGCTCTTTCTGGCTGCGGACGTCCAGCTTTTCCATGGCCAGTTTGAGCTGCTTTCTGACGATATCGAGCTTCACGCCTCGTGTGTCTGCAAGCTCTGACAGCGGGATGTTGCACAACACCGCATGTATGACCGAAATCTGCGCATCGCTCAGCCGGAAATTCCTGCCAAATCCGGCAACCGTCTCGATATCCGGTTTGCCTGCCCGGTCGAGCATCCTTATCAGGACAACTCTCTTTTGGCCGATGCCGTTGGCAGTCTCCTTGTACAACAGACCGATCGTCCGGATATTGATGAGATACTCGAGCCCTTGCTCCGTGTCGGTCAATCTCAGCTGGTCGGTTTCCGTCCTTGTCGACGACGAAAGGTAGCTCTCCAACTTCCTGTCGGAAGGCTCGTCCCGGCAGCGCAACCGTCCTCCGATCAGCTTCAAAAAGCCCCGTTTGAAAAAAGCATCCGCAATTTCGTTACAGCCGGTCGCGACCCCGTTTTCCAGGTAAAGGACACCAATGCCCGCAAAGTTCAGCACGGTCAGATTTGCATCGTTCATGAACTGGAGGTCGGCGCGTGTCTTTGCGATTTCGAAGGCCTGCAGAATGTGCGGCGCCAGAAAGTCGAGGGCCTGGCGTTGCTCGTCGGAAAAGTCGTCAGATGCCTGCGGCGTGGTTACTCCAAACCACCCGAGCGCATTATCGATGCTCATGTTGGAGCCGATTATTCGATGAACGCCGTTTTTTACGAACAACTCCTGATGCAGCGCACTGTTGCGGATCTCATCATCCGACGCGATGGACCGTTCATCGAACATCAGGCCCCGTTTTGAAGCCATTATCCGCGGCAAACGGAAATCGCATTCAAAGTATTCTTCCCGGTATTTTCGATCCAGTTCAGGATTTCCACGGGGCGACGAGCCGATATAGCCGGCGCCGTTCTCAAGGTTCGTCAGAAACACATGTATGACGCCGAGATTCAGCTGATCGCCAAGCTCGACAACAACATCGTCCCAGTTTTCCTGGCCATTCGCGGCAGCGTAGATCCTTCGAACAATCTCGTTGAGAGTTTCAATACGCATTATGGCAATGTCATCCCGGCCCACTGAGACCGGAGCATACTATAAATATTCGCTAATTTATACATTGCAGATAACATAAAGCCCTGCCTGTGCACACCACAGACGAGCAGACAGATCTGCTTTTCCGCGCCGGAGTATTCAAGAAGTCCCTTTTTATTCTTCGACCAAAGGCTTTGCCGCCGACCACTGTGTCCGGTTCCTACGGCTTCTCGAACTCCCAGACGACCACGCCGGGAAGCCCGACCCAGGCGGCGTGGTTGGCCTCGGGCAGACGGTCGGTGGCGACCGTGATGGCGGAGTCCGGCGTCAGCGGCAGTTCCTGCAGCGACCGGATGCGCAGGCCCGCGGCGGTCGCGGCCGCGGCGTAGTTGGAAAGCATGTGGCGATGCAGGCGCATGAAGCCGGCTTCGCCGCCGTCGGTTTTGAACTGCGCCTGCCAGCCGAGCAGGATCAGGAAGGGGTGCACATCGCTGATGATCACGCGGCCGCCCGGATGCAACACCCGTTCGAACTCGGCCAGGACGGTGTGAAGATCGGGAAGATGCACCAGGGCCAGGGCACAGACGACGGCATCGAACGACTGGGAATCCGCAGGCAGGGCCTCAAGATCGCCCACCCGGAAGTCGGCGTCGGGCAACTTCGCGCGCGCCTTCTCCAGCATGGCTTCGGAGCTGTCGACGCCAACGACCCGATGGCCGCGCCGGACCAGCTCGACGCTGTGCCGCCCGGTGCCGCAGGCGGCATCGAGCACCGTGCCGGGCTCCAGCGTCTCGAACAGCGCCTGCATGGCGGGCTCTTCGATGGAGAACAGACGCAAGGGCGCATCGTAGGTCTTCGACCACAACGAATAGCCGGCATTCAAATCATATTCGGGGGCCGCCAGCGCGGCCGAAAGCTCCGGGTCGTCCTGATGCGCCAGCAGGTCGCGCATCTCCTTGACGCGCGCGTCCCGCATCGCGTCGTCGCCGGTAAACGCCAGCCTCAGCAGCGCCAGGCCCTCCGTGCCGAGCAACAGCTCAGCCAGACGTGGTTTTTCACCCATGGTCATCAATCGCACCTCCGCCGACACCTTATCCGGGAATCACCGGCTTGCCAGTGAGAACCTACGGCGAAACCGGTAAAAGGGTCGGACCGGCCAGATCCGGTTCTCCGCGGCCCTCCCCGCTGGCAACGGCTGGCGCAATCTCACCGGATGTCGGAAGAGCGGCGTCCTTTACCGAAGGCGGGCACGGCATGGTTCTGATGATGGAGGCATCGGCGGCGACGTTCGTCCCGCATTCGAAGGGTCGACTTCATTCGGGTTAGGTCTGTCGAGTTCGTCATCCATGAAGGCCTGCGCAGTACAGCAAAGATGAGGTATTTCTAGTAGAGGGTAAGATTCCCGCAAATATTGGTGAGGGCGAAAACATGCGCCTCGCCGAAATCTGGTCCTGATGTACTTCTGGGCAGATATCGCAAAAACGACCGCTAAGCATGCCCGTTCCGGTTGTTCAGGGTTTCTGCGACGCTTCCTGAAAGCGGGCATTCGGCTTTGTCTCGTCGCCGGATCAATGGAATAGGTCGGCTGCAATTCTAGGGGCAATTTAAACCAGTTCCTTTGGAAACGCCTTAGCTTGACGTCCAATCAACCAGCCACGACTCATGAGGCGGAGCCTCTATAGCGATTATAAGCCTCACTAAGTGCTTGAAATACGGTCTGCGAGGGCGCGCGTTGAGCACAGTCAAAGGCCCATTCAACAAGGTCCAAGGCAGGCTTGTTCTCTTCGCGCTCATATCGCACTCGAGCACGAGCCAAAGACTCACATAGTGCGCTTGGCGCCCCCAGGAGCACCCAGCGTGGAAATTGATCTTTGAAGCTTTGGGGCTGCTGCTCATGAATACAACGTTCGATGAATCGGCCGAGGGTATCGGAAGATAGCCTAGTGCTCTCGAGGATCTGGAGAAGATAATTTGCGCTTCGTTGATATTCTTGGTCCCGCTTCGACATCTCATTGAGAAAATTATGCGCATTCCTTCTAGCTAGGTCATCAAGATGAGGAGTCTCAAATATGAACTGCCGAAGGGCATCGATACGCTTGTCTGCTAGCGGATGCGTTTCCATTGCAGCGACATCGCGGCGTTCGATCGCCGCTGCAATGTTCAGCACCAACCAAGCGCCAAGTAGGCTTGTCACTTTCCCTTTCTCGGTCGGGCTAATGCGCAAGCAACACTCAAAGGCCCAGCGATCAGCCTCAAATTCTTTTTGGGAAGTGTCTTTGTCCGTTTGATAAATATGATTGCTAACGACATGTCCACACTCGTGGAGCAGCAGAAACCTTTGCCCGAAGTAACCCAATATGCTTCCAGCTTCCAATGGATGGCCCACTCTTCTGGGATTTGGCGGAAGCGGTAGTCTTGAAATTTCCCTCATGATGGTTGGTGGATCGATGACACCGATGTCATTGTAGCACTCAGCCATCAATAAGAGTTCGTTAGGGATGCTTTGCCTAAATCTAGGGTGCAAGAACTTCTGTGAAACTCTAAGCTTTAATCTCCGCGATAGTCGCAAGAGACTTCCTTCACCTATACCAAGATCCTCGCTGCCACCTTCACTGACGTAGGCTTGAAGAGCGTTGCTGCCACAAAAAACTTGTACTAGCGCAAAGTAACTGATCGCCACAAAGGAACCAAAAGGAATGACGACCGCGACCGCTTCGCTTTGTGGAACGCGCCTTACTTCGCCATTGAATGTTGCGTCGTTCACCATTCCATAGGCTAGCGTTTCGCAAGGTCGGAGTAGAGTCGCAAGGTTGCCCGGAAGCCTTGGTAGTAACTCGTCGACCGCTTCCCTTACTAGATCATTTCTTAGTAGACCAATCAGAATTTCGCTGGTTGTGCCCGACAGTTTGAAGCGGCGCGCCTGTTCCAATAAGTCGCTTGGTAGTGTCGTGAGATTGGAGCCTCCGCCGCGCCCATCCTCCGGAACAAGCTCGAGAAACCAGTCCTGTAGACCAAGCGAGGACTTGCGAATGGAAATATACTCCTCCGCATTCATTTTCAGGGCCTCATTTTGGAAACACACAAAACACGCATAGGGAATGGGACGGCGCGGCAGCCTTGGATTGATCTCCGAAGATTGAGAATGCTGCAAGAATGCAGATGGCGACGGCTCCGCCGGCAAAACAAACTACGTTTGTCATACCTGGCAAACCCAGATGTTTATCTTGTAAATTGTAGTTCTTCTCCGCCAGCATGGTTGCCGCTCTCATAAGAACGAATGCTCCAGCGGAAAGGCTGATGACCAAGAGGAACAACGCTGCCAAGAGCGTGAGGCGTTGCCACAAGTGCGGTAGGGTAGCAATGAACGACGTCCCGGTCGCAAAGGCAATTAGCGCGCTGTCGAGAGTTATTAATAGCTTGGTGAAGTCAATCGCTGAATCTAAACCATCTTTGCTGGGCATATTGCATATCCCTTCAGCAAAACCAAAGATAATGGCACTTAGAGCTCCGAACGGCTGCAGCGACCGCTGAACTGTCAATGCCGAATCTTGGCCGGCGAGGATCATTCAATTCTTCGATTACTGCTCTGATTGCTCTGCGTAAATCGTCCATGTTGACTTCTTGCAGGTTGTATTCCCCGCTAAGCCCAGGTTCTATAAGAGGCTCGAGGGCGTCTCTCCTGATCGCGCGAAAATTCAAGGAACTTGCTCTTGCCTCGTGCAAAAAAATGTCCGTTATGGTTTTGCGCAGTACATCTGGATTGCTCAAATCCATGGCATATTCCCCTCGTCAACCGACGCCAAATATGATCAACTTTTTCAGTAAAACACAATATTCTATGCTCGGATAGGTCGTAGCGATTAAGTGAAAATCTGTATAGATCGGCTTGTTGCCATATCCGGGCTCAATCTTGAAGCCGCATTAGTTGCGAAAGCGGCCACAGAACCAATGTCCACTTACCTGTAACCAGCTCCTGAGAACGGACACACCGTTCACGACCCCATTCCGATCATTAAACACCGGAACAGCGAACCACTACTCCCGCCTCAACCAGCCCCAATCAACCCCGACTTCTCATAGGTCGGGTTCAGCCGGCTGAGCAGATAGTCATCGCCGCGGATCGGCGGGTATTTGGCCGGGTTGTCTTCGCTTGAACAGCCGGGCAGACATTCGACGATGGCGTCGGGGTCCGGGTCGAGGAAGAAGGGCACGGAGTAGCGTTCGCGCCCCGAGGGGTTGACCACCCGGTGCGGGGTGGAGACGTAGAGGTCGTTGGTCCAGCGCATCAGGCAGTCGCCGATGTTGCAGACGAAGGTGTCGGGAATATAGGGCGCCGCCAGCCAGGCGCCGTTGCGGGTGCGCACTTCCAGGCCACCGGCGTCGTCGGTGGCCAGCAGGGTGACGCAGCCGTAGTCGGTGTGTTCGCCGGCGCCAAGCTGGCCCTCCTCGATGTCCGCCGGGCTTTCCGGGTAGTGCAGCAGGCGCAGGGTCGCCAGCGGCCGGTCGAGCTTGTCTTCGAAATAATCCACCGGCAGGCCGAGTTCGGTGGCAAAGGCCGTGTGCAGGGTGCGCCCCAGGGCCCACATGGCGTTGTAATATTCCAGCATGATCTCCTTGAAGCCGGGCAGCTCCGGCCACAGGTTGAGCGCCCGGAGCGGGGCCTTGTTCACGATCTCCGGATCGTCGGGGCCAAGATCGAGGCCGATGTTGTAGCCTTCCTTCAGGTCGGGCGCCTTGGTCGGGTCGAGGGACTCGCCCTTCATCGGGACATAGCCGCGGTTGCCCGTGTCCGCGGAATAGGCCGACTTCATTTTCAGTTCGTCCGGGCTTTCGAAGAAGGTCTGGGCCATGGCGAAGACGTCCGCGCGCAATTTGGCGGGCACGCCGTGGCCGGAAAGATAGAAGAAGCCGATGCCGCGGCAGGCCTCGCCGATCTGCTTCGCGACCGCCTTGCGCCCCGCCTCGCCGCCTTCGAACAGCGGCGTCAGGTCGATAACGGGAATGGTGTCGGTCATGATCGTTTCCTTACCTCGTGTTTCAGGTCGCAAGCGCCGCGTCGATTTCGGCCGCCCATTCGGCGCGCCACTGGCGTTTGGTGGTCTCGTCCAGCCAGGAGGCGTCCAGGCCGGTCAGGATCGCGGTCTTCAGGTCTTCCAGGGAAAAGCCGAGATCGGCGTGCGCCAGCTCGAACTCGCGGCCCAGGTCGGTTGCAAACATGGGCGGGTCGTCGGAGTTGATGGTGACGGCCAGTCCCGCCGCCTTCATCCGCCGGATCGGGTGGTCGGCGGCGCCGAGATCGCGCCAGCTGGTGGTGTATTTCGTGGTCGAGGGGCAGCAGGTGAAGGCGATGCCCTCGTCCCGGCAGCGGGCGATCAGCGCCGGATCGTCGACGATGTTGTAGCCGTGGTCGATGCGCTCCACCTTCAGGGCGTCGAGCGAGCCGGCGATATAGGCGGCCGGTCCGCTTTCGCCCGCGTGCGCCGTCAGGTGCAGCCCGGCTTGTGCCGCGCGGGCGAAGACATCGGCGAAGGGTTCGGGGGGAAACGGCGCTTCGTTATAGTCGAGGCCGAGGCCGATGACGTCGTCGCCGCGATTGGCGAGCACCTCGTCCAGGTAGGCTTCGCCGGCGGCGGGCCCAAGCTCGCGGTTCATGCCGGGGATGATGCGCGAGACGATGGAAAAATCCGTCTCCGCGTCGGCCATGCCCTTGCGGATGCCCTCGAACTGGCGGGCGAAGGGAACGTCTTTATGGGCGTGCGGGCTGATGAAGAATTCCATGTAGCGGCAGCCATTGTCCGCCGCCGACTGCAGCATCTCGTAGGCGATGCGGCGGAAGTCGTCGACGGTGACGATGCTGTCGGAAATCGCGCCGTAGACGGCGAGGAACTCCATCAGATTGGCGTAGGAATAAAGGTCCTCGACCCGGTCGCAGTCCGGCAGGGGTACGCCGTTCTTTTTCGCCAGCTCCATGGCCGTTCCCGGCAGGATCGCGCCTTCCAGGTGGATGTGGATCTCCGCCTTGGGCAGCTTTCTGATCAGGTCGGTCACAATCCTTCTCCCCTCCCCGTCAGGCTGCCGGTGTCGACGGCGCCATGCCGCCGATCCAGACTTGCGCGATGTTCGGCCGGCTGGCGGTATAGACGATCTTCTGCAGGATCTCGTCGCCCGCGTGCAGCTCCGGCCACAGGCGCAAGCCCCCGAGCGGAGCTTCCGGATCGATCAGCACGGCGTCGAAGTGACAGCCCGGCTCGAACTTGCCGACCGGCAGGCCGAGGGCCGCGCCGCCGCCCGCCGTTGCCAGGTGGAACGCGGTGCGGAAATCGATGCGCGTGTCGCTTTGGGCGGAGCGTTCCTCGGGGCCGAGTGCCGGGTCGGTGCCGCTTTCGAGCATACGCGAAGCCATGATCGCCGCGCGGGCGCTTTCAAGCATGGTGCCCGCCGGCCCGCCGGAAATGTCGGTGCCGAGCCCCACGTGCAGGCCTTTTTCAAGCGCCGCCTTCAGCGGGAACACCGCGCCGGAAAAGTAGGCGTTGGAAAGCGGGCAATGGGCGACGGCGGCTTCACGGACGCGGATGCGCTCCATGTCGGCGGCGGAGATGAAATTCGCGTGGCCGAGCACGCTGCCCCGGCGCAGCAGGCCGAACCGGTCCAGGCTTTCCGTATCGCTGACGCCGTGGCGCGCCAGCACGTAGCCGTGCTCCCAGTCGCTTTCCGAACAATGGGTCTGCACATGGCAGTCATGGGCGGCGGCGAGCGCGCCGAGTTCGGTCAGGAGATCGTCGGTGCAGGAGGGAATGAAGCGCGGCGTGACCACCGGCAGCACCCGGTTCTCGCCGTTGTCGGGATGACTGCGGATATGCTCGATCAGACTTGCGGTGCCGGCCACGGCGGCGTCAACGCTGTCGTCGCGGTAATAATCCGGGCAGCTTTCCTTGTCGTCCATGGCGACCTTGCCGATCAGCGCCCGCTGGCCCGCCTCGATGCAGATATCGGCGAGCAGCCGGTTGGCCGCGTCGTGGATGGTGCCGTAATAGACCGCCGTCGTCGTGCCGCAGGCGACGAGATCGCCGACCAGCAGCGAATAGGCGCGGCGGGCGAAGGCGGTGTCCGCATAACGCGCCTCTATCGGAAAGGTGTATTTCTGCAGCCAGACTTCCAGCGGCACGTCGAGCGCGTTGCCGAGCTGGGGATATTGCGGCGCGTGGATATGCAGATCGACGAAGCCGGGCAGCAGGAAGGTGCCTTCGGGCAGTTCCACCAGGGTGCCGTCTTCTTGAGCTTCGGTGATCCGCCCGGACCAGGCCTCATCGTCCGGACGGATCACCTCACCGATCACCCCGTCCGCACCCACTGCGATCAGGGCGTCGTGAAGACAGTCCACCTCGCCGCACACCGGCGCGTGAAACCCGCTCGCGCGAACGAGCTTTCCCCGGACTGTTTCCATGAGTTTTCAGGCCGCCGTTAGCGTTGTCCCGTAAACCAGCCCCTTCTCCTTCAGCCAGCGGCGATAGGCGATGGAGGAGGCATCGGCGCGGGTCGGGATTTCCGCGCGCGGTTCCAGCGGCAGCAACAGCGGCCGCTGGTTTTCAAGGATAATGCGGTCCTGCAGAAAGATGTCGAGCTGAAACGCGATCAGGTCCGACAGGGGCGTCACGTCGTCGATGAGCAGCATCAGCGGATGGGCCCGGCACAGGTCCTCTTCCATGGGCTGCACGAACAGGCAGATCACGTCCCAGCGGTCGTCCGCATTCGGGCAGGTCTTGTAGAGCAGCGTCACGAAGGGGTTGGCGACCCGGTAGATGTAATCCGTCTCGATGGCGCCTTCCGCCGACATGGCGGCCTTGGGCTGCAGGAACTTGCAGTTGGTCGCCCAGACCTCGTCCACGTCGCGGCGGATCTCGCAGTCGTAATGCGCCACCTCCGTATGCGGTTCGGAACCGAGGATATCCGTATGGACGAAGGGGAAATGGGCGAGATCAAGGAAGTTTTCCACGATGCGCAGGCCGGAGGATTTCACCGTGACCGCGCCGCAGGCGACATAGCGCCGGTCGGCCTCGTCGGCTTCGGGAATGGGGACCACGTCCCGCTCCGGCTCGCCGAGCGTCGCCCAGACATAGCCGTAGCGGATCTTCGACGTCACCGCGCTGCCGTCCGTCAGGCTCACGGCCACCGCGTCGTCGGTGGCCTTGGTGATCACCAGGCCGGAGCCGAGCAGCTTCGTCTTGCTGTCGCCAAGGGGCATGTCGGCGGCGCAGCCGATGCAGTACCAGTTGTCGAGCGCCGCCTTTTCCACTGTCTTGCTCATGTTCGTTCCCCTTTGAGAGGCGCCTTCAGGCGTCGTGCAGGCGTTTCATGGTGTCCCGGTGCTCGGCCAGCGCGCCGTCCACGTCGAAGGCGGTGAACCGGCCGTCGGCGATCACCTGAACGCCGTTGATGAAGGAATGGTCGACCTTGAACGGTCCGCACATGATCAGGGCCGCCAACGGATCGCGCTCCGCGCCCGACAGGCCAAGCTGGTGCATGTCCATGGCGATGAAGTCGGCGCTCATGCCCGGCGCCAGGTAGCCGATATCGTCGCGGCCGAGCAGCTTCGCCCCTCCCCGTGTCGCCATGGTCAGGGTCTCGCGTGCGGACAGCGCCGTCGGCGTGCCGCCGAAGCCGCCGCGCCCGCCGGGCTTTTCCGACAGGTAGCGCGCCGGGGCGACCCGCTGCAGCAGTTGCCCGATCCGGGCCTCCAGGAACATGTTCGAGGTGTCGTTCGAAGCCGAGCCGTCGACGCCGAGGCCGACATTGACGCCCGCATCCAGCATTTCCCGCACCCGCATGATGCCGAGGCCGCAGCGCATATGCGCCGAGGGGCAATAGGTGGCGCCTGTGCCGGTGTCGGCAAACAGCCGGATCTCGTCGTCGTTGAGGAAGATCGCATGGGCGAACCAGACATCGTCGCCGAGCCAGCCGACGGATTCGGCAAAGCCGACCGAGCGCATGCCGTAGATCTCGTTGCAGTAGACTTCCTCGTCCAGCACCTCGGCGATATGGGAATGCAGCCGCACGCCGTCGTGTTTGCGTGCAAGGGCCGCCGCATCGCGCATCAGCTCCGGCGTCACCGAGAAGGGCGAGCACGGCGCCAGGATGATCCGGCTCATGGAGTGGCGGCTCATGTCGTGATAGGCGCCGATCAGGCGTTCGGCATCCTTCAGGATGAAGTCCTCGTCCTCGACGCAATTGTCCGGCGGCAGGCCGCCCTTGCTCTCGCCGCGCGACATGGCCCCACGCGAGGCATGGAACCGCAGGCCGATCTCGCGCGCGGCCTCGATGGTGGTGTCGAGGCGGGCGTTGGTGGGCATGACGTAGAGATGGTCGGAGCTGGTGGTGCAGCCGGACATCATCAGCTCCGCCATGGAGACCCGGGCGGAAACGCGGATGGCGTCGTCGTCGAGCTTGCCCCAGACCGGATAAAGCGCCTTCAGCCAGACGAACAGCGCATCGTCCTGCACCATCACCCGGGTCAGGTTCTGGTACATGTGGTGGTGGGTGTTGACCATGCCCGGCATCACCACGTGATGGGCGAGATCCAGCGTCTCGTCCGCCTCGGAGCCGGACAGTTCCGCCGTGGTGCCGACCGCCTCGATGACGTTGTCGCGCACCAGGATCGCGCCGTCGGCGATCTCGCGGGCTGCGTCGTCGAAGGTCGCCAGATGGGCGATGTTCTTCACCAGAAGCGTGGACATGGGCCTACCTCATATCCCGGTAATAGGGCAGCGCCAGGGCTGCCGGGGCGGCCATGGCCCTGCGCATCTTCTGCCATGCGAGCACCGGCACGATGATGAAGGCGACGGTGCCCAGATAGGGCAGCATGGACAGGAACGCGGGCGCGATCGGCCAGCCGCGCGCCTGTCCGATGAAGCCGAGCGCCGTGATCAGGCCGAACAGCAGTCCGGAAAGGGTTGCCATGATCGGCCGGTAGCCGGCGAAGATCACCAGCGCAACCGCGATCCAGCCGCGCCCGGCCACGACCCCGTCGGACCAGGACGGCACGAAGGCGAGCGTCAGATAGGCCCCTGCCCCGGCGGCCAGTGCCGCGCCGATGGTGACATAGGAAAACCGCATGAGGTTGACCGGGATACCGGCGGCATCGGCTGCGGCCGGGTTCTCGCCGACGGCGCGCATGTTCATGCCGTGGCGGGTGGAGAACATCAGGTAGCTGAAGAAGATCGGCAGGATCAGGTAGATCAGGTAGAACAGGATGTTCTGCGAGAAGAACGCCGGTCCGATGATCGGGATCTGGCTGAGGAGCGGCACCTGCACCGGCTCGAAGGTGACCGGCGCGGGCATGCCGGAATAGTTGCGGCCGATGCTGGACGCGAGCCCGGAGCCGATCAGCGTCAGCGCCAGGCCGCAGAGCACCTGGTTGGCGCGCACGATCACGGTGGCGAAGGCAAAGACCGCGCCGAACAGGGCGCCGACGGCGAGCGCCGCCAGAAAGCCGAGCATGGGCGACGGCACGGCCGTGACCGTGGCAATGCCGGTGATCGCGCCCATGGCCATCAGCCCTTCAACGCCCAGATTGACCACGCCCACCCGTTCGGCCAGCACCTCGCCGAGAGCGGCCAGCGCCAGCACGCCGCCGGCCAGGAATGCAGTCGTCAGAAGACCCGTCAGAAGATCCATCGGATAGACACCTTCACGCTTTCTCGCGGATCACGCGGTAGTAGGACAGCTCGTCGCCGATGGCCGTCAGGAACAGGATGAAGCCGGTGATCGCGAGCACGATCGAGGTGGTCAGCCCTTGCGTCTGCAGGATGATCCCGGAATTCAGGATCAGCGCCATCAGCGCGCCGGAGAAGATCACCCCGATGGGCGATCCGCGCGCCAGCACGGCAACCATGATGCCGAGATAGCCGAAATTGTTGGAAATGCCGCCCTGGAGCCGGTGCACGGTGCCTGCGATCTCCAGCATGCCGGCAAGCCCGGCGATAGCACCCGAAAGCAGCATGACGGTGATCAGGTGCCTGCGCACCGGAATGCCGACATATTTGGCCGCCGACGGGTTGGAGCCCACGAGACGCACCTCGTAGCCCCACTTCGAAAACGCCAGCACGGCGGCGACCAGGATCGCCAGTCCGATGGCGATGGGAAAGCCCCAGTGAACGATACCCCAGAAGGACGGCACTTCGGCCGAAAGCGGCGGTGTCGCCGAATTCGCCATGCCGCTGCGGTCGCGCCACGGGCCGGTGGCGACATAGTAGACCAGCAGCGTGGCGACGAAGTTCAGAAGCAGCGTGGTGATCAGCTCGTTGACGTTGGCATAGGCGCGGGCAAGCGTCGGGACCAGGATCCAGACCGCGCCGCCGACGAGCCCCGCGACGAACATCAGGATCAGGATCAGCGGCTCCGGCCCCGGTACGAACAGGCCGACGGCGGTGGCGGCGAAGGCACCGGCATAGAACTGGCCTTCCGCCCCGATGTTCCACGCGCCGACCTGCTGGCCGACGGCGACCGCCAACCCGGTCAGGATCAGAGGAATGACCAGGACGCCGAGATCCTCCAGACCGAAGGTCGAACCGAAGGACGATGTGAGGACGCGTCCACCCAGCTCGAACGGGTTCATGCCCGCAACCGCGACGCCGATGCCGGCGACGACAAGGGCGATGACCAGCGCCGCCACGCGCGCGGCCAAAGCGATGCCCGGATGGGCGGACGGCATGCGCTGCAAACGGAGGGTACCGAACATTACGCGACCTCCTTCGCTTTGGTACGGCCGCCCATCAGGAGACCGATTTCCTCGATGTCGAGATTGTCGTTCTCCACGGTGCCCATGATCCGGCCTTCATACAAAACCGCGATGCGGTCGGAGAGGTTGAGCAGCTCCTCCAGTTCCTCGGAGATCAGCACGATGCCGGCGCCGGCGTCGCGCAGTTCGACGATGTAGCGCAGCATGGTGTTGATGGCGCCGACATCGAGCCCGCGGCTCGGATAGGCGGCGACGAGCACCTTGTCGGCAATGCGCATTTCGCGGCGCGCCACGAGACGCTGCTGGTTGCCGCCGGAAAGGTTGCGCACGGGCATGCCGAAATCAGGGATCGCCACATCGGCCGCCTCGGCAATTTCCTTCGCCAGCGCCAGCGCACCGCGCGGATTGTAGATCCCGTGGGGCGACACGGGCGGCTTGCCGTATTCGCGCATCACCGCATTGGCGGTGATGCTGAGCGCCGGGGCAAGGCCGCTGTGCAGCCGGTCTTCGGGAATATGGCCGATGCCGAAGGCGGCGAAGACGGCCGCATTCGCGCCCTTCATCGACTTGCCGTCGACGATCACCTCGCCGGAAGACACCGCGCGGACGCCGGTCAGGACCTGGCTCAGTTCGCGCTGGCCGTTACCGGCCACGCCGGCGATGCCGAGGATTTCCCCCGCATGAAGCTGCAGGCTGATCTCGTCGAGGGCCTTGCCGCCGGCTTCGTCGGTGACGCTGACATTGTTCAGAATCAGCACCGGCGACTCGGATTTGGGCGCCGCGTCGGCTGCGCGGGCGCGCATGTCATCGAGCACGATTTCCCGACCGACCATCAGGTTCGCCAGCATATGGGCGTTGCACTCGGAGGTCTGCTTGGTGGCGATCTTGCGCCCGCCGCGCAGGATCGAGATGCGGTCGGAAATTTCCATGACTTCATCGAGCTTGTGGCTGATGAAGATCACCGCATTGCCGCCGGCGACGAACTCGCGCAGCGCGCGGAACAGCTCGCGCGCCTCGGCCGGTGTCAGGACGGCGGTCGGTTCGTCGAGGATCAGAAGCCGCGCCTTGCGGGCGAGCACGCGCAGGATTTCCACGCGCTGCTGCTCGCCGGTCGACAGGTCGCTGACCGTGGCGCCGGGGCGAATGTCCAGGTTGAAGCGCTTCGCCAGATCCGCCGTGCGGCTTTCCAGAACGGATTTCGACGCCCGTCTCGGCGTCTCGTCCCAACCCAGGTGAATGTTTTCCGCGACCGTGAACGCCTGCACCAGCTTGAAATGCTGGTGAACCATGCCGATGCCGGCGGCGATCGCCTGCAACGGGGTCGCGAATTCGCGGCGGTAGCCGTCGATGAGGATTTCGCCCGCATCCGCCTGGTAGATGCCGGTCAGGATGTTCATCAGGGTCGACTTGCCGGCACCATTCTCGCCGAGCAGGGCATGGATCTCGCCCGGCATGACCTCAAGGTCGACATTCTCGTTGGCAATGACGCCCGGAAAATACTTGGCAATGCCCTGCAGCCGGACGATCGGCGCGGTTCCGGGCGGAGGAGTGTAACTGTGGTCGGCGTCGGTCATCAGCGCTTTGGGCTTAGGGAACTGTCAAGGCGGGAAAATCCGGGCGGCAACGGATGCCGCCCGGAGAGTGCTCGGGTAAACCGGTCAGCTTTCGAGGCCGAGAACGCCTTCGACCGACCAATCCCAGTTGTAGAGTTCCAGTTCGGTCATCTTCTGGCCTTCCTCGACCCGGACCTTGCCGTCCTTGTCCTTCAGCTCGCCCACGAACGGCGACCAACCGCCCATGATCTTGGTGCGGACTTCATCGGCGGCCTTGCCGACTTCCTCCGGAACGTTCTGCCCCCAGGCGTCGCGGTCGATACCGCCGCCCATCGGCAAGAGGGTTTCGCTCGGCGACCAGGTGCCGGCCAGGCGCTTGCCGACCTGATCGACGTAGAAGTCGTTCCAGTCGCAGACAACGGAGGAGACATAGGCATTCGGGCCATAACGGCGGATGTCCGTGTTCCACATGGCAGCCCAGACGCCGCGCTTTTCGGCAACCTGCAGGTAGCCGGCCTCGTCCATGATGCCGAACAGGAAGTCGCAGCCGTTGTCGACCAGAGCCGTACCGGCCTGGGTGGCGGCCTGCGGATCGAACCAGGAGTTGATGACGATGGTCTGCAGGGTGGCATCCGGATTGACCGTGCGCGCGCCCATCAGGAAGGCGTTGGTCGAAGCGTAAACGGAAGCGACCGGGAAGGACGCGACGTAGCCGAGCTTGCCGGTCTTGGACAGGTGGCCGGCGGCAACGCCTATCACGTAGGTCGGATACCAGTGGGCCAGGTAGTACCAGCCGAGATTGTCCATGAGGGCGTGGCCGTTACACTCCATGAAGGCCACTTCCGGAGCGCGCTTGACGACCTGGTGCAGGAAGTCGCCCGTCGACGAGGTGTCGAAGATCATGTTGGCGCCTTCGGACACGAACTGGCGATAGGTGCGTGTCGCGTCGGCGGAGTAAGGCACGTTCTCGACTTCGAGGATCTTGGCAATCTTCGGATAGGCTTTCTTGACGGCAAGAAGGCCCTGGTGATGCGTCCAGGTCCAGCCCTCATCCGTGATCGGGCCGACATGGCCGAAACCGATGACGGCGTCTTCCTCGGCAACCGCCGGAAGAGGCTCCGCCGCAAGGGCCGACGTCAGCATTCCCTTTGGCAGAAGCAACGAAGAACCGGCCACGGCGGTCATATTCAAAAAGCCGCGCCGTGAAAGATTGCGAATGCTGTTCATGCTCATGTCCCTTTATTCTCAAATGGCCCGATACGGGCTGCGAATTGGAAAGCTATCGGCCCGCAGTCGAAACTCTGGCCGAATGATCGCCGGGGTCGAACACAGCACGATCCGTGCCAATTGACGGACGGCAGGAAATCGGTTGCCCCTCTCCGGCTTGCGGCGATGTTGCAGCACTTCAAACCAGGTCTTTTCAGGGTTCGTTGACGGCGTTCGCAAAGCCTGCAGCCATACCGGACGCCCCTCAAAAACCAGCCTGTTTTCCGCCTTTTACCGGTCCGTATCCAGCAATCCTGGGAAACCGTTCCAAAAAGGACTTGTTCTGAATAGTGCCTATTTGCCGACGACCATGGTGCGAAAAACGCAACACTTGACACCCTCGAAAGATCGGCTCTATCAACGCCTGAACGGAAAATTTGCACACCAATAAGGCGCTGATTATTTTTTAGGCAAACGCCTTCAAAACAGGCGGCATCGAGGGCCGGATGGCGAAGGGAACACGGGCGTGAAACGCGAGCGGGTCATCTTCACTTTCAGTGGAAGGATCGTCCCCGACAGCTTCGTCGCGTTCGCGCGCCATCGCGCGAAAAAGCTGGATCTTCCCCTGGCCGTGCTTGCCAGCGACGACAGTTCCGTCGCGCTTGCGGTCGATGGCCAAGCGGATCTTGTCGACGCGTTCGACATGGCCTGTAGCCTCGGGCCCCATGATTGCATCGTACTTGATGTGGAGCGCACGCCCGCGCCTGCGGCCCTTTTTGAATCCAGAAACGAGAGGACAGGACAATGAGCTTTCAGGACTGGTATCCGCTCGCCCTTTCCCGCGACATCGCGGCGGGAACATCGGCCGGCACCCGTGTCTTAGGCGAGGAATTCGTGGTCTGGCGGGATTCCAAAGGCGCCGTGCATGCCTGGGAGGACCGCTGCCCCCATCGCGGCATGAAGATGAGCTTCGGTTTCGTACGCGGCGATCATATCGCCTGCCTCTACCACGGCTGGCAATACGATACGGCCGGCCAGTGCCGGCATATTCCCGCGCATCCGGACCTCGAGGTTCCTAAGACGATCAGGATCCCGCGCTTCTCGACCGTCGAGGCCGGAGGCATAATCTGGGGTTGCTTCAACAGTGAAGACAGCGCCACACCGCCCGCTCCCGATCTTCCGGCTGGGGTCACGCCGTTGCGGAGCATTTTCGCCGATTGCCCAGCGCCGCTGATGGTCGCGCAGATCGCGAAGACGACGTTCGGGGAGACCACACCGGAGGTGACCGCAAAGACGGACCGGATCGTAGACATCACGCTCGGCGACATCAAACTGATCGCCGGCGTTCAAGCCATCGCAGACGGCGAGAGCGCGCTGCATCTGGTCGCCCTGGGCGATGTCGACGCTTCGAAGCTGAAGCCGCTTTCGTTCTGGGCGGAGCAACTGCGCCGGGACGCGGAAGCCGCGGCACGGACAAGCGCAACCGCGGAGATCGCAGCATGAGCACACCAACCCTCTACAACTACGACCTCGACGAGAACTGCTACAAGGTCCGCCTGCTCATGTCCTGCCTGGGCACGGAAGCGAAACAGGTGGCCGTCGATGTGGTACCCGGCCGCGAACATCTCTCGCCGGCGATCCGCGCGATGAGCCCGTCCGGCTCCCTGCCGATCCTCAAGCAGGACGATCAGGTGCTCCACGAGGCGGAAGCGATCCTGTCCTGGCTGGCGCGGACCTGCGATCCGGAGCACCGCTTCCTGCCCGACGATCCCGACACCTTCGGCAAGGTGATGATGTGGCTGACCTTTTCCGCCCGCGAACTCGAGGCCGCCGTCCATGCCCGGGCCACGGCCATGATGGATGCGCCCGGCGACATTGACGCCCTGCGCACCGCCGCCCGCGAGGCCCTGCGGATCATGGACGATCACATGACCCGCCAGCATTTCGACGGGCTGGAGTTTTTCGCAGGTGCGACCGCGACCATCGCCGATATCGCGCTGTTCCCCTCCTTCGCGCTCAGCCGGGACTTCAACATCGACCATGACGCCTTCCCGGCCCTGCGCCGCTGGGCGCGTGCGGTCCGGCAACTGGACGGGTTCATCACCATGCCGGGTATTCCCGAGTGTCATTGAGGCAGGCATGAGCACGAGGCGCATCCCCGCTCGGATGACTGATAGCCCGCCGTCGGGAGCGCTCTGATGGATCCCTACCGGCTCGGCCTGATCGCGACACGGACGCATTACTTCCAGCTTGTCGCCCGGCTGGGATCGATCCGGCAGGCCTCGAAGGTGCTCAACATCGCGCCCTCCTCCATCAGCCGGGTGATCAAGCAGCTTGAGGACGAACTGGGCACGCCGCTGTTCGAGCGGGTGCGTCAGCGCCTGCGCCTGACCAGTGCCGGAGAATTGCTACTCTATCACGTGCGCGAAAGCTACGTGGACCTGAACAAGGCGGTCACCGAGATCAACGACCTGAGCGGGCTGCGTCGCGGCACGGTCACCGTCGCGACGATCGAAAGCGTCGCGCGCGGCCTTCTGCCGGAGGCGCTGGATGCGTTCTGGAAACGCCATCCGGAGATCACCGTCGACGTCAAGGTCACCAGCTCCCAGGACGCCGCCAACGCGGTCAGCGACGGCAGCTGCGACCTGGGCATCGCCTTCGATGTCCGCGTGCCGCGCAATGCACGCCGGCTGGCGTCGATCCCCCTGCCCCTCGGACTGGTCGTTCCGCCTGACAATCCCCTCGCCGAACGCGAGGAACTGCGGACGTTCGACATTTCCGGCGAGCGCCTGATCCTGTCCGACACCAGCCTCTCGCTGTCCATGCCGGTAGAGGAAATGTTTTCCGGCAGCGTGGTGGAGTTTTCGCGTCGCACCCGCACCAACTCCATCGGACTGATGATCGACCTCGCCCGGCGCGGGCTTGGCGCCATCATGCAGACCAAGGTCGGCGTGGAACGGGAGATCGCGTCCGGAGAGCTGTGCTTCATCCCGCTGCGCGACCCGAAACTGCAGCCGCGCCGTCTGATGCTGATGTCGCGCGCCAAGTCGGAAATCTCCGATGCGGCCTCCGCCTTCGCGACCAATCTTTCGCAATGTTTCGAGCAGCTGAAGACCTGAGGCCGGCCATGAAGATGTTGCGTTCAGAACAACAGTACGATCGGCAATCTCCGCCTATTCGAAACAAGTGCTGCTTGCGACTATGCCGCCGGACGCCGAACGACGGCAGGAACGGAGATAAGGACGCATGAAGCAGAGTGCGGTTGATGCGGTCATCAAAGGGCTGAAGCGTGCGGGTGTCAGCACCGTGTGCTACCTGCCGGATTCGCTCTTCAAGGAGCTCTACCCGGCCCTGGACGCGGACCCGGACATTCGCACCATTCGGGTCACAAACGAGGGCGAAGGTGCCGCGATCTGCGGCGGCGTGTTCCTGTCGGGAAAACGCGCGGCACTTGTGATGGAGAACTCCGGCCTGCGCGCCTCCGTCGAACCGCTTGCCCGCATGGGGCTCGGCGCCGGTATCCCGGTCATCATGCTGATGAGCTATCGCGGTGAACTGGGTGAAAACAACTGGTGGGCGATCCCCCACGGCATCACCATGGAGCCGGTGCTCAAGGCACTGCGCATCCCCTACCGGGTCGTGCGCGAGGAAGAGGCGATCGAGCAGTCGATCGTCGATGCCTATGACTGGTCCTACAACGCCTACTACCATTCGGCGGTGGCGCTCGGCGGGAGTGTGGTCCGATGAAACGCTACGATTGCATGACCGTGCTGGCGAAGCGCCTAAAGGACGAACTGGTGATCCTGTCCCTCGGCGCCAGCGTCGACGAATGGTACAACGCCGCGCCGCATATGCGGGAAGCCAGCCTGTTCCAACAACAGCTTGGCTGCGTCACGCCGCAGGCCTTCGGGCTTGCCACCGGCCTGCCCCATCGCCGGATCGTCTCTCTGGATACCGACGGCGGCATGATGTTCAACCTGGGCATCCTGGCGACGCTGGGCAACGAGCAACCGAAAAACCTCTTCGTCGTCGTCTGGGACAACGAGTGCTACCAGTCGATCGGCGGCCCGCCGACCCACACCGCCTCCGGCCGCGTCGACATCGCCGCGATTGCCCGGGGCGCGGGCGTCGACAAGGCCTTCACCGCACGCACCCTTGAGGAATTCGAAGCCCATTGCGAGGCTGGCCTTGCCGCGGACGAGCCTTACGTGGTCGTCGCCAAGGTCGCGGGCACCGTGCAGCCGGACATCAAGCGCAAGCACTCCGACGGGCGCGAGGACAAGTACATCTTCGTGCGCCACGTGGAGAAGACCGAGAACATCGTCATCATGGGGCCGAGCGAACACAATTGACCGACATGCCAGCCATCGTCCGCATTCCGGAAAAACCGCTTGAAAAGGCCTATGACTACATCGTCATCGGGGCCGGATCGGGCGGCTGTCCGGTCGTCCGCCGCCTGATCGACGATACGGAGGCAACCGTCCTGCTGATCGAAGCCGGCGAGGCCGGCATCGGTATCCGGGAGATCGACGATCCGGCCGAATGGGTGCCGCTTGGCCGCAGCCGCTTCGACTGGGGATACGACTACGCGCCGGCCCCGCACGCCAAGGACCGTGTCATCGGCATTCCGCGCGGCAAGGCGCTCGGCGGATCGAGCGCGATCAACGCGCTGATGTGGTACCGGGGCCATCCGCTGGACTATGACGCCTGGGATGCGGCCGGTGCAACCGGCTGGACCTTTCAGGATGTTCTGCCCTACTTCAAACGCTGCGAGGATTGGGAAGGCGGTGAAACCGAATTCCGGGGCGCCGGTGGGCCGCTGAAGATCACCACCAGCAAGACCCTGCACCCGATAGCGCAGGCGATGATGGACGGCGCGGGCGAACTCGGCATCCCGGTGATCGACGACCCGAACGGTGCGACCAACGAGGGCGCGACGCCGTCCAACTTCAACGTCTTCGAAGGCCGACGCTGGAGTTCGGCAAACGGCTATCTGTTTCCGATCCTGGACAATCCGCGTCTGACCATCCTGACCGGCTCGTTGACGACAGGTTTGATCATCGAGAACGGGCGTTGCGTCGGGGTGCGCCATGTGGTCGACGGCCGGACCGTCGAAACATGTGCCACCAGCGAGGTGGTGCTTGCCGCGGGCGCCATCGACACGCCGCGCCTGATGATGCTCTCGGGCATCGGCAACGCCAGGGATCTGGGTGACCTCGGCATTCCCGTCGTCGCGGATCTGCCCGGTGTCGGGGCCAACCTGCAGGACCATCCGCTGATCCAGGCCTTCGTCTTCCGCGCCGCGCAGCCGCTCGGACCGAAGACCGACAACGGCGGCGGCACCATGCTCAACTGGAAGTCCCGACCAGGTCTTGCCCAGGCGGATGTGCATGCCTTCCCGGTTCAAGGCAACAGCGCGGAACCGCCGCTGCGCGCCCGCTACGACATGGCCGGCGAAGTCTTTTCCCTCGGCTTCGGCCTAATGCACTCCAAAAGCGTCGGTTACATGCGGATGCTGTCGGCGGACCCGCGCGGGCCACTTGAACTCCAGCCGAACTATCTCGCCGAGCCGTCCGATCTCGAGGCGCTGGTTTCCGCCTACCACACGATCATGGACCTCGCGAGCACCCCCGCCTATCGCGACCTGATTGCGGGTACCGCCGCTCCGGATCGCCCGCTGAACGAAAGGGAAGTCATCGACTTCATCCGTGACGGCTGCTCGACCTTCTTCCATCCCTGCGGCACCTGCAAGATGGGTAATGACGAGATGGCCGTGACCGATCCGCGCCTGAAGGTCCGCGGCATCGACGGCCTTCGTATTACCGATGCCTCCGTGATCCCCGTCATTCCGACCTGCAACACCCATGCGCCCGTGACCATGATCGGCGAGCGGGCGGCCGATTTCCTGAAGGAGGACGCATGAGCGCTACCGATCTCATCCTGGCCGGCGGCCACCTTCTGACCATGAACGCCGGGAACGACGTCGTCGTCGACGGCGCGGTCGCCATCGCCGGCGGCGCCATCCTGGAAGTGGATACGCGCGACGTTCTCACCGAGCGCTATCCGGGTGTTCCGGTGAAGTACCTGCCGGACACGGTGCTGATGCCCGGTCTCGTCAACACCCATGCCCATTCCGGCTTTCTGCGCGGCACGGCCGAACACCTGCCGGTCTGGGACTGGCTAACGCTGCATATCAACCCGATGCACCGGATGCTGCAGCCCCATGAAGCCAAAGCCGCCTCGATGCTGTGTTATGCGGAAAGCGTCCTCGGCGGCACGACGACCGTCGTCGACATGTGGCGCTATATGGATGGCAGCGCCGAGGCCGCGGAGACCATCGGCAACCGCCTTGTGGCCGTGCCTTATGTGGGCGAGCATCCCGACTACGATTACTTCGACACGCTCGACATGAACGAGCGCCTGATCGAAGACTGGCATCGCAAGGCGGACGGCCGCATCAATGTCTGGGTGGGGTTGGAGCATCTGTTCTACGCCGACGAAGCCGGCCAGCAGCGTGCCGTCGACATGGCGAAGAAACACAACACCGGCTTCCACACCCATTGCAGCGAGGCGGAGATCGAGGTCGCCGAATTCGGGAAGCGCTACGGCAAACGGCCGATGGCCGTGCTCGACGATCTCGGTTTCTTCGAGACACCGCGCGCCATGATCGCCCATGCGGTCTGGCTGGATCCCTCGGAAGTCGACCTGATTTCGAACCGTACGGTTTCGGTCGCCCACAATCCGGTGTCCAACATGAAACTCGCCAGCGGCATTGCGCCGATTGCCGACATGCTGGCGGCGGGCGTGCCCGTCGGCATCGGCACCGACGGCGAGAAGGAAAACAACAATTTCGACATGTTCGAGGAGATGAAGGTCGCCTCGCTGCTCGGCAAGCTGAAGGACCGGGATGCCGCCGCCATGGATAGCTGGGACGTGTTGCGCATGGCGACCGTCGGTGGCGCGACGGCGGTCGGCCTCGATCACGAGATCGGTTCTATCGAGCCCGGCAAACGCGCGGACATCATCGCGGTGCGGGCCGATACGCCGCGCATGACGCCCCTGTTCGGCTCCGGCCCCTGGTTCAACCTGCAGCACAATCTCGTTCATGCGGTGCGCGGATCGGATGTCGACATGACCATGATCGACGGCCGGATCGTGGTCGAGGACGGAGCCCTGAAGACCGGCGACCTTGCCGCAATCATCGACGAGATCCACGCCGTCGCCCCGCCCCTGTTCGAACGCCGGGCGAAATGGCTTGCCGAAAACGAGTCGGTGCAATGGAACACGGAGAGCAACGGATGACCAAGACGACAGACCAGGTTGCCCTCGACCAGTGGTACGCCGTGGAAACGGTCGCGGAGATTACGGACGCTCCGATCGCCACCCGGCTGCTCGGCCAGGATATCGAAATTACCAGGGACGGCGACGGCTTCCGCGTGCGCGAGATCCTCGACGACGGCGGCCGCGGCCCGGCCCTGCCGGTACAGGAAAAATACGGCTGCCTCTGGACCACGCTCGGCACTCCGGAGCGCAGCATTGTCGAGATCCCGGAAGCCTACGAGTCGGACCGGCGCTACGTTCCCTGCGGCTGGGTGAAGATGCGCGCCTCCGGCCTGCGTGTCGTGGAGAACTTCCTCGACATGGCACATTTTCCCTTCGTCCACACGGATATTCTCGGCTCCGAACCGCACACGGAAGTGCCGCAGTACAAGTCCGAGATCCGCCGGGACGTGGACGAGGTCTGGGCGACCAATTGCAGCTTCTTCCAGCCGCAGATGACGGCCACGCGGCCCGAAGGCGAATTCACCCAGCTCACCTACAGGGTCCCCTCTCCCTTCGTCGTCATGCTCTACCGGGCCTGCCCGACCAAGCCGGGCCGGCGCGACGCGATCGCGCTGTTCATCCAGCCGATGGAAGAGGACCTCTGTCGCGCGACCCCGGTCATGTATCTGCTCGACGACGAGGCTTCGGTCACCCAATTGCGCCGGTTCGAACAGGTGATCTTCCTTCAGGACCGGATCATCGTGGAAAACCAGCGCCCGCTGCTGATGCCGCTGGAGCCGCGCGCGGAAATCCCGACACGGGCGGACTCTTCCTCCGTCGCCTATCGCCGCTGGCTGAAGGAAAAGGGCCTGCGCTACGGCACCACGGCGGAAGCCGGATAAGGACGCCACCATGCGGATTTTCAGACCCGAGACCCCATCTCAAGCCCTCGCGATGCTCGCGGAAGCCGGTCCGCAAGCGCGGCTGTCGGCCGGTTCCACCGCCTTGCAGGCGGAATGGTCGCTCGGCAAGGCGCGCCCGTCGGCGCTCATCGATATTTCCGGTCTCGGTGGCCTGTCCGGAATTGTTACGACGGACACCACCGTGACCATCGGCGCGAATGTGACACTGTCGGAGATCATCGCCTCACCGGTGATTGCGGACGGTTGTCCGCTGCTGACCGAGGCTTCCCGCCGTGTCGGGGCGACCACGATCCGCCATCGTGCGACGCTCGGCGGCAATATCGGCTGGCGCATCGGCTGTCTGCTGCCGGCCCTTCTCGTGCTTGGCGCCGAACTGGACATTCTGACTGAAGACGGCGCAAAGACTGTTCCGCTGGCCGACTGGCTGGCAGTCCCTTCCGCTCCCGCTCTCCTCACGGGCGTAGTCATTCCCCGCCAGAACAAGGAAACCCGCATCGGTTTCCGCAAGATCGGCCTGCGCGCCGCGTTCACCCCCAGCGTGATCGCCGTTGCCGGCGCGCTGTCGCTAAAGGACGGCATCGTCGAAACGGCGCGGCTGGGCGTTGGCGGTGGGCCCGTGCCGACCGCGCGCCTTTCACACATCGAGCGCGGCCTGGCCGGGCATCGCTTTGACGCCATCGACTGGTCCGCGGTCCGCGCCGCAATCGAAAACGAGATCTCCGCTCCGGACGACACCTTCCGCAGCGCCCGCTACCGCAAGCGCGCCGGGGCGAATGCGCTGGTCGGCGTTTTGTCCGGAGCGCTGCCCGGAGAGATCCGCAACGGCCGCACACTGCGGCCTCGGCCGGCGCCGTCGATTGACGAATTCCCTCTTTCCCGCGCCGAGTGCGGCAATCGCTGGCATATCCGTTCCGACCTGCCGGCCAAGATCGCGGCCGAGATTCCCTATCTGACAGATGTGCGCCGGGACGACATGCTGGTCGGCGCGGTGCTGCGCCTCGATGAGCCTCACGCCCGCATCCTGTCGATCGACACCAGCGCCGCGGAAGCCCTGCCGGGCGTGAAGGCGGTGGTCACCCATCGCGACATCAAGGGTGAAAACGCCTTCGGCATCGTCTTCCCGGACCAGCCGGCGCTTTGCTCCGACAAGGTGCGTTATGCGGGCGATCCGGTCGCCGGTGTCGCGGCGGTCGATCGTGAGACCGCGCTCAAGGCGCTCGCCCTGATCAAGGTCGACTATGAGCCGCTGCCGATCGCGGACGATCCGTTGGCGGCCCTCGACCGGGACGCAGAACCCGTTCATCAGAACGGCAACCTTGTGAGTGCCATCGAGCTGGAGCGCGGCGACATCGACGCGGGCTTCGCGTCGGCGGCTCATATGGTCGAAGAGGTCTATGTCACGCCGCGCCAGATGCACGGCTTCATGGAGACCGAGGGCGGCTACGCGGAACCCACACCGGACGGCGGGCTGGCGGTGTTCGCCGGCGGTCAGTACGGCGTACGCGACCGCCAGCAGCTGGCGCGCATTCTCGCCCTGCCGGAAGACAGGATCCGGGTCGTCACCAGCCCGACCGGCGGCGGCTTCGGCGGCAAGGACGAACTGACGGTTCAGCCTGTGCTCGCCCTGTTGGCGCTGAAGGCCAATGCCCCGGTGCGCATGCAGTGGACCCGTGCGGAATCCGTTCTGGCCGGCACCAAGCGCAACCCGATGAAAATCCGCATGCGCACCGCCTGCGACGCCGACGGCATACTGCTGGCGCAGGAGGTCGATGTGATTGCCGACAGCGGCGCCTATGCCTCTCTCAGTCCCGGCGTGCTGGAGACCGCCCACGAACACGCCTGCGGACCCTATATTTCGCCCAACGTGAAGACGCTCGGTCGTCTCGCCTATACCAACAACGGCACCTGCGGGGCGTTTCGCGGTTTCGGCGCCAACCAGATGACCTATGCCATCGAGTGCCAGATGGACCGGCTGGCGGCCCTTTGCGGGCTCGATCCGGTCGAGATCCGGCGGCGCAATCTGCGCGAACCCGGCATGCCCGGCTTCCTCGGCCAGCGCGTCGCCCCGACCGAACGCCTCGCCGAAATGCTGGACGCCGCCGCATCGAGCCCGCTTTGGCATGAGACTCAGCAAGCCCGCCCCGGCGAAGTCGTCGGCGCCGGCATGGCGCTTAACTACCAGGGCAACGGCCTCGGGACGATCCCCCATGACGAGGCTATTGGCCGGCTGATGCTCAGCCAGGATGGAAAGATTGAGGCCCATTTCGGTCTCGACGAGATGGGCCAGGGCCTGATCCCGTCGATTCATGCCGCAGTCGCTGACAAGCTCGGCTGCGCACGGGATGATATCCGTGCGGTGATCGGCGACACCGCTTCCACACCGGACTCCGGATCGACCACCGCGTCGCGCGGCGGTTATGTGGTCTGGAAGGCGACCGAGATTACCGCCCCGCCCTTCGGCGCGAAGCTGCTCGCCAGAGCTGCCGACCTGCTCAGCCGTGACGCGGCGGACTTGAAGATTATCCCCGGCGGTGTCGCCGATGCGGCGACCAACAGCCAGGTGCCGCTGATGACCTTCGCGGCTCTCGCCGACGGGCTCGAGCCCGGTGAGACCATCGTCGAAGAGGCGGAATTCGCCTTTCCGAAGTCGGATTACACCAAGGGCAACGCGCGTTTCATCTTCGCCTATGGGGCGACACTTGCCCGCGTCGCGGTCGACCGGGCCACCGGCGAGGTCCGGGTACTCGATCTGGAACTGCACACCGCCGCCGGTCCGGTGATCGATCTGGCCGCCTATCTCGGCCAGATGGAAGGCGGCATGGTCCAGGGGCTGGGCTTCACCCTGACCGAGGATGTCCTGATCGAGAACGGGCGCTTCCTGACCACCAATTACGACAATTACTTCATGCCGACGGTCCGCGATGCGCCGGAGCGGATGGCGACCTTCGCGCTGGAGGATCTCGATCCGGGCGATCCCTTCGGGCCCCGTGGCGCCGGCGAGATCGGCATCAGCTCGGTGACGCCTGCGATCGCCAATGCGGTGGCCGACGCCATCGGGCACTGGCCGGCGGTGACGCCGTTCCGGCCGGAGGACATTCTCGATTTCTGCGAGGCAGCCGAATGAGCACCATCCTGGCAACCGACGTCATACCGCTGCGCTTCCGCCTGAACGGCGAACCGGTGGAGACGACCGCGACGGCGGAAACGTCGCTGACGCGCGTGCTGCGCGACACGCTGTCCAGGACCGAAACCAAGGTCGGCTGCGAGGCAGGTCGGTGTGGCGCCTGCATGGTGCTGATGAACGGAAGGCCCGCCAATTCCTGCCTCGTCATGGCCTGGCAGGCGGACGGCGCTGAGATCGTCACCGGCGCCGGGCTCGACGCCCTGCCGATTACAAACACTGTGCGCCAGGCGCTGGCGGAGGAATCCGCCTTCCAGTGCGGCTATTGCGCGCCCGGTTTCGTAATTTCGCTTGTCGGGCTTCTGACCGAAAACCCGCGGGCCACGCGCGACGACATCATGACCGCTCTGGAAGGCAACATCTGCCGCTGTACCGGCTATCACTCGATCCTGCGCGGGGCGGAGCTTGCCGCCGCGCGCGTGGCCGGCATGGCATCAGGATGATGATTGCATGAGCGGGCGGTCGCTCAGGACGACACCCAGAAGCCCTCGTGCACCGTCGCGGATTCGTCTTCCAGCAGCGGCCCGACGACCTCAACCTTGCGCTGGCCCGCAGCGATCACGTCTTTGCACGGCAGGTCCATGGTCAGGTTTTCCGGATCCGGGCCGATCAGGTCCTTCAGCGCCTTCTCGCTCATGCCGTGGACGATCCGGCCGACACCGGCCCAATAGACGGATCCGGTACACATCGCGCAGGGTTCGGCGCTGGTGTACATGGTACATTTCGCCAGGAAATCGGCATCGTATTTCATCGACGCCTCGGTCATCAGGTTGCGCTCCGCATGACCGGTCCGGTCGCCCTTCGTGCCGCAGGTGTTCATTGCTTCCAGCAGGATGGTGCCTTCCTCGTCGGCCAGCAATGCGCCGAACGGATGGTCGCCGCGCGCCCGGGACGTTTGCGCCAGTTCGATCGTGTGGCGGAGCAGTTCGAGGTCGCGCTCGGCAGTGATGGTCATGCGGTCTTTCTCCTTGGATACGGCTTCCCCCTTACGCCGAACCGCACGGGCAGACAAGTCCACACTGAACAACTTGCAAGCACTTTAGGCGACTGCCTTTTTTTTGATCATATAATGAATGCGCGCCCCTTTTTGTCGTGCATCTGCCGAGGAAAACCCGCCGAAACCCCAAGGAAATCCCGATAGTCCGAATTGGCACGCCGCGTGCTTATGAAAGCTCTGAGTAGAAGCGGTCAGGACCCCGGTCTGGGACATTGCTCGGCAAACGAAGGCTAATCCGGAGAAGCGCCAATGCCGCCTGCTCATCATCCGCAAGACCGAACACCGGAAGAAAGCCGTCGCACCGCGATGGCCCGACGTCGCTTGCGGATCGGATAATATTTCAACGAGGATTTGCGAATATGGCAATGAACAAACTCAAGGCACTTGCCGCCGGCGCCATGGCGGTTGCCGGAACCATTTCGGCAGCACAGGCGGCCGACACGGTCACCTTCCAGCTCGACTGGCTGCCGGGCGGCGACAAGGCCCCGGTCTATGTCTGCATCGAAAAGGGCTTCTGTGCCGAGGAAGGCATCGAGGTCAAGGTCGAGCCGGGCCGCGGTTCTTCCGAGGCGATCACCAAGCTTTCCACCGGCGTCTCCGACATCGGCTCCGCCGACATCGGCGCCCTGATGGCGGCCAAGGTTACCGAAGGCGTGCCGATCACCGCCGTCATGTCCATCTTCAACAAGGGTCCGCATGCCTTCTTCGTGCTGAAGGACAGCGGCATCGAGAAGATCGAGGACATCAAGGGCAAGGGCGTTGCCACCTCCCCGTTCACCTCGTCCAACGTCTTCCTGCCGCTGGTCCTGAAGGACGTCGGCATGAGCGAGGCTGACATCACGCTCACCAAGGCGGACCCCGGCGCGCTCGGCCCGATGCTCATGACCGGTTCCACCGACGTGATCATCGCCTGGATGACCAACGTCGCCATCTTCACCAACCAGGCCAAGTCGGCCGGCAAGGAAATCGTGGCCTTCCCGTGGGATGCGGCCGGCCTGGAACTCTACTCCGCGTCGCTGCTGGCCTCCGACAAGTTCCTGACCGAGCGTCCGGACGTCGCCAAACGCTTCGTCAAGGCGTTCAAGAAGTCGCTGGAATACGTCAAGGCCAACCCGCATGAAGCCGCCGTTGCCATGGTCGCCCAGGTTCCGGAACTCTCCGTTGCCGACATCGAAGGCGCGATCAACGACACGATGGTGCTCGAGTTCAACGACGTCACCGAGAAGGATGGCCTCGGCGCCCTAAAGGCCGACCGGCTGGCCGCGACCTGGGAACGCGTCTCCGCGGCTCAGGGCCTCGACAAGGAGGCGCTCGATCCGGAAACCGTCGTCGACCGCTCCTTCCTGCCGGAGAGCTGAGCCTTATGACGACGACACCGGCAGCGATCCGCTTTTCCGGCGTGGGACAGGTTTTCCAGACCAAGTCCGGAACGGTGGAAGCGCTCAGACACGTCGACATGTCCATCGACCGCCACGAATTCGTGGCGGTCCTTGGGCCGTCGGGCTGCGGCAAGTCCACCTTGCTGCGCCTGACGTCGGGCCTGTTGAAACCCACCAGCGGCAAGGTCGAGGTCTTCGGACTGCAGATCGCAGAGCCGCGCGACGATATCGGTATCGTCTTCCAGCGCCCGACCCTGCTGCCCTGGGCGACGATCGAGGACAATGTGGTCTTCCCCATGCGCCACAAGACCGGTCGCGTTTCGGCGCAGGACCGGGAGACCGCCCGCAAGCTTCTGGAAAAGGTCAACCTGAAGGGCTTTGAAAACCGCCTGCCGGACGAACTCTCCGGCGGCATGCAGCAGCGCGTAGGCATTGCGCGCGCCCTGTTCATGGCCCCGGACATCCTACTGATGGACGAGCCGTTCTCCGCGCTCGACGCCCTGACCCGCGAGGAAATGGGTTTCGAACTGCTGCGCATCTGGGAAGACCGGCCGAAGACGGTGATGTTCATCACCCATTCGATCAGCGAAGCGGTGCTTCTGGCCGACCGCGTGCTCGTCATGGGCGAGCGTCCCGGCTCCATCGTGGAAAACCTGACAATCGACCTGCCTCGTCCCCGCAACATGGAGACGAGCAACAACAAGATGATGCATGACTATGTCGGACACCTCCGCAGTCTCCTCCTCAAGCGCGCCGCCTGACGCGTCTATTGCGAAGCCGTCGCTGATGGCGCGGGCTCTGGCCTCGCCCGGCCTGCTGCCGGTCGGGACCTTCGTCGCGATCATCGCGGTGTGGGAGATCTCCTGCCATCTGTTTTCGATCCCCTCCTACATTCTGCCGGCGCCGAGCCGCATCCTGGGCGGTTTCGACAGCATCGACGTTTCGCGCTGGCTGGAACATGTCTGGGGCACGTTGCGGGTCGCGCTGATCGGCTATTTCGCGTCCATCTTCGTCGCGATCCCGATCGCCATCGCGCTGGCGCGCTCCCCGGTGCTGTCGCGGGCGGTCTATCCTATCCTGGTGGTGGTGCAGTCGACGCCGGTCGTCGCCGTCGCGCCGATCATCATCGTGGCGCTCGGCTCCGGCGATCTGCCGCGGGTGGTGATCACCTGCCTGATCACCTTCTTCCCGCTGGTCGTCTCCACAACCACCGGCCTGATGGCCACACCTCCTGAGCTGATCGAGCTGTCGCGCAGCCTGCGCGCGCCGGTGTGGCGCGAGATCAGCCAGATCCGCCTGCCCTTTGCGATCCCCTACATCTTCTCCGCGCTGAAGATCTCGGTCACGCTCGCCGTCATCGGCGCGGTGGTCGCGGAGTTCGTCGCGGCGGACAAGGGGCTGGGCTACTTCATCCAGTTCTCGACCTCCATGTTCAAGGTCCAGCAGGCATGGGCCGGCCTCGTCATCCTGGTGCTGATGTCGCTGATCCTGTTCCAGATCGTGGTCGCCGTGCAGAAGATCTGGTTCCCGTGGAGCCTGCCGAAGGACAAGATCTGATGGTTTCCGGCGGGATCCGCTCCCGCCGAGCCCAACAGGAGAAGAAACAGGAGACAGACCGGGTCATCATCGGGAGCGCCCGCCCCGACAAAACGGGAGTAGAAGCAGTCAACGCCATCCGGCGCGGGTCATTGCTCCTTCACGCTAGCGGAAACGCCGCATTTTCGTATTGGAGATCCACAATGGAAACGACAAAAGCCAAGACCAACTATTCCCTCGCCGAACTGGACAAGGAAACCACCTTCGGCGGCATGGGCCGGGAGAAGGCACGGGACGTGCCGCAGATCGACCTGAGCAATTTCGAGGCGCGCAAGCAGGAGATCGCCGACCAGCTCTGGACCGCATCGACCGAGATCGGCTTCTTCCAGTTGATCAATCACGGCATCCCTCAGTCGCAGATCGACGAGGCCTTCGAATTCACCGAACGGTTCTTCAACCTGCCGATGGACGTGAAGGCCAAGTACCCGCTGGAAAAGGGCACCAACTCGGGCTGGGAATACAAGGCCCAGGTGCGCCCCTCCACCGGCACCGCCGACAACAAGGAATCCTACCAGATCACCACGCCGCGCATGGCGCCGCTGTGGCCGACCGGCGAGGAGCTGCCGGGCTTCAAGGCCGTGATGCTGGCGTTCGAGCGCGCCAACTGGGCGCTCGGCATGAAGGTGCTGTCCTGCTTCGCGCTGAAGCTCGGCTTTGCGCCGGACTTCTTTACCGAGGCCCATGATCCGCTGTCGCCGGAATACCAGAGCACCCTGCGCCTGATCCATTACATGGCCATGGAAAACGCCAAGCCGGAGGATTTCACCGGCTGGCGCGCGGGCGCCCATACGGACTTCGATTGCCTGACACTGCTGCATCAGCGCCCCGGCCAGGGCGGGCTGCAGCTGTGCCCCGGCAAGGAAGCCACGGGCGGAGACCTGGAGTGGACCGACGTGCCGCCGCTGCCGGGCGTCGTCACCTGCAACATCGGCGACATGCTGATGCGCTGGAGCGACGATCAATTGCAGTCGACCCTGCACCGGGTGCGCATGCCGCGCGAGGACGAATATCTCGGGCCCCGCTATTCGCTGCCGTTCTTCTGCCAGGCCAACAAGGATGCGATCATCCAGGGCCCGGGCAAGAAGTACGAGCCGATCACGGCGAAAGACTATCTGTGGCAGCGCGTCACCGCCAACGCCCTTTAAGGTCTTAACGCGACACCAAGGGGACGGCCTCGCTCGGGGCCGTCCTGTCCTGTAGTTCCTTCATTCCGTCAGGAGTTGGCCATGAACACTTCCCTCGATGCCAAACGCGTCGCCGGAGACGCCCTGCCGATCGTCGACGTCTCCGATCTCTGCTCGCCCGATTTCGAAAAGCGCAAGGCCGTGGGCGCGCAACTGCGCGCCGCCTGCGAGGACAAGGGCTTTTTCTACTGTGCCGGCCACGGCATTCCGAAAGGCCTGATCGACGCGGTCTTTGCCGAAACGAAAGGCTTCTTCGACCAGCCGGAAGACACCAAGCTGAAAATCGAAAAGTCGAAAGTCTCCAAGGCCAACCGGGGCTATGAGGTGCTCGGCGGCCAGGTTCTGGAAGCGGGCACGCCGCCGGACCGCAAGGAAGGCTATTACATCGGCCTGGAACTGCCCGCGGACGACCCGCGCGTTGTTGCCGGACAGTTCAACCGCGGCCCCAATGTCTGGCCCGAAGGCCTGCCCGGCTTCGAGCCGACCATGGCCGCCTATTTCGAGGCCATGCGCCGCCTGTCGCAACGGCTGATGAAGGGCATCGCCCTGTCGCTCGATCTGGACGAAGACTATTTCGAGATCTTCAATCGGGATCCGGTCGCCACGCTGCGCCTGCTGCACTACCCGCCCCAGCGGGAAAACGCCGAGCCCAACGAAAAGGGTGCCGGCGCCCATACGGACTGGGGCGCGCTGACCCTGCTGCTCCAGGACGACGTCGGCGGCCTGCAGGTGTTCGACAAGAACACCGGCGAATGGCTCCACGCGGCCCCGGTTCCGGGCACCTTCGTGGTCAATCTGGGCGACGCGCTCGCCCACTGGACCAACGATCTCTACAAGTCGACCCTGCACCGGGTGGTCAACGCCTCGGGCCGCGAGCGCTATTCCGTGCCCTTCTTCTACGACGGCGACGCCGACTACGAGGTCACCTGCATCCCCACCTGCCTGAAGCCCGGCGAGGAGCCGAAATACGCGCCGATCACGGTCGAGGGCCACCTGATGAACATGTACAAAAAGTCCTATGGCTAGGATGAATTCGTACCCTGACCCGGTCGTCCTGATCCACGGGGCGTGGCAGGGAAGCTGGGGCTGGGCGCACCTGATCCCGCTGCTTCAGGCGGCGGGATTGGAGCCCCATGCGATCGACCTGCCGGGCAGCGGCACGGAAACCGTGCCGGCCTCCGAGATCACCCTTGAGACCTGCCTCGATTACCTGGACGGCGTGCTGACTGCGATCGGCCGGCCGGTGTCCCTGGTCGGCCATTCCGGCGGCGGGGTCGTCGCCAGTGCCGCCGGCGAGCGCTTCCGCGACAGGGTCAACCGGATCGCCTATGTGGCCGGCATGATGCTGCCCTCGGGCATGAATTTCGGCGAGCTGCAGAAGTCGCTGGAAGGCCAGCCCGGCTTTTCCAAAGGCATCAGCGACCGCATCGTCTATTCGGCCGACGGCCTGTCGAGCACCGTCCCGCCGGAAGAGGCCGCCGCGATCTTCTTCAACGACGTGCCCGCGGACGTCGCCATGGCGGCGGCGAAAAAACTCACCCCCCAGGCCGAAGGCGCCCGCGCCATCCTCTCTGAGCTGACCCCCGCCCGCTTCGGCACCCTGCCCCGCCTCTACGTGGAAGCCACCGACGACCGCTCCGTCGTGCTGCTGGCCCAACGGCGCATGCAGGACCTCGTCCCCGGCGCTATCGTCAGGACGCTGGAGACGGGGCATGCCCCGCAGCTGAGCAATCCGGCGGCGCTGGCGGAGGCATTGGTGCCATTTTTAAAGGGGGTGGAGTAGAGAGGAGGTCGTCCGGGCAGAGAGTGTGCCGGTGTTACACACGGCGTGTCCGGCTGACTTCACTCAATTGAACAGGCCTGCCACGGCGTGGTCGTGGGCAACGTGAGGGCGCCGCATATCGAGAAGGCGGCGGGCCTCTTCCCTGTTGCCCATCCTCAGCAAGGTATTCGCCAGGGTGAACTCAATGAGATCCCGCTGCGCGCGGCTGCCACCAATCCGCTCGTGCTCGGCCATCACGCCTGTCAGCAATCTTTCAGCCTCATCCGGCGCGCCGTCGGCAAGGGCTCCGAAGGCTTGACCGAGTATGCTCACGACGGGTGCCGCGGGGCCTTTCGCGCCGTCGATCACGGACTTCAACCGGTCCGCCTCCCCCGCCATGGCATGCGCCAGGGCTGCATGGACATCGGCAAACGCAAGGCCTGGTTTCGGGAATGCCGTCGTCGCATAGTCGCTGAGCTGTTTCCAGCGTTCCTGCGGTACGGCCACGCCCGCAAGCGCCGCGCGATGCAACAGGGAGGCACTGTCGGTCAAAATGTTCAGAGCCGGCGCAGGCGTGCGATCCGGAGAAACATAGGCGTCGAAGACGCGCCACATCTGTTCGATATTGCCCTCCGCCAACGCCCAGATCGCGATATGCCAGCTGATGTGGCAATGCATGAGCGCGGTCTCTGAATATCCTTTCCAGAAGCCCTCAAGATAGGCGAGGCCCGCTTGTGTCTCACCCGTCTCGTAGTGGAGATGCGCCCGCACATGCGCGCTATGTGCGCTATCGGGGCGCAGATTAAGCGCGTGTTCGATGTTCGCCTCTGCCGGCCCTGGTTGGCCGGCTTCCATCTGCGCAAATGCATGTTGGCACAGGAACCACCAATCATCGGCGTAATGCGGCAGCAAGGCCGTTGTATAAGCCAGCTGTTCGGCTTCCCTGCCGGCTTTTCCGGAAAAGCCGATCAGTCCGAAGACCCCGGTGGAAGCTTGCGCTGGTAGAACGTCGCGCGGGTATTCCGCGACATGCGCACGAATAAGGGGATAGGCCTGCTGGGCCTTGCCGCCGATGAGGTCACCGATGAGGCCGATCTGGGCGGCTTCGCGATCCGTCACCCCCGACCTGCGCTCCTGCGCACCGAGCAAGGCCGCCTTGGCCTCGGCCCCTCGTCCGGCAGTCATGTGCGTCCGGGCCAGGGCGAGCCGGGCCATCGCGAAGTTTTCGTCCTCGGCAATGGATGTCGAAAAAGACTCTTCAGGCCCATCCATTCCACCGAGAAATCGATATATCCCCTCGACATAGGCATCACGCGCAGCCTCCGAGGCGGTGGTCAAAGGACTTCCAAATTGATCGCTGAGCATGTGTTTTTATCTGGCATGTTGGATTGCAGAACGGGAAGCATGCCACACAATAAAAACCAGGCCAAACATCGAGGAATGCCGGGTCGCGCTGGCGGCGGCGCTGGTGCTGTTTAAACGGGGGCGGAGTAAAGCCGGATAAGAACCGGCGTAGGCGGGAGCGCCGTGGCGCAGGACCGGTTTCAGGTCGTCACCGGTTTGGGGTCGTCAGGGAGTTTAAATTCTTCCCTGGCAGGCAGACCCTTTACATATCCCGCATGCGGTTGGTCTGCTGAGCGAGACGCATCGTCTCGTGCTCTTCCATATCCAGGAGGGCTTGAAGCAGCTCCTTCGCTTCGGGAATATCGACGCGCCCGTGCAATTCGCGATAGAGATCGATCGCCTGGTTGTGAACGTCGAACATCGACTTGCAGATCTCATCGAAGTCCATTTCCGCGAAGGGTGCGTTGCTGCTGCGGTGAAGCTCGATCGGCTTGTGCTCCAGATAGTCGTAAACCCAGGTATTGAGGGCTTTGGAATCGGCGCGCTGCTCGAAGCCGTCGATCATTTTCGCCAAAGCCGTTTCGTGGTCAGCGAGATAGGACAACAGCAACTTGGCCATCTCCTGCTCATGGTGCGTCGATCCGTCGGCCATACGCTCGGCAAGCTGTTGGTGCAGGGCCCTGGTCCAGTCAATGAGATCAGAAATCTTTTCTACTTTCATGACCTTACTCTCCTGAAGATCGTTCTGCGGCGGCGTGTGTCGAAGCCCGTAAACTTGCGTGGTGGCGACTGGGGTTTACGTCGCGGTCCCGCACCAGGACCGGACCTGGCCCAGGTTCGAAGCGCCGGCAGCGTTGCCTGCTTCAATGGATAGGCCAGCCGGGCAGCGGTTGGCAAGCTCGCGCCCGGACCCGTACGGGGATTACGAAACCGACTTCATCCTTGAAGGATCAATATGAAAGGCGGGCGGGATTGACGAGCGGACGTATTCGCCCCGCATGCTGGACCTGGTCCCTGGCGTCATTGTCAAGATGCCGGATACCGGGCTGCGCCGCAGTTGAGCAATCCGGGTGCGCTGGCCGAAGTGCTGGTACCGTTTTTGAAATGAGTGCGTCGGGCGAGTTGGCTTTTGGCATCCAAGGACTGGAGGTTATACGCCTCCAGTCCTGCGAGTTCCCGGAATGGGGCCGTCTGCGGACTGGCAGGTGTTGGAACTGAAACAAGTAAAGCTGCCGCTCGCTTGGCTGACGTAACTGTGGAGCCGGGAGCAGGTCCGTTGGTATTGAATTCTTGTCCGCCGAACACGCCTTACGGCCGTTCTTCATCGTGGAAATCGACCAAAGGAAATCCTGTGCGCGGACAGTTAGAAACGCGCGGTAATCGAGGCTTGGAAATTCCAGTCCCCGGCCTGGGTCTCTCCACTGTCGCGCAAGGCGACACCGGCGATGAAATTCGCCTGCAAATGGTCGCCCAGGGAATAATCGAGCCCGGCGCCGACACCGCCGAGTGTCGCGCTCTTGTCGGTCGCATGATCGATGCCGAAGCCGATATCGGCGAACGCGTATAGCGCAGCACTGTCGGCAAAGCCCCCCGGCTGCTCCCCGGAGAGCAGATCTGAAATCGGCGACAGGATCGGCAGGCGCAACTCGTTACGCCAGATCACGCCGGTGTCGACGCTGGTATCGTCGTAGTTGTATGCGCGCACGGCGTAGCGCCCCCCCAGCGAGATCCGCTCGGTATCCGGCAGCACCTGGCCACTCAAGGTTCCTGAGGCGCTGCTGATCCAGGAGAACCGGCCGGGCAGCGATGTCGCACGGCTGATATCCACGGCCAGATAGGCATATTCGACCGACTGGACGCGCCCGTTCGAAAAGGTCTGCCAGGTGGTTGCCGCATTGCCCTGCAGCACACCGCCGGGATTGGCTTTCACCCTGAGATCAATGGCGGTCCGGCCATAGGGGTCGCTAATCGTATCGCTCCAGCCAAGAACGAACTGAAGCAGATCCGCTGCTCCGTCCCCAACTTCAAGGCCGTTGAAGAAAGTGACCCGTTCCAGCCTCTTGAATTCAAGCCCGCCATAGAGATCGCCCCAATATTGCCCCGGCAGCAGATTGGACACGGCGGAACGGTAGATAATCGGCAGTTCGTAGGTCGTGTTCTCGAAAGCGAAGAAGCGATTGGGCGTCTGGCGTGTTGCCACAAGAGCCGGAGCAATTTCCAGGCTTTGCCGGGCGAAGGTCGGGATAGTGATGCGGCCGGCATGGGAGATATAGGAGGGATAATCTCCCTGGCGCGGAATGAGGGCGGCCGGATCGCTCCAGATATCGTCACTCGCGGTTGCCTGATAGGAAATCCATGGCCCGCCGGGCAATGGCAGCCGAACATTGCCGCCGAGAAAGTAGCGGTTTCGCCCCGTGTCCTGCGATCCGGAATTGGACCAGCCGGCAAAGACCTGCCAGGGTTTGCCCCTGTCAACGGTGATCTGCAGATTGCTGAGCGCGGCTTCTTCGCCCGGACGGAACACGCCGTCGGAACGCCGGTATGGCGAACGGTTGATCCAGTCGAGATCCTCCTCCAGCGCGCGCGCATCGATACGCGCGCCCGGGCTGATCCTGAGCCGAGCCCGGATCCGCTCGGCCTCCTCAGACGACACGCCCCGGACATCGACATTGCCGGAGCGGAACTCGATGACCCTGACCTGCAGGACCCCGCCGGTGATTTCCTGCGGTGGCAGCGTCACCGAAACAAACGGAAAGCCCGCGTCGCGGTAGACCCGTGCGATCGTCGCCTGGATCTCGCCGGCAAGGGCCAGTGACAGAGGCCTGCCGATATAGGGCGACAACGCCGTGCGCAAGGCGTCCGGCGCAAGAGCCTGTGCGGGCCCGCCGATCCCCTCGGCTGCCCGTGCGACCACCTCGTCATCCTGCCCGATCAGGTAAATGCCGGCGACATCGACACCAAGTGGCGTGGTGTCGGCCTTGCCATAATCCTGATCTTCCACCTCAAGCGAAACCGGCTCTCCGGGCGCCGGCTCAGGCGGGTTTCGTTCCAGAGCCTGCTGGGCGGCGGCGCCGACCGGTACGAGCAGGACACTTGCCAGCAGGACGGCACTCCGGAGATTGCGAAGCAGGATCATGTCTATTCGGCCACCGCGCTCAACCAGGTACCAAAGCGGCTGTTGCAGGGATGCACGCTGTCCTTGCCGCCGATGACGCCGGGTTCGCAGACATCGGATACCTCGGGATCCAGTTCGAGCGCATCGGGGCCTGCCAGCCGGTTGCGCTCCAAAACCTGGGGCAACGGATCCGGACTGTCGGGAGCGACTTCCGTGATCGTCAACGTGCCCGGCGCGTCGACGATGTCGTAGCCGAACTGGTCGGAATAGAATTCACTGCCGATCGCATAGCTGCCGACGGCCGTCGCGGAGGCGGCATCGCCCCCTCCGAAAGCCCCCAGAAGAGCGACGCCGCTGTCGGACAGGGAATAGGTGAATCCACCCGAATAAACCGAGCCGTCATAGGTCTTGGTCTTGTCGTCCGCGGTTACGGTAACCGCTGTGAGGAAACCACGCAGAAGCGGCGCCGTTTGTCCCTCGTAGATCCTCCAGGTGTTCGAAGTCCCGCCCTGATCGTCGATGCCGAAACCTGCGGCGACAAATGTGTCCAGACGCATCATGGCAGCGCTGTCGACGCCCGAGACGTTGCTGACCGCGCCACCAAGCTGATTGCCTATGGCAGAGCTTTGACCGGTGGTTTGCGTATCCCAGACGCTGTCGGAAAGCGTGATTGTCCCCGTGACCATTGTCCCGACCAGTCCGCCGCCATTCACACTCGCGTTGACCGACCCGGTCGCATAGCTGCGGTTCACGGAAGATCCGTTCAGCATCCAGCCGACAAGCCCCCCGATCTTGTCCGTGCCTGAAACGTCGCCTGTCGCATAGCTGTCGGTGATGCTGCCGAAAGTCACGCCGACGAGTCCACCGGCAACACTGCCGGAATGGATCACGTCGCCGGTGGCAAAGGAGCGGGTGATCGGGGCCAGGGAATAGCCGACCAGGCCACCCAGACGCTGTGCGGTACTATCGGAGCTTTGGACCGTCCCCGTCGCATAGGAGAGGTCGATGGAACCGCCGGAAATTGACCCGATCAGTCCGCCGCCGCCATAGGGTGTTGTGCCGCCGCCTGTATTGTCCGCCAGAATCGTGACATTGCCGCTTGCATGGGATCTGGAGACGTCGACATATGTGGCCCTGCCGATCAGTCCGCCGGCATCGTACCGGCCGCTGACATTTCCGGAAGCGGACGAGCGGATAACCGATCCTGTTCCGGAAGAATCGCTGTTGCCGATAAGGCCACCGGCGCCATAGGCCGCGGCGCTCACGTCAGCCGACGAGCGAACGTCGGCAATCGTGTAGGCCGACGAAATCACACCGACGGCACCGCCGACATTGCCACTTCCGGTCACGCTGCCTCCCACGGAGACATCCGACACCGAGATCGTACCGGACGTGGCCGCGCCGATGAGACCGCCGACACCGATGCCGCCCGCGATATTCACGTTTGTCAGCTTGAGGTCATGTATGGAGATATCCTGGCCATCCGCTCTAACGATGCCAAACAGCCCGATCGAATTGAGGTTGCCTGTCGAGGTCAGACCGTCGATCGTATGGCCTCCACCGTCGAAATTGCCGCGAAGGCTTGTCGATGCAAAGCCGGAACCGCCGTTCCAGGCTGCTGTGCCTGAGGCATCGATATCCTGGGTCAGGATATAGTTTACCGGCGTGGTCCCGGCACCCGATTGTATGCCCTGAAGACTGTAGACATCGAAGATCCGATACGGGTTTGCCACCGAACCGTCGCCGCCGCGCGCGCGCAGGAACTGCCCGTTCTCGATGGAAAAGTCCCGGGCGTAGAAGTCCGGCAGAGTGCTGCCGATCTGGCTCCAGCTGGTGTCGGACTGAAATTCGTCTACGGAAATGTCACCTGTCGCCGTCGATGAGACATTTGTGGCACTGCCCGTCCGGTCCACGCGCAGCTTGCCGTTCGCGGCGGTGACCGAACCGTTGATCGTGATGGAAGTGTTGCTGGTGTCGGCGTAGAGGCTCAACTGGTTGCTGTTCGTCCAGGCGACATCGCCGTTCACCTTCAGGTCGCCGTCGATGGCCCACAGAATGGTATTGCTCCTGCCGACCGAAAATATGCCATTCGTAGCAACAGTCAGGTTGTCGCCGGCATATAGATTGCTGTCGAGGTTGAAGTTGGATGTCGCATTCAAATTGAAATCGAGGCTGTTGCCGTTCTGGTCGGTTCGCACGACCGAGGACGTGTTGAGTAGAAAATTGAGATCGGTGTCGCTGATCGACCCGATGGTCGTGTCCAGGTCGGTGACCACGTCCGTCATCGCCGCGCTGCCGGTATTCACGTTGAAGGCATTGCCCCAGATATCGGCGCCGGAAACCCCGGCCGCGGACACCGTGTCCTTAAAGACTGCCGCCTTGGTGCTTTCGCCGTCCAAATAGGACAGGACACCGGCGGCATCGAGCGATCCGGATGAGGTCAGGATGTAATAATAGCCGTTCGCTCCGCTTGCCGCGCTGCCGATCAGGTTGCCGCCGGACAAGGCACTGACAGTGGCACCGGACTGGGCGGTCGTGCCGGCGTCGCTGTAGACGGTGCCCGAAATGGCCTCGGGCGTGGAGGAATACTCCCAGTTGAAATAGGGATAGAGACCGCTGCCGGTGCCCCACGTCGAACTGTCCAGAGTGAAGCTGCCCAGGGTGAGCGTATTCTGCATGGCCGAAGTGGTCTGACCGCCCGTGTTGGTCACGGTCGGGGTATAGAAGGAGGGCGTGAAACCGATCGCGTCGCTCTGTCCGGTGGTGTCCGTGTTCCATGCCGAATCGGTGATCGAAACGCTGCTGGCACCGACTTCAGCGACAAGTGCCCCCGCATACCCTTCGGCCTCCACGAGACCAGTGACAAAGGAGTTTTCAATGACTGTGTTCCGGTTGGCGTCGCCGACAAGACCGCCCGCGGACGCCCCGTTCGTGCCGAGCACTTGCCCGGCGAAATAGGAGTTCGAGATCGTGAGGTCTTCTGCCTCCCCAACCAGTCCCCCGCCCAGCCGGAAGCTGCCCGACGCGATGACGGTCGCCGTCGAATAGGAATTTTCGATCCTGTTGCTGTCGTCGTCGGCGGTCCCGACAAGGCCGCCGCCCCACCCCCCGTTGATTGTTCCCGTCGAACTGGAATTCGAGATCGTCAGGCCTTCATTCATGATCGCGACCAGACCGCCAGAAGCACTGCCTCCAGAGTTCGTCGTGAGGACAACATCGGCATGCACGTTGGTCATGATCGATTGGTTGATGTTGCCAAAATACCGGGCCACGACGCCGCCACCCCAGGAACCCGCTTCAACGGTGCCGCTGACAGTGACATTCGAGATGTTGTGGCCGTGGTAGTTCCCTCCGCCGGTATCGCCAACCAGGATCGCCGTCTGGCTGTTTCCGGTGACAGACGCGTTGGTGAGTGTGAGGTCCTTGATCTCCAGGTCTCGCCCCGAGGTGAAATAGTTGTCTTGCCAGTAGCTTATGAGTGCGACATTGTCTTCTGCGGGCCGGTTGATGTAGAGCCGGTCAATCGTATGCCCCTTGCCGTCCAGGCTTCCATTAAAGTTGACAGGGTCAAAGCCCGCTCCACCATTCCAGGACGATGTGGCTGACGCATCGATATCGTTGGCGAGTTCATAATAGAGGCTGTAATCGAAGGAACCGGTGCTGACGCGCTGGTCCTGCAACGCGATCCCTTGCAGGCCATAGATATCGAAGAGCTGGTATGGGTTGAGGTAGGTGCCGTCGCCACCCAGCGCACGGATGAAGGTACGGTAACCGCCAATGTTCATGTTGTTCGCGGCAAACGATGGCAGGCCAGCGCCGACCTGGTCCCAGACACCTCTGGTCAGCGTAAAACTGTCGACATCCACGGCGCCGCCCGCCCCCGTGGAGATCGTGCCGACATTGTCCGCACCGCTGTTGCCGTAAGCCAGCAGCGTCAGCCCACCGTTCTGGCCGTCGATGGCCGCGTTGATCGTGATGTCGTTGTAAGCGTTCAACGTCAGCGTGTTTGTGCTCGACCAGCTGATCGCCGAATTGATCGTGATGTCACCGTCGCCGCCGGCCGTTCCGGCAATCGGGCCGCTTGCCGTCGTCGAGGTGGTCTGCAACGTGACGTTGGAACTGCCGAGATTGCCGGCGATGGTCGCGGCCCCCGCTGCATCGACGATGATATCCTCCGGATCGATCAGCCACAGTCCGGTGGTGCCGCCTGCGGCGGAGGTGTCGACCGTTACTCCCGTGAAATCGACGTTGGTCTTCGCGGAGGTCTCTATGAAGCCGCCTTCGCCGCCTGTCCCGCCCCGCGCACTCAGCGAACCGGAAACCCTCGCCGTGTCCTCGGCAAAGATCATGATCTCACCGCCCTTGAGGCCATTGCTTTCGGCCGAGGCGTCGAGCGTTCCGGCAATGGTGATCTCACCACCCGTGACGGTGATGTCCCCCCCCTCGCTTGCCGGTTTGGCTCCGGGGACCGGTACGTTTTCCGCCAGCTTTCGTGCCTTGGCCCTGCCTGTGACGCGTACCTTGCCCGCGTTGCCGGCCGTCAGGAAAATCCGGCCGCCGGTGGTGCTGACGCCGGTAGCCTTGACGACGCCTTCCGTGTTGCCCGCCAGCGCATAAACATTGCCGCCATTGGCACGGATTTCCGCGTTGGCCGCCTCGATCGTGCCGGAATTGACGGCTTCGGTATCCGCGCCGCCAATAGAGACCGAAAGCAGGCCGTCGGCATCGGCCGTTTCCTTCATCAGAACCTCATAGCCGGCAGCAAGTCCGGCGGTGCCGTTCGGCGCCTCAAGGCGGCCCGTGTTTGCCACCCGCCGCGCGATCAGCGCGATATCTCCCTGGGCGGAGCGGATCGTGCCGGCATTGCGGACCTCGGCGGTGCTGGAACCGGAAAAGGTCATGCCGCCGCCATTCAGGAAATCGGCGTTGGAAACATCCTGTGTCGAGGCGACGAAGGAGCCTCCGGTCGAAACCAGCCCGCCGCTGCCCACCGTGACGCCTGCCGGATTGATCAGGAACACACTGCCGGAAGCCGTCAGGCTGCCATCGATGGTGCTGGGCACATTGCCGGTCACCCGGTTGAGCGTGGCGCCGTTGCCATTGTCGAAATGCACCCGCTTGTCCGCCCCGACGGAAAACCCGTCCCAGGTGATGATGCCTGTTTCCGCCGCCTGGCGGATGTCCATACGGGTTCCGTTGAGGATGATCGTGCCGTTGCCATGGGTGAACCGCCCCCC
>SWCF01001287.1_pt1 | contig 188870 bp, 159 predicted proteins | sample 4690081 | NCBI WGS metagenome assembly SWCF01 (sample SAMN10267280, study PRJNA491770) | bioreactor metagenome | isolation source: DHS bioreactor inoculated with | place: Japan: off Shimokita Peninsula
GGAGGATAAAAATGACTAACCAGAATAATGGCATAGACCTTTCTCGTATTACTCCACAATCCTATTGGCTTGATTCAACAGAGACACCGGATTATCCTGTTCTAAAAGAGGATCTTCAAGTGGATGTTGCAATTATCGGAGGAGGGATGGTAGGGATTACAGCTGCCTACCTGTTAAAGCAGGAGGGGCTAAAGGTGGCAATCGTTGAGTGCGATCGCATCCTTCAAGGCACCACAGGCCATACAACTGCTAAGATTACCTCCCAGCATGGACTAATCTACGATAAGATAAAGCGGCAAATGGGAGAAGAAAAAGCTCGACTTTATGCTGAATCAAATGAAGCTGCTATTCAAATCATTGCCAGTTTGGTGAAGGAAAAAGGTATCGACTGTGATTTTCAGTGGCGCCCTGCTTATGTTTATACCCAATCAGACCAGTATGTTAAGGAAATATATAGGGAGGCTGAGACTGCTTCGAGCCTGGGAATCAAAGCTGATTATATGACAGAAATACCCCTGCCCTTTACCATTAAAGGGGCTGTATGCTTTGAGGGGCAAGCCCAATTTCATCCTCGAAAATATCTACTTCGGCTGGCAAAGGAGATTCCAGGAAAAGGGAGCCATATATTTCAAGGGACTAAGGCAATTGATATTCAAGAGAAGGAATCTACCATTGTGTATACAGAAAATGGCAGTAAGATAACAGCATCTAAGGTTATCGTTGCCTCCCATTATCCCTTCTATGATAAGCCAGGTCTTTATTTTTCTCGTATTTATCCAGAACGTTCCTATGTGTTGGGAGTACAGATAAAGGATGTCTTTCCAGAGGGGATGTTCATTACTGCAGAAGAACCGGGCCGTTCTCTAAGATCCCAAAGCTACAATGGAGGTCAATTAGTTTTGGTTGGCGGTGAGCATCATAAAACAGGTCACGGAAAAAGAACGCTGGGGCATTACGAGAATTTATTGAAATTTGCCCAGGAAACCTTTCAGCTGGAAAGGGTACTATACCGCTGGTCCACCCATGACTGCATGACCTTGGATGGTGTACCCTATGTCGGACAACTGGCTCCTAAGACCCCTAATACCTATGTGGCTACAGGTTTTGGCAAATGGGGTATGACCAACAGCACCGTGGCTGCTGTTCTGTTAAAGGATTTAATCGTTAAGGGTGAAAGTCCATGGAGTGATGTCTATCATCCCTCCCGTTTTACCCCAAAGGCCTCTATGGGGAATTTTATAGTGGAGAACGCCGACGTGGCCTTTAATTTTATTGCAGGTAAAATAATGCCTGGGGCTTTGGTTGATGAGCTTCAGCCAAATGAAGGAAAGGTGGTTCAATGGGAAGGGCAACGGGTTGGAGCCTATCGGGATCAGGATGGAAAGCTCCATCTGGTAGATACCACCTGCACCCACCTTGGCTGTGAATTGGCCTGGAACGATGCTGAAACCACCTGGGACTGTCCCTGTCATGGCTCTCGATTTACCTGTGATGGAGATATTGTAGAGGGGCCCGCAACAAAGCCTATCCAAAAACTGAACGAAAGCTAGGTGAGATAGCTTTGGGCGATATTTGCTATGGGTGGGGGAAGGGTGTAGAAATATAAAAACCCATCCCCTGCATCCTTGCAAGAAATAGGCTTTTCTGTTGGTTTAATGGAGCTGATGAGCGGACTCGAACCGCCGAACCTCTTCCTTACCAAGGAAGTGCTCTACCTGCTGAGCTACATCAGCACTTCTATTTAGCCCATGTCCCCTGGGCACTATGATATAGTAACACATATTTTTAATAATGTAAATAGTATTTTTAAAAAAATTTTATCAAAAATATTATTTTTATGTAGAATGGACAACTAGTTTGTTGATTACATAATATAGTGGGAGATTTTTCATCTATTTCAATTCTTCATTGCCTATAGAAAGACTAGGTGAGGGTCCAGGGCCTCTGGTGTGCCATCACCTATCTTAAAATTCGTATGCTTTTTATGCGATTTTTATCAATTTCCTCTACCTTGAATCGTATCCCCTCATATTCTATGGTTTCCCCCAGTCTAGGAAGCCTCTCCAGTTGGCCGATCATGAAGCCTCCGATAGAATCAAAGTCGTCAGATTCTAAGGAAATATTTAAAAGTTCCATCACCTGACTAATCTTCGTACTTCCTGCCACCAGGTATTCATTTTCATTGATAGTTTTAACTTCAATTTCATTCTCGTCGTACTCATCTTGAATTTCACCAACAATCTCTTCAATTAGATCTTCTATGGTTACAATTCCAGCTGTACCGCCATATTCATCTAATACAATGGACATATGGGTACGATTTTTTTTCATTTCCTTAAAGAGCGTGCTGATCTTTTTAAATTCAAAGGTAAAGCTAGGTTTTCTCATATAGCTTCTAATATGAAAATCAGTTGAGAGGCCCTCGATGAATATCATATCCTTTACATTTAGAATCCCGACAATATCGTCAATGCTTTCCTCGAAAATAGGGTATCTTGAAAATTGCTCCTCCTTTACGGTCTCGATGATTTCCTCCAGAGGAGTGTCGACATGAAAGGCAATTAAATCTGTTCTTTGGATCATCACATCTCGGATATGCAGGTCCCCAAATTCAAAGACATTATAGATCATTTGCTTTTCTTCAACCTCTAGGACCCCTTCCTCATGGCTAACTGTGACGATGGTCTTTAATTCCTCCTCTGTGATAAAGGGCTTTACCATATCACCCTTAACTCCCAGAAGTGCCATTATCCCGTTGGTCACATAGGTAAATATTGTCACAATGGGCCTAAGCAGGGTAATAATCGCCGCCAAGGGCTTAATAATTTTAAAGGATATTCGTTCGGCCTTACTTGCTGCCAGAGATTTAGGCGTAATTTCTGCAAAAACTAAGATGAGTATAGTCATGATTGCCGTGGCAATGGCTACCCCACCGCTGCCGAAAAATTCTAGGGAAAGGGATGTAGCCAAGGCTGAGGCTCCGATATTAACTGCATTATTAGCGATTAAAATTGTGCTAAGAAGTCTACCGGGCTTTTCCGTTAATTGATAAACCAGAGATGCCCCTTCCACCTCTTCCTCCATCAAATGTCTAATTCTAATCTTACTAATGGACATTAGGGCAGTTTCAGAAGCTGAAAAAAACGCTGAAATAATTAATAAAAGCAATAGGATTACTGCCTGAATGATATAGCCATAACTCAACCCACTTCACCCTTCCCGATTACCATACCTGTATCAATTTATATCCTATTTGGATCAATCAAACACTTTTACTCTTTATCCTATAGTATAGCTCTATAATCAAAAAATAATAATGAAAATTTAGAAAACAATTAATTAGGGCGTGTCTGAAAACCCACTCAAGGGCATCTTTCACCGCTTTTTTGTCCCACGCAGCGTTGCTTTTCCTTGACGTACCCCTGGTATGCCTTCAAAAAAGTGCCTTGCTTGGAACAAAAATTCAGTAAAATCTGCACCCTTCGGAGTATTCAGACACACCCTAAAAGAACATATTAAGAATAAAACCCTAGCTTCAATTGTTATATAAAAACAGTATTTAACTAAAAAATCCCCGAATTGATTTCTGGGGATTTTTACAAATTTTATTCGGGGATATTTTTTATTTCGTCAACCAGCACATAATATTCCTTTCCATCAAGTCTTATCATCATCTCTTGGGAATGTAAAATAACCCCTTCGCCCCTTTTAAACTGCTCCATTAACTGTAGTAAATTATGTTCCCTTTCTCTCAAAAGCTCCTGGGCTTCTTCTACCTTGATCGCTTCAAAAGAGATTTTATCCCCTGGCTTTAATTGAGCCAATAAAGGAATATCCACAGAAATGACATTGGCAATTTTTGTGTAGCCTCCTGTGGTCTGTCGATCTGAAAGCATAATAATGGGCATTCCCTCTCCCGGCACCTGGATTGCTCCAAGATTAATTCCTCCAGAAATGATATCTGCTCCTTGACGATGTTCTATCTTCGGGCCAGTTAGGCGGAAGCCCATTCGATCAGATTGGGGTGAAAGCCCATATGTTCCCTGTAAAAACTGTTTAATTCCCTTTTCTGTAAAGGCCTCCTCCTCTGGACCCATTATAACCCGGATTCGTTTAATACCGCTAAAGGAAGGAACCATTCCAGGGGGAATTACTTTTCTCCAATGTTCGTTTAAAGTATTCCAGGGATTTAAAGGAATTTCATCTCCTTCCTTCAGGGCTCTTCCCCCGTAGCCGCCAAAGCCACCCCTTAAATAGGTAGCCTTACTGCCCATTACTGGTTTTATGGAAAAGCCGCCTTCTAGGGCTAAATAGCCACGACAGCCCTCCTTCACATGACCAAATTCCAATACATCTCCCCTATGGGCCATGATTGCCTGATAGGACCGGATCGGCCTTCCATTTAGTCGTGGACCCATGTCAGCCCCGGTAACAGCAAAAATTCGCTTGTCCTCAAAGCCAATTTGGGGTCCCACCAGGGTCATTTCAAGAGCTGCCTCATGGCGATAATTGCCCACAAGCAAATTGGCAAGCCTTAATGAATAGAGATCCATTGCCCCCGATTGAGGTACACCAAATTGTTGAAAGCCAATTCTCCCTTGATCCTGTACGGTGGTTAACAGACCAGGCTTTACTATTTTGATTTTAGCCATGGTTTTCTCCCTCCCCCAAAATGGTGGTTTTCACCCTATATTTTCCCCGCTCTACCAGATCAATAATTTCATTATATTCTCTTTGGTCGATGGCTATAAACCGAATATAATCCCCTGCTCTTAGCAGGGCCTGGGGGCTTCGATTTAAATCAAAAAGCCTAAGGGGTGTTCGGCCAATAAGTTGCCATCCCCCTGGACTTTCAATGGGATAGATTCCCGTCTGACTCCCTGCGATTCCCACAGAGCCAGGGGGAATTTTTTGTCTGGGCACCTGTAAGCGAGGTGTGGCTATTTTTCCTGACATGCCCCCTAAATAGGGAAAGCCAGGGGTGAATCCAATCATATAGATTAAATAGGGGCTATCGGTGTGAATTGCGATTACCTGCTCCTGGGACAAATGATTATGTTCCGCTACAAAGGAGAGGTCAGGCCCATATTCTGAGCCGTATAGAACGGGAATATGAAGGATCTTTGCCCCCGGAATTTGAGTTTCCTTTAGTTTTTCAGTTAATTTCCTAAGTTTTTTTAAGAGGGCTCCATAGGAGCAAAGGATTGGGTCATATAAAACTAAAAGGGTGGTATAGGCAGGAATGACTTCTAAAATCTCTGGAAAAATATCACTATGGGTCTCAAGCAATAATTGATACCCTCGGATTTGTTGGTTGATTGTAGGAGATATTTCCTTGCCAAACCGCAGTATAATCCCATTGTCCCCTGCAGGGCCATAGGTAATTGCCAGATCCATACTATTCCTCCCTTCCTTGACTAAGGGGTACCACCTTAACCCGTTCCTTTAATAGAGCTGCCCCTAGTCCCTTAGCAAAATCTAATGCCTCTGGATGATCACCATGTAAACACAGGGTATTGGCTTGGATATCTACTTCGGTTCCGTCCACTGCCATTACCTTTTTTTCCAGTACCATTTTTAAAACACGATCAATACACTGTTTTTTATCATGAATTAAGGCATTTGGCGAGCTTCTTGGTACCAGCAGTCCATTTGCCTGATAATTTCGATCGGCAAATACCTCTTGGGCTGTTTTAAGGCCTGCCTCCCTTGCCGCTGTAATCATCTGGGAGCCTGCTAAACCAACAAAAATCAATTCCTCATCTACAGCCCTTACTGCTTCTGCTAGAGCCAATGCCAATTTCCTATCTGACGCCGCCATATTATATAGGGCTCCATGGGGCTTTACATGCTGTAACCTACCACCATTGGCCTTAAGAAAGCCATTGAGGGCTCCAATTTGATAGATCAAGTAGGCTCTGGCCTCCTTAAGGGAAAGACCCATGCTTCGTCGACCAAAGCCCATCAAATCTGGCAAGCCTGGATGGGCTCCAATGGCAACACCCTTTTCAAGGGCCATTTGAACGGTGTGATCCATTACAACCGGATCTCCTCCATGGAAGCCGCAAGCAATGTTTACAGAAGTAACATAATTTAATATTGCTTCATCATTTCCAATTGTATAGGCGCCAAATCCTTCACCCATATCACAATTTAGATCAATGGTAATCATAAGACGATCCTCTCCTTAGATTCTGCTACAGTTCCATCCCCTAGGATTTCCAGCAGCTCCTCCAGTATTTTCAGATTTTCCTCGAGGCTGAGTCCATCCACTGTGCAGGTGGCCAGCTTACTGCAGCCATCAACACCACCACAGGCAACCATACCCTCAAGCATCTTTATTTCCTGCTGGGGGCCATGGAGCAAAGGCAAACCTGTTTCAATAGATAAAGCGGTAACCAAGCCATGGGCACCCCAATTGGAAACCCCGGCAGTAATCAGGCAATCCGCCTCTGTGGCTGCACATATTTTTTCTCCCAGGTAGACCCGTTTGGCGATATAATCGGCAACCTTACCCATTCCCATTTCATTACCCCCATCACCTATGGCAATTGTAGTGATTCCAAGCTTTTGCGCCTCGGTAAATAGCGAATCTGTATTGGGAATCAGGTCACTTAAATCTTCCCCCCTCATAGAATAGGATTTTCCGTCCTTGGCTCTGCCGGGCCTTTCAATAGCTACCACTGTGTCTGGCAAGGCATGATGAATTAAATCCCTGCAAAATTGTTCAGCAGCCCTAAAGGGAACACATTGTATGTTTTTTTTCAGCTCCATGGCCTCGCAGCAGGCCTCTAACAGATCTACGGAAAACTGATCAGTAATTAAAAGCACTTCCTTCCCCAACTGCGTTAGCCCATTGGCCAGGGAAGCAGCCCCTATGGGTCCATCGGTTTCCCCCGTCATGGTGGCCCTAATACAAAAACCCGTTACAATTAACACCTTTTTTGCTTCCAGCAAAGCCTCTACCGCACCTTCCATATCTTTGGGCATTTGTTCATTTCTTAACCCCCGATTTCCAGCATCCCTTCCAATGATATGATAAATTTTGTCAAGATACCCTTTTGTCACTGGCTCCTCAGCTCCTCATCCTTAATATCTGTGATAAACATATGCCCCGGTGAATGGGTAATTACCATTTCTGGCTTGCTGCGCATCACAGCGGCCTGGGGGGTAACACCACAGGCCCAGAAAAGGGGAACCTCTCCTGATTTGATTGAAACTGAATCTCCGAAGTCAGGGCTGTGAATATCTTTAATTCCAATTAATTCAGGACTTCCCACATGAATAGGGGCCCCATGGACCTTTGGAAACTGACTGGTTACTTTAATTGCCTGTTCTACCTGCCGCCTCGGAACAGGTCTCATGCTCACCACCATGAGCCCAGTAAAAACTCCTGCTGGCTTACACTCTATATTAGTAATATACATGGGCACATTTCTGTTCTCTTCAATATGTCTTACCCCTATCCCCTCTTTTATTAGCGCATTTTCAAAGGTAAAACTGCAGCCAATAAGGAAGGATACCAGTTGATCGTTCCAATGGTCTGTAATCTCCTCAACCTCCTCTGTTAAAACCCCATCTCGGTAAATTCTGTATTTGGGAAGGTCCGTACGAATATCTCCCGTTGGAGCAGTTAAAACTGGAGCAGTTTTGCCAGCCTCTAACACGTCTAAAACAGGGCAGGGTTTGGGATTTCTTTGACAAAACAGAAAAAAATCAAATGCATATTTTTGAGGCAATATCACTAGATTACCTTGGGTATAACCGGGAGCCAGTCCCGCTGTTGGCCCAGTGTGAAGACCCCTTCTAATTTCTTCCCTTGCTATCTTACCGGCATTCATAGATAAATCATTCCCCCTTTTTGCTTCAATGAATCATGCCATTAAGTATTCCACAAGGTAATGAGAAATTCCTTTAAGTAAGGATTTAACATTTTGCATGTTTATGTAATAAAAATGAATATATATTATATTTCGTAAATGTAATAGTATATAATTTTCTGTCAATTGTAATTTTTTCTGTAGGTTTTTGTAGTTTTTTAATGGTGATCTATTATAATTATTTTTGGTACAAGAAAAAATTAGCTCTATATTTATTGAATTTTATGTGATAAAATGGGTTTATTATATTTTGTTAACATTTTATTAGTTAACTAATTATGATGTGTGGCCCTATGCAATATTGCATTTTTATAATATTATAGGATTAGCCTGTATTGAAAGTGGTTGTATAAATACTTGACTTATCGCAATGGTTAGTGATCTTGATTAGTCACCTAAAACAAAGCGGCTCGCTACTAGTCTAACAGCGATATTGTTGTGGCAGGAAAGTTACCTTAAACGCAAATGACAGGCTTCTGGGATATTTGCTAAAAATATAGGGACTTTCCTATAACATAAAAAATAAAAGGGGGAAACAAAAAAATGAAAAAGAAAATTTTTGCAATTCTATTGATTACTGCCTTAGTTTCAATGGCCTTTGCAGGATGCGCCAGTCCATCCTCTGGAGAAAAAACCTTTATTTCCATTGCCACAGGCGGCACTTCTGGTACTTATTTTCCATTGGGGGGAGCCCTTGCAAAAATTTATAACGAAAAGCTTTCTAATGTATCTGCTAATGCCCAAGCTACAGGAGCCTCTGTAGAGAATGTTGGATTAGTTGCCGGCGGTGAAGCAGAATTAGCATTTGTACAAAATGACACTGCCTATTACGCCGTTAACGGTACTGAGATTTATGAGGGAAAAGAGAAGGTTACTAATATTAAAGGTATGGCAATGCTATATCCTGAAGTAATTCAAATTGTTGCATCCAAGGATTCTGGAATCGCTTCTATAGAAGACCTGAAAGGAAAAAAGGTCGCAGTAGGTGCCCCCGGTTCTGGTACCGAGGCAAATGCCAGACAAATATTAGATGTTCATGGAATACAATATAGCGATCTTGGAAAGGCAGATTTCTTATCCTTCTCTGAAGCTGCTGACCAATTGAAAAACAAGCAATTGGATGCTGCTTTTGTAACAGCTGGACTTCCTACCTCTGCCATCACAGAAGTTGCCCAAACCTCTGATTTGGTTATTGTTCCAATTGATAGTGCCATGACTGGTAAATTATCAAGCCAATATCCCTTCTATGCTGAAGTTACTGTACCGGCTGGAACCTATCGTAATCAGGATCAGGATGTAAAAACAACAGCAGTAATGGCGATGCTGGTTGCCAGCGATGATATGGATGAAGATTTAGCCTATGAATTGACAAAAGCTATTTTTGAAAATAGACAAATTATTATTGATACCCACAGCCGTGGAAATGATATTACCTTAGAATCTGCATTAAAAGGAATGCCCATAGAGGTCCACCCTGGTGCTCAAAAATATTATGATGAACAAGGTATCAAATAGCTGCCAAAGAAAAGCGACTCCATCGCGTTATCGCTAGCCCCACAGCGATATTGTTGTGACAGGAAAGTTTCCTTAATGGCAAATGACTGCTCTTAGCATTTGCTAAAATAAGACTTTCCTATAACATAAAAAAGGAGGGTTAAGGTATTGGGGATCTACCCCCAATACCTTATTCACTAATGAAATTTACTAATAATAGAATAGTGATAATTGTTATAGCTATAGGCCTTATTTTTATCCTGTCGATTCCAGTCAGATATATTCGTGCCTACAATTTTAATACTGGTCAATACCTGGCAGGATGGCCGTTGAAAAAGGAATCAGTCTTTACCGTAAGGTTTACTCATTCCGTTATGCGTACGCCTGTTTATGAGATGTATACCGTTAACGAGGGGAATGAGATTCTTTTGAGTGAAACACTTTTTTTATCCTACGGTGCAGGTAATCCGGAAACCACACCCTATGATTTTGAAATCACAGATGAGGGTTTTAGAATATATAACATAAATCAAAAAATCAGTCCTTTAGTTTATCGAACCGGCGCAATTATTGCAAATCATACTTTGATATTGAATCAAAAGGAAATTCCCTTTTTAAATTTTTCAGAGCCAGCCACAGCTGTGGGCTTTGAAGTAAAAAGGAAAGGGCTGTTCGCATTTCTAGTCGAGGAGGTATTATCATGGATTTAAAAAATGACAGCAGTCTACAAAAGGATAAGCAAAGCAAAGCGAAGCAGGATGTGATCTTGGAAAAGGAGGAAATGCTTAATGTAAATGAACTTATGGAAGAATTTGACAAGGAATCTGCCGGCGCAAGGAAGCTGAAGGGCTTCATGGGGAAGGTTGTGGCTGTTCTTGCCATCGCCATGTCATCCTTTCACCTTTACACCGCAGCTATGGGAACCCTTTTATCAATTCAACAGCGTTCTTTGCATCTAATCTTCGCCTTTACCCTTGGTTTTTTACTATATCCTGCTTTTAAAAAGAGCAATAAAGAAAAAGTATCTGTTTTAGATTATGTTTTCGCTGCCCTTTCCATTGTGGTCTTTGGTTATCTTTTCATTAACGTAAAGGCCATTGCTCTAAAGGGTGGTAGCGTAGACACCATTGATATCATTTTAGGCTCATTAGCTATTTTGATTACCCTAGAGATTACCAGAAGGGTTGTAGGCCCTGAATTACCCATTGTGGCCATACTCTTTCTGTTATATGCAAAGTTTGGCCCTTACATGCCCGGCCTGCTTGCCCATAGGGGATTTTCCATTGAACGGATTATCAGCCATATGTTTTTAACCACTGAGGGAATTCTTGGAATTCCAATAGGGGTATCCGCCACCTTTGTCTTTATGTTTATTTTATTTGGTGCCTTTTTAGATAAAACTGGTGTGGGTAAATTCTTTATCGACCTGGCTTTTGGTTTAACTGGTCATTTAAAAAGTGGACCGGCTATGACAGCGGTTGTTGCCAGCGGCTTTATGGGATCTATCTCAGGAAGTTCCGTTGCCAATACAGTTACCACCGGGGCCTTTACGATTCCACTGATGAAAAAGGTTGGGTATAAGTCTCATTTTGCTGGTGCCGTGGAAGCTGCCGCATCAACGGGAGGCCAGATCATGCCGCCTGTAATGGGGGCTGCTGCCTTCATTATGGCAGAGTTCACAGGGATTCCCTACCTTAAGATCATTGCAGCAGCAGCCATACCAGCATTTCTTTATTATTTTGCTGTGGCTTCTATTGTCCACTTAGAAGCTTCTAAGCTGGGTCTTAAGGGAATTCCAAAGGATAAACTACCAAAAGCATGGAAGCTGCTTTTAAGCCAGGGATATTTGTTCTTACCCTTGATTTGTATTGTATTTTTCCTTGTTAAGGGCTTTACACCACTTTTTGCATCCTTTTATTCCATTGTTATTTCCTTGGCCATTGCTGTTATTGCAAGCCTCTACTCAGGATTTAAAAAGGGTAAGTTTACCTTTACCTTTAAGGATTTCCTTGATGCCCTTCAGCAAGGGGCTAAGGGAGCTGTAGGGGTTGCCTGTGCCTGTGCCTGTGCAGGAATGATTGTAGGGGTTGTTACTTTAACAGGTTTGGGCCTTAGAATTGCAGAAATGATTGTGGCATTGGCCCATGGACAGTTATTCCTTACTTTATTCTTTACGATGATTGCTTCTATTATATTGGGGATGGGGCTTCCAACCACAGCAAAATATATTGTTCTAGCAACTATGGCTGTCCCTGCCCTCATTCAGTTAGATGTTAATTTGATGTCTGCCCATCTATTTATTTTATACTTTGGCGTTATTGCTGACATCACACCACCGGTTGCCTTAGCGGCCTATGCAGGGGCTGGTATCGCCGGAGCCAATGCTATGAAGACAGGCTTTCAGGCGGTTAAACTGGCCTTGGCTGCCTTCTTGGTGCCCTATATCTTTGCCTATAACTCACAATTGATCCTTGTAAAGGAGGTCATAGATACAACGGTTGTATTTCTTCCCTTCTTTACAGCTATCCCAGTAATTCTCTCCTCTGTACTGGGTATCATTTGCCTTTCCTGCGGAGTTGTGAATTATATGGTTACAAAAAACAGGTTCTATGAAACGATTATATTATTTGCCGGTGCCATCACATTATTGAATCCTGGTTTATTAACAGATATATTGGGTCTTGCTGCCTTTGGCTCTGTTCTTTTCCTTCAAAAATCCAGATTGAAAAAACAAAGCCTTCAAACTGCCTAACCTAATCTTACAATGCAATCACCTCAAGTCTGAGTAATTTCTTAGCTTGAGGTGATTGTTTTATTTGGTATTGAATTCTTTTAGGCCCAATAGCAGATCTCTTCAACCTTGTTATATAAAGAAAAACAAACAGAAAAGCTACTTCCATCGAGGGAGGTAGCTGACCTTACTTCAATAAAATTACTTTCTAGACCTGTTTCTTGGAAGCATCTTCCTTTACTTGCCCGGAGGAATGATCCTTAAACTCTCTAATTGCCCTTCCAAAGGACTTTCCAATGGCGGGTAATTTAGACGGTCCAAAGATTACCAGGGCGATGGCTAGAATTAATATAAGCTCCGTTGCACCTAATCTTCCAAACATAATTTCACCTCGCTCAAGACGATTTATCCTTCTTAATGCCTATATCTATTATATTTAAGCTATCTTTAATCTCTTTTTTTGTATTTTCAATTTCCTTCACGCCTTTACCTAAGGATTTGGCTATCTCAGGTATTCTCTTAGGACCAAATATAATTACCACCAGGGTAGCAATAAGTACCAACTCTGAAGCACCTAGTCTCCCAAACATGAGATCACCTCCCTACCCAGCTCCTGAGATAAAGTATCTCCCTCTATAATTCTTTGATGATGACAATAGATGATCGGCTCCTTTGAAACCACTCTTCCTACTAGGGTAATCCCCAACCTTTCAGCAATTTCCAAGGCTAAGCTGCTAGGAATACTTCTGGAAACCACTATAGGGATTTCACAAGCCACGGCCTTTAAAAGCATATCTGAGGAAATTCTCCCCGTCGTAATCATGATGCTTTGGGAAAAGTCAATTCCTTCAAGAAGTCCTTGACCTATGACCTTATCAACGGCATTGTGCCTGCCAATGTCCTCTTTTAAAAATATAATATCCCATTGATTGGCTAACACAGCGCAGTGATGGCCTCCTGTATCCATATGCTTGACTGCACCTTTAAACATCTGTAGGGTTAATTCCTTTAATTTATCTAATGTTATTTTTAGTGTAGAATCGATGGCTTTTCCATTTAAGTAGGTATCAGAAATTACGGTTCCGCTCCCGCAGCCACTAGTTAATATTCCCTCAAGTCCATGGTTTTCTTGAGAAAGCAGTTCTCTGGTTGTGGCTATAACCTTCCTGATATCCTGCAAAACACCCAGATCTCTAATTTCTTCCAGTGAGCTAATAAGTCCTCGAGCGTATAGATGCCCCAGGGCTAAGAAATATAGATCCTCGGGGGTACACATAAAGGTAACTAACTTTCGTCCATTGACGATTAAGTCCACTGGGGCCTCTTCACAGACCTTAAGGTGTAGGTTCTTATTATTAGTCATAAAGCCATCACTCCCATCATGGTGTTTCAAACTGTTCTATCTCAATCCACTGGGCCAAGCTCTTTGCGTAGGTCTGGGATAAATACTGATTAGAATACAAGTAAAGGGCTCCGTTTGATGCGTAAACCTCATTAATATCCTGATAGGCCTCATGGTTTTTTATTTGACTAAGGACCTTCTCTAAATTTTCCTTCTGAAAATTAAAGGGTGCCTTTAAAAATAGTTTTCCATCGGTTGGCCTAGGATATAATTTGGATTCATGGCGTACTGTACTGGCAATTAATTCAAATAAATTGCCGTCGGCTATCTTTATTAGAATAATAGCATAGTTATCTGCCATATGTCGACTAGAATAAAAATATTTGTCTTTTTGGCCTTCTAGTTTTATTATGTCTGAATAGGCTTCATCAGTCAACAAAAGATTGATCTGCTCTACTACTGTCTCCTCCTCTGGGGATTCTAATGTCTCGAGGTATTCTAAGGGGGTAAGCTTTCCTTGGACTGAATCAGCCCGTATTAACTCGGCCAACTTTAATAGGGGATCATTCTCTTGATCAGGCGTATTTGAGCTAGGCTGCTGCTCCTCTATTTTTTCTAGTCTATCTTGATCCATAATACTACCTCCTATTCTATATTTGAAGGATAGAGGCCAAGGCCCCTATCCTATCAAAATAAAATCCTTTTATATTAGGGCAGTAGGTCCATAGATTCCAATTCAGCTGCCACATCATCTAGCCCTAATCTTACAAGGGTATCCTTTGTTGGTGCCCCTGTTTTTTCATCCCAACCCATTTCCTTGTAGAGCATGGTTAATCCAAGCTGTATGTCATCTCTCTCCATCTTAACGGTTCCCTCAGTAAAGGGTTTAATCTCTGGGTCCATATCATATACCCAGTCTGCGATAACATCATGTTTTGTTCTCATATCAATTGTACCCATTTGTTTAACTGTCATGGCTCTATGAAGGGTAAAAATCCTTTCACCAGCCAGATCTAGTTCCTTTTCACTGGTCTCGATTCCAGTTGCCATACTAAAGAATTGGGACTCTAAAGATGTATCTCCCCGATATCCCCTATCTTTCAGTGGTGACAGGGTCATAGGCCACATCCAGTTGCACAGAGTTAAGGAATCGTGTAATATGTTTCTAACAATGCTCCATTTAACGAATTTAGCTTTGTATTCGTTCATGGGGGTATAATTTTTAGGCACATCCAGGGCATCGGGGGATCCCCATACTTCTCCTGCAATTTCTCTTTGCAGGTCAATTGGCAGTCCACTGCCAGTAAAGTTTACATGGGAATGACATTGGGCATCACGGTTAAACATACAAGAAATTAAAGCACCTACCTGCCCAGCAGTTTCATTGCTATGATGTACAGGGAAAACCATCACCGGTGACCATATTTTATAGCCTGCACTATGATAATAGTCCTCTCCAAATCCCCATTTTTTTGCTACCCAATAGCTTCCTTCCCCAAATCGGCTAAATTCGCCTTCTTTTAGGGCAACTCTTCGATAAAAGTCTATTAAAAATTCTGGATTGCCAGCCTCTAGTAAATCAAAGGGAATACTGGCATATTCCTCCTTGGACAGAACCTTTTCAAGAATTCCATTTTCGTAAGCGTATTTAAAATCTCTGCCAATTTGTCCATAGTTGCACCATACGCCATAGTCATCGGCCAAGGATGCCCCCAAGGTTTTTCCTAGCAGTGCCAGTTCACCCCTGCCATCACCGTCAGAATAGCCCTTAATCATAATTCCATTGGGGCTATGATAACCCATACAGGTATTGGCAATATATTCTGAGAAGCCATAGTCCTTCAGCTTTGGAACCTTTAATTGGGAATGACATCGAATTGGACAGGCTTGACACCCGCCCATTCTAACGGTGTTCTTTTCGGCCACAGGCCCATGGTCAAAGACAGCTTTTTGCGTTCTTAATCCTACACTGTTCATATCATGGGGATCGCAGGTTCCAGTATTTACTGGAGGGTTAGCAGCACCCCAGGTAAGACCTTCGGTGGCAGTCCATCGGCTTCCAGCATCATGGAACTCAGCCCAGGGCTGTGGTGTACTGGGTACCACATGATTATTGTTAGCCCCAATAATTGTCATCATGTATTTATCCAGCTCTAGCCAATCCTTTCGGTCAGCAGCAATGTGTACGGCCTTAGTTCCCTTAATACCTATTGCTTTAAGGTTCTTAGAACCCAATATACCACCGTGTCCCCCTGCAGAATGGCTTTTGCCTGTCATAATGGTGGACATGTTTACCATATTTTCGCCAGCTTGCCCGATGGCAGCCACATGGGCGCCTTCTCCCATGATCTCTGAGATTTTAGCATTGGTATTAAAGGTTCCTGTTCCCCATAGGGCTGAAGCATCTTCTAAGGAAATATTATCATCTTCTATTCTTAACCATACAGGACTGGAAGCTTTTCCTTCAATAATAATTGCATCATAGCCTGCGTATTTCATTGCAGGCGAAAAATGGCCTCCCATATGACTATCTGAAATTAAATGATATGGATTGGTTGGGAGCAAGGAGGTAATATTAGTTCTGGCGCTACAGGGCATCCCTGTTCCAGTTAAAGGTCCTGCACCAAAAATAATTTTATTTTCAGGATCAAAGGGCTTTGTTCCCACAGGAACCTCATCCCACATAACCTTATAGCCAATCCCCATACCACCGATAAAATCTTTATATTTCATTGTATCTTCTGTAGAAAATGATCCATTGGTCAAGTTGACCCTTAGAATCTTTCCCGTCCAGCCGTGTCCATTTGACATCTTACTCTTCCTCCATTTCTTAACAAGAATTAATGACAGCTTAAATTAATTAAGCAAAAAGGTGTCTGTTCTGTTGTATTACAGCATAAACCTCTTCCCATGGCACCAGCTTTAATGCACCGGTGGGGCATATTTTTGCACAGGATGGATCACCATTGCACAGGAAGCATTTTTTAGACTTCTTAGTCTCCTCATCAACTGTAATCATCTTGAAAGGACATTGGCTGACACACATGCCACAGCCAACACATTTAGATTCATCCACAACCCTAGTTCCCGTCTTCTCTTGGGCAGAAATGGCCTGTACAGGGCACGCCTTTACACAGGCAGGATCTTCACATTGTTGACAGGTATCCGGAATGATCTCCAAGTTTCCATAATGGCCTGATCCATTTAAGTAATCTGACTTTGGTCCACCAGGTCCATAGTTGTAGTTTCGATTTACCTTGACCCTCGCAATGTTTGGATCTGCCTTTCCATCATTGTTCATAGTACAGGTAGTTTCACAGCGTCTACATCCTGTACATCGATTGGAATCGGAAATCAACACTCCCGTGGCCAGGGCAATCCCAGATACGTCTGCTGATTCCTTACTACATCCAGTTAATAAGCTTAGTACCGTCATTGATACGGTAACACCAGCCATACTTTTCCCGCTCAGTTTTAAAAAATCACGACGACTGGTGGTTTTTTCCCAAAAACCTACTTTTTGTTCATGAGACATTACATCCTACCTCCCCGAAACTTTCAATATTTACTTTCTAATTTTGTGAAAATATTCACTAAAATAATCAATTATAATTTATCATATTTACCAAGGTTTTGTCAAACAATATAATTTTTTTAGAAATAAATCTTCTGTTCTATTTATGGAAAAGTAGCTTCTTTTATGTAGCATTAAAATTTGAAAATTTAATTTGCATAAAAAGATATGATACTTTATTTACACTTGTAGAAGGCCTAAAATATAGATAATTACTAGTCTGTTACTAAATTAATAACGTAATGAGATAATTAATGAAGCACTCAAAAAATTTACTATATTTCTATTTATAAATTGTTAAATATTTAACTAAAAATAACAATCTTTTCACCTTCTATCTTATTGAAAGTTCTTTTTATTCTCAGTTTTACATATTTATAACAGCTAATATCTTTACACGATATTAGTATGATCTTCTTTTTTCAATGACTTTATCTGTAATCCTCATCTTATTAGCAGGAGCAATTTTTATTTTTTTGCTTCAATAACCATCTTAATTGTTAATAAATTAACTTTATGAGCACGCTACTCAAAACAGAACAAAGTGGCTATCGCACGTTTGTTTTCCAGGGAACCCATGGGTTCCCTAGGACGCTTCGCTGTACCCTCCTTATTTTAATAAGGGGTGACGCCCCCCTTAACAACCCCCCATTTCATAGGAAAAAAACGAACTTTCTTATGAAATAAAAAAACAGTCCTATGTTAGGACTGTAGATCTATTCTTCAATTATTTTTAACTCTCCGACTCCCATATCAAGATCAATCATTATTTTATTTTTTGCTTCTTGATAATTGGGGGATTGATAAAGATTACCATTTTTTGTCCAACCAAGGCTTTCTAAGTTTGTCATATCAAGTAGGCCATCGATTTCTATTTTTACGCCAACATCATCATTTAAAATTAACGCTAACTCACTGGCTCCTGCATCAATACTGATGTTAGGGCTCCCCGTACTTTCACCGAAAATCAGGTTTAAATCACCTGCCCCCACTTCCATATCCAAGCTTTTTAATTTTATATTGGTGAAATCTAAGGTTCCTGAGACAGCACCAATATCCATATCTACATCCCATTGAACGCTTTCATTTAATCTTATCTGATATTGAAATGCGTTTTCTTTAAACCAATTTAATCTTCTTTTAGGATTAAATTCAATGATTGCATTTTTTCTCTCATCTGTATAACGGTTTACTACTTTCATGAATTCCTGCGGGTAGTTTGCCTCAAGTAAATGGGAATCCGTACTGAAAAGCTCCACTTCTGCGCCACCGAAGTCAAGATCCAGTTCGGCTGTTTCAGTTTCAGGTTGCTTTTCCAATTGTATTTGTGCGACATCCATCGATCGGTGATGCCTAGTACTTTCCCCATAATAATAGCTGTATCCGATTAGTATAGTAAAGAACAAAATCCAAGTAATCGTTGAAACTATCCAAGTCTTTTTAAAAATGATATGAATTCCGAATACAATAAAGATTAGGGGCCAAAGGTCAAAAATTGCTTCAAGGGAAATCAAAGTAATAATCCCCAGGTTATCCAATAAAACGATTAATCCTATTCCTATTAAAATGATCCCGCTGGATAGCTTATTTGAATCCAAAGCAATCACTTCCTTCCATCAAATAAAACTGCGGCTCCTATCCCAATTAATATCAAAGGCCATAGATATCTCATGGAAAGCCAACTCCAATTAAAAAGGTTTCTCGACAGAAAGAAGGCTCCTAGGGCTACCAGAATTCCACCAATCAACATATTATCTCGATCTTTATTTCGTTTACCATGGCTCTGGTCGGTATTATCATAATCATCACCGATATTTTCGGCTTCATTTTTATTAAGATTAATACCACCTTGATGGCTGCTGTGACTTGGGGGTTCATTCATAATCACCGCTGCAACAATGTAGACGATAAGTCCAGCACCCCCTGGAAGGGTAAACAATATCCAAAGCAAGCGTACTAAAGTCGAATCAATATCAAAGTATTCTGCGATTCCACCACACACTCCGGCTAATTTTTTGTCATTTCTAGACAAATAAAGTTTTTTACTCATACGACCTCTCCTTCATGAAATGATTAATTAGTGGTAAAAAACACCAATAAGGATTTTCTTGATCACTAATCCCTTTAATTATAAATACGGATCATTTTGATATTTGTTTATGCTTTTATTAAATTATTTTAAAGGATACAAAATGATTTGGTAACTTTTTCAGAGACAACGATACTACACTATCCCTAATCCGACTGCGTAAGTGCTGAAATATAAAAGGCCAGCAAATGCTGGCCTTAGTCCGTTTTACTCCACTATTTCATTTGTTTTTTCATCAAGTACAGCTTGGGAATTCAAATTTCCCTTTAAAAGCTTTGTTAAATCAGCTCCTGTTAAGGCATTTACTGTTTCTGGCAGGGTAGCAATAATATCTGTAACGTACTTTGATACCTTAGCAGCGCCTTCACCCTTTCCCCCACCAGAATCAACAATAACAATCTTTTCTGTCTTAGAAAGGGGATCCGCAACGGCCTTGGCAATCTCGGGCAGCTTTTCAATAATCATCTGGGTAATAGCTGCTTCATTATACAGCTTAAAGGCTTCTGCCTTTTTCATCATTGCTTCCGCTTCTGCTTTACCCCTTTCACGAATAATTTCTACCTCTGTCATTCCCTCTTCCCGCTTTGCAGCCGCATTGGCAATTCCCCGAAGTCTGATGGCCTCTGCTTCTGCCTCTGCTTCCTGAATTTCCTTATATCGTTCTGCTTCAGCCTTCTTTTCTTCTCTAAATTTCTCAGCTTCCGCAAGTTTCCTGACGGTTGCTTCCAGCTCTCTTTCTTTTCTCATGGCTTCTTGTTCTGCCAGTTCAATTTCCTTTTGCTTCCTAATAATTTGAATCTGCATTTTTTCTTTTTCAACATCCTGCTGTACTTTGCTGGCTTCTATTTCGTAGGCCAAGTCAGCCTTGGCTGTTTCTATCTGCTGATCTCGGCGATAGGATTGTATTTTTAATTCTTTATCCTTAGCAGAGGCAGCAATTTGGGTCTCTGAAATTAGACGGGCTTCTTCACCTAAACGATTAGCCTCAGCGGTTTTAATTTTTGTCTCCTTACTGCTTTCAGCTTCGGCAATTTCTGCGTCACGCTTGACCTCAGCAATTCTCTTTTTACCCAATGCAGTTAAGTATCCATTATCATCCTTAATATCTCGAATGGTGAAGGCTTTAATTTCTAAACCCATTAAAGAGAGATCCAAGGCAGCTACCTCTTGCACCTGAGAAGCAAACTTCTCTCGATCTTTGTATATCTCCTCTACAGACATCTTTGAGATGATTTCCCGAAGTTTACCTTCCAGTACGTCCTTGGCAGTATCTTTAATAAAATCGATGGTTGATTTTTCTGATCCAGTATTAAATTGCTCAATAGCCGATAAAATTGATTCTTTATCGGATTTAACCTTTATTACAGCTACTCCGTCGGCCTTAATATCTACGCCTTGCTCTGTCAGGGCTCCGTCAGTTTTGACTTCTATTTTCATGTTCTCAAGGGAAATTGAATCAGTTCTTTCTAATAGGGGTACCACAAATCCCCCGCCCCCTGATATAACCCGTTTATTTAGACCCGTAATCACTAGGGCCTTGTCTTGGGAGACCTTTCGCCACATGAATAATATACTTAAAATTAACAATAGGATAACGCCGACAATGATAATTGGTATTAGCATTCCTGCTACCTCCTTTAATTAATTTTGATGGTTTTTATGACTCTTTGATGATCCCCCCTTACATTAAAGCTATAGGATATATACAGTACCTTGCATCACTAAAATGATAGATAATCACCAGTAGATTGATGCAAGATACTAGCCCCCTACTTCCTCCACGAAAAAAATATTGTTTTCTATTTTAGAGATGATAACCTGATTTCCCCGATGAATAGAAGTACCATGGATGGATTTCGCAGGGGCCGTATAGCTATTTCCTCCTATAGAATAGGATATTCTGCCAAAATGTTCTCCCTCTATTCCTACATCTACCCTGGCATGATGACCTACTAGTTCTTTTTGAGATTTGGCACTGGTATTTTGAGCCCGTTTTAATGGGGTGATAATGAGCTTATGAAGCATAGTTGCTACCACAATGCCTAGGGCTGAAGCTAGGGCAAATGTAAAGATCTGTCCCATTCCTCTTCCCAGGGCCATCTCTCCGATACCCCCAAAGACAGTGAAAAAAGCCGTGATTACAGCGGGCTTTAGTGGAAAGACTCCATTGACTTGAATATCTGTATCAAAATCAACATCCCCATCAAAGTCGATGTCAATATCCAGAAAATCGAATAATTGGCCAAATATAAAGGTTACGACAGTAAAGAGCACTCCTGCTCGAAAGCTTATTTGATAAACAGTAAGCATTTCATCACTCCCATTATCATCTTCCCCCAATAGTTATATGCTTTTCCCTTATAAATATGTCTATTGAGTGTATCTTGGTAAATATGTAACTTACACTTATCTATTCCACAAATACTTACACTTTCCTTCATTTTTTAATATTATTTTTGCCAAAAAGAATATTATGGAACTAACTTTCCTAAGCACAGAAAAAGAAGGTACATTTAGCAACCTTCCTTACTTTCTATGGATTAAAGCATAAAATTCATACTGGTTATGGCCCTTTTCTTTGGCTTTATACATGGCTAAATCTGCATTTTGTATGAGAACAGCCGGCTTTAAGCCATCCTTTGGATATATGGCGATTCCTATACTGGCGGCGATATGAAAAACTTTATCGTCAATATGCCATGGCTCATCAAATACCTTTAGAAGCTTCTCTGCAATTATCTGTATTTGCCCCTCTTCACTAATATCGGGTAGAATCATAATAAATTCGTCTCCGCCAATTCTAGCTACCGTATCACTTTCCCTTGTGGCAGACAATAGCCGCTTTGCAATTTGTTTGAGCAGTAAATCTCCAATGCTGTGGCCATGGTTATCATTTACGCTCTTAAATTCATCTAAATCAATAAAAAGCACTGCAACCAGCTGATTTTTCCGTTTGGCCTTGGCAAGCTCTAAATTAAGCCTATCACTAAACATAGCCCGATTATATAGGCCTGTTAAGCTATCTCTAAAGGCCAGATAGTTAATTTTTTCTTCCTTAGCTTTGTTAGCGGTAATATCATTTATTAAGGAAGCATAGTGGGTAACACCACCATGTTCATCTTTAATCGCAAAAATATTTAGGTTTTCAGCAAAGATATCACCGTTTTTTCGTTTGTTCCAGATTTCTCCCTGCCACTTTCCATTGGTTAAGATGGATTCCCACATATTTGCGTAAAAATCTGCGGTATGCTTTCCTGACTTTAAAATACTGGGTTTTTTATTGATTACTTCCTCCTTAGTATATCCCGTTATGGCAGTAAAAGCCTTATTAACCCACTTAATTGTTGCAGTTGAATCTGTAATAACAACCCCTTCTGTATTGTTCTTTAGCACCTCAGCCAGTAGATTAAGCTTACGCTCCGATAGCTTTCTGGCAGTAATGTCTTGATAGATACCGTAGATTCCTACCTGTTTTTGATTATTAATAATATGATAGGCAGTGATTGAAACATCTATTAGGGAGCCATCCTTTCTCCTACGGACAGTTTCTATTCTGACAGATTCTCCAGCCAGCACTGCATTTGTAAGCTTTATGGATTCTTCTATCAAAGCCTCTGGTACAATCAATTCATTGATTGCCTTTCCCTTTATCTCCTCTTCGATGTATAAAAAGGTCTCTTCAAAGGAGCGATTGATATTGATAATTATCCCGTTATTATCTAACATTGCGATGGGCTCTGGTGAATTTTCAAAGAACTGCTGAAATTTAGATTTCTGTATGGCCAGCTCCTCTTGAAACATGATTTTTTCTTTAATATCTCGAATTTCAAGATAAAAATAGTCCTCCTTAAGTTCTGCAAGAGAAACGACCAACATTTCTGAAAATAGGTTTTCATTTAATCGATTTGTAAACAGCCAATCTGTTCTATGATTTCCCTTCTTTCTGGCAGTGTTTAAAATTTTTTGAAACTGTTGTAGATTTAACGAATCTAAGGAAGGGTTCTGATAAAAAAGCTCATTGACATCCATCCCAAGAAGCTCGTCCCTTTGGGAATAGCCAAAGATTTCCACAGTTTTTTCATTGCAATCTATAATCACACCCTTGTCTATCATTAATATTGCATCGGGGAATTTATTCATTAAAAGCTTGCCACATATGGCCATACTAAATTCTTTTTGACCCTGCTGAGCTGTAGATTTTGTATAGTCTTTTTCCACGTAGTCCCCTCCTTCTTTTTAATCATAGACATTGTTCCTATTCTTTCTTTATTGTCCATTTCCTCCTAAACCATGAAATAGCATCATTTTTATTATTCAAATTATCCTTTATGATAGGCCATTACCAATTCTTGACCAGCTCTGTAAATTTTCTGTAAAATCTCTTCATTTTCATAAACTGGTCTTTCATCTACATTATTTACAAAGAAATTGCCATAATAATCTGCATTGATGGACTTAAAAAACAAATCCAAAATTGGTATTACCCCATCTAAGCCATAGGGATGCTCTGGTGCCCCAGCAGTACAAATCATATACCCGATTCTTCTTTGGTACCTATCAATTAAGGAATGTTTCAATGCATATTTACTGGACCATACTGCTTGATTTCTATCTATTAATGCCTTAAGCTGAGCTGTTATGCTATTAAAGTACATTGGGGAGGTCATCAGAATTATATTGGCCTCGTTAAAGGAATGGATCAGGTCTGCCATTCCATCTTTCTGTATACACCCTAGACGCTTACTGCAGGCATCGCAGGCTGTACAGGGTGTAATATTTAAATCATTAGCATTTAATCTTATAATACTAACATTTTCCTCCTTTGATTGAATCCCTTTTAAAATGTGGTCTAACAGTGTGTCATTATTTTTGCCCCTTCTGGGACTTCCCATAATTGCAAGTACTTTCAAGTCTATTTCCTCCTGTAGTTTATCTTGTCTATATTATACAATATTTTTTTGAAAACTACATTGCTATTGATACGCTTTTTTTATCTATATGACGACATCCTCTATTAAAGGACTCAAAATTGAAATATTAGGCTTTATGCTACTTCATTACCTCTCTGAATTTAAATGAATAGGGAACGCCAGCAAACCCTACGTAGCGTAAGGCAGCTGGCTTTATTTTATAGGAAAGTTTTATTTTTTTACTAGAAATAGCTCTACCCTATGGCTTTTTCCGTCGTCTTTTAAATCAATGAAATTTGTTTCCATCAAGACTCCATTAAGATATAATCGGGGGGAATTAGCGGCCCCAACCCCAATAGAATTTTTTACTGTGATTTGATAGAGGGCAGATCCATGGCGATATTCTATTTCATAACCTGGCCAGCTACTTGGTATGGAAGGGTCTATATAGAGCTGATTTCCTCTTCTTTTTATCCCTAAAATATCTTCTATTCCAACCCGATACATCCACCCGGCCACCCCTGTATACCAGGTCCATCCCCCTCGGCCTACATGGGGCTCTACAGCATAGACATCTGCCGCCATCACATAGGGTTCTACCCGATATACGGCACATTCCAACGGGGTCCTTGTATGGTTGATAGGATTAATCATACGATATAGCTCCCAGGCCCGCTCTCCATTTTTCATCATGGCAAAGGCCTTAATCACCCAAGCTGCCGCATGGGTATATTGTCCTCCGTTTTCCCTAACCCCTGGTACATAGCCCTTAATGTATCCAGGCTCCAGGTTACTTTCATCGAAGGGAGGCGTAAATAGAAGGATTAACCCAGCTTCGTTTTTAATCAAATAATCCTCCACGGCTCCCATGGCCATCTTTGATCTTTCGGGGTTGCCTCCTTGAGAGATGATTGACCAAGATTGGGCAAGGGAGTCAATCATACACTCTTCATTTTGAGCGGACCCCAAGGGTCTTCCATCATCAAAAAAGGCTCTAATATACCACCCGCCATCCCAAGCATGATCTTCTATGCTTTTAGCAATATGATCTGCGGTTTTTAAATATCTTTCTCCTCGCTCCCTGTCATCCATTAAAGTGCAGATGGGTGCAAAGGACTTTAGTATCTTAACTAAAAACCAGCCTAACCAAACACTTTCCCCTTTACCCAGGTTTCCTACAGTACTCATGCCGTCATTCCAATCTCCTGAGCCCATCAGGGGAATTCCATGGCTTCCATATTGTAAGGACCTTTCTATGGCACGGATACAGTGACCGTAGACGGTATCCTGCTCCTCCGATATTCTAGGAATTCCATACCGCTCATCCTCTCCCTCTCGTAGGGGTTCATCCTCTAGAAAATGGGTTGTCTCCTTTAGGATATTTGTCTCTTGGGTGTGGCGGTAATATTCAGCCACCGTAAAGGGTAACCAAAGTAAATCATCTGAAAATCTAGTTCTTATTCCCTTCTCTCCGGCCCCAGGGTGCCACCAATGCTGTACATCTCCCTCTACAAATTGATGTTGACAGTGAAGTAAAATTTGTTTACGAAGCACTTCAGGAGCAGGATGTAATAGGTTATAGGCATCTTGCAGTTGATCCCGATAGCCATAGGCTCCCCCCGATTGATAAAAGGCAGACCTGCCCCATAGCCTGCAGACCAATCCCTGATACATAAGCCAGCTGTTGAGCAATAGGTCTATTGAAGGGTCTGGCGTTTTAACTTGTATTTTAGTTACCAGTCTATTCCATTCGTCTTTGACTGACGTTAGCGCCTGCTTACATTGGTCAGTAGATGTGTACTGATTAATCAGCGGCATTAATTCAGCCTCTGCCTTTACTTGGCCCAGTAAAAATACCAGTTCCTTTTCCTCCTCAGGGTAAATTTCTATTTCACATTGCAGTGCGCCGCAGGGATCAAGGCCACCCCCCAGTTGATTATTTAAACCACTGCATTTCAAGGCCTCAGGGGCAATCGGATCTCCGTTGAATCCGAAGAAGGCTGCTCGGTTCCCTGTATAGGAGCTAACCCTTTCAGAGGACTCTACAAAGGCTATCCTACCTGGAAAGTCTGATTGATAGGGATTGGTGATTTTAATTCCACCGGTTTCATTGTTCAGCTCTGTTAGTATATATTGTCTCGTCACTTCATCACTTACACCTAGAACAGGAGTCATGTAAAAGGTGCTAATTAGACTTCTTTTAAAGGGTGAGTTGTTTTTCAGCTTAATTAGATTAATTTTAACCGGAGCCTCTCGAGGGACAAAGACAGTCATTTCTTGCTCAATGCCATGGCTATTGTGTAAAAAGCTTGTGTATCCCATACCATGCTTTACGACATAGGCACCCTGCTCCCTTATGGGCAGAGGGGTTATGGTCCATGACTCTCCTGTATCTCGATCTTGAAAATATAAAATCTCTCCATGGGGGTCTATAACCGGGTCGTTGGACCAAGGGGTTAGCTTATTTTCCCTGCTATTTTCTGCCCAGGTATAGCCTCCACCATTTTCTGTAATCAAAAAACCAAATTGCTCATTGGCCACCACATTACTCCAGGGGGCTGGGGTTTGCAGATCATCCTTGAGCTTAATAATATATTCCCTGCCTTCCTTGCTAAAGCCTCCATAGCCATTTTCAAATAATACCTCTACAGGAATATCCTTGGCTGGTTCCATAATCGGGGTGCCCATAAATTCCCTTGGGGGCGGCAGCTCCAAGGAGGGTTTAAGCTTAGATAATTGCCGTCCCAGAGAACCGCCTTCTCCTTTTATTAAAATCCTGGCCACAGTATAAATTAGGTATCTGTCTTCCTGGGGAATCACATTGGCGTCACGAATAAAGATTCCCCCAGGCTGATTTAGCAGATGTCTTTCGTTACTGGTGAAGACCACCTCGTTGATTAGGTGCTGCAGCGGCTGTAGATAGCTGCTCTCATCCTCATTTAAGATTACCAAATCTACCCTAAGTCCTTTAGTTCTCCAATATTCATGGGCCCTGATGGACTCCTTAACTACATCTATTTCATCTATTTTTTTAATGGTAACCAAAAAGATTGGCAAATCTCCTGAAACCCCGTAGGCCCATAGGCCAGATTGGCCCTTGAGGTTTTTCCGTAATATCTCCTCGTATTTCCTCCTACCTGGATTTAAATAGACTAAATAGGAAATCAGCTCTTGAAATACAGCGATTTCTTCGATTTTAAAGTTTAGGTAGGTCAGCTCCACTTGGCTTCTGGTCAAGGCCAATTCCTTGGCTCGTTCAATCCCCTTTTGCCCATGATATTTCTTCATCAACTCAACGGTCTTTTCCTTCTCCTCTTGAATCCCTGTGGTAAAGGTAACAAGGGCGCTTTCTCCTGGCTTTAGCTTGATGGTTTTTCTAAGACTCATAATGGGGTCAATGGCGATGCCGGTATAGTTTCTCAGAGGTTGATTGAAGGCGCAAGCCTGATTAAGGCTTCTTCCCCTGCCTAAGAAATTACCTCGGTTGGTTTCATATTGTAGCCCCCCGGTTGTTTCTCCTTCTACCTGGACACTGTGAAAAAGCCATCGAGTTGGATGGTGCTGCTCCCTTGGCCTTCTGGACGCAAGAAGACAATCATAGCCTGGCAGCAGCTCTGTTCTTACAAATAGGTTGCTAAAGGCTGGATGGGCCACATCGGCCCGCTGATCCCCTAAAACTGTTTCAAAATAACTGGTTACCTGAATTGTTACTGATTCTGCCCCATGGTTGGACAATGTGACCTGTCGAATTTCCACAGGATCCTCTGGGGAAACCAGTACCTCAGTATGGGTCTGGATACTATCATCATTTCGTATATATTCCACACGATCTTGAGAAAAGCTTACCTGATACCCGTCGGGCTCTTCTTTGAAGGGAGCATAGGTTGCGGACCAGGTCTTGTTTTCTCCCATATGATGAATAAAGATGAAGGTACCATAGCCTGGTCCCAGAACATCCTGGCGCCAACGGGTGATTTGCACCTCTCCCATTCGACTGTAGCCGCTGCCCCCTTCTGTAAGCATTAAGGAATAATCTCCATTAGAAAGCAGATGGCACTTGGGTGGCAATTCCTTAGAGATTCCATAGCTTCTTGTAAGACCTTCTAACAGCTCCCGTTGATAATCCTTGGGCTCCAGGGGCTCTTTAAACTCCTTGGTAATGATACCCCTTATAGGAATTTTCTCCTGGAGCAGCAGCTCGGCAGAACGCATTTGAGGATTACGATGAAATCGCTCCTGTAAAATCATTTGATGAAAATAATTTGTAAGGGAAATGAAGCCCATTCCTAGATGATGTGCCATAAAGCTTCTGACGATTTCTTTAGTACTTTTCGACCTCAGTCGGCCATGGGTGAAATCCAATGCTTCATAAAAACCATAGGTTCCCTCCATGCCCATGTCAATAAGGGCCTTAATGTTTTCAATTGATTCCCTTGGCCTATAGGGTAGGGCTAATAGGGTTGAATAGGGCGATACTACCACCTCTTCAATTAAGCCCCGCTTAAGGCCCAAATGGGGAACACCGAAGGCTTTATATTGATAATTCAGCTGTAAATCAAATCCATAATATCCCGACTCCGAAATGCCCCATGGAATCTCTCGCTGATTTCCATAATCTCTTTGGGCTTCCATGACGGTGCCATAGGTTTCATCCAGTAGGGTGTTTTGGTAGTTTTTCATGGTTAGATAGGGCATAAAGTACTCAAACATGGTGCCTGTCCATGAGACCAGCCCCCTTTTCCCGTTTACAACGGAAAAGGCCCTTCCCAGTCTGTACCAATGCTTTTTAGGTACCTCTTTTCTGGCAATGGCAAGATAGCTGGTGGTTCTTACCTCCGAAGCCAATAGGTCATAATAGGAATTTGTCAACTTGTCCTCTTCTACGTTATAACCAATGGAAAAAAGGCGCCGTTTGACATCGTAAAGCTTACTAAAATCAACCTCCTCCACAATCTGGTCAATCTCTTTAATCAGGTCTTTGGTCTGTTGAATGATACTCCTTATACGACGACTGGCCTCTTGGATTCTTTCCAGCTCGAAGGCCATTTCCTGAGGGAGTGAATCGTGACTAAGCCTAGATTTCTCCTCCTCGGCAAGAATAATCTCTTCGTAGCGATTTTTTAGTTCGAGGAGAGTTGGAATTGTCCTTAGCCTTTCATCATTTAGCAGGGGCTTAAGGAAAATCTCAAACTCCTCCTTGATTTCCAAGAGCTGCCCTTTATAGGCCTCAGGGCATCCGTCGGCTCCATTGACCGTCAGCTCATCAAGAAGCTCTCTGTAGGCCTTAAGGGTAATCTCCTCTCTACCCATTAACTCATACAATAATAGACCCTGGAGTTTTTCTTCCCCTTCCTTTAACAGAAGGGCATCCCGTAGACCTTCTATTTGGTTTTTATCCATCAGTGGCCTGTTCAAATATTCCTCAAGACTTTCCCTCAAGGTAATTAAATAGGCAATGAAGTTTCCACTATCAACGGTCGAAACATAATGGGGTCGCAACACCTCAAGACTTCTTGTGTCATACCAATTATACAGGTGTCCCTTCCAGGTTTCCATCCGTAAAAGGGTATCGGTGGTTTGACGAATTTTCTCAATCATTCTTGTGGTGGTCAAATATCCAAAATCCCTGGCACAAATCACTGATAGAAGATAGAAGCCAATATTTGTAGGGGAGGTACGATGGGCAATTCCCTTAGGCGGATATTCCTGATAATTGTCAGGAGGCAGAAAATTATCTCCTTCCCCAACTAAGTCCTCATAGTAGGCCCAGGTTTTTCGTGCCACCCTTCTGAGGAGCATTATATCTTCCTCCTCAAGCTCTTCTTGGGGAATTCTTTGGCCTTGGCTGATTCCATAGGCTACCCAAGGTGAAATGAACCATAGGGCCAACAAAAAGAAACCAATGATTGGTCCCTGTACCATTAGCCAAGCAATTGTCAATATCCCTGCAATAGGAAAAATCGCCATCATCCTTTGCAAATAGCTGTTCAAATTATTGCTGAGCTTTTTCTCTGCATCTGCCACTGTGACCCATTCTAAAAGGTTTTTGTGGGAAATATAGAGTCTAAAAAGGGTTCTCACAATGGCATCGGTCATCATATAGGCCTGATGGGGTAAGGTAATTAGTTGAAGTAATGACAGGGCCAGGCTGCGTTTTACCTCCATTGCAAAATCACCCCACAGCCCCTCAATAGGGGCCCTAAGCCTTATTCCAATATAATCTACGAGGGAAAGAAAAAAAGGAAGAAACAGTGTAATTATCCCTAGGGCTAACCAAGGTACCCAGCTTCCTGGCAATAGGGTAATCCCTAGACCCAGTAATAGCATCAAGGAAATGGAGATCAGACTTCTTCTTAAATTATCGAGAATCTTCCATTTTGATAGGGAAGAGAGGGGATTTTCAACCGGATTTCCCTTTCTATCAATCACTGTGTTGAACAGCCAGGGAAGCAGCTGCCAGTCTCCCCTCACCCATCGATGAAGTCTTGCTATATAGCTGCTATACTTGGCAGGATAGTCATCTATCAGCTCCATATCACTGGCTAGGGCTGTTCGAATGTAGCTTCCCTCTAAAAGATCGTGGCTTAATACCCGATGATCAGGAATTGCATCGGCTAATACTTGATTTACAACCTCAAGGGAATAAATGCCCTTTCCAGTAAAGATAGCTTCATGATACAAATCCTGATAAATATCTGAAGCAGCTGTTGTATAGGGATCTATTCCCCCTTGCCCTGCATAGACCCTAGTAAAAATAGAGGTATTTGCACTTTCCACACTGACATCGATCCTTGGCTGTATTAAACCATAGCCCTCTTTTACGATGTTTCCACCTGGGCTAATTACTGCTCGGTTCAAAGGATGGGAAATCATTCCAATTAATTTTTTTGCTCCATCGATTGGCAGTCTTGTATCAGCATCCAGGGTAATCACATACTTTATTGCTCCCCCTTGATTGGGATTTCCCGATTGAATGGTGTAAGAGCTGCTGCTTCCTTCTAATAACTGGTTTAACTCCAGTAAAGCTCCTCGCTTCCGTTCCCAACCCATCCAGCTTTTCTGAGATTCCATGTATTGTCTTTCACGATGAAAATAATAGAAGATCTCTTGTCCATATTTATCATTGAGGCCCCTAACCTTCTCGAGGGTTCTTTCAATTCTTTCCCTTTCCCCTGGCAGCTGCTTCTGATTGGCATCGGGAAAGTCCCCCGCCAGGGTAAATATAATATTGTCCTCTTTGTTCGATAAATAATAAACCTCTAATTGATCTAAAAGGGCTAGGGCTCTGGCTTCATCATTAATTAAAGCAGGAATCACCACCATGGTTCGGGCTTCTTGGGGTATTCCGTTACGATATTCAAGTCTTGGTATAAAATCTGGAGGAATCATTTTTGTCAAAATCCGATTCGTCAGAAAAACACCCACTTCACTGGAGGGAACTAATGTAATCAGCCCTGCCAGAATAGCCCATAGGACGCTAAATTCTTTACTGCTTTGATAGGCATAGACCATTAACCCTATAGTAATGAGGATAGTAACAGCAAAAATCGGCACCAAATAGGTGGTTAAAGGAGTTTTGCCTAATTCTATGTCCTTTGGGGAAATCTCTAGGGCTTTAAATAAATCAGCTTTTCCCTGGTTAACTAGGTAGTACCCTACATGACCATATTTTTCTCCTTTGTTCTGTTCTTTTTCTGCTAAATCCACAGCTGTTTTTGCCACCTTAGCCTCGGGAATATGGTATCTTTCTGCAATTCTTTCTATTACTGTTCGGTAATAATCTCTGGATTCAAAATCCATAGCGCCATAGATGCCGGCAGTCTCTTTTCTTAAAATTCCTTCGGTTACATTAAGGGTTTCAAAGAACTCCTCCCAGTTCAGCACTGAGATCAAATTAAGGCTGCCAATGGCATTTCCTATGGATACCTTTCTAGAGGCCTGCTGTCGATGATCCTCCTCAATAACCTTTTCGATGGTGGTATTATGCTCCTTTAATCTTTCTTCAATGTAGCTTACAACCATACCCTTTTCATTAGATTTTCTTCTTATCAGCCTTAATAGATGTTCAATTAAAGAGCTGTTGGGTTTATCCGACTGATCAAAAATTTGTTTCAGGGTAATGAGCATGGTTTCCCTATTTTGATTCAATAGTTCCTCAGCCTGATTCCAGCCAATCTCAGTAAGTAATATTTTCTCACATACCAATCTTACCTTTTCGATTAAGGCCAACCGGAGCATTAAGGATAAAGCCCATATTTCTGATATATTCAACACCTGCTGGCTTTGATAGGAATGAAAGAAGTATTCGATTACCTCCTCATCTAATCGACCGTCGGTATGGGATACTAATTCAAGGGCTGCTCCGTAAATTCTAGGGTATCCCTTTAGGCTTCCCTCCCTTAGGGTTTTCAGACGAAAGAAGCGTTTCTTTATCATGTTTTGCCGAATATCCTTATATTGCTCTTCTATTTTATAAAAGTTATCAAGGAGCCATTGGGAAGCTGGTGAAATTTCTTTCTGCTCCTTTATGCGGCCGTTTACCCCTTGATATACCGTAACAATAATCTGGTAATGATTGTCCAGTCGATGCAAAAGCGATTTTGTAGATTTAGCATTGGCCGATACATTATGGGTATTGGCCACCTCTCTGCTGTGCTTTCCCAGATCTTCTATGCTTAACAGTACATCTTCTATATCATCTTTTCGATAGTGATCTTTTTTCCAGTAATCATTAAAATCCAAAGGCATCTCAGTATGTCATCACCTTTCTTGAATAATCTTTAGTTGGAACCCGTATTAATGCCGCCCTACAAGATTCCTAATTTTATCAGAATAGAAGGTAGAAAGCTCTTCAGCATACTCCTGGGAATAACCCTCTGTAAATACATTAACCAATGGCCTCTCAGGGTCGGGCAGGATCAGGGCCCACCCCTTCTCATCATTTATTTTCACTCCTTCATACAGTTCAATGCCATCCTTTTGATGATGTAAGATCATCTCTTTCATGACCCTTCCCTTGTCCTTCCAGTCGCATTGGATTTCCCTCCTCACCACGTGGGGGTCAGGCACTTGGTCTACCAGCTTCCTTAGGCTTATATCTTGTTCTATAAGAAAATCCAATATCTTTCCAATCGACCAGATGCCGTTATACCACAGGGTAAACTGTAGCGGTAATTCCCCTGTCTCTTCCACAGTCCCCAGTACATCCTTCATATGGCTGGCAGGGTTAGATTTGCATTTTACCACCTTAGCCCCGTATTGTGCCGCCAGTTCATCAATTAATCGGGAGGACACATAGGGAATAATCAATTGTTTACTGCCCCCTTGAAACAGCAACTTGGCGGCCAGTAAATTATACTTCTCCCTATCCACCAGGCGTCCTGCATCGTCCACCAATGCCAGCTCCTCTCCGCATTCACTAACGAAAAAGCCAATGGAGCCAGGGTCTCCCTTAACGGCCTCTACCAAGGAATTGACCATAGAGGTAGCCTCTTCATCTTTCTTGCCATGATCGGGATAAATGGTCATGACCGATGATCCCAGCTCCTTAAGATAGGCCCTGGTAGCCTCCAGTATATGAGGAGAGGGGGAGCTAATCCATATTTTTTGATTCCCCTGTCTGATTTTATGAAGATTGGAAATCCCTTTGATTCCCTGCTGATTAAAAACTGCCTGGAAGGAGCCTACCTCAATTTCCCGCTTTAATCTATCTGCATTACAGCGTTTAAAATCTTCTCGATTAAAGAGATTTTCAATTTCTCGTTCCATGGAGCGGGAAATGTTTCCGCCATCACAACCAATAAATTCTAAATTGATTTTGTTTGGGTTATTGGCGGCAGACTTTACATGGATTCCACCAGAGGCCCCAAAGTATTTAATAGCAAATCGGGCCATGGGTAAAAATGCTTCCTTTAGATCAATCCCCTGGGCCCCCGTTGAAGATATGCCCGTTAAAAGTCCTCGCTGTATCAGTCTAGCCCCAGTTGTATGATCACTACTAATGACTATTGTAGGATCTCCTTTTAAGCTTGAAGCAAAAGCAGAGCCTAGTCTGGCAGCAAACTCTGGGGTAAACTCAATATTCATCTGTCCTGAAATATCTCGGAAGCCAAAAAGGGTCTTAGAGGCCCTGGAGCCCCAGACAAGATTTTGACTTACAACTGTATTTTCTTCAATCTTTTTATGGGGCCAAATTTTTACGTCGGGCTTCACCACGACTCCTTGGGAAATGATTGTCCCTTCTCCAATAACAGCATTTTCTAGCACCTTAGCCCTTTGCTTCAGATCCCCCTGGGTACAGATGACTGCTCCCCGAAGGCTTACTTTTTCTGCCAGGGTTACCTGATTCCACAGAATACTTTTTTTTATAGTTGCGGTTTTTCCAATGGTACAATTATCACCAATGGCCACAGGCCCAGTGATTTCAACTCCGGCTGCAATGGAGACATTTCTACCGATAAAGACCGGCGGATTTAGCTTTGTGCCATGACCAAGGGTGGTTCCGTCACCGATCCATATTCCCTGCTCTTGCCCGTTCTTTATTAAAGGCAGATTTACCTGACCAGATAGAATATCAAAATGGGTCGTTTGATAGGAGCCCAGGTCTCCAATATCACACCAGTATTCTTCCATTACATAACCGTACATGGGGACTTGATCCTGAAGAAGCCTAGGAAACAGATCTTTACTGAAATCGAAGACTTCTCCCTTGGAAAAGTAATTTAGAACCTCAGGTTCAAGTATGTATATTCCCGTATTGATGGTATTACTAAAGACTTCACCCCAGCTTGGCTTTTCCAGAAAACGGATAATTTTACCCGAGTCATCGGTTATTACAACCCCATACTCTATTGGTACCGCTTCATTTCTCAAGACTAAAGTTGCCTTAGATCTTTTCTGACGATGGTAATCCAAAGCTTTTTGAATATCTAAATCCGTTAAGGCATCTCCACTGACAATTATCAGGGTATCATCAATAAAGTCCTCTGCATTTTTAACACTACCTCCTGTACCCAGGGGAGTTTCTTCAATGAAGTAATGCAGCTTGACACCCCATTCTTCTCCACTTTCAAAATAATCGGTAATCATTGTTGGCATATAGGCCAAAGTAACCCCTATTTCTGTAATGCCATGGTTTTTCAAAAGGTCAACGGTATATTCCATTACTGGTCTATTTAGGATAGGTACCATGGGCTTTGGTAAGCTACAGGTAAGGGGCTTCAATCTTGTTCCTTTTCCTCCTGCCATAATAATTGCCTTCATAACGATCTGTACACCCTCTTCCAATTTTAACTAGTATACGCATTTGGCATATGTAGTTTATTGTGTGATTTTTAGTGGGTTCTATACATTTTTCATGAAGAAAAAGTAAAAGGTGTATACAAAAAAGCAGAAATAAATAACCACAGGGTTGGCTTACGCCCTTTCCTGTGGTCTGAAGCTTTACTACTATGAAATTTATCATAACCCTATTATGTTAATATCCGATATTAATGTCTCCAGAAATTGTCTTTAGCTCAAGGTTATGCTCTCCTTTTCCGACGATTCCTTCAAGGGTATTTGATTTTGACTTGCCATTAATCGTCATGGGGAAATCATTAGTTATTTTTCCCGAGGTGCTTTTGGCCGTAAGTTCAAAACTGGAATCCGATGGCAAGACTACGTTAATCTCACCAGAAATACTGTTGATGGCTATTTCGTCTTCTAAATCCGTCAATTCCACTGCTACGTGTCCAGATACAGTTTCTCCCATAAGCTCCCCTGAATAATGATTAATTTCAATTTTTCCTGAGGTAGATTTAAAAAAGCCCCTTTCTAAGATGGCTCCATCCAGTGAAATTTTACCTGAAACGGTCTCTGCTTCGATTTCCCTTAACTGAAGCTCATCCATCACCACTTCTCCAGAAATTGAATAAAGGGAAAGCTCATTTTGATATTGCTTTGGCAAGTAAATATCCATAGACAGATTTTCAAAATTAAAGCCCACATTTATTTTTTGGCTTCTATTTTCCTTAACAACAATTTCATTACCTGACTGCTTCACTTCCAGCTCTGGCGGCGTACCATTGGTTTGTACGCTTCCATGATAGTGGGCCTTCAGTTCGCCGGTACCTTCCACCACATACAATCTAATCGGTACGCTAACAGTAGAGATTGTAATATTGCTGATGTCAGTGATAGTAATGATTTCCTCCTGATCAATCTTATGCTCATAACCTGTTCCTAGGTTACTTTTTAATGACCATAAATTAGTATTATGGCCCTCTCCCCCCACTCCTCTAGGGGTAAAAATGGCCAGAAGGGAACCTCCGATGGCCAATGAGCCAACCATAATAATAAATAGGGCCAATACAATTTTTTTCATCTGATTACTATCCTTCATTTTTAGCCCTCCTTTCATTGATTATTTTTAAGTTAGATCTCAAGTATTTTATTGTAAGTCCGTAAAAGGATCTTGATAAATAATAGCTGCCAACAAAAAGCAATACCCCCAGGGCCATTAAACCTGTTCCCAGAAAGATAAGGGCAATCCCATTGACTGAAAAAAACCTGGGAATTTGAATGAGAGCAAGTAATATTCCTGCAATGGTTACAGAAACCGATACGGCGAAGAGGGCAATTAAAACCCCCACAGCGGCAATAAAGGGTCCTAAAACAAATATTAGATTAAAAAAACCCAAGCTGACTGTGGCAAGGACTGCCCGAAGAAGATTACCTGTACTTGCGGTATTCTCTGCCTGAATAACCCTATAATTAGCACTAAAATCCTTGGCAATATTCCCTGGTTCTCCTAAAGCATTAGAAATTTCTTCTTCCGTTTTTCCCATTTCCAGTCCAATACGAAAATGCTCTTCATAGTCATAAAGAATATCCTGCTTTTCTCCCACTGGTATTTTATGTAAGCCATAGTTTAGTTTTTTTAAGAATTCGACTTTATTCATGGCTTTTCACTCCTTTCAATATGACATTGACACCCTTTACAAATTGATTCCACTCGCCTGTCAGCTGACATTTCATCTCCCTCCCAGAATCCGTCAGGCGATAATACTTTCGGGGTGGCCCCTCCTGGGATTCCTGCAAATAGGTGGTGAACATTCCTTCATCCTTTAACCGCCTCAACAATGGATATATGGTTCCCTCTGAAATGGCAATATTTTTAGATATTTCATTAACTAATTCATAGCCATAGCAGTCCTTTTCATCAAGCATGGCTAGGACACAAAGCTCCAGAACACCCTTTTTAAATTGTATGTTCAGCCAAATCACATCCCTTCAATCAAGGCTTTTTTCCATAGAAGTTACAGTAGAATATAGTATAACAAAAGCTACCTTTTTATGCAAGGTACTAACCAAAAAAACAGAGCATTATTTGGGAAAATTTACCCTATAATATAATTATGCTATTAAAGGAGTGAAGCAATTGAGTGAATTACTTTGGGAGGCCTTCGGTATCGTTTTTATATTTTCTGTAGGTACATTACTTCATTTTACCTATGATGCCCTTGGCCAGTGGAAGCCTGTGGGGGTAATTGCCCCTGTCAATGAAAGTGTATGGGAACATTTAAAAATGGGCTTTTGGCCCACCCTGATCTATGGAATAATAGAGTTTTTTTATTTGCCCTATTCCATCCACCATATGGCCTTGGCAAAGGCTTCTGCTATTCTGGTGATCTTAGGCTGTTTAATTACATTTCATTACGGCTACAAATTTTTTTTAAAGAGACATGTGGTGTTGTTGGACATCCTGTTTTTTTTCCTGGCTATTACCCTCGGACAATGGAGCAGCTGGTATATATTAAGTCATAGTAACCTTTCACAAACCCTTTACCTGATGGCCTGGTGGATACTATTAATAGCAACAGCATCCTTCCTTTATTTTACTTTTCGTCCACCTAAATTCAAGCTCTTTAAGGATTCAAAGGGTAACCACGGTATATAGGGGCGGCCTATGGGGGGCCGCCCCTATTGCAATGGCTTCCAATTAATTTTTTTCTGGCTTTTTTTCCAGTGAAAATATAATAAAACACTATAGGATGTACAGAGAACAAAATAGTTTATTAACATAATTAAAGGATGGGACCAATTGACTCCATTAAAATGGATATCACTTAAGGGATACAGAAATTTGGTGGGAAAGTAATCGGCTGAATGGGTGGGAATATCATAGGCTATGTGCAGGGGCCAAGCTAAAAATCCTAAGGCCAGCTCCTTACCCCAAATCAGTCTGATCATAATTAGTAAGGTGCCTGCCACCACAAAGCTATGGCTCATATTATACAGAAAATATACCCACTGGGGTATCACTGCCAGAGTTCCACCCCGTAAATTAACCCATCCCCTTATCATTCCAATTATGGTATAGGGAAGTAGGGGAATCAAATCAGGCAACATCCCAAAAACAAAGGCAAAGCGATAACGTCTCTTTTTGCGTCCAAAAAACAGACCGCCCCAAAGGCCATGGGAAAATACATCCATTTTCATTACCTCCATCAGTATGTTGATCTTTGTAGGTCAAGGCCTTAACAAAGTTCAGCCCATAGATTACTTTTATAACCTATTTTGGGCCGACAGAAATAGTTTGACCATAAATTTAAAAACAATCCGAGGTAATGGGGCTATTCGCAATGGGAAATTTTTCCCTGTTCTTGATGAACATACAAGAAACCGCACTTTCCTATGAAAAAATAAAAACACACTAATAAGGATGAAGGGTTTCTTATTTTACTTCTTTAATATTTCCCAGGCCTCTGGCTTAAAGCCTATTAAAACAAAATCTTTTGCTATTACAAGGGGTCGCTTTACCAGCATTCCGTTGCTGGCCAGCAATTGGATTTGTTCCTCCTCACCCATGGCGGGGAGCTTTTCCTTTAGCTTTAATTCCTTGTACAACATTCCACTTGTATTAAAGAAACGCTTTAAAGGTACACCGCTGCGTTCAATCCACTCTTTCAGTTCCGAGGCAGTGGGTTTTTTTTCTACAATATGTCTTTCTTCATAGGGGATGTTGTTTTCATCCAGCCATTTTTTTGCTCTTTGGCATGTGCTGCATTTTGGATAAGCTATTAATAAATATTTCATTACCGCTGCTCCTTCCTTTTCCTTTGAGTTTATCACAATAATTGTTTCTATTTGTATCTATTATGACAGGCGCTCTGTTAGGTGTCAAATGTTTCTGATTTAATAATTGTATAATTATGTCATATAGGGAACTGTAGAGTGGGCACCCGAGATCGTCATAGTAAGCTTATGATATTGATAAACTAGAATTATTGTTAATTTACTGTTCTCTTAAGAAGGATTCTAAAAAAATTTGACGAATATTGTTATACATAGTGGTGTCTAAGCATAATCTTTTCTCACTTACACAAGCTATATCAGCATTTATTTTACTAAAATGCAGATACTAGAAATTATTTAGCCACGAAGTTGGGGACTAGATCGCCCTTTTTCTTGTGGTTTTTGTTATATGTAGATTAAATTATCAAAATTGGAGGTGTTCTTTTGAAAATATTATATTTCGATTGCTTTTCAGGTATCAGTGGCGATATGTTTCTAGGGGCCATGATTGACATTGGGGTACCACAAGAGACTCTGAGAGAATCGCTTCAAAAGTTAAATTTACCTGGCTATAAGTTACAGATCTATACAGATCAGAGGAAAGGGATCACTGGCACCCGAGTCGATGTTAAGCTTCTTCATGACGAGTCGGGAGTTCTATCTATAACAGACCATCACCATGGTCATCCCCATCATCACGAAACAGACCATCATCATGATCATGACCACCATGTCCACCGAAACATTAATGACATAAAAAAAATTATTGATGACAGTGGATTAAGTGATTCTGTAAAAAAACTCAGTTTAAATATGTTCTCTCACATTGCCTTAGCGGAGGCTAAGATCCATGGAAAGCCCCTTGAAGAGGTTCATTTTCACGAAGTAGGGGCAGTGGATTCCATCGTTGATATTGTTGGAGCAGCCATTTGTGCTAATTTCCTCAGGGTTGATAAAATCCTCTTTTCAACTATTGCTGTGGGTGGCGGCTTTGTCAATTGTGCCCATGGTAAATTTCCTGTTCCCGCCCCTGCTACAGTGGAAATTTTAAAGGGAATTAAAATCACTTCGGGGGAAGTAGAGAAAGAATTAACAACCCCCACTGGTGCGGCCATAGTGAAGGTTTTAGCCGATGAAATCACCAATCGTAAGGAATTTACAATAGAGAAGATTGGCTATGGAATCGGTAAAAGAGATAATCCTATTCCCAATGTATTACGGGTCTTTTTAGGAGAAATAGATTCCGTAGCAATTCAACAGCCTGTCAAAGGAAATCAGGTAGATAAAATTATAGAATGCAATATTGACGATAGTAATCCTGAAATTTACCCCTTTGTCATGGAAAGACTACTGGCTGCAGGGGCTATGGACGCCTGGCTAACCCCTATTATCATGAAAAAGGGCCGCTCTGCCATTAAATTAGCTGCCCTCTGCCGGTCCAGCAAGCTGGACGAAATGATTCAAATTATCTTTGAGGAAACAACCACCATTGGTGTACGTACCTATGATGTTTCTAAGGTAATGATGGACCGTAAACTGATTACCCTCCAAACCCCCTATGGGCCCGTTGGATTTAAGTCAATCTTTCGTAATGGAAAAGAGGTTAAGTTTAAGCCAGAATTTGAGGATTGCAAAAAAATAGCCCTTGATTATAAAATACCAATTAATCAGGTTTACGAAACCCTAAAAGAAATCTATAAGGAAAGGTCTTAGGAGTAAAATAATGAGTTTAATCGAAAAATATGAAGGATTGAAGGAATATTTAAGGGGCCTTGGCAATGTAGGGATTGCCTTTTCTGGGGGAGTGGACAGCACCTTACTCTTAAAAGCCGCTGTAGATGCCCTAGGCAATAATGCCGTTGCCATAACCCTTAAGTCTCCTATTCATTTACAATGGGAAATCGGAGAAGCCATTGCACTGACTAAGGAGATCGGTGCTAAGCATGTGATCTTGCAGGTCAAGGAAATTATACCTGAAATTAAGTATAATCCTACTGATCGATGCTATCTTTGTAAAAGCGCTGTATTTGAAAAGATTATCAATTATGGTAAGGACCACAGTATTCAACACATTGCAGATGGGAGCAACTTAGATGACACAATGGATTATCGCCCTGGAATGAGAGCCCTTAAGGAGCGTAAGGTCCGTAGTCCCCTATTGGAGCTGGGCTTCACAAAGAACGAAATTCGAGCATTGTCAGCAGAATTGAAATTGCCCACCTGGGATAAACCTGCCTACGCCTGTATTTTATCCCGTATACAATACGGACAAGAGGTAACTGAAAAAAATCTACGAATGATTGAATCCGGTGAGCTTTATATGATTCGCCGCGGATTCCGCACCGTCAGGGTCCGCCTTCATGATCAGCTGGCAAGGATAGAGGTGGATCCCCATGAGTTGAAACAGCTATTGGATATAGATTTAATTCGTCAGATTAGGGAGGCCTTTAAAGAAATAGGCTTTCAATATATTACCCTAGACCTGGAGGGGTATCGAATGGGTAGCCAAAATGAGGTGATTTTATGAACAGTGATGAATTAAAAGCACTTTTAGAGGCAGTACAATCAAATCAAGTCTCCATTGATGAGGCATTCCACTCCCTTAAGCAGCTTCCCTTTCAAGACCTGGGTTTTGCCAAGATAGATCATCATAGGGAGCTTAGACAGGGTTATCCAGAGGTGATCTATTGTGCAGGGAAAACCCCAGGTCAGGTAAAGTCTATTATTGAATTGATGCTAAGTAGAGGAAACAACATTCTGGGCACCAAGGCCACTGATGAAATGTATCAGGAGGTCTTAACGGTTTCTGATAAGGCGGTCTTTCATCCCTTGGCAAAGACAATCACCATTCAGCAAAGACCCCCCATTCAGTCAAGTACTTATATTGCTGTTGTCACCGGGGGAACATCTGACATTCCTGTTGCTGAGGAGGCTGCTATAACCGCTGAAATATTGGGAAATCAGGTAAAAAGAGTATATGATGTGGGGGTAGCAGGAATTCATCGATTATTTGCCCATCTGGAGTTGATTCGAGGGGCTCGGGTTATCGTTGCTGTGGCAGGTATGGAGGGTGCCCTGGCCAGTGTTGTGGGTGGCTTAGTAGATAAACCTGTTATTGCAGTTCCCACCAGTGTAGGCTATGGAGCAAATTTTGGCGGATTAGCGGCCCTGCTTTCTATGCTGAACAGCTGCGCCAGCGGAACCGCTGTAGTGAATATTGACAATGGATTTGGAGCGGGCTACATGGCTAGTATGATTAATCAATTGTAAGGGCTAAACGTGCTGATCTTTACTGGGTAAAGAACAGCACGTTACTATTTGTTGCTATTGACCCTCATTGAGGGTCTCTTTCATCATTTCAGTAAAGACTGTCACCAAGTGGGGATCAAATTGAGTACCTGCACAGCTATTTAATTCCTCAATTGCTGCCTCAGGCTCAGCCTTAGGTCGATAAATCCTTTCATTTGTCATTACATCAAAGGCATCGACAATGGCAATGATCCTGGAAAGTATAGGGATCTCCTCTCCCTTTAGTCCCTTTGGATATCCCTGTCCATCCCACCATTCATGATGAAACAGTATATATTTTGCGATATGAAATAAATCCGGCGAGGCCTCAGCTATTCGATAACCTATTTCACTATGTCTTTTTATCTCTTCCCATTCTTCCTCTGTCAGGGTTTCCTTCTTATTTAATATTTTATCAGAAATTGCGATTTTGCCAATATCGTGGAGCAAAGCCAGCAATCCCAGTTCATTTATTTCATCCTCACTTAAATTTATTCGCTTTGCCAAGGTGATAGCCAGCTCCTTCATCCGTTCTCCATGGGCTTCTGTTTCATGCTTCTTTTCAAATAAAGACTTTTGTAAGGAAGAAATGATATGACTTCTGGTGCTCTTGCTCTCAAATAGCTTTACACGATACATTCTCTCCTCCGCCAGCTTAATCGTATCCCTTATGTTTTCCTCTTCCCTACGCTTTGTACCGTAGCCTAGGGAAATGCTAATTTTTACAGGGTCTTCTCCAGCCCTTAAGCAAAGCATTTTAATACGATTGCAGATTTCCTTGGCAGCTCTCTCATCGCTTTGGGGAAGCACAATTGCAAACTCATCTCCTCCCCAGCGGGCTACCAGGTCTTCTTGTCGACATGCCTGCCTCATGATATTTCCTATTTTAATTAACAGCTGATCCCCTGCCTCGTGACCAAAGACATCATTGGTCAGCTTTAATCCATTGACATCCCCAATAATTATAGAAAGGGGAAGCTGTCTTCTGGTATCTAATCTCTCAAGCTCTTCATCAAAATAGGCCCGATTGTATAACCCCGTCAATTTATCATGGAAGCTTAAATATCTAATTTTCTCCTCTGCCTTTTTCAGCTCCCTTATATCAGTATAAATTGCATAGCCACCAATAATCTCTTCATTGATAATGATTGGAGCACCCTTTAATATAATGTCAATTTTACTGCCATCCTTACCATAACGATGGTCATCATGCAATAATATCGTTTCCCCCTTTAGTATTCTTGGGGAACCGTATTGGGTCAATTTTTGATGGGGGTCAATGACTTTATTAATATTCTTGCCTTCGATTTCTGTCAAAGTATAACCAAAGACCTCTGTGAATTTGGCATTAATCTTTACTATTTTCTCTTCTCTGTCAAATTGTACAATGGCATCGGGAGTGTTGTTAAAAAGACATTCAAAGGATTCTTTTTGATAAATTAACGCTTCTTTAGCCCGTCTACTCTCACTGATGTCTGTATGGGTACCTACCATCCTTAGCGGAATTCCCTCCAGGGACCATCTCATAACCTTTCCCCGGTCAGCAATCCACTTATAGCTTAGATCCTTACATAGTATCCGGTACTCTGCCATATATAGGGGAGTTTGACCGTCAAGATGGGCTTTAATTTTTTCCTTAACCTGGTCTAGGTCATCAGGGTGAATCCGATCAAACCATTCCTCCAGACGAGCCTTCAGCTCATGCTCCCCATAGCCCAACAAACGACACCAACGTAGAGAAAAAAAGACCTCATTACTCATAATATCCCAGTCCCAGACCCCATTTTCGCTGCCTTCCAGGGCAAAATACCACCTTTCTTCACTGGCCTGTAGTGCTTCCTCTTTTTCCTTAAGCTGATTGTATTGTTCTCTTAAAGCCTCTTCAGTGTCAATTAATTGACTTAGAGAGCTTTTTAATTCTTTGTTGATAGCCTTAATTTCAGCCTCACCCTCTAAATACTTTGTCTCTAAAATCTTTTCTCGGGTAATATCATTAATTAATAGCATTAATTCCCCTTCTTCATCAAAAACCACCTTTACTTTGTAATAATGACTTTGATTTCCATAAAAAATATCATATTGAAAGGATTGAATTTCATTGGTATTTTTAGCTCGATCTATGTAAAAGCGAAAGGTATCAGATAGTGGCCCTTGAAATATTTCATCTATCCTCCTGTTAATGAAGGAATTAATGGTTCTATTCATAAATTGTTGGTTTCCTTTTATCACATTTACACAGATTCCCCTTGGATTAAAGATAAAAACAATATCACAAACCCCTTTGATTACATTTTTAAGTTTTGTATTGGAAAGCTTTCGGCCATCATAAACCATAATCATTCCTCCAATAATATATAATTTTAGGGAATTTTCCTTTTCCTTCTCTGCTACCATCTAACTAGCCGGTCATGTGGGGTTAAGGTAACTTTCCTGCCACTACAATATCACTGTCAAGCTAGCGATTGCGCGACGGAGTCGCTTTGTTCTTTCATAGGAAAGTTCGTTTTTTTCCTATGAAATGGGGGGGTGTTAAGGGGGGCGTCACCCCTTATTAAAATAAGGAGGGTACAGCGAAGCGTCCTAGGGAACCCATGGGTTCCCTGGAAAACAAACGTGGCGATAGCCACTTTTGTTCTATATTTTATACAAATACCCCATTATCTGAAAGCTAAAAGATCGAGAACAATTATTTCTCGATCCTATTGCTTGTATGATAGGAAAGTTCCTTTTTTTAGCAAATGTCCCAGATGCCGGTCATTGGCATTTATGGTAACTTTCCTACCACAACAATATCGCTGTCGGGCCAGCGATAACGCGACAGGGTACTTGTTCTAATCAATATATCAGATAAGTCTTACTGCTCCTCTAAATTTACGCCAATGACGACCCAGGGAATCTACCGAAAGACCTCTTTTAGCTGACATGTGTACAAACTCATTACTATTAATCATTATTCCTGTATGGGTGATAATGTTTCTTCTTACAGAGAAATAAACTAAATCCAAGGCCCGTAGGTCATCCCTAGAGACCTCTTTACCGCCTAAGCTCTTTATACCCCTTACATATCTATCTGGATCATCAAAATACCACTCTTCATCAATTGGCTGGCCATCTCCATCGGGAATATAGATACCAAATTTCTGATAGAATAATACCATGAAGCCTAAACAGTCTAATCCTGTGTAGAGGCTCCTGCCATTATGAACAAAGGGTATATCTTTAAATTCTGCTATGATCGTTTTAATTTTAGTCTCCAGCTGTTCCTGCACCCTTACCCCCCCTTTAACAGCGCTCTCTACATCATATGGGGTAGCTCAACAATAGGTGCAAAAAAAGAAAGTCCATAGGACTTCCACTTTAGGTTTCGTAGAGGCAATCTAGCCTCTGGAATTATAGAATATGTAAAAATTCCTTAAAGATATATTCACTATAATAACCTTTTTCTACTAGGTTTTTAATTATGGCCAAGGCTTCTTTCTGGGTCATTCCCTTACGATAAATCCTATCCTCTACCAGGGCCTGATGTATATCACACAGGGCTATTATTTGACTTTCCTCAGTGAACTGATCCCCCGACAGCCCCTCAGGATACCCAGTACCCAATAAATTTTCATGATGGTTGCTGGCCCATTCCGCAATATCTTCAAAACCTTTTACCTGGCTTAAAATATATTTTGAATAATAGGGATGCTTTTTAATTAACAGCATTTCTTCCGGGGTGAGTTTTCCTGGCCGGTCTAATATTTCATTGGGAACCACAAGCTTGCCCAAATCATGGAGATATCCGGCAACCTTTATTTTTTGGGCCTTAAGGTCATTATATTTAAATTGCCTTGCCATTCGGTAAGCCTTTTCACTGACCTTTAGGGAATGTTGATGGGTAAAGGTGCTTTTCTTATCCACCACAATGGCAAAGGCCTTAGCAATTTTCTCCAGCTCTAGCATATCTATCTTCACAATTCTTGAGGGCATCATTTCCATCAATAGGGAAGAAATATCAAAGGTTCCCAGGTCAAACCATATCCTGTCCTTCTCCAGAGCTGACAGTAGTGCATCTACGATTTCTCCCTGAAAGTGCCTCTCTCTTTCCTGCTTTAACCAATCGGTTATCTCTCGACGATACCCTAAGGAGTCCCTTCTAGGATCAAACCTAAGCTCAAATTGATCTGCCAAAGCAATTACTTGAGATAAACAGGGAATGTCCTGGGCCTGCATGCCATAGGGCCCAGAGCCATCAAAGCGTTCATGATGAAATTTTATAATGTCGGGAATATCATTGCTAATTGGTAGTTCCTTAGCTATTTCCCAACCTGTGGTAGCATGATGAAGCTGCTGCTTTGTAATAGAATGCTCCGCCTCTAAAAAAGCACTGCTTCCCTGTCTGAAAATCGAAGGAATTACACCAATGTCATGTAAAATTGCCGCTTGAATTATCTTTTCTGTTGCCTCCTCTATTCCCATTTTTTTTATGATGTGGGATGAAATATAGGCAACCTTTTTTGCATGCTGAAAGGGCTTATTTTCCCCAACATCAAGCATTAAAGAAAAAGTCATCAATAGTTCATTTAAGTTTACCTCAAATTTTTCCATAGATTCATCTCCAATTATGATCGCTAAGGTTGAATGAAAATCTCTACACATTATTGCTTTTTTATGTTATATAGGAAAGTTCTACCTTTAGCAAATGTCCTAGAAACAGGTTATTTGCAGTTAAGGAACCTTTCCTGCCACAACAATATCGCTGTTGGGTCAGCGATAACGCGGCATAGCCCTTTTGTTTATGGCTTACAAATTATTTCGACATTTATTAGCAAATCCCTCCATCACTGGTAAGTTTTTAATCTCCTTCCTATATTTAAAGGGACCCCTATGGGATCCCTTTAAAAAAATATTTCTCAGCTTAAGTGAATCTTACCCTTCTGAAGGTCGATATTAATATGACTTCCCTTTTCAAATTGCTTTTTTAAATAGGCCTCAGCAATTTCATCCTCAATAAGTCTTTGAATGGTCCTTCTTAAGGGACGGGCCCCATACTGATCATCGTAACCCTTTTCCAATATTAATTCCTTTACCTCATCGGATATTTTAACTGTTATGTTCTTTTCTTCTGCTTCTTCAATAACTTCCTTCAGCATCAAATTAACAATTTGTCTTAGCTCATCCTTATTAAGCTTTGTAAATATAATGGTTTCATCCACACGATTTAAAAACTCAGGTTTGAAAACTTCCTTAAGGGCCCCTTTGATTTTTTCCTCCATGACCCCATGACCATCCCTTCCAAAGCCAATTCCCTGGGGCTTTAGGTGACTTCCTGCATTGGAGGTCATAATAATTACGGTATTTTCAAAATGGGCTGTACGGCCCTGATTGTCTGTCAATCGTCCATCCTCTAAAATCTGAAGCAGCATATTAAATACGTCTGGATGGGCCTTTTCAATCTCATCCAACAGAATTACAGAATAGGGTTTTCTCCTGACCTTTTCTGTCAATTGTCCTCCTTGGTCATAGCCCACATAGCCGGGAGGAGCCCCGATCAGTTTAGATACCGTATGCTTTTCCATATATTCTGACATATCAATTCTAATGAGGGCCTCTTCGTTTCCAAAAAGCTCCTCAGCCAAGGCCCTTACCACCTCAGTTTTCCCTACTCCTGTGGGGCCTACGAAAATAAAGGAAGCGGGTTTTTTCTTTTTCCTAAATCCAGATCTATTCCGGCGAATGGTCTTGGCAATACTATTAATGGCATCATTCTGTCCAATAACACGGTTATGGAGCCTTTCCTCAAGGCTTAAGAGCTTTCCAGCCTCAGCCTCGGTAATTTGCTGTAGGGGAATTTTAGTCCAGGATTCAATTACATAGGCTATATCCTCAATAGTAATTTGAACCCCATTGCTCTCCTTTTCTAGGGAGTCAATTTTTTCCTGTAATTGGCACTGCTCCACCTTATATTCTGCTGCCCTTTCAAAATCATGGGTATTGGCAGCAAGCGCCTCCTTAGCCTTTACATCGGCCAGCGCTTCCCTTAAGGTTTCCAGTTGGACTAATCCCTTATTTTTCAAATTTACCCTTGCCCCTGCCTCATCAATAACATCGATGGCCTTATCTGGTAAATAGCGATCGGTAATATATCGTTCTGATAAATTAGCAGCAGCCTCCAATACCTCTTGGTCAATTTTTACCTGATGATACTCCTCGTAATAGCCCTTAATTCCCGCTAGTATTTCAATGGTTTCCTGAACAGAAGGCTCCTCCACCAGTACTGGTTGAAATCTACGTTCCAGAGCAGAATCCTTTTCAATATGCTTACGATATTCCTCAAGGGTGGTAGCTCCAATTACCTGTATTTCTCCCCTGGCCAAGGCCGGCTTTAAAATATTAGCGGCATTCATAACGCCACCATGGACTTCCCCTGCCCCCATGATATTGTGAACTTCATCAATCACCAGAATGACATTTCCCCATTCCTGGGCCTCTTGAATAATGGATTTCATTCGACCTTCAAACTGTCCTCTGAACTGAGTTCCTGCAACAATAGACGTTAAATCCAACAAATAGATCTCGGTGTTGAATAATTTCGCAGGTACCTGTTTCTCGACAATACGAACAGCCAACCCTTCAGCAATGGCGGTTTTACCTACTCCAGGCTCACCAATTAAGATTGGATTATTCTTTGTTCTTCTATTAAGAATCTGAACAACTCGATCAATTTCCCCATGTCTGCCAATAATTTTGTCCACTTCATTCTTCAAAGCCTTATTAGTCAAATTGGTTCCGTAGGTATCTAAATATTTCTTTTTGGTTGGCTTTCCTTTTTTGGTATTTTCCTTTGTCTGATTGGTTTCCCTCATCTTTGGCGGCTTCTCTTCATTAATAGCGTTATCCTTACTGTGACTGGCTCCAGATAAGCTTTTAAATAAATCCAACAGTTGATTATCCTGTCCATCCTCAGTATTGTCAAATTCCTCATAGGTGTCATTCATTTGCTCTGAAAACAGCTCTATTTCCTCTGGTGTCATCCCAGTTTGCTCCATTATTTGATCTATGACAGGAAGTCCCATTTTTTTAGCACACTCGATGCATATACCCTTCATTTCTGTTTTGCCCCCTTCTATTTTGGAAGCAAATACTACTGCGATGTTTTTGTTACATATTGAACATTTTTTCATTCTATCATCCCCGTATTGTCCATATTTATTTGCCTAAATTAATTAAAACCACTACTGTAGCATTTGAAATTTTAAAAATAATTATTTAATATTATATCATAAATTATTTAAATATAAAAAACAAGAAAAAGCTCAATACTAAGACTTTACACTAGATCCGAAAAGTTATAAAAATTTTAAGAAAACCCTTTAAAAATTTTTTAATGCTGCTATAATAGAAATATATATTAAGCGAGGGTGGCGGAATTGGCAGACGCGTAAGATTCAGGCTCTTATGGGCGATAAGCCTGTGTGGGTTCGACTCCCATCTCTCGCACCAATGTTTATAAAATACCCTATAGAGCGGGGCTTTAAAACCACTCTGTAGGGTATTTTTAAAATTTTATGAGAGTTTCCCAAGAAACCTGTCATTGGCGTTCAATAATTTATCTTCTTATAATAATTAAAGAATAAATAGATACAATTAGTTTGAAACTAGTTATGGGAGGTGATTATTATGCCTAGAGATATACTCTGTAGAATTGAAGAGTGTCAATACAATGATCAAAATGGTCGATGTGGTGCTGATAATATTGAAATCAGATCAAGTATTGACAATAATGTTTGTTCTACGTCAGAAAGTACCTGCTGTGAGACTTTCATGCCTAAGAACTACCCTACCTTGAGTGATTAATTAAAAGTCGGTAATATTACCGACTTTTAAAAATGTGACCTGTTGCAGTTAAAAGTGATATGAAAACTATCTAGTGACTATGAATGTAATTGCGATGTAAGACTCTTGCTTATCAATAAAAGTCTAAATAGGAATGATTTTCTCCATCCTGCTGCCATCCCAAAATACAATCCATATTTACATTTTTAGCGGCCCTAAAGACTAATTTATCTACATCCTTAAAGGTCTTTTTTAGCTCTTTAATTAACGCCTTTATTTCATGTCGTTTATTTCCTATTTTCTTGGCTGCTACCATACAGGCACAGTTTAGGGGCCATATTCCACTTTCCTGGGTAAAGGCCTCGATTGAGGCTTCCTCAATATAGTACATGGGACGAATCAGCTCCATATTCTGAAAATTTGTGGACTTCAGCTTAGGCAGCATCGTTTTAAAGGTTCCTGTATAAAAAAGATTTAATAGGGTGGTTTCGATTACATCATTAAAATGATGCCCCAGGGCCAGCTTATTACAGCCAAGTTCCTGGGCTTTTTTATAAAGGGCTCCCCTTCTCATTTTGGCACATAAAAAGCAGGGGTAATCCTTAGCCACATCGTCAACGATCTTGAATATTCCTGAATCAAATAGCGTAATGGGGATTTCTAAATGCTGGCAGTTTTCTAGCAATAGCTTTTTAATGCTTCCATGATACCCCGGGTCCATGGCGATAAATTCAAGCTGAAAATTATCCTCTCCATGACGCTTTAGCTCCTGAAATAGCTTGGCCATTAACATGCTGTCCTTCCCCCCTGAAATGGCTATAGCAATTTTATCGCCGGGTTCAATTAGCGTAAACTCTTTAATTCCCTTAATAAATTTTGACCAGATATCCTTTCGATAGGTTGTAATTATGCTCCGTTCAATATCCTTTAAGGCTTTTTTATCATTTAGGGGGATGAGTGGTTCACACCCCTTTCCGGAAATCGAACTCATTCTATCACCTCTCTTTACCATAAAATATTATACCATCTTTAAGGCTCTTTGTCCTGTTATGTTCTTAGGTAAAGAGGGCTATGATAAAAGTGTTTTATTTACCAGATCACTCTCTCAGGGTTCAATCCAATCATGATTTAATGCTTTAAAGACAGCTTTTGATAGCACAATTGCCAGTATGCCTCCAATAAGGGCTGTATACAGCTGGGGAAGCGATAAGGCTGCCATTAGGGCAGGCGGAACCTTTGGTACAAATAAAATCACCAAATACCTTATGGAAAAGGCTAAGAACCCAAATTTAACAAGTGCTGCCATCACCAATGCAGCATATTCAGGATACCATTTTATTTTGTATCTTATGTAATTAAAAACCATAACTAATAGGACATTACCTATTATAATAAAGGGAACCACGGGAAAAAGAGGTGTAATTCCTGCAAAGAAAGCAATTAGGGGAGTGGCAATGCCAATTAATACCCCTGATACTGTTCCAACAGTGATAGCACTGAAGAGTAATACAAAATTAACCATAGGCCCCACCAAGGGCTGGGCAAAGGCCCGGAATCCAATTTGAAAAATTAAAGCCAGGGCAAGCAAAATTCCTGTTCTCGTAATAAAAGTTGTCTTTTTCAATGATTATCCTCCTTTATTCTTTATATGGGCCAGTTTAATGTGATTACTGCAAAGCCTTAGACCCTTTACTATAGTAAAAGTATACTCTATAATTTCCTCTATTTTCAAGCCATATTACCAATTTCAACCTTATCTGTTTTTCTTCACTAAAATCCTTTTGATAGACGCCTTATATATCCCTACCCAATAAGGATCTCAAGGTTTTTTTTTGAAAAACAGAAAATTTTATCATATTCTACACCAATATACAATATAAAAATATGTTTTTCATTTTTTTCTTTCTTAGACTTGAAAAATTGCGGTTTCATTATTGACTTTAGGTCTGTAATATGGTATTACTAATATATTGCTTGTTTAATAAAACTAAACATAAAGTTTACTCATTGAAAACATAAGCTCACTTTGCCATTTTTAATAATCGTTGACATGATTGTATTTGGAATCTTTTAGTAGGGCTTTATTAAAATGCTTTTTTTCAGTAAAAAAGATGCAAAAAGAACTAACTTTCTGATTAATAAGCACTTTTTTATATCAATATCTTTTATCGTGGGGGGATACAAAATGACAGAATCAATTATTGAATTGATGAACATTTCTAAGCAGTATGACGGAAATGAGGCACTTAAAAATATTAATCTCTATATTCGAAAAAATGAATTCCTTACCCTCTTGGGCCCCAGCGGATGTGGTAAAACCACCACACTGCGTATTATTGGCGGGTTCGAGTATCCCTCTAGGGGAAGTATACTATTTGAAGGAAAAGATATTAATGATCTACCGCCCTATCGAAGAAGGGTAAATACGGTTTTTCAGAAATATGCACTTTTTCCCCATATGAACGTGGCAGATAATATTGCCTTTGGCTTAAATATAAAAAAGATGGACAAACAGACGATTAAGTCAAAGGTTAAGGATATGCTGGCCCTGGTTAATTTATCAGGATATGAAAAACGATCAATTGATTCCTTGAGCGGCGGACAGCAGCAGCGGATTGCTATTGCCAGAGCCCTTGTCAATGAACCCGAGGTTCTTTTACTGGATGAACCCCTAGGGGCCCTTGACCTAAAGCTCAGAAAGGACATGCAGATTGAGCTGAAGAATATACAGCAAAAGCTGGGAATTACCTTTATTTATGTAACCCATGATCAGGAAGAAGCCCTGACAATGTCAGATACGGTGGTAGTCATGCGTAATGGCACGATTCAACAAATCGGAACCCCCGAGGACATTTATAACGAACCCAAAAATGCCTTCGTAGCGGATTTTATTGGTGACAGTAATATTATTAGCGGTAAAATGATTACTGATTTTAAAGCGGATTTTGCCGGCAGGGTTTTTGATTGTGTCGATAAGGGCTTTGGAGACAATACCCCAGTAGATATTGTCATTAGACCTGAAGATATTCAATTGGTGAGTATTGAATCTGCCATGCTGGTAGGAGAGGTTCAATCTGTTACCTTTAAAGGGGTCCATTATGAAATGATAGTCACTGCCAATGGCATTAATTGGATGATTCATAGCACCTTGATGGAACCGGTAAATACCAAGGTTGGTCTTACGATTAAGCCTAATGATATACACATAATGAGGAAGGTGAACGCCTCATGAATCGTCGCTGGATTTCTTCACCCTATCTTATATGGATGAGTATTTTTATTGTTTTTCCCTTACTGTTAATACTTTTTTTCAGCTTTACAACCACCGATGATACGGGGATCCGCTTTACCCTACAAAACTATCAACGGTTTTTTGAACCTCTCTACATTATGGTACTGTGGCGATCAGTTCGTCTGGCATTAATCAGTACAGTTATTTGTTTGCTGCTAGGATACCCTATGGCAATGATTCTAGCCAGTAGAGACTTAAAGAGAAGCAATATTTTAGTGCTATTGTTTGTTATTCCCATGTGGATGAATTTTCTTTTACGAACCTATGCTTGGCTGACCCTACTGGAAAACAGTGGATTAATTAATACTATTTTGTCCTTCTTAAGGCTGCCCACATTAAATTTAATGTACAACGAACAGGCAGTCATACTGGGGATGGTTTATAACTTCCTGCCCTTTATGGTATTACCGATTCATTCTGTTTTAACAAAGATAGACAAAAGCCTATTAGAGGCAGCAGAGGATTTAGGGGCCAATTATTTTACTGTTTTTAGACGAATTATTTTTCCCCTCAGTCTTCCCGGGGTACTATCAGGCATAACTATGGTCTTCATGCCTGCTGTTACTACCTTTGTTATCTCAAGACTTTTAGGGGGAGGACAATTTACCTTAATTGGTAACTTAATTGAGCAACAGTTTTTATTTGTGAATGACTGGAATTTTGGTTCTGCCATTTCAATGATTATGATTATTCTCATATTGGTCAGCATGGGAATTATGTCTAAGTACGAAAAAGAAAATGAAGGAGGTGGCCTATGGTGATTCGTTTTTTAAAAAGATTTTATACATCTCTTCTATTCATTTTTCTATATGCCCCAATTATTGTGTTAATTGTTTTTTCCTTCAATAACTCCAGATCAAGGGGCAGTTGGGACGGATTTACCCTGAAATGGTATGTGGAACTTTTTCAAGACAGACAGATATTATCGGCCCTCTATTATACGCTGGTTATCGCCGTTTTGTCGTCAATTATTGCCACCGCCATTGGAACAGCTGCGGCCATTGGAATTCATAATATGAAAAAGCTGCCAAGGACTGTTGTCATGAATTTGACCTATTTGCCTGTGCTTAATCCGGATATTGTAACGGGTATCGCCCTTATGCTTCTATTCATTTTCGTAAAGCTTAAGCTCGGCTTCATTTCACTGCTTTTAGCCCATATTACCTTTAATATTCCTTACGTAATTTTATCGGTGCTCCCAAAGTTAAAGCAGTTAAATAAACATCTTTATGAGGCAGCCTTGGATTTAGGTGCAAGCCCCGGCTATGCCCTTAGAAAGGTAATTATTCCAGAGATAATGCCCGGAATCATAACCGGCTTTCTACTGGCCTTTACCCTATCCCTAGATGATTTTGTGATTAGCTTCTTTACCCATGGTTCAGGGATATCGAACCTATCCATTACCATCTATTCCATGGCTAGAAGAGGAATTAATCCTAAAATTAATGCCCTTTCTACCCTGATGTTTGTCAGTGTGCTGCTCTTATTGATACTTGTAAACAAAAGAATGTCAAAGGATACAATTGTGAAGGAGGATGTATAAATGATTAAAAGATTAAAAACTTTTTTCCTGGTTCTGGTGATGTTAGCTTCTACCCTCAGCCTGTTGGCCTGTACTAAGGACGATAGAGTTACTTTAAAGGTCTATAACTGGGGAGACTATATAGACGAATCTGTTTTAGAGGACTTCGAGGAACAGTACGGCATTCGTGTGATCTACGATACCTTTGCTACAAACGAGGACATGTACGTTAAAATTAAGGCTGGCGGAAGTGATTATGATGTGGCTATTCCTTCTGATTACATGATAAAAAAAATGGTTGACGAGGACTTACTTCATAAGATTGATTTTAATAATGTCCCAAACTATCAATATATTGGTGATCGCTTTAAGAATTTAGATTATGATCCTCAGAATGAATATTCTGTTCCCTACATGTGGGGTACCGTTGGCATTCTCTATAATAAAAATGTCGTGGAGGAGCCAGTGGATAGCTGGAGAGTTCTTTGGGATGAAAAATACAGCAAAGAAATCTTAATGCTGGACAGCCAAAGGGATTCCATAGGAATTACCCTTAAGATGCTAGGATACTCCCTAAACACAAAAAATGTTGATGAATTAGAGGCTGCAAAAGATGCCCTTGTAGAACAAAAGCCCTTGGTGTTGGCCTATGTAGGCGATGAGGTTAAGGATAAAATGATTAATGAAGAGGCTGCCTTGGCTGTGGTATGGTCTGGGGATGCGATTTTTATGATGAGACAAAATGAAAACCTAAGATATGCTGTTCCTAAGGAAGGCACAAACCTATGGTTTGATGGTATGGTTATTCCTAAAACCAGCAAGCATAAAAAAGAGGCTGAGCTATTTATCAATTTCATGTGTGAAACTGAAACTGCCTTCAAAAACACAGACTATATCGGTTATTCTACTCCCCATACAGAGGCAAGAAAACAGTTAGACCCAGATTTAGTTAATGATCCAACTGCTTATCCTAATGAAGAGGATTTGGTAAGTTCTGAGGTGTTCAAAGATTTAGCCGGTACAATCAAGGAATATGACCGAATTTGGACAGAGGTAAAATCCTATTAAAATTATTTAGATGTAAATTCAAAACCCCGCCTTTTTGAAAGAACGGGGTTTTGTTATGTCACTACTTATTTTGTTGAAACAGTTTTAAATTTTGATAGTGCAAATAATAAAATTCCCAATAAGCCAACCGAAGTCGCAAGACTAATTAATGCATTATTAGTAAAACCAGCAACAATAAAGCCCAGGCATGAGACTGCCGCAACGGTAATCGCATAGGGCAATTGGGTTGATACATGGTCGATATGATGACATGCAGCCCCTGTTGAAGATAAAATAGTTGTATCAGATATTGGTGAACAGTGATCTCCAAATACAGCTCCTGCCAATACCGAGGCCATCATTACCCCAACCATTTCTGGGTTTACATTTCCACTGATGGGAATGGCTATAGGAAGCATAATGGCAAAGGTACCCCAGGAGGTTCCTGTAGAAAATGCTATAAATCCTGAAACGATAAACATAATAGCAGGCAAGAATTTTACAGAAACCCTACTTCCTATTAAACTTGCCACATAGCTGCCGCTTTGTAGGCCTTCATCCCTTAATACTGATCCAAAGGTCCAAGCTAGAATTAGAATACAAAATGCTGGAACCATTGATTTTACCCCCTGGGTAAAGGCATTCATAAATTCGCCATAGGTCATTAACTTACGGGGAACAAATAAAACCATACATAGAAGTAATGCTCCTATACCGCCATACACTAAAGAGGTAGCCGAATCGGTATCTCCAAAGGCCTGCCATAGACTTACTTCTCCTGAGAAATATCCGCCTGTGTAAACCATAGCTATAATTGTAAAGATTATGAGTCCCACAATAGGGATTATTAGATCAAAGGGTGTTCCCTTTTCAGAAACCTTTAAGCTGCTAAAATCGTCTCCGGGTGCTGTGGCATTCCTGTCTGCCTGCAGTTCTCCATTATCCATAGCCCGCTGTTCAAATTGAGCCATAGGACCAAATTCCAGCTTGCTTACAGAAATAATCACCACCATCAACAGTGAAAGCCAAGCGTATAGATTAAAGGGGACAGTGGCCATGAATCCACTCAGCCCATTTAATTGAAAGCCCGATTGCTTCAGAGTAGGCTCCATTACAGATATAATATAGGCCACCCAGCTAGAAATTGGTACGAGGATTGTTACTGGGGCAGCAGTAGAATCTAATAAATAGGCCAATTTTGCCCTGGATACCTTGTATCGGTCTGTCAAAGGCCTCATGACGGTCCCTACCGTTAAGCTATTAAAGTAATCGTCAATAAAAATGATACATCCCAGCAGAAAAACTGACAGTTGGGCACCACTTCGGGATTTGACCTTTTTAGCCGCCCATTCTCCATAGGCTCCTGACCCTCCGGCAGCTGTTACGACTGCCACCATTCCCCCTAAAAGCGCTAAGAATAATAATATCGCCATATTCCATGGATCCCCTGCATTAGTGATGATGGATTTTACCATTTCCAGAAAGGGTCCTAGAATGGGGTTTGTAGATGCTAAATTAGCAACTACCTCTGCCGGTCCAAAGTTCACATAGATAAAATACCCTGAAAAAATTCCAACCAATAAAGATCCCAATACTTCCTTTGTCAATAAAGCTAATACTACTGCAATAATTGGCGGCAATAATGCCAACCAGCCATAGGCATGTTCCATTGTGTTATCCTCCTTTATGTCATCTATTTACCCGTTGCTTTCCCCTGGCTAAGTTTATCTCTTTTGTTTCAAAAAACAAAAAAATCTAACAAAGGCTGTTAGATTTTTACTTGCATAATAAAAATCCCCTACACCTCTCCAGTACCCTTAGCATGAGATAGCACAACATCAAAACCCTGGGTGAAGATTTTGATGACAGTTCTGTACCTATTCAATACAGACCCAGCAGTAAGCTTTGGTGCTTACCACTTCGGCGATGGTTCCTTTCGATATGCTTCATCGGCTTCCACCCTCAGTATAGCTACTATTAAACATCGCGCCTCTACCTCACCTCCTCTGGAGATGAGGATTTTTTATGAAATTGTAATCTATTTAATACAATAACAAAATTGAAGTGTTTTGTCAAATACGATTAACAAAGTGGCTCTGCTACCACGGCGATATTGTTATGGCAGGAATAAAACAAATCCTCCACCTTAAGACGGAGGAAATTATCTATTCGTTTGTTTGAATTAGGGTAGTTTCTATTTTTTCTAATTTATCCCCTATATTTTTTAGTTCCTTTACAATCTGGTTTAACAGAATATCTTTATTTTCATCCCTCTCCCTTTCAATTTGTCTTTTTCGTTTGATCTCCTTTATTCCATAGGGATCGTTGGTATATTTCATATCGATTCACTCCCTTCAGTCTACTATTTGAGGAGTCTAACTAATTGCTCCCCCTTTATTTCTTCAGGACACCAATCCACAAGGGCAAAAAATCCCTTTGTATGAGCAGCTACTTCATTAATCCATTTGATTTCATTACCAGCCCTTGCCTTAAGGATTTTATTAGTGCTGCCTGCTCCATACAGAGACCCATTCACTACCCACCATTTACTGTAGATTCCAGCACGTCTTAAATCTTCCTCCAATCGCATCGCTTCATAAACAGGTGTTGTTTCTGGTAGCGTTACGATGATTACCTCTGTCTCATCTTTATTACTGATTCTTGGAAGCAGTTTTTTTACTGACTCTGGAATATCTCCCTGGGATCGCTGAATTTCCCGATGGTAGCTTTGGGTTGAATCCAAAAGCAGCAGAGTGTGTCCCGTTGGGGCAGTGTCAATTACAACCACTTGATCATCTGCTCCTTCGACGATCTGTGCAAAGGCCCTGAACACAGCAATTTCCTGAGTACAGGGAGATCTTAAGTCCTCCTCCACATAGGCAATATCCTCTTCAGACATAGTTTCCCTTGCCTTAGAAAGGACCTCCTCCCGATACTTTTCTAATTCCTCTGATTCATCTATATGACTAAGCGTGATCCTGCTTGAGCTATCGATTACATAATTAAGATGGGCAGCAGGATCAGTGGTGGTCAAGTGTACCTTTACCCCCTTTTCAGAAAGCCCTAGGGCAATCGCAGCAGCTATGGTGGTTTTCCCTACACCACCCTTTCCCATTGCAAAAATAACCTTTTTTCCAGAGGATTGAATATCTTCAACGATATCTTGAAGATGGGGAATCTTTTCAATAGATAACTTCTCTTTATCCATTGGCATTTGTTTCTCTGTTAAGAGGGCCCTCACTCCATCCAGTCCTGTGATATTATAGGCCCTAAGGGGAATTCCATAATTTTTCATTTGTGTCAAACCAAGGGGAATTTGCTGTAATGCTTTTTGCTGCTTAACATAAAGTCCTTTTGAAATTTCATCGTCCCATTCCATAAGGATTCCATTAATGATAAGAATTTGATTGTTCACACCAATATCTCTCAACTCCTCTGAAGCCCGATCGGCCTCCCTAAGGGGTGTACTTTCAGGCCTAGATACAAGGATAATTGTGGTTTTTTCTCCGTTAGCCAGGGTTTCGACTGCTTTTTTGTAGAGTTCTTTTTTATCTTCAAGACCCGATAGTTGCCCTAAACATGAGGCACCATGGGTATTGTCACTGATAAAATCACTCCATGCCGAGGGGAGCTGCAGCATCCTAAGGGTATGGCCTGTAGGTGCCGTATCAAATATAATGTAATCATATTTTGATTCAACTTCTTTATCGGCAATAAAGCTGGAAAACTCGTTAAAAGCTGCTATTTCAACGGTACAGGAGCCTGAAAGCTGCTCAGCCATATTGGCTATAACTGGATCGGGAAGCTTCCCGCGATAGGGTGCGATCACACTCTCCTTATATTCAGCCGCCGCTTGAATTGGGTCAAGGTTTGCTACTACTAAGTTCGGTACCTCCGGAATAGGTGTTCCCCTATTAGACAGCTCTATTCCAAAGACATCCTGTAGATTAGAGGCAGGGTCAGTACTAATGAGCAGTACCTTTTTACCGTTATCCGCCAGGGTCATGGCAGTGGCACAGGCAGTGGAGGTTTTTCCTACCCCTCCCTTTCCAGTGTAAAACAGATACTTTGTCAATTGAATATTCTGGGGAGTAAATAACGCATACATTAACAACAGCCACCTTTACAACCGCAATTATCCACCTGTTTAGATTCCTTAATTCCAAGATCTTCTCCTGATATCTCTAACAAAGTGATAAACTCCTGGTTTGTAGGATATCTTTTAGTGATTTTCACTTGACCATCCACTACAGTAACTGGCAATATTTCAACACCCTCTGTTTGAATAAGTCCATTAACCACTTCATTAGCTACAAATTCTTGCGGTGAGTTGGATAGGTTATATCGTTCCACAATAATTCCTTTTTTCTGTAGGGTGTTCAATGTTGTAGAAATTCTAAGGAGCTCTGGATCAACGCCTACACCACAAAGTCCTGTAGAACAGCACATGGCAGGTTCATAAATTTTGATTTTTTTCATAGTAAAGCATCTCCTTTTCATTTTTTATTATCTAATTCTATAGTTGTTTTTGGAAACCAATGCTTTGTTTGATTGGCGATTTTGACTAATATCAGCATAACAGGAACCTCTACAAGGACTCCCACAATAGTTGCTAGAGCCACCGGCGAAGTGGGGCCAAACAAGGATATTGCCACGGCCACAGATAGTTCAAAGAAATTAGATGCTCCGATCATTCCTGCTGGAGCAGCTATGTCATGGGGCAGCTTTAGCAGTTTAGATGCCAGGTAGCCAATAAAGAAAATTAAAAAGGTTTGAATAATTAACGGGACAGCAATTAATAAAATGTGAAATGGATTTGATAAAATTGCTTCCCCCTGAAAAGAGAAAATAATGATTAGGGTTAATAGTAATCCGCCAATGGTAATATTGTTAAATTTAGGGATGAATTGCTTCTCGAAATAATCCTTCCCTTTTGTTTTGGTCAGGTGTACTCTAGTAAAGATTCCTCCTATCAAGGGAATCACCACAAACAATAAAACTGAAAGAATAAGGGTATCCCAAGGCACCGTTACACCGCTTACTCCAAGTAGTAATGCCACAATTGGTGTAAAAGCAATAAGGATAATTAAATCGTTAGTAGCCACCTGAACTACAGTATAGGCAGGATTCCCTTTTGTTAAATGGCTCCAGACAAATACCATCGCCGTACAGGGGGCAGCCCCTAATAGCACTGCTCCAGCAACATAATCTCTTGCCAAATCATGAGGAATTAAAGCTTGAAATACGCCATAGAGAAAGAATGCTGCAATCCCATACATGGTAAAGGGCTTAATAAGCCAATTTGTAATCCAGGTAACAAGTATTCCCTTAGGGTTTTTGCTTACATTCTTGATGCTGGCAAAATCTACCTTCATCATCATAGGATAAATCATCAACCATATGAGGATTGCAATGGGAATGGATACCTGGGCATATTCAAAGTTCCCTAAAAAAGCTGGAACAGAAGGAATGTATTTACCCATCAGTACCCCCACAGCCATGCACAAAACTACCCAAATTGTCAAATACCGTTCAAATAGGCCAAGACCCTTACCTTGATTTTCATTTACCATAGACATTTTTTTTATTTCTCCTTTACTAGCTGAATTTCATCAAGTCTCAGTCAATATTTAATTCCTTAGTTTCAATCCTCTTAGCTAAGTCCTTGATCTTTTCTTCAATAGTTTTAGCAGTATAAAGAAATGCTTCAGGTCCCTTTCCTGATGGATCCTCCAGGCCCCAATCCTCCTCATGCTTTGCTGGCAAGAAGGGGCATGCCACGTTACAACCCATCTTAACTACAATATCCACCGCTGGTAAGTCAGTTAGCAATTTAGAGTGCTGACTTTCATTCATATTGACTCCATATAGATCCTTAATGATTTTTACTGCATCTTGATTTATCTGGTTTCTAAGCTCTGTTCCTGCTGAATAGGATTCAAATATCTCTGACGCAAATAGCTTACCTAGGGCTTCGGCCATTTGTGATCTGCAGGAATTGTGTACACATATAAAAGCTACCTTGGGTTTCATTTTGGGGTTTTCCTCCTTTTGAAATGGCATCTTAAAATTGTTTCCCTACCTTTAAATCATCACAGTTTAATTGACTGCTTCTATAGCGCTTTAATCTTTCCTTATCCTTTTGACACATCTCTAGCTCCTTAATTGAGGTAATAATTATGTCCTTAATAAAGGGATATTCCCTTAGGGTTTCATCATTTAACCTGTAATAGACATACTTTGCTTGCTTATAGTAATCCAGTATTTTAGCATTCGTTAATTTGGTTAAATGCCTAGAGGCGTTAGACTGGTTAATTTCCAGTATTTCCTCTATCTCACAGACACATAAATCACTTTCATTTAAGATGCTAACCATTCTTAGCCTGGTTTCATCTCCCAGGGCTTTTATCCCTTGTAATAAATCCATAACAAATCCTCCTTTCAAATATGATCATATTCAATTATAATCATATGATACTTTTTTTAAATTTGCAACCCCTTTTTTTATCTTATAAGAAATATTTTTTAGTAATGGGGAAGTACGCTGGTCATTTGTCCTAAGAAATATTCAAAAAAAATCCCCCAATCACAGAACTACGTCTAGTCTTGGAGGATGCCAGCTTTGGGAATATCCTTATCGTTCCCAACGATGCAATATGCTATTCACTTTATCCACCAGCATTGAGTAGGCCACATGATTCATCCCACCCTCGGGAATAATGATGTCAGCCTTTTTCTTACTTGGCTCCACAAAGGCCTCGTGCATGGGCTTTACCGTGTTCATATATTGATCAATTACAGAATCAATATCCCTTCCTCGATCATGGATATCTCTATTCAGCCTTCTGGCAAAACGTATATCAGCATCTGTATCAACAAAAACCTTTATGTCCATTAAGTCCACCAGCTCAGGATTTTCAAAGATGAGAATCCCTTCTAAAATGATTACTTTTTTAGCTATTTCCTCTATGGTTTCCTCCTTACGAAGGTGCTCAATAAAAGAATAGACCGGTCTTCTAATATTTTCAAAATTTTTTAGCATTTTAAGCTGCTTGATCAAAAGCTGTGTATCAAAGGCATTGGGGTGATCAAAATTTAATTTCTTCCGCTCTTCATGGGAAAGGTGGTTAAAAGAGTGATAATAATAGTCTTGGCATAGTAATAATACATCTTCCTCAAATCCTTCTTTTAATCTTCTGGCGAGGGTCGTTTTTCCTGAGCCTGTTCCCCCTGCTATTCCAATTATCACGGCTTGGGTCATCTGTAGTCCTCCTAAAAATCAATCTATTCTCTAGCCATCTGGTTCTGGTTTCCAGGGGAAGCCTTTTTCCATACAGCTTGACTATTCCTGACGCCTATTATAACATCAATCCTTATTTAAGGGAATATACTTCGACAGAAAATATTATACAGATCCCGATTTTCGTTCTGTTTATGCAAATCAAGACAACAAAAAAACCCAAGAAAGCTGCTTCAAAAGCATCTCTTAGGCTGCTAAGTCTTAAGGCATTCTCTAGTGTTCCTCGATTTTAAAAATAAGCTTTACTCCTTCGTTGCTGCACAAATCCACATCATCGCAATAGGACATTAAAATAGGAATTCCTCTGCCGTGCTCTTCCTCCCAGTCGGGAAAATCAAAGCATAAATCCTTTTGAATTCCTCCCCCCTCATCCTTTATGATTACCACGATATGATTGTTTTCTATCCTTACCTTCAGGATGATCTTTTTATCCTCTATTCCCTTATTACCATGGATATGGCTATTGGCTAAGGCTTCCAGTACACATAGCCTTATTCTAAAAATATCATCAGAGCATTTTGAACAGGCTGAAATGAAATCAACGGCCTCTGTGGCGGTTCTCTTAATTTCGACAGGCTTTGATGGTATAATTCTAATAAATTCCTTATTCATGACTGCACACACCCAGCTTCTAAGCAATATTGGACTTGACCTTTTTCTGCTTTGATAAAAAGCTGTCCTTCCTTGAAAATTTTAAATCTATTATTATTAGGCTGAATTTTCATCTGACTGACCTCCTATAGTTAAGCCCAAGGGACTGTTAATGATATGGTAGATTGGTTTGTTTCAATATCTACCAATAATATACCTCTATTTTACCCTTTCAAACAATTCTTTATCATTTCATTTGAAAAAAGCTAAAAGCTATGATAAAGGGTCTCTTCGATTTTTTGATAGAAGGATTTAAAAAGCCCTGAAGAAGGTAAAATATCTTCTCCAGGACTTACGATTTTCTATTTAAGTTTAAGCTTTGCCAGGGCATCAGCCAGTGCCGTATTAATCGGTTTCTCTGCTTCCTTTCTCTGGTCTTTTAAAAATTTAGCAACCTCTTTCTTAGAAGCAGTATTTTTTTCTTTTTTCTTTCTATCGTTAAAGGAACTTAGCTTTTCTCTGTGACCACAGCTGCAAACAAATATTTGTGCTTCCCCTTCACCCCTTAGCTCTAAACGCTTATGGCATTGAGGGCATCTGGCATTGGTTGTTCTAGCCACGGTCCTTCGGTGACCACACTCACGGTCCTGGCAAATCAGCATCTTTCCTTTCTTACCATTGACCTCAAGCATATATTTACCGCACTCAGGACACTTGTTTCTTGTCAAGTTATCGTGCCTAAAGTTCTCCTGACTGCTCTTTATTTCCCCTACAACGACCTTAGCATACTGGCGCATCTCATGTACAAAGGCATCTTTCCTCAAGGTACCCTTTGAGATTTGACTTAATTTTTGTTCCCATTGGGCAGTTAAGGCAGGAGACTTTAAGTCCTCAGGCACCAGCTCTAAAAGCTGTCTTCCCTTGGAAGTAATAAATATGCCCTTTCCTTTTTTCTCGATTAAGAAGGTGTTAAAAAGCTTTTCGATAATATCTGCTCTGGTGGCTACGGTACCGAGTCCTCCGGCTTCCCCAATGGTTTTAATTAGTTCTTTATCTTGACTTTCCATATATTTTTTAGGGTTCTCCATGGCAGAGAGAAGACTGCCCTCATCAAAGGGAGCAGGGGGCTTAGTTCTTCCTTCGGTTTCAATAATCCCTGTAACTCTCAACACATCCCCTTTATTTAAAGACGGTAATAGCTGCTCCCTTACATCTTCTCTTGCTTCGTCTTCCTCTTCTTCTCCATATTGGTTTCCGTAGACTTCCTTCCAGCCCTGGTTCAAAACTACTTTTCCCTTGGCCATAAAATGCGCTTCCCCAATTTGAACCTTAATATTCGTCTGCTGGTATTCAAAGGGCGGAAATAGGACAGCAAAAAATCGTTTTACTACTAAATCATAAATTTTTCGTTCCTTATCATTTAACTCCGATAAAAAAACCGATTGTTCAGTGGGAATAATTGCATGATGATCTGTTACCTTATTGTTGTCAACAAAGCTGAGCCTTCCCTTTAATGGCCGCTGTAGCGCCTTAATCGACAGACTTCGGTAGGGACCAACACCACAGGACTTCATTCGATCATGCAGGGTATTAACAATGTCTGTCGTCAGATACCGAGAGTCTGTTCTCGGATAGGTCAATAGCTTGTGATTTTCATAAAGCCGCTGCATAATTGAAAGGGTTTCCTTAGGGGAATAGCCGAATAGTCGATTGGCATCCCGTTGCAGCTCTGTTAAATCATAAAGCAGAGGGCTATAGGACTTCTTATATTGTTGAACGACCTCTGATACCAATCCAGTCTTTCCCTTTATACTGGCAATGACCCCATCTCTTTTATCACGATGAAAGGTTCGAATATCTTTTGTTTGCTTATCCTGCCAGGTTAACTTTAACCCATTGGTCTGGGCCACGATACCGTAATAGGGCCTTGGTTGAAATTGCTGTATTTCTTCCTCTCGCTTAGCAATGATGGCAAGGGTCGGGGTCTGAACTCTGCCACAGGAGAGCTGGGCATTGTATTTACATGTTAAGGCTCGGGTAGCATTGATGCCCACCAGCCAATCGGCCTCAGCCCTAGCCTCGGCTGAAGCATATAGATTTTCATATTGCTTTCCAGGCCTTAATTGTCGAAAGCCTTCTTGAATGGCCTTATCGGTAACCGAGGAAATCCAAAGCCTTTTGATAGGCTTATTACTTTGAACCTTCTCAATAATCCATCGGGCCACCAGTTCCCCTTCCCGACCAGCATCAGTGGCAACAATAATTTCCGTTACATCCTTTCGCTTCATCAGATGACTAACTGTATTGAATTGTCTACCACTTTGCTTAATGACCACCAGCTTTAAGTCCCGGGGTAAGATTGGTAAATCCTCTATTCTCCAAGCCTTGTATTTGTTATCATATACCTCTGGATCAGCCAATGTAACCAAATGGCCCAGGGCCCACGTTACAACATATTGGTTTCCCTCCAGATATCCATTTCCTTTTTTACTGCAGTGTAATACCCTTGCAATGTCCCTTCCCACTGAAGGCTTCTCTGCTAATACTAATATTTTACTCATCTTTACCAACATTCCTTTCAAAAACACCAAAATAATTTCTATCTCTACTATATTATTCTATTTTACCACAAAAAAACAAAGTCATCCCAATTGAGATTAATGGAATAACCCTGCTGTTTTGATGTATTAATCCGCCTTTTTTTAATAGAATTTCCCTCGGGCCTTATCTTGTCTTTCAGATAACGCAAGGTACCGGACTAGGCTACCTCAATTTTTCCTTCATCGAATAATTTAATAAAGATTTTCGTCAGAACAGGATCAAATTGGGTCCCTTTATTTTTTTCTAGCTCCTTAAGGGCATCCTCCATGCTCAAGGCCTTTCGATAGGGTCGATCGGTGGTCATTGCATCAAAGGCATCTACAATGGCCAGACATCTCCCCTCTATGGGGATACTCTCGCCCTTTATTCCCCGGGGATATCCTTTCCCATCATATCGCTCGTGATGACACATAATGGCGGGAATCACCTTAACCAGGTTAGGCACATGCTTAATGATGGTAATAGAAATGTCGACATGTCTTTTCATAATTTCAAATTCCTCTGGGGTTAGGGGCGTTGTCTTTGTTAGTATTGCCTCAGGTACACCAATTTTTCCAATATCGTGAAGAAGCCCTGCACTTCTGACTGTTTCGATCTGCTCTTCATCAAAGCCTGCCGCCTTGGCCAGGGCCACAGAATAATTCGATACATTTTCTGAATGACCATAAGTATAATGGTCTTTGGCATCGATGGTGGCAGCTAGGGCATAAATAGCAGAAAAATAAGCAGATTTTATGCTATCCTGCATAATCTCTAATTCATTTTGATCCTGGAAGTAATGATTTTCCTCTGCCTTAGAAAAAACCATACATTGGTTTCTACCATTCTGTTTGGCTCCATACATGGCCTTGTCGGCACAGTCCAGTATTTCCTCGGGGGTTACCCCATCCCTTGGATAATTGGCCACCCCGATGCTTACGGTTAAAAATTCATTTATGTGCTCTGAGGAGTAGAATTTATTTTCTACTGCCCTTCGGATGGTCTCGATGGCCTTAAAGGACCTTTCCTCATCTACATTAGGAAAAATAATTGCAAATTCTTCGCCCCCATAACGGGCAATAATATCCTCTTCTTGGGTGGATTCTTTCAAGACCTCTGCAATTTTCGCCAATGCCCGATCCCCTGCAGAATGACCATACAGATCGTTATAAAGCTTAAACAAATCAACGTCAACCATGGCTACGGAAAAGGTTTCACAGGTATTTTCTTGAATATATTGTCCCAGCACTTCATGAAAATAACGATGATTATAAAGCTTTGTCAATCCATCGGTAATGGCTTGACGCTTGGCATCCTCATAGAGCTTGGCATTTTCTATTACTACTGCTGCATTATTGGTCAAGGTAAATAAGAAGTCCATTTCTCCGTGGGAATAGGCTTCTCCACCCATTTTATCAGATAAGATAATCATACCGATGATCATTTCCCTAAGCTTAATGGGTACAATTAATCCCATTTCCAGTTGATAAAGCTGCTTTTTTTCTTTTCTCCACAGACCCGTGAAATAGGGCAGGCTTTCTATTTCAGTCAAGGTTAAACGGGATTTACCCTGTATAAACCACTGTATAATAGGATGATTGCTGCTGTATTGAATTTCCTGCATCCAGCTTTCCTGGGTTGGTTTAAAAAGAATAAAGTCGTCCTTTCCCTGCTTTAAAAACAAATGAATCTTTCTAGGCTTCAATCCTCGCTCAATGGCCTTTAACAGAGAATCTGTCAGTTCTTCCAGGTTCAATTGGTTATTGATAATATTGCTGAAATCCCTAAGAATAATCTGATGATTTAAATTTTCTCGGTAAAATAATCGATCAATCCATTTCTGGATAATATCCTTAATGGGTTGAAATACCAGGGCCAGTATTACGGCTATGACCAGGGTAGAGATCTTTGTTGTATTCCCCATAAACATAATGAGTATTTGCTGTACACTAAATATGGCGATAATATAGGCCCCTGTTAGGAATAAGGTATACAGGGAATAGGCCATTCCCTTTTTTACAATAAGCTTAATTTCTAAAAAGCGATATCGATAGATTGAATAGGCGATAAAAAAGGCATTTATGGTATTCAAAAGTATATCTAAGGGATACCTGCCAAGGCTGGGCCGTAAATTTAAAAGTCCTCCAAAGATCATCAGGGCTGAGCCAATTAATATAAGCTTTACCCTTGCCAGGGGAATCTGATTCGATCTTACCTTGGCAATAATATTCGTAAAGGCCAGCAGTAAATAGCAGAGGCTCCAAAGGGCCATAATTGATGCTGCCGGCCCCAGGGTATAGTAGAAAAAGTTATCCTTAGCATAGGCCTGGGACATAATAAGCCCTGAGTAATTGGCCACCAGCAAGAGTCCTCCTGAGAAATATCCAAAATACAGTTTGTTTTTTTGATTATTGGTGTCTGTTAAGACCAGGGTAAAGTGATAGAAAATCACAGGCATGCTAATGAGTCCTACGCAAAGAATTCGATTCCAAAACAAGGGCCCCGGGGGAAAATTAGTTCTCATAATAAAAGAACCAAAGCTCCATATAATCATTGACATAATATAAAAGGCATAATGCCGGGCAATTTTGTTCCTTCTCGAACCGATTAAAATCATCAACAAAAAGCAATAGCAAATAAAGCAGAGGAATGGTATTAGAATTAAATAGGAGTTTGCCTCCACAGAATCACCTCTCAATTTTTAACTGCAGTTGAATAGTGTTTTAATTGTTTCTTGGCATGGATTCATTTTCATGATGGGTCCCTTAAATTGATTATGATAACGCTCAAAGGTTCCCTTTGGCAGGAGGGTAACCCTGAGGGGGTCCTTTCCTAATAGCATCTGTATGTCACGATAGTCGGAATCAGATTCTTGTAAGCTACTATGAAGCCTCTGCTTTACCCCTTCTTCATTGGTAAAGCTATCCTCCAGCTCTAGATAAATATGTAAAATAGGCTCTTTTTCTTCATATTGCTTACAGGCCACCCAATCTTTGATAGGCATTTTACCAAGATTCAAAGCCTTGTCAATGGTAGCCCTCGTAATTCTAGTAAAGCCGGCCAAATCGATTACATTAGCAATTCTGTCCACAAATCTTATTTGGGGTAAATTAATATCGTAGGCCTTATTCTGTAGGGATAGGCATTCAATCACATCTCCTACGCGATACCGTACAAAGGCCCCTCCCCTAAACTTGGTAATCACCAGCTCATACCGCTCTCCTGGCTTGATCTCATTCAGTAGTAGGGTCTTAGGAATAAAGCCCTTATTTTGAAGGCTTTTCAGGGAATCCTTTTCAGGGATAAATTCTAGAAAATTGACATCGGGAAAAAATGTTAGTCCACTGTCTCCCCAGGTTTCAGTGGCTACCGTAGCAATTTCAGTACCCCCATAGATTTCGATAGGACGTTTTCCCCAGTAGTATTCTATTTTTTCCTTAAAGGTATGGGTATCGGTACCTGCACATAATATTCCCTTTATGTCCCACAAATCCTTTGGTAAAATTGTCTCATTTTTAATTTTTTTCTTTATAAATGCCCTTGCCAGACGATAGAGCATTTTAATATCGGCAGAAAGAAGGGAATGCTTACGCCCCGTAGATCCCCGGGCAAAGTCTTCACCAATCTTTACCAGTACACTTGAAAGGCCAAAAAATAAATCTACTCCCTTTGTAAGGGCCAGTTCAAAGCCTAGCTTGTTTCTTTCCTCAAAGCTTAGATGCTCAGCCTCTTCTATGGAAGGTAAATACTCAAAGTTAATTTCATTTCTTACTCCATAGGGTGCCAGACCTGTCAGATAAGGCAATGGTGCCATACCATAGAGAAACTTATTATTTTCCCGAAGAGAAAAATCTCCCTTTCGTTTGCTGGTTGCCAGTAAAAGGCTTGCAATAAAGGCTTTTGTATGCTCTTCAATCATGCTTTCTGAATAGGGGGCTAGTTTTATTTCGTGGGTCCCTCCCTTCCAAGTGGTCTTTATCCAATATTGAGGTTTGGAAGGCAGTGCCCCTTCATTTCTACTCAGTAAAATCTCTGCATAATCTTCATAGGTGGTTAGGGGAACAAGGGCTCTAAATTCCTCGATGGTAGCAGGCTTTACCCCCTCCCCCATTATTGTAACACCCAATTGACATCGAGAAAGTAGTTCAATCTGTTCCATTAACAACCTTTCCTGTATACCCATGAAATCAGCAAGGCTCAGGTCAAGAAAACCACAGTATTTCTCCCATATTTTATCGTAGCTCTCCTGCCTTAGCATCTCCTGTAGATTAATCATTTTTTACTCCTCCCAACTGTAGTGTATTAACGCATCTTCCTATGCTTTTGAGGGTCGGGATGAGCATTGGCGTTGTTTGCCTATATTCTCCATAACCAGAAAACATTTTTGGAAAAAATAGCTTTTCTTGCAGGTAAACATGGAATATATCAATGGCCGTCCACAATATGCCCGCAGGAATCAACAGTACCGCCCCTGTGGTAAAAAAGAAAAAGAAGAAAACAAGACCAAACCACAGTACCCCAGGATGCCGGCAAAGGGCGTAGGTGCCAGTATCCACCAATGTACTGCTATGTTCCTCATTGCCATAGGTCTGTACAAAGGGCAGCTCTAAAAACAAGGAGTATATTAATAAAAACATAGATCCTATCCATAATACCCCAGATAACAACCTAATGCCCATAGGTAGCATGATCTTTTCTGAAACAACCGTAACCATAACAGCAGAATAAATAAAGAGACCTAAGCCTAATATTCCAAAAAACTTTTTTGGCTTACCAGCATTGTTTAGGGTGAAGATATCAAATAAAAATAAAAATAAAAAAGCAACGGTTCCTGTAACGATGTACTTCATGGGACGCCTCCTTAACAAATGGTTGTTAAAAATTATATAACTTTATTAGTTACAAATTTTTTCTATTTCTATTGTAAGATGTATTAGCTGAAATTCTTGTCTAAACCTGTCATATAAAGCTAATTTTAAGGAAAAAAATCATCTTTTCTAAATTATTACTACAAGGAAAAAATCCCTATTGTTGCCACAAGGTACTAGACTAGCATATTACAAAGCCTAAGTCTAAATCAATAGCTTTGTTAATTTTTTTCATTCGACGGGCCCAAAAACTTAAGACCTCCCGCTTTTGGGAGGTCTTTCTGATGTTTTGCTATAGGAAACTTGATCTTATTTTTCGAGGACTGCCAGCTCTTGGGCCAGTTTGGCACCCAATAGTGCATTATGGTACACCAGCTGAATATTGGCTTCCAGGCTGTCACCTGCGGTGATTTCCTTTACCTTAGCCAGCAGAAATGGAGTGCTTTCTTTTCCTTTAATTCCTTTTTTCTCTGCCTCCTCTAAGGCAGACTCTATGGCCCCAGTAATTCGATCGAAATCCATGGCATAGGCTTCAGGAATCGGGTTTGCCACCACAGCTCCGCCCCTAAGGCCTAGATCCCATTTGGCCTTTAGGGCCTTGGCCAATTCTGTCTCTGAATCAACCCGATAATCAACACCAAAGCCGCTCTTGGTTGTATAGAAGGCCGGCATTTCATCGGTTCTGAACCCGATCACAGGAACTCCATTAGTTTCAAGGTACTCCAAGGTTAGGCCGATATCAAGTATTGACTTGGCCCCTGCACAAACCACAGCCACATTGGTTTGGGCAAGCTCCTCTAAATCCGCAGAAATATCAAAGGTTTCCTGGGCACCTCGATGAACTCCGCCGATCCCCCCTGTAGCAAAGACCTTAATCCCTGCCATGGCGGCAAAAATCATGGTAGTGGCCACCGTGGTGGCTCCATCCAACCCCTTGGCTACAATAAAGGGAATATCTCTTCGGCTTGTCTTAATTACATTTTTTGCACTGCCAAGATAATCAATTTCTTCTGTTGTAAGACCAACCTTGATTTTACCATTGAGGATTGCAATGGTGGCAGGTACTGCCCCTTGGTCCCTTATGATCTTTTCCACATTAAGGGCTGTTTCCACATTTTTAGGATAGGGCATTCCATGGGATATAATTGTAGATTCCAAGGCCACAACAGCTTTTCCTGACTTAATGGCCTCTAAGACCTCTGGTTGAATTTCTAAATATTTTGTTAGCATAGTCCAATCTCCTTCTTTTTTAGATTTATATTTTCAATAGATAACATAGGATTAATAGTATTTTCATGGGATAGGGCTAAAATTGAAGCCGCTGCTGCAATTCTGACTGTTTCTTTACTGCTTAACCCATTTAGGTGCCCATACACTAAGGCAGCTGTAAAGGCATCCCCGGCACCGGTGGCATTAACCACCTTTACCTCCGGCAGTACAAGATGTTCCTCCCAATTCCCATCGGTATAATAGACTCCCTCTCTGCCTAGGGTAATATAGATCTGCTTTACGCCTTTTTTAAGCAATACTCTTGCTGCCTTTTTTACGTCCTTCATATCCCGTATACTGATTCCCGACAAAATCTCTGCCTCCAGCCGATTTGGCTTAACTGTATGGAACATTCCAATTACATCCTTGGTCTTTTCAGCCTTTGCCGTTGAAACCGTATCAAGAAAAAAGGCCGGTGACTTTAAATTGGTAACAATATACGCAATTACCTCCTTGGGAATGTTCGTATCAATAACAGTCACCCGGGCATTTTCTATGACATGCTTTTTTTCCTTTACATAGTTCACCGACAGCCGATTGATAATTTCCATATCGGCAATGGCCGCCTGCATGTCACCCTGGTCATCTAATATTGATAAATATGTGGAAGTCCGCTGATCCTGCAAAACCATGGTAGAATCCATATCCAACCCGATTTGTCTGGCCTCCTCCATAATCTTGCTTCCATAGAGATCACCCCCTATCACTGTCATAAGCTTTGCTTCTAGACCAAGCTTAATCATATTTTCTGCAATATTTCGCCCTACCCCACCCAAAGACAGCTTTACTGAGCCAGGGTTTGAATCCCTTAATCGAAAATCCTTACTGGGAAAGCCTTGAATATCCATATTAGCTCCACCTACCATACATACGTAGGGACTTTCCTGTACTACATAACCCTTTCCCTTAATATACCCCTTTTTAACTAGGTTTGTAATATGGACTGCCGCAGAGGACCTGGTAATTCCCAATTCCTCCGCCAGCTCTCGCTGGGAAATTAAAGGATTTTGGCGGATTAGCCTTAATATCTCCTGTTCTCGATTTGTCATTGGAAACCTCCTAAGCTTTTGTTTATTTTATAAGCTTATATTAATATTATACACATATTGATTATTTCTTCAATCCCTTTTCTTTTATCTCTTAGGATTTTTACAATCCCCGTCATTTATTCATTCAAACAAAGGATAATTATCGTAAGCTATAGATTATTTAAACCCCTATTTCATAGGAAAAAAACGAACTTTCCTATGAAATGAAAAACCCCCGAGGGCACTGTGATTAGTACCATCGGGGGAGGGGGATTAATTATATTTTATTTAATTTTTGTAAAAGTCGATAGATTGTTACTGCTGCCTGGGCCCTTGTGGCAGTTTGCCGTGGACCAAAGGTGGTTGAATTCATTCCTGTCATGAGGCCGCTTCCTAGGGCTGAATCAATATGCTCCACTGCCCAGAAGGATATTTCTCCCTGATCGCTGAATTGTTTTCTCATGGCGGCAGCACTATCGGTTGTAATGGGAGGCTCACTATAGCCTTTGGCATAGGTTAAAGCCCGGATCAGCATGGTGGCCATAGCTTCCCTGGTAATATTGTCATTGGGGTTGAAGCTTCCATCATGGCCCATCACCAGCCCCACCCTGGCTGCTGCCTCTACCTCCGGGGCATACCATTGATTTGCATTTACATCCTTAAACATTCCACCATAGGGCTGCTGTGGTATATTAAGGGCCCTGACCAACAATGCTGCAAATTGGGCACGAGTTACATTCCCATTGGGATCATACAGGTCTGGTGTCATTCCCTTAGTAATATGTTTTGCAGTTGTTACCTTCACTTCATCCTTAGCCCAGTGGTTCACCATGTCACTGTATATTTTTTCATAGTATAGTACGGCGTATGTTCCGAAGCTGTTAGTCTCCACTGTCATGACTCCATCTTTATTGATGCTGCCCCCTATATATACCCACTGTTTGGCCGATGGAACGTACTTATACACCCCAAGAAGCCGTCTGTCTTTACCCTTCAATAGGTTCTCATCCAATGGGAACAGCAGTGTCATGGCTTTTTTCAAGGGTTTGTCTGGCTCAATTGAAATTTCTAATACACTTGAGACCACTTCATAACCCTGACCCTTGGCCCCATCCTTTGCCTGCTTAAGGGCTTCTTCAGCCAGTTCCTTGGCTGATATAACAGCCTTTTCTGCTATAGCCCCAGCTGGAATATTGATTGACAGCTTCCCCTTGACAATTTCCAAGGTCCCGCCGTTAGTTCCAACTTCTTTTCCTGATTGTGGCTTTTCATCTTTCTTGGGCTTAGAGGTGCCAGTTGATCCTGAATCCCTAGGTTCTTCTGGCTCTTCTGGCTTTGTACTTCCAGGAATAACCGTAAAGTCCGCTTCTTTTGTAACACCCACTGCCCTTGCTGTGACAGTATAACTTCCCAGTTCAAAATTCTGGGGAAGCTTAAATATTACCTCATATTTTCCTTCATCATCGGTTATGGGCTGTTCAACAAAAACTAGGTTGCTTTTTTCACTAACAATTTTCAAAGCAACGGGGGTTCCCCCAAAGCCATTACCATTACTGGTAGCGGTTCCCTTTATGGTTAAGGCCCCATCGGATTCAACCCTATTACTGCTAATCATAAGGCTTAAATCATAGGCCTGTTGTCCCAGGGCTGGAAGAATACTAGTACCCAGGAAAATAAATACGATTATTAGGCTTACCAATCTTTTGTTCAACGACTTCACTCCTTTGTTTCATTTTAAAGGTGCCTTACTCTACTGTAAAGCTAGCTTCTGATGTGGTGGATAGGGCCTCTATTTCTTCCCCTGTCCAACCGTTCCATACATATGCCTTAACAAGGCAAGGTCCCTTCTTGGCATTATGGGGAATACTAATAAAGGATCTAATCGTTGCTTCCTCTTGATTCGCCAGTTCTTCCAGGGCTACCACCGCAAGGCCGGATGAAATGATTTTCCCTTGCTGATCTTCTACCTTAATAATAATTGTTGGGCTTACTGTTACCGGCCCCAGCCCCTTAACTGTAGCCTTGACCTGGACCATTTCGTTTTTATGGAAGCTGTTAACTGCTTCTCCCTCTGGATTTAAGACCTCTAAGTCTGTCACCTGGACCTCAAAGTTATAAACCTCAAAGTTTAGTTCCTTTCTTTCAATGTTATTAATAGGTTCTCCTTCTTGCTCTATGGTATATTGTGCTTCAAATACTACTTTGTATTGTCCCGATGGCTGGTGCTTATCAAGGGGCTTCCAGCTGGCAGAGAAGTTATCAGTATTGACAGCTTGATATTGGCCTACAATAAGGTCGTTGGGGTCCATGACCGATACATTCCAATTGACTGGGATTTCAGACACCGATGAAATTAGCCCTTGCTTTTGATAATTAATATGATTATCCCCCTGCTGAGCGTCTATTTTGAAATCCTTTATTACACCGTAATCCCCATTACTATGGTCGCCTATGTAGCTTAGGGACATATTTCCTGCAATATCCTCGGCTACTACGACAATACTGTCCTGCTGGCTAATGCCTTCAAGGGTAATAGCATTATCCATGGTTTCTCCAGCAATGCTTCCATTTACAAAGATGGTGAAGCCATAGAGGTCGCTGCCCGCCGCCTCCCATTTAACCGTATTGTCCTCCAAGCGAAGATTAGTGATTTTTAATGGAGTCAAGTCAACCTTAACAGGCATTTTATAGATTTGATGATTTACAGACCGAATATGATCATAATGAATTTTAGAAGTCACTTTGAAATAGTATTGTCCCTCAGGTACAATATTTCCTTCCTCATCGGTACCATCCCAGCTAAAGAGGGCTGGATATTGGGTTAAAATCTCCGATGCAAATACATTTTTACGTAATCCCTCCACAAAGGGCTTAGAGCCATCGGGATTGGTCAGCTCCTTGTTATCAAAGAGTTCTTTGACTATATGATTCTTATCATCCACAATCACCAGGTTAAATTCTTTGGCATTTCTCAATATTGTAAAGACTGCCTGGGCACTGTCCCTATGACCGGTATAAGGCGAAATGGCAATGGCCTCTTTATCAAATTCTTCAGCCATATTATAGCCCAGTGTCACCACTGGGTGAATGTTGTCCAGCACCACATCGGTGGTATAACCAAAGGAATTATATAAATTTAACAGATCATTATCATAAATTCCCGTATAGGCTGTAAAGGTATTGTCTTCCCAGAAGGCTGTATCAATGGTTTTAGGTCGATTCCAATCCCCATAGAAGCCCACATAGGGAATGGAAAGGGCCGGATACTCAGCATGAAGGGGAACAAGCTCGACAAAGCCCTCCACAAAGCTTTCAGACGCCAAATCGGCTTCAGATAGATCCAACTGGAAGGTCAAGGTATTAACCTTATCTGATTCAGCATACACAATGCCCGTCACTGTATTGTCATTTTCCCCTGTAGAAGTCAACAGCTTAAGCTCAGCATTGATAACTGGCTCTGTTTTCATAGTAAGAAGTGATTTGCTTTCAACATCAGTATAGACCGAAGAATATACCACGTAAGGCACCGACAGCTCATCTTCATTGACGGTAGCCAATTTCAATTCAAATTCCTGGGTAACATCATCCCGCAGGGTGACTGCCCCGGTTTTCCTTTCATTACCTTCTATGCGATTGTCATCATCAATAGTTGTGTAGAGATATGCTGGAGTTAAAACAGCCTTATCCAGCTTCATTATCCCTGACCCCTGTCGTCTTGGAGAAAAGGGCAAGAATTCGTTATCGGGATCCTCAATAATTTCAGCAGTATTCATTAGTAATAACTTCATCAACTCTACAGCTTCACGATTTTGCGATAAATTTAGTTTGTCCCTCATGTATTGGGTCAGCAGTGCTGATCCCCCTGCCACATGGGGAGCTGCCATAGAGGTACCGCCTTTATTGGAAAAGAGGTTGTCATTGGATAGGGACCAGATATTCCCCCCCGGTGCAGTGATTTCTGGCTTAAAGGCCAGGTCTGAGGTTAATCCCCAGGAGGTGGAATCTGCCATCCTATGGCTGTTACTATTGGCTTCCTCTCCATATTGTCCACCGAATCTCACCTCGGCAGTACCATTATCATTTAGTATATCTAGCAGATTTGTTCCAGCAGTTCTTCCAATAAAGACCGCCGGAATGGTTCCATTCTCTGGATAAGCCATGCTGAGAAGTGAGTCTTTATCGGTTTCATTATTGTAAACAATTGCTCCAGCGGCCCCGTGGGATTCAGCCATAGAAATCTTATCAACAAAGTTATAGCTGCCCCTTTCAATGAGGGCAATTTTTCCAGTGAAGTCCTTTCCTGCATAGTGCTCCTCTGCTCCTCCAAGGCCTGCGTATTCAATTTCCATAGCATTCATATCAAAATGGATGATCGCATCGGGACCTGAATTGGTGTATTGGGCCCGTTGATCATCTCCATACTCCATGAAATAGGAGGTCACATAGTCGTTCTCATAGGATGCCACCTGAATCGTATCGTACCACAGCCCTGGTGAACCTACCAGGCCTATATCTGGATTCTCGGCCAGGGGCAGGAATGGAGAGGTGGAAAAGGCCGAGTTTCCTGCGGAAACAGAAACCACTACTCCCTGATCTACCGCATGGGCAATTGCCTGATGATAGGGCCTGTCGGGATCTAAAAAGGCCGCCGTTGACCCAAGGCTCATGTTGATCACATCGGCACCAAAGTCTACAGCATGGAGGATAGCAGCCACAATATCATCCTCATAGGCATAATCATCATAATCTGAAAAGACCTTTTCAGCCAACACCTGGGCATTGGGGGCAATACCATGAATTTTCCCATTCCCAGCGGCTGTACCGGCTACGTGGATACCATGATCTGATCGATATCCCACTACATCATTATCATCATCTGCCCAATCATAGCCTGTGGGTACCTTACTGTTATAGTATACTTCTTCTACCCCAGTACGATTAGCAATTTTATTAAAGGTATCCTCCGTTAGCTTCACATGAACATCATCCAGCTCTTGCCAGTCCTTATGGTTAGGATCTACTCCTGAATCAATAATGGCGATTACGGTACCATCCCCATAGAGTCCCTCAAGGTCCACAAGCTCCTGGGTATTGATTATCTTTCTACTATTGCTCATATCCAGGGTAAAGCGCTCTGCAACATAGACTCGCTTTACGTTTTTTTGTGCTTCCAGGGCTGCCACATTTTGAAATTCAGTATCGGCACTAAAACCATAGAAGCCCTGGAGAAATTGATGTCTTGTCTCAAAATCAATATCAGTATTCACTTCATCAATCACCCTGTACTGTTCCTCCATGGCTTCCTCAACATCACTCCCACTTCTTAAGGAAGAATAGGGCACTGACTTTCCTTCTAATTCAACAATTACCCGTATCTGCTCGTCGGGTTTAAATTTTCTTTGGTTTTCCCCGGGAAATTCCTCCTGGCTTTTTCTGTTTAATAGGTCAATTTCTTCTGCCTGCTGTTTACGAAGGTCTTGTACCTTCTGGAAATAACCATCCTCGTCTATATTTTCTACGGGATTATTTCCATAGGCCCAATTAAGGTTTACCACCAACAGCATTGCCACCAAAAAAATTGATATTATCTTTCTTTTCTTCACATTACTACCCCCTTTGTTTAATTTTATATGACGAACTACCCTCCTTTCTGATAATATGGAAAAATATAAATTAATTTAATATTAATACATTTTCTATAGGCTTGTACAGTGTTTTATTAACATAAAATGGAAGCAAATTCTCTCTTTTTCTCTGTTAGAGTGACAATATTATATGGATTTTGACAGAAATCAATGGGTATATAGGGGAATCGTGTTGAAATTCTGAAAACTCTGTCTATTTTTATTTGTAGAAAACCTCATTTCTATAATTATTCAACTTTATGTATATATAGTTGCTGGGAAAAGTAGGGTTTCTGATTTCCAGTTTTGTGTTATAATAGGATAAAAGAGCAAACCTAGGAGGAATTTTATGGTTACCACAGTAAAAATATCAGATTCAATACATTTTATCGGGGTTAATGATCGAGAAACCCATCTCTTCGAAAATCTATGGCCTTTGGATAAGGGAGTTTCTTACAATGCCTATCTTATTCACGATGAAAAGGTGGCCATTATCGATACTGTTAAAAATACAAAGATGGATGCTTTTCTTCAGAAAATTGAAGGGATAATTGGAGATCGCCCTGTAGATTACTTAATCATTAATCACATGGAGCCTGATCATTCGGGAGCCATTACGGCAGTAAAGGATAAATACCCCAACCTGTCCATTGTGGGAAACAAAAAGACCTTTGAAATATTAGAAAATTTCTATGGCAAAATGGACAATTACCATATTATTGATGATGGAGATGAACTGGATTTAGGAAAGCATCGGCTTCGCTTTTATTTAACCCCAATGGTTCACTGGCCTGAAACAATGATGACCTATGAGATCACCAATGGCGTACTTTTTTCTGGTGATGCCTTTGGCGGCTTTGGTACCCTTGACGGGGGTGTTTTTGATGATGAGGTCAATTTAGAATTCTATACCGATGAAATTAGACGATACTATTCAAATATTGTGGGGAAATATGGTGCCATGGTCCAAAGGGCACTGAAAAAGCTTACCGCAGCCAATATCGATATTAAGGTTGTGGCTTCTACCCATGGCCCTATCTGGCGAACACAGCCCTCCTGCATTATTAACTACTATGATCAATGGTCTAAATGTGAAACGGAAGAGGGCGTTGTCATCGTCTATGGTTCAATGTATGGAAACACTCAAAAAATGGCAGATTTTATCGCCAGAAAGCTCTCCGAAAAGGGAATTAAAAATATTCGAATTTATGATGCTTCAAAAACCCATGTTTCCTATATTATCAGTGATATTTGGCGATTTAAGGGGGTTATTCTTGGCAGCTGCGCCTACAATACAGGACTCTTCCCTGCAATGGAGACAGTAATTCATAAAATTGAGAATGCTCAGCTTAAAGAACGGTACCTGGGAATTTTTGGTACAGCATCCTGGAGTGGCGGTGGGGTTTCAAACCTTTCTAAGTTTGCTGAAAGAATTAAATGGGAGACCGTCGGTCAGGCTGTAGAGGCAAAATCCTCTCCCAAGGAGGCGGAATATCAGTTATGTCAAGAGATAGCCGCTGAGATGGCCGCAAAATTGATTGGGGAGCGAGAATAATAATAGAGCAGGAGGTAGAATTAGTTTATCTACCTCCTGCTTTTTAAAATTTTATTGCATTACTTCTCCATCATTAATGACAATCTGTCCCTCAAATACATAGGCATTATTCATTGATGCCACCTCTTTGAAGAATTTTAGCGGAACATAAGTATCTCCTTCAACTAATTCAGGTGCTGTACCCAATTGAATCGGTGCAGTTTTCATATAGGTATAGTAGTCTTCTCCAATTTTCAGCGAAATACGCTTTCCAAGGAAAATGCTTTTATCCGCTTCATTCCAGATTACATCAAATTTCAGGGCTTCAGCAATGGCTCGCAGGGGAACCATAACTGTTCCGTCCTCTTTAGCATAGGCTGCTGGTGCCTCAACCTTTTTATCATTTACCATAATTTCCATTTCTGAAACCTTAGATAGATCTGGTAATTCTAGAATTGGTGGAACAGCCTTTTCAAACAGAACCACAATTTTGGTGGGGGTTGTTTGGGCTGGAATACTCCTGGTAGTAGCCCCATAGTACACCACCAGCTTTCTGTTTTCAAGCTTCCCTTCAAAGGCTTTTCCATCTTCAGTAATCATCTCGGTGTCTTCAGATATATTGAGCAATAATTCCTTATCTCGGCTCAACAGGTTTTCGTCGAACAGGTCTGCCTTGATATTTTGATCTTTATAATCAACAGAGACTAGCTTCACATTATATTGGGCTGGATAAATCATGATCATTGGGGCATCGGTTTCAAAGTATCCTGTCACCTCAGTGCCCACCTTAATTTCTTGATCATTAATATAATAGGTATCAGTAGATACAATCATATTTGCCTGTCCCCCTGCTTCATCTTCCACCAGTACAAATTTTGAGCCTTCAACGCCTTCAAAATCTCTTATTTCCTTGACAGTTCCTGTAAAGGAGCTAAAATAGCTGTGGGCTTCTTTATTTATTTCAGCACCGATGGGAATAATCTCTCCCCTTTGCTTTAAATCATCATAGGTTGGCAGTGCTTCTCCACTTCCAAAGGCTGCAAAGCTGGAAAAGGGTAAAATGGCAATTAATGAAGCCCCTGCAATAATTCTTCTTAATTTCATAATATTCGCCTCCTTAATCTGTTTTCATTTTATTAGACCCTCGAAGGATGAAATAGGTTCCCGAAATTAGAGAAAAAAATTGATAATATTTTAACATTCATTTCCCTTAACAATAAAAGGGACGTTCCTCACTTAAAAGGAACATTCCCTATTGATTAACATTATTTCAGCATTCTGTTATTACATCCTTAATTAGGGCTCCGGGGGGGACAATGGGGAAGACCATTTCATCCCGGTCAATTTCACAATTAATTACCACAGGCCCCTGGAACTCCATGGCTTCCTTTAAAACTAATTCCACCTCCTGGGGCTTTGTAATGGTTAAGCCCTTTGCCCCAAAGGCCTCGGCCAGCAGGGGAATATTGGTGGACTGCTCAAGGCTGGTCTGGGAATATCGATTATCATAAAATAGGCTCTGCCATTGGCGTACCATCCCCAACACATGGTTATTTAATACTACTACAATAATTGGCAGCCGATATTTTACTGCGGTGGAAAGCTCGTTACAATTCATATGGAATGAGCCATCTCCGGCAATATTAAAAACCCGTCTGTGGGGAAGGGCCAGTTTTACGCCAATGGCTGCACCTATTCCAAAGCCCATGGTGCCAAGCCCCCCCGGAGAAATAAAGCTACGGGGCTCAGTGTAATGGAAGTATTGGGCTGCCCAGATTTGATTCTGCCCTACCTCCGTGGTAATTAACGCCTTTCCTTCTGTAAGCTCATCTATTTTTTCTATAATGTACTGGGGTTTTAGGGTACCATCCTTACTATAGTAAAGGGGATATTGGCGCTTCCACTCCTCAACTTGCTTGAGCCATTCCCTGGTTCCCACAGGTGTTGTCCCTTCCTTCACCCTATTGAGAATTTCCTTAATGGGGCCAATCAATGACAGATGGGTTTTAATATTTTTATTGCTTTCAGCAGGATCAATATCAATGTGAATAACTTCAGCTCCAGGGGCAAAGCCTTCTGCATCGCTGATGACCCGATCACTGAATCGGGTCCCCACGGCAATTAAAAGATCGCATTCGGTCACTGCTAAATTAGATGCCTTTGTACCGTGCATCCCCACCATCCCCGTATAAAGGGGATTCCTGCTGGAGAACCCCCCCAGACCCATCAGGCTGGATGTGACCGGGGCCTGTATTGCTTCTGCCAGGGCCTTCAATTCCTTACTTGACTGTGATCCAATCACGCCTCCCCCGATATAAAAAACCGGTCTTTGGGCCTTATTAATTAGGGCCTGGGCTTGGGTAATATCTGCTTCTGTATAGTAGCTTACTCCATCACCTACAGGTTTTGGAGCCTCATATTGATAGATACATTTTTTAACGGTAATATTTTTAGGAATATCTATTAACACCGGCCCTGGTCTTCCCTCCTGGGCAATATAAAAGGCCCTTCTAATGGTTTCCGCCAGCCCTTGAATATTCTTTACGATAAAATTGTGCTTTGTAATCGGCATGGTGATCCCTGTAATGTCCACCTCTTGAAAGCTATCCTTCCCCAATAGGGCCTGGGCCACATTACCTGTAATCGCCACCATTGGAATGGAATCTAAAAAAGCAGTGGCAATTCCTGTTACGAGATTGGTTGCCCCGGGGCCCGAGGTGGCTAAACAGACCCCCACCTTCCCGGTTGCTCTGGCATAGCCATCGGCAGCATGGGCTGCCCCCTGTTCATGGGCGGTTAATATATGTCTAATGCCTCCTTCTCGATAAAGGGCATCGTAGATATTTAACACGGCTCCCCCGGGAAATCCAAAAAGGGTATCTACCTTTTGTTCCTTGAGGCATGCAATTATGATTTCAGCACCAGTCAGTTCCATACTTTTAACCTCCTTTTTCTATCTTAAAACAGCCCCGGTACTGGCTGAGGTTACTAATTTGGCATAGCGAGCCAAATAGCCGGTTGTCACCTTGGGCTCAGGGGGCTGCCATTGGGCTTTACGGCGATCTAGCTCACCATCCTCCACCAGCAGGTTCACTGTTCCTTTCATCATATCAATTTGAATTTGATCCCCCTCTTTAACCAAGGAAATGGGTCCGCCCTCTGCCGCCTCTGGGGAAACATGACCAATAGAGGCACCACGGGTGGCTCCACTAAATCGTCCGTCAGTGATCAGGGCCACAGTAGAATCTAATCCCATGCCTGCTAAGGCTGAGGTGGGGCTTAGCATCTCTCGCATACCCGGGCCTCCCCTGGGCCCCTCATATTGGATGACCACCACATCCCCTTGATTAATTTTTCCTCCTAAAATCGCCTCAATCACTGATTCCTCTGAAGTAAATACCCTGGCAGGCCCCCGATGCCGAAGCATTTCCTTTACTACGGCAGAACGTTTAACTACACAGCCATCGGGAGCCAGGTTTCCTTTTAATACAGCAATCCCGCCTGTTTCACTGTAGGGCTGTTCAATGGGTCGTATCACCTTCTGGTTAGCATTCACCGCCCCCTCTATATTTTCGCTTATTCGCTTCCCTGTTACAGTGATCAAATCTAAGTGCAACAGATTTTTTTTCGTCAGCTCCTTCATCACTGCCTGAATTCCCCCTGCAAAATATAAGTCCTCTATATGGTGCTGGCCCGCCGGAGCCAGCCTGCAAAGATTAGGGGTTCTATTACTGATTTCATTGGCCATTTCTAAATTTAGCATCATCCCAGCCTCATGGGCAATGGCCGGCAGATGCAGCATGCTGTTGGTACTGCATCCCAGGGCCATATCTACGGTAAGGGCATTTTCAAAGGCCCTTTCGGTCATAATTTCCCTTGGACAAAGGTTTTTTTCCAGCAGCTCCATAATGGCCATGCCAGCTTTTTTAGCCAACCGAAGCCGCTCTGCAAAAACAGCAGGTATCGTTCCATTTCCTGGCAGACCCATTCCCAGCACCTCGGTCAGGCAGTTCATACTATTGGCCGTATACATGCCTGAACAGGAGCCACAGCCTGGACACGTCTTTTCTTCATATTCATATAGTTCTTCCTCAGACATTTTCCCTGCCTTAACCGCACCGACGGCTTCAAATATATTAGATAGACTGACAGAACGGTTTCCTACCTTCCCTGCCATCATGGGACCGCCGCTAACCACCACCGTGGGAATATTAATACGGGCAGCTGCCATCAACATACCAGGCACCACCTTGTCACAGTTGGGAATCATCACCAGACCGTCAAACCCATGGGCCATGGCGACCGATTCTACCGAGTCAGCAATCAATTCCCTTGAAGCCAGGGAATATTTCATGCCAAGATGCCCCATGGCAATCCCATCACAAACACCAATTGTAGCAAACTCGATGGGGGTTCCTCCTGCCAGGCGTATTCCTGCCTTTACTGCCTCGGCAATTTTGTCTAAGTTAGTGTGGCCCGGTATAATTTCATTTTTTGAGTTGGCAACCCCGACTAAGGGTCGATTAATCTCTTCATCTGTATAGCCCATGGCCTTAAATAAAGAACGATGGGGGGCCCGTTCCACCCCCGCCTTTACTCGATTGCTTCTCATATTATCTCACTCCTTTAGGGCTGCTGCCACCATTTGACCCATTTCCCTGGTTCCTACCAATATATTGCCTTCACTGAATATATCTCCTGTACGGTATCCCTTTTCCAGCACCCTGGTAACTGCCTTTTCAATTGCTGCAGCCTCTTTTTCAAGATGAAAGGAAAGTCTCAGCATCATGGCTGCTGACAGGATAGCGGCCAAGGGGTTCGCCTTATTTTTTCCTGCGATGTCAGGGGCCGAACCATGGATTGGCTCATACATTCCAAGGCCTCCGGCCCCCAGGCTGGCCGAGGGCAGCATTCCGATTGAACCGGTAATCATACTGGCTTCATCGGACAAGATATCACCAAACATATTGGTGGTAACGATGACATCAAACTGCTTTGGGTTTCTAACCAGCTGCATGGCCCCATTATCTACATACATATGGTCCAAAGTAACTTCGGGGTATTCTTCGGCAAGGTCAATCATGGTTTTTCGCCATAGCCTTGAACTCTCTAACACGTTTGCCTTATCCACACTGGTCAACCGCTTATTTCTTTTTAATGCCATTTCAAATGCCCTTCTGCCAATTCGCTCTACCTCTTTAACACTGTAGGCCTCGGTGTCATAGGCCACCGCTCCCTTTTCAGGATGATTTTTGAATCCTCGGTCACCAAAGTAAATTCCACCAATTAGCTCCCGAACCACGCACAGGTCAACGCCCTCGTTTATTACAGAATCTTTTAAAGGACTTGCGGCGGCTAATTCCTGGTGTAGTACCACCGGTCTAATATTGGCATAAAGGCCTAGGCCTTGCCGAAGGCCCAAGAGGGCGGCCTCGGGCCTTAGATGCCCGGGAAGGGAATCCCACTTTTCTCCGCCCACAGCCCCTAACAGCACTGCATCACTGTTTTGACAAGACTCCAATGAGGCTGCCGGCAGAGGAGTTCCCACTTGATCATAGGCACAACCTCCCACCAGCACCTCTTGATATTCAAAATTATGTTGATATAGCTCTCCAATTTGGTCAAGTACCTTAAGGGTGGCTCCAACCACCTCCGGCCCAATGCCGTCTCCTGGTATGACTGCTATTTTATATTTCATTTGACACTCCCCCTCATGAATTAAAAATCATGATCTATGAATTCAAGCTGACATGAATGGCATTAATAAGGCCATTTTTTGAAATTATCCGTTGTATAAATTCGGGAAAAGCCTGGGCCTGGTAAGATTCATCCTTTGTTTGGTTGTAAATAACTCCCAGCCTAAAATCTACCTCGATTACATCCCCGGCCTCAATTTTCAGTACTGCCTCATCACACTCTAAAATGGGCAGCCCAATATTAATAGCATTCCGATAAAAAATTCTGGCAAAGGTTGAAGCAATAACGCAGGAAACCCCTGCAGCTTTAATGGCCAGGGGTGCATGCTCTCGAGATGAGCCACAACCAAAATTTTTGCCAGCCACAATTACATCACCCTTTTCTACCTTTTTGGCAAATTCAGCATCAATATCCTCCATACAATGGCGGGCCAGTTCATCAGGGTCCGATGTATTTAAATATCTTGCTGGAATAATGACATCTGTATCGACGTTGTTTTTATATTTAAAAACCTTTCCTTTTACCTTCATCACATCACCTCCTCTATGCCACATCGGCTGGGTTTGTTATTTTTCCTGTTAGGGCCGTGGCTGCAGCCACGGCTGGGCTAGCCAGATAAACCTCTGATTCAGGATGACCCATTCTGCCTACAAAATTTCGATTTGTGGTGGCCAGTGCCCGTTCTCCCTTAGCCAGAATTCCCATGTGTCCCCCCAGGCATGGCCCACAGGTGGGGGTACTCACCACTGCTCCTGCTTTAATAAAGGTTTCTATTAAGCCCTCCTGAATCCCCTGCAGATATACCTGTTGGGTGACGGGGAAGATGATAAGGCGCATTCCCTTAGCTACCTTTTTACCTGCCAATAGCTTTGCCGCCACCCGTAAATCCTCAATTCTTCCATTGGTACAGGAACCAATGACCACTTGGTCAATTTTCACTTCCCCTACGGCATCAATGCTACGGGTGTTATCAGGTAAATGGGGGAAGGCCACCGTGGGAGAAAGGGTGGCTAAATCTATTTTGTAGGTTGCTTTGTAGACTGCGTCCTCGTCAGCTTCATAAACCACAGGCTTTTTGGTGGAATGGGCCTTTACATAATCAAGGGTCACTTGATCTACTGAAAAAATCCCATTTTTCGCTCCGGCCTCTATGGCCATATTAGCCATGGAGAAACGATCATCAATAGAGAGATACTTTAGGCCCTCCCCTACAAACTCCATAGATTTGTACAGGGCTCCGTCTACTCCAATCATTCCAATGATATGAAGGATAATATCCTTTCCACTGACCCATTCCCCAGGCTTTCCATCTAAAATAAATCGGATAGCTTGAGGAACCTTAAACCAGCATTTTCCTGTGGCCATTCCTGCAGCCATGTCAGTGCTCCCAATACCCGTTGAAAAGGCCCCCAGGGCCCCATAGGTGCAGGTATGGGAATCAGCTCCTATAACCACATCCCCGGAAACCACCAGGCCCTTTTCTGGAATTAGGCCGTGTTCTATTCCCATTTCCCCGATTTCAAAATAATTTTCTATTTGCCGCTCATGGGCAAATTCTCGAATCAATTTACATTGCTCTGCGGATTTAATGTCCTTATTAGGGGTAAAATGATCTGGTACAATGGCAACCTTGCTTTTGTCAAATACCTCTTGAACCCCAATCTTTTCAAATTCCTTCACTGCTACAGGAGCCGTAATATCATTCCCTAAAACCAAATCAAGGGCTACCTCTATCAATTGGCCTGGGGCTACCTGATCTAAGCCGGCATGGGCAGCTAATATTTTTTGTGTCATGGTCATTCCCATTTTTAAACCTCCTCTAAAATCATATATAGGCCTTGGCCTTTTTTTCTATTTCCTTTAAAAGCTTATATTCGATGGAATCTACTAGGGCAATCCAGCTGGCTTCGATGATATCTGTTGAAACTCCTACGGTACCCCAAACCGATTGACCATCAGAGGATTCAATTAATACCCGAACCTTAGCACCGGTGGCATCCTCAGTATTGACTACCCGTACCTTATAATCCGTCAAATAGACCTGCTTCAGTTGAGGATAGAAGACCTCCAGGGCCTTTCTAAGGGCCTTATCCAGGGCATTTACCGGGCCGTTCCCTTCTGCCACTGTGATTTCGTCCCTTCCCTCTACATTAATCTTCACCATGGCAGAGGAATTGGTTTCTCCCAGGGGGGGCTGCTCTCCGATAATCTTGTAATGCTTCAGCTCAAAGAAGGGCTTATATTTGCCTAAATGTTTTCTAATTAAAAGATCAAAGGTGCTTTCTGCCCCCTCAAACTGATAACCCTCATGCTCCATCTTCTTTAATCGTTCCATCAGCTGTTGGGTTTCTGGAGAATTTTTATGCAAAGCAGGATTCAGCCGTTTTAACTTTGATACTATTGTGTTCTTGCCAGATACCTCTGACATTAAATACCTTCTTTGATTTCCCACCCGTTCTGGGTCAATATGTTCAAAGGAATGGGTTACCTTCATGACACCGTCAATGTGCATACCGCCCTTATGGGCAAAGGCGCTATGCCCTATATAGGCCTCCCGTTCATTCATACTTAAGTTTGAAACTTCAGCCACTAATCTTGCAGTCCTGGTTAAGCTCTGCATTTGGTTCTCTGGAATACATTGAAAGCCTCTTTTAAGCTGTAAATTAGCAATGATGGTGCTTAAATTGGCATTGCCGCAGCGTTCTCCCACCCCGATATAGGTGCCCTGAACCTGTGTAGCCCCTGCTTCTACGGCCATAATGCTGTTGGCCACTGCCATTCCCCCATCATTATGGCAATGAATACCAATTTTAGCTTGAAAGGTTTTGGCTACAATTTTTGTAATTTCAGCTATCTCTGAAGGAAAAGCCCCTCCATTGGTCTCGCACAATACCAGCCAGTCGGCTCCCCCTGCCTCTGCGGCCTGGAGGGCCTGAAGGGCATATTGGGAATTAGCCCTGTATCCATCGAAAAAATGCTCTGCATCGAAGATGACTTCTTTACCCTGATTCTTGAAAAAGGCAATGGTCTCTTGAATCATCCTGAGGTTTTCTTCCAGGGTGGTTTTTATGATTTCCTCAACATGAAAATCCCATGTCTTTCCAAAAATGGCTACCACGTTGGTTTTGGCTTCTAATAGGGATTGTACATTGCTGTCTTCCGCCACTGTTACCCCTGCCCGGCGGGTGCTGCCAAAGGCTACAAGACGGCTGCTTCTTAGCTTTAATCCATTTACCCTTTCAAAAAAAGCTAAGTCTTTGGGGTTAGAACCGGGGTTCCCTGCCTCGATATAGGTGATCCCTAGGGCATCCAAAGCCTTAGTAATTTTGATCTTATCCTCTACAGAATAAGAAATTCCCTCGGCTTGGGCACCATCCCTCAGGGTAGAATCAAATATCTCTATCTTGTTGCATAAATCTACATTCATCCAGCATCCCTTTCTCTCCCTAGTGATAAATCACTAAATAGTTTATTAATAGCGTTAAGATAGGCTTTAATACTGGCCTCTACAATATCAGTACTTATGCCTCTGCCTTTATAAATTTTATCTCCGTCTGATATCTTTACTACCGCATCTCCCAAGGCATCCTCCCCTTCGGTAACTGACTGCAGGGAATAATCTTCAAGGGTGTAATTATGGCCCAGTATGGAATCAATAGCCTTAAAGGCCGCATCTACGGGACCAAAGCCCCTGGCCACCTCCTCCAGCGCTACTTCATCCTTAATCAGCTTGATATTGGCAGTAGAGGTTATGACATTACCACAGTTAATCACAAATTCCTTTAGCCGATAGACTTCTTTAATTTCTAATGCCCTCTCCTCAACCAGAGCCTCTAAGTCTCTGTCATCTACCAGCTTTTTACGATCTGCCAAAAGCTTAAATTCTTGAAATATACTGTCAAGCTTTTCCTTAGCCAGATTATAGCCCAGGCTGATTAGTCGATCTTCAATAGCATGTCGGCCTGAATGCTTGCCTAGCACCAGCTTGTTTTTCGATAAACCAATGGAATCGGGGGTCATAATTTCGTAGGTGCTTTTATTGGCTAACACTCCATGCTGATGTATGCCTGACTCATGAGCAAAGGCATTTTCCCCTACAATGGCCTTATTGGCCTGGACCCTCATGCCTGTTACCTTACTGATCAATCGACTGGCAGGGTAAATCTGTCTTGTATCGACCCCTGTTGTAAATTCATATAGGTCTTTTCTGGTTTGAATGGCCATAACAATCTCTTCCATGGCGGCATTGCCAGCCCTTTCACCAATTCCATTGATGGTACATTCTACTTGAGTAGCCCCTGCCCCCAGGGCTGCCAGGGTATTGGCCACCGCCAAGCCCAAATCATTATGGCAATGAACGGAAATCTGAGCTTGATTAATGTTAGGCACATTTTCTCTAATGCCCTTAATCAGTAGATAAAACTCCTCGGGGGTGGTATAGCCCACAGTGTCTGGCACATTGATAACCGTAGCTCCCGCCCTAATTACAGCTTCAAATACCTGATAAAGGAAGCCAGGATCACTGCGGGTTGCATCCTCAGCAGAAAATTCTATATCGTTTAAGTATGCTTTTGCGTATTTGATCATTTCAGTTGCCTGCTCCAGCACCGCCTCAGGGCTGGATTTCAGCTTGTATTTCATATGAATATCCGAGGTGGCAATGAAGGTATGAATCCTCGGGCTTTGGCCATGCTTCACCGCCTCGTAGGCTCTGTCTATATCCCTGGGCAGGGCTCTGGCAAGACTGGCCACCGTAGCATTTTTCACCTGCCTTGCAATGGCCTGAACCGCTTCAAAATCCCCTGGTGAAGCAATAGCAAAGCCTGCTTCAATGACATCAACCCCCATCTCGTCCAGCTGCCTGGCCACCTCCAGCTTTTCCTCAAGATTCATACTACAGCCCGGTGACTGCTCTCCATCCCTTAGGGTTGTATCAAATATTCTAATTACGCTTGACATTAACATCCCCCTCTATGCACTATTTCTGATTCCAATTCATCATTTTTCTCAAGTCTTTACCAACTGCTTCAATTTGGTGATTTTGCTCCATTTTTCTTCTGGCATTAAAGGCAGGCCGATTTGCTTTGTTCTCTAATATCCAATTTTTTGCAAAGGTACCCTCCTGTACCTCCTTTAATACCTTTTTCATTTCCTTTCTGGTTTCTTCAGTAATGATACGCTTTCCGACGGAATAGTCTCCATATTCTGCGGTATCACTGATGGAATAGCGCATATAGCTTAATCCCCCCTGGTTAATCATATCCACAATCAGCTTCATTTCATGAAGGCATTCAAAATATGCACTTTCAGGCTGATACCCGGCTTCCACCAGCACCTCGAAGCCAGCCTTCATTAGCTCTGTAACGCCTCCACAAAGTACTGCCTGCTCTCCAAAGAGGTCAGTCTCTGTCTCCTCCTTAAAGGTGGTTTCCAGGATTCCGGCACGACTTCCCCCTATTCCAGCTGCATAGGCTAGTGCCATATCCAAAGTGTCTCCGGTTACATCCTGCGCTACCGCCACCAAGCAGGGTACACCCTTTCCTTCCTGGAATTGTCCCCTAACAGTATGGCCTGGACCCTTTGGTGCCACCATAAAGACATTAACATCGTCAGGGGGCTGTATCTGTCCATAATGTACATTAAAGCCGTGGGCAAAAACTAAATATTTTCCTGAACTTAAATTAGGTCGAATACTTTCCTGATAGAGCTGAGGCTGTTTTTCATCATTGATTAAGATGATAATAACATCGGCTTGAGCTGCTGCCTCTGATGCTACAGCTACCTGAAGTCCAGCTTCTTCTGCTAATTTCCAGGATTTACTTCCCTCGTAAAGTCCTACTATCACTTCAACACCTGAATCCTTTAAATTCAATGCATGGGCATGTCCTTGACTACCGTAGCCAATTACAGCTACTTTTTTATTCTTTAGTAATGCTAGATTACAATCCTTTTCGTAATATAGTTTTGCCATGATAAAATTCCTCCTCTTGTTTTTATGAGATGAATCTATAATTCATTAACTCCAACGGGCTAAGGCCGTCAGGCCAGTAGTAACCATCTCCTGGATACCGTACCTTTCCATTAGAGCCACAAAGGCAACAATTTTTTCTGGGTCTCCCGTTAGCTCTAGGGTCATTGTTTCCGGGGATACATCAATTACCTTTCCCCGAAAGATTTTCAATAGCTCCATAACACTGGCTCTTTCAGCATCGGTGGCCCCAACCTTAATTAATACCAGCTCTCGATAGACAGATTGACCTGGCCTTAGCTCATTAATTTTTACCACCTCCACCAGCTTACCCAACTGCTTTTTCAACTGATCCAGAAAATCCTCATCTCCTTCAGCTACGATGATCATTCTAGAGAATTTAGGGTTTTCCGTTTTTCCCACCGTTAGGCTGTCAATATTGTAGCCCCTTCGACTGAATAGACCTGCCACCCTCCTCAGTACCCCCGATTGATTTTCAACCAAAACCGAAAGTACGTGCTTTTCCATAAAAATCCCTCCTTTGATAAAACACTCTCCTAAAACAGAAAAAAACCCCGTCTCTGCAAAATTCAGCCTTTGCAGGGACGAGGACATTCTCCACGCGTTACCACCCTTATTTGTTTCTACTACAAGAAACCACTCATTTTAGGTTCTATCAAACCCTTCGTCTATAACGGGACTTCCCGTCTGCCCCTACTGATATTTCGGAACAGCTCCTCAGGAGTGATTCGAGTGCTACCACAGTATCGGTTTTCACCAGCCACCGACTCTCTGAAACTGCTTCAATAAAACCCCTATCTCCCTCAACGGATTTGAATATTCGGTTAATTATATTGTATACAATGTTAACAGGAATTTAAAACCATGTCAATATAATTTTTGAAAAATTTTAAAATTTATAATAATTAGCACTAAAAAAAGACTCCCTTTTAATGGAGTCCCTTATTATCGCTTACCCTTCGAGAAGGAATTTTTGTGTTTCTGTTTACCTGAATTACCTGAAAAAGCCCTTCCCTTTCCTTTTTCCCTTGGAGTCTGATTTTCGGTTTTTTTCCCCTGGGGTCCCTTATGTCCAGGGGATTTTTCCTTTTTTTGGGGTCTTTTTTTATTATTCTTTTCATTCTTAGATTTTCCCTGTTGTCGGTGATCCTTAGGCCTTGACCCACCTCGGGATTTTCTTGTATCTCTTTCTTCACTAAGGTCATTGGAATTGATCTCTTCCCCTGTAATTCTTCTCTTTTCAAGGGTCATTTTTATTTCCCTTTCAATTAGCATCAGCGTACCACGATCCTTTGGAGCAACAAAGGTAATGGCTACACCCTGCTCCCCTGCCCTTCCTGTTCTGCCAATACGGTGAATGTAGCTTTCAGCATCCTGGGGGATATCATAATTAAAGACATGGGTTACCCCATCAATGTCCAGGCCTCTGGCTGCCACATCGGTGGCCACTAAAAGCTGCAGCTTTGTATTTCTAAAGGCCTTCATTACTTTTTCCCGCTTGGCCTGGGTTAAATCCCCATGGAGCTCGTCTGATTGATAGCCATGGAGCTGTAAGGCTTCATTTAAAGCCTTTGCCCGTCGCTTTGTACGGCAGAATATAATCGCCATAAAGGGCTGATATTCCTCAAGGGCCTTCAATAGGGCATTCTGTTTTCCGCGGTCTGAGGTTTCAATAACCAACTGCTTAATTTCTCTTAGGGTGATAGCCTTTCCCTGTACCTGAATTTGAGTTGGTTTATTCATATATCGGGTAGCTAAGGAGCGTATTTCTGAGGGCATGGTGGCAGAAAAAAACATGGTCTGTCGATTTTGGGGAGTTTGATGAATAATGGTTTCGACCTCATTTAAAAATCCCATGTGCAGCATCTGGTCGGCCTCATCCAATACGAGCATTTTCAGTTTTCCAATATCAATTGTTTTTCGTCGAAGATGGTCCAAAAGTCTTCCAGGAGTTCCGATAACCATATGAATCGTTCCTTTAAGTCTTTTAATCTGCTGATCCACATCCTGGCCTCCGTAGGCAGCTAAAATGGTAATGCCCTTGGCCTCAGCAAGCTTTTTCGCCTCTGTGGTAATTTGTATTGCCAGCTCCCGGGTGGGAGTCACAATAAGGGCCTGTATATGAGGCTCCTTTAGATCAATTCTCTCAAAAATAGGCAAAACAAAGGCCAGTGTCTTCCCTGTACCGGTTTGGGCTTGTCCAATGACATCCTTTCCCTTCATCAATTCCGGAATCACCTGGGCTTGAATCGGCGTTGGCTCTGTTATCCCATTTTTATGTAATAAGGCTGCTATATCACTGTTGATTCCAAGGTCAAAAAAGTTCTCCTTCATATTTTGATACCCTTTCTTTTTTTACTATTATTTTCATCTATGGCTCAATTCATTCTGTCATTTTACCATAGTAATAGGGAAATAGCAAAGGAATTCCTTTGATGGAAATAAAATCTTATAAAACAGTGATATTGCGTAGCAGAAAAGTAACTATAAATGTAAATGACCGGCTTTGGACAGTTGCTAAAAAGGTAGCTCCTAACAAAAAGAGGAAGCTATCTTTTTTCAGCGAACAATAGCTTCACCTAGAAGATAGCTTCCATCTAATCAAACCGATTTTGTTATCAATTTCAAATTAACCGGAACAAAGGCTTTTTAATTACAATTTTTGGTCATCCACGGCCTCCAGCCAATTTTCCAAGGGCTTAATAATGGCCTTAATGCACCCATCCTCGAAGGGATTTCTTAAGTTAGCAAGCTCTACTAATTTTAGAAATGACTTGCTTCCCCCTGCCTTGCAAAGATTCAAGTAGTCCTTCCAGGCTTTTTCCCTATCCTCCCTGGCCTTCACCCAGAATTGGTAGGCACAAACCTGGGCCAGGGTATAATCTATGTAATAGAAGGGATCATTAAAGATATGGCCCTGCCGGAACCAGTAGCCCCCTCGACTTAAAAAGTCATTTTCTTCATAGTCACGATAGGGCAGATATTTCTTTTCGATTTCCCGCCACATTTGCTTTCGCTCTGCAGGGGTTGCTTCTGGATGCTCATAAACCCAATGCTGGAATTCATCCACCAGCACTCCATAGGGAATAAATAGCAGAGCCCCACTAAGATGAGAAAATTTATATTTTTCCACATCTTCTTTAAAGAACAATTCCATCCAGGGCCAGGCAAAGAATTCCATACTCATGGAGTGAATTTCTGCTGCATCAAAGGTAGGCCATAGATATTCTGGTACCTCATAATTTCTACTGTTGTAGACTTGGAAGGCATGACCTGCCTCGTGGGTTAAGACATCCACATCCCCAGAGGTGCCATTAAAATTTGAAAAGATAAAGGGTGATTTATAATCACTGATGTAGGTACAATAGCCCCCGCCTGCCTTGCCTTTTTTGGTGACCAGGTCCATCAGCTCCTTATCCAGCATAAAGGTAAAAAATTCATCCGTCTCTGGTGACAGCTCCCGATACATGGTCCTACCATTTTCCATAATCCAGTCTGGGTCCCCCTTGGGAACCGCATTTCCAGTTAAATATTCCAGAGGCTCATCATAATATTTCAGCTTTTCTAGCCCAAGTCTTTTTGCCTGTCTATCCCTGAGCTTTGTTGCCAGGGGAACAAGATCCTCTAAGACCTGCTTTCTGTAATTAGCTGCCATTTTTGCATCATAATCGGAACGAAGCAGTCGATTGTATGCCATCTCAACAAAGTTGTCATAGCCTAGTTTTTTAGCTATCCTAGTACGTACCTTCACAAGGCCATCATAGATTTCATCAAACTTAGCTTCATTTTCATGGAAAAACCCATTAAAGGCCTCCTGAGCAGCCATACGGACTTCTCTGTCAGCAGATTCCTGGTAGGGGATCATCTGAGATAGATTTCTCTCTTCACCATCAAATATGATTTTTGCCGAGGCCCTTAATTTTGTATATTGACTTGACAGCTTGTTTTCCTGCTTCAGGTCTTCGATAATTTCTGGAGAAAAGGTCTTCATTTGCATTTCAGCAATTTTAAAAAGCTGCTCTCCCCATTTCTCCTTAAGCTCGGTCTTGAATTTGGAATTAACCAACGATTGATAGAAGCTGCTGACTAACCCCTCGTAAACCGGCCTCATCTCATCGCAGTAATCATGCTCCCTTTCATAAAATTCATCGGTGGTGTCAATGGTGTGCCTGATTTCAACTATGGTTATCATCGTCTCAAAATAACTCCTCAGGTCACTAATATGCTTCATAATTTGATCCTGCTCTATGGCTGTTCCAGCATCATCAAATTGCTTGAGCAATGCATCAAAATCCTTTTCTATCTTTGTCATATCTGGTCTTTCATATTTAAAGTCCTTAAAAGTTAACATTTCATTCCTCCCCTTCTTCCTTTTTCCGTTTTCTCTTTAGCTAATTCCAGTGGCTTTACAATATTATTCTCCAAATTTTACTAAATTCCTCCTTATACTATGCCGAAATCACTAAAGTTATGACTCAGTTAATGAGATTCTTCAGATCAGCGCATCCATTGTTCCAAGACCTTTGAGGACATTTAAATTTCTCTTAGCTTGAATAATTTGCATTCCACAAGAAGCAGTTAGAAGAATAGAACATGGATAGTATATTATGGTAACTCGATGAAATTGGTTTACATAATGTTATTATTCCTGTATAATATCCCTATTGCATTACACTACAACTGCTGAATCCCAGAAATCTGGGTACGGAGGAACCAACTAGGGGGTTAATCCATGGTAATGGTAGGGAGCCTTCTTTCCCGAACCCGTCAGCTAACTTCGGAAGCTATCTTTTAGGAAGGAGTGTTCTGTTATGCAAGGTAGGTCTAAACGAATTGCTTCAATTCTGTTAGTTATATTATTTGTATCTGTACAATTAATTGGTGTCTTTGGAAGCGGCTATACAACCTTACAATTTGGTAGTCGTGGAAATGAGGTATCCAAGCTTCAACAGGCTCTTCAAAACAAGGGCTATTACAACAGTACCGTTGACGGTATCTTTGGTCCCATCACCGAAAAGGCTGTGATTGGTTTCCAAAAAGACAGCCGTATTAGAATTGATGGCATTGCAGGGAATGAAACTCAATCTACTTTATATGGTTCAAAGGCTGTAGTCTCCAGAGGTGCCACCCCTTCTGCCGCAAGAAGTCAAACCAGTGAGGATCTCTACTGGTTATCCAGAATCATTAATGCCGAGGCAGGGGGCGAGTCCTATCAAGGAAAGGTAGCAGTTGGTAATGTAGTGTTAAACAGAGTCCAATCTAAAAGCTTCCCTAATACTGTAAAGGGTGTTATTTTTGAATACCATAACAGTATCCCTCAATTTAGTCCCGTGGCTGACGGCAGCCTTTATAAAACTCCCTCTCAGGAAAGTATTAAGGCTGCAAAGGATGCGCTAAATGGTGCCAAACCCGTAGGTAATGCAACCTACTTCTTTAATCCTAGCAAGGCAGCGGGTTCATGGATTGTAAGAAGTAAAACCTATGTCACAAGAATCGGACAACATGTTTTTTATCAATAGAAAGTGGGGTGCAGCCAATAATGCTGCACCCCACTTTAATAGTTAATAATTGAACCTATCTATAATGTCGGCTACCTAAGGTGCTGACTATACTTTTTAGAGTCAAAATCCCCTAATATGGGTATATTGACTGTATAAGGAAAGGAGCTATTTCTATGAAGGAAGATAAAAAAGACACCTTAAAAAAGAAACTTACCCCATTACAGTACTACATAACCCAAGAAAATGGGACAGAGCCACCCTTTGAAAATAAATTTTGGAATCATGAAGAAGAGGGAGTTTATGTGGATGTGGTTTCAGGAGAACCGCTATTTACCTCTCTGGATAAATTCGATTCCGGTTGTGGTTGGCCTAGCTTTACAAAGCCCATTGACCCTGATATAGTCAAGGAAAAAAAGGACTTACGCCATGGCATGGTTCGTACCGAAGTCAGAAGCAAGGTGGCAGATTCCCATCTAGGACACGTTTTTGAGGATGGCCCCAACCCAACCGGTCTTCGCTATTGTATTAATAGTGCCGCCCTAGGCTTTGTCCCCCTAAGGGACCTTGAAAAGGAAGGCTACGGTCATTTAAAAAAAATATTTATGAAAAAATAAGAAAAGAACAAAGCTACCCTTCGATTAACTAAATAACCCCCATTTAAAGCTATTTTGCTTTAAATGGGGGTTAAAATTGACGCAGGAAAATCTGACAATTGATTATTTACTTAATGGTAGTGATATTGAATTCCGGAGGAGACAACAAATGCTTTTTGACAGTGCATAAGTCCATGGCCCTGAGAATGGCCTGCTCATATTTTTCTGGGAAATCCATTGGAAGGGTTAGTTTCATGTCTATTTTGTCAATAAGCCCCCCTGATGAATCTCTAGATACATCCATCTCTAGCTTAAGGCCTTCTGTATTGATTCCTTTATTTTGACAAAAACTCTGGGCATAAAATCCCGCGCAGGTTGCTATGGAAGACAGAAACAAATCAAAGGGAGATGGTGCGGCCCCCTCTCCGCCTGAATGGATTGGCTGATCCGTTGCCACTGTAAAACCTTTAATATCACTATCTACCTTTTTTCCCCCTGGAAAACTCACTTCTATCAATGCCATTTTTCTTCACTCCTCTTTTCTGGTGGTTTTATCTCTTATATATATTATACCACCCCTCCCTATAGGGGGTAAAGGGTTTTATAAAATAATTTTAATAACCCATTGGCTGTTAAGCCTTAAATCGGTTACATTAAAGTACTTTTTGTTCCATCCAGATTTCCTTTAAAGGTCCGCCTACTCTAATAAACTAGAAGAATATTCCGAAGACGATACTGGCTACAACCAACATCATACCGCCCCAAGCCTTGAAGAAATCTGAGCAAAGGAAATTAAATCCATTCGCTTGCAGCCCCTAATACAGCTAAGTCCCTATTTTATTCCGCTAAATAATGCTTCTACTAAATTGTAAAATACGGTAACCCCCAGTAGATCTGCACTTCCACCGGGGCTTATATTTTTTTCAACAAATTCTTTGGCCATGGCCTGAATCTTTCCCTGTCCCAGAGGTGTTCTCATTCCTCCCAGGGCAATGGCTTCCTTAGCTTCCTGCTGAACCATTTCCAATACTTGGGGAGAATGGCGATGAAGCACCGTGGAATCATCACAGAATTGCATAATTCCGATTAGGCTATGGACCAATCTGTTATTCATTGACAAATCCTTTGACTCTTTATAAATATTAAGTCCGTGATTAAATACAGTGGGTATCCCAGCCTCAACCTCTCCTCTTATGCCTGTGGTTTTGTACTTTAAATACAGGCGCTCCCCATTTGACAGAAAGTTAGTACTTCTTAAGGAGGCCAGTTCTCCTTTTACGAGTCCCTTAGTCATCTCCCTTATGGTCACTGGAATATCATTAAAGGGTCGTCCTTCATAAAGGCACTTCCCCACAGCAGCACAGGAAATCCCCATTAAAAACAGCATCCCCTTATGGGTGTTGATTCCCTTAGTTTTTTGAAACATCCTTTCCTCTGCCTCTATACCAATTTTTCTAATTCGTTTAAATATTTCCCCTGGCTCGACAGGGCTAAGGCCTTCCTGGGCAAAGAGAATAAGATATTTATTCAGCGCCCCGGTGCTTTCAACAAAGGTATAATAATCCATATCCCTATGGGCACCATTAGAAATCGGTGACACTAACCCAGGCGATGGAAAGCATGAAACCTCACAAATTATAGCTTCCATTGCAAGACTGCCAATGATAAAAGCTGTATCATGCAGGTGATAAATTCTTTCATTTCTCATAGTCTCAGCTCCCTAGTCGTTAATCAATATTTTGGGTAAAATGATTTGCTCCCTTACCCCAGTTGCCGTATTGTCTACATATAATTTACCATAAAATTTCTCCCTCAAAATATAGTTTGAAATATAAAGTCCCAGTCCTGTGCCATTTTCCCCCTTAGTGGTTACAAAGGATCTTTCGATTAAATTGGAAACGATTTTTTTCCATTATAATTGTATTTTTTACAAAATACAATCCCTAGTACTCTGGGTCGTCTAAATTGATGGATTACCCCTGGTTAAATCCCTTTTTTACCCATAAAAATACGCTCCTCCTTACAGTAAACAGTTTTATATGTAACCTGTCTACCACAAGGGGAGCATATCAGTTCTTTATACTATATTCCCTTTTTCTTTAACTGCTCCAGCATATCTGTGGTCATTTTACCCAAATCGTATTCAGTCTTAAAGCCCCATTCCTCAATGGCTGCTGAAGGATCAATGGAATTGGGCCAGCTATCTGCTATTGCCTGTCTCATTGGGTCAACATCATAGTTCATTTCAAATTCTGGAATGTGCTTTCTAATTTCTGCGGCGATTTCCTCTGGTTCAAAGCTCATGGCTGTGACGTTATAGGCATTTCTATTTTTCAGTTTTCCTGGATCAGCCTCCATCAGATCTATAATAGCGTTAATGGCATCAGGCATATACATCATGTCCATATGGGTTCCCTTAGCTATATAGCTGGTATATTTTTTATGTCTAAGGGCTTCATAATAAATGTGTACTGCATAATCAGTGGTACCACCGCCAGGGGCTTGGGTATAGGAAATAAGTCCTGGAAAACGAACACCCCTTGTGTCGACACCAAACTTGTGGAAGTAGTAGTCACATAACAATTCTCCTGAAACCTTGCTGACACCATACATTGTAGTGGGTCTCTGAATTGTAACCTGGGGGGTCTGATCCTTTGGTGAAGAAGGCCCAAAGGCACCAATGGAGCTGGGGGTAAAGAATTTACAGTTGAGCTCTCTAGAAGTCTCCAGGGTATTCATAAGTCCGCCCATGTTCACATTCCAGGCCAACAGGGGATTATTTTCAGCAGTGGCAGATAACAGGGCTGCCATATGGATGATAGTGTCTACCTGATACTTTTTCGCCACCTCAAAAACTCTATTTCCGTCAGTTACATCCAATTCTTCAAAAATACCCTCCTGTATCAGCTTATGTCCTTCATCCCTTCCTCTATTAGTGGCAATTACATTGTCTGCCCCATAGATATCACGCATTTTCACAACCAGCTCTGTTCCAATTTGCCCAAGGGCGCCAGTCACTAGTATTTTTTTCATGAAAACACCTCCAATAAATTTTCATTTTCTCGTTTCTTATCAATACCTTACCTTAAGTTTTTCCCTAAAAGGTACCTTTTTATCGTTCACAGGGGATGCTTTCTGAGAAAGACATATCAGAAAATGTCCACCGTGTATGTACTATACTTATAATCTACCATAAAATAGACAAAAGAACCACTATTGATTTTGGAAAACTATAAAAACCTTTTAGAATTAATTTCAGTTGATTTTACCCCATGTCCATGGTATACTTTAAGCAATTTAATAGGCCTGTAACAAGTTTCGTTTTACGAATGAAAAGGGAAGTTTAGTGAAAATCTAACACGGTCCCGCCACTGTGATGGGGAGCTTTTTTATAAAATACCACTGAATTATTTTATTTGGGAAGGTGTAAAAAAGCAATGAACCTAAGTCAGGATACCTGCTTGTGTTGGTCTTCTAACCATTCTAATTCACGGTGTATGGATTGGATAACTCGTCTTGCTATTCCTACTGAAATACATAGTAATTGATGACGAGGAAAATCCTTTCCCTGTACCTAAGTACAGGTTTTTTTATTTTTGATTTTATCAAAAATCCATTTAAAAAAATTAAGGCAGGTGATTCAAAATGCATTTATCCGATGGTATTTTAAGCTTTCCTGCGATGGTGGCTACTTCCACCGTGGCAGGGGGAATGCTTATTCATTCAATCAAGGGAATACAAGAGGAAGAAATCCCTAAGATTAGTCTTATGACCGCCACCTTCTTTACCCTTTCTTTAATTAGTATTCCAGTAGGGCCCAGCTCAATCCATCCCCTGTTAGGAGGTCTTCTCGGAATTATTTTAGGACGCCGTAGCACCATAGCAGTTTTTGTGGGGCTATTGCTTCAGGCCCTTCTCTTCCAGCATGGAGGCTTAACAACCCTGGGAATCAATACAATTATGGTGGCTTTGCCCGCAATTGTTTCCTACATCCTCTATCGTAAGCTTAGTCAAAATAAGGCCCTCCATCTGGTGAGCGGCCTCGTAGGAGCCCTGGCAGTGGCATTATCGGCCACAATCCTCTCTTTAGTGCTCTATTTTTCCAATGGAGCCTATCATGAGGGATTATTTTCTGTAATCAACCTCTTATTACTGGGCCACTTGCCTCTGATGGCAATTGAAGGAGTTTTAACAGCCTTTTCCGTTGCATTTATTAACCGTACACGACCAAACTTACTTGCAAACCATCATTCTTAAATCCAGTCCCCTTATTCCCTAAGGGATTACACCGTGTTTCTAAAATCCTTCCAGAAGGATGACATGAATAAGAATCAAGGGGCTGGATAGAAGGAGAATTGTCCATGTCAATAAAATCAATTCATGAGGTGGGCGGAGTCCCTCCCCAGCCTACAAAAAGTAATTGGATACATCGTTGGGAAACCAGAACTAAAATCATTACCTGCTGTTTAATGGTTTTTGGGCTGGTGTCTTTGAAATCTCCCCCACTGCTTATGCTGGCCTGGACCTGTCTTTTTATCATGGTTTTATCGATGGGCATGACTTTAAAGCAGGTACTGTTAAGGATTTCATGGATTCTGCCCTTTTTGTTATTAATGTCAGCTTCCCTATTAATTAGCGGAGGATTTCCACCCAGTCAAGAGAGGATTCACTTAATACTCCTGTTGATATTTAAAAGCTTGTCGGCACTGCTTCTAATGCTCATTCTTTTTTTTAGTCAACCAATCCCCGCTTTTTTCACGGGATTATCCCATATGAAGCTGCCCTCTGCCCTAATTTCGATTTTATTTTTATCCTGGCGGTATCTATTTCTATTTTGGGAAAAGCTTATCCAAATTCATCGGGCCCTAAGGGCCAGATTGTTTCGAGGCTCCCTGAGAGTTGACTACTATCGTACCTATGGGGAAATTATCGGAGGAATGATCGTAAAATCCATCGACGGCTCAGATAAAATATATCGAGCTATGGCATCCAGGGGCTTTAATGGAAGAGTTCCCACGGGGAATCCTCAAAAAATCACTTGCGGGGATCTACTAATATCTTGTGGTATGCTGTTTAGCGTTATATTACTTCACATTATTGAAAAATGGAGGTTCTAATGGCCATTTTAGAAATCAAGGACTTATGCTACACCTATCCCGATCACACAAATGCCCTAGATAAGGTTTCTTTATCAATTCAAAAGCAGGGACGAATTGCCATTTTAGGGGCCAATGGCAGTGGAAAATCCACACTTCTTCAGCATTTAAATGGCCTGCTTTTACCCCAGTTGGGTACAGTTACTGTCATGAATCGAAGGGTTTCTAAGGAGCATCTTCATGAGATCCGCAAAATGGTGGGAATTGTATTTGACAATCCCGATGAGCAATTGTTTTCTGCCTCGGTCTATGAGGATATCGCCTTTGGCCCCCGAAATTTAGGATACGGGGAGGATCAAGTACAGCAACAGGTTGAGCGAGTGATGGCTTTAGTTGATATTCAGCATCTACGTCATCGGCCTCCCTATAACCTGAGCCTAGGCCAAAAAAAGAAAGTTGCCATCGCAGGGGTCCTTGCCATGGAGCCAGCCATCATGGTTTTTGACGAGCCCTTTTCAGGGTTAGACCCTTGCTCTTTACAGCAATTTATTGAGCTTTTAGACAGGCTCCACAGCCTGGGCCATACTTTACTGATCACTACCCATGATGTGGACCTTGCCTACGGCTGGGCCGATGAATTTATTCTGCTGCAGGAAGGCAGTGTATTAGCCCAGGGCTCCAGAGAACTATTAGAAAGTCAGGAGCTGATGAGGGAGGTAAAGCTTAAGGTTCCCAATCTCTATAAGATTTTTTCTGATTGTCCTGTTATTCCTAGAACACCTCAGGAGGCAAAGAACCTATTAGAGGAGCTGTTACGCAAGGAAAGATGATTTATTGGGAATTACTATATAAAGGAGGCAATACAAATGAAGGGATTTAAAAATGCAATTTTAGTGGTACTGGTTTTTGTACTGTTTACTGTGCCTGTCTATGGCCATAAAATGACTATCACCCCCATGGAACCCGGAGTCATTAAGGTTCATTATGCCGATGGTACCTTTACTGATCAAATTCAACTGACCCTCTACAATGGAGAAAAGGAAGAAATCTCAATAGGTACCTTGGATGAAGCGGGGTACTTCCATTACGATACTGATTCTGAGGTGGTATATATTGTGGCTGATGACGGTATGGGCCATAGGGTTCAGTGGAAGGTGGGTGACCCTGTCAGTACTAGCTCAAGTATAGGCAAGTGGTTAAAAATTGGTGCTATTGTTGTTATCTTTATTGGAATTTCAGTAATTTTTCAAATAAAGAAAAAATCAAAAACAAAAGCAACGTAAAATAAAACACGTTTCCCATGGCTAGCAGGTCATGATTTTAGACAGCAATTTTGAGATAATTAAAATGCTGTCTTTTTATTTCATAGGAATAGGGAGGGTACAGCGAAGCGTCCTAGGGAACCCATGGGTTCCCTGGAAAACAAACGATGTCGATAACCACTTTGTTCTGTTTTAGGATAGAAAAAACAGAATGGCAGCAATAATAAGGTAAAGTGTCAATTTATGTATCCTATGTCGAGTGGTAATAAAAGTGGCATAAAAATATTTATTTTCTTAACGATAAATCAACATCTCCCTCAATTTTTGTTATAAAATAGAAGTGGTCATGCTTAGCAATAAACCACTTTCTAAGGAGGGAGACTTTTGAGAAAACCGCTTATTATAGCCCATCGAGGGGCTTCAGGCCATAGACCAGAAAATACCTTGTCGTCTTTTCAATATGCCCTTGAAATGCAGGTTGATGGTATCGAATTGGATGTTCATATGAGCAAGGATGGACATTTAATTGTATGTCATGATGAGACCGTCGATCGTACCACCAATGGCAAGGGCTTTATTAAGGATTTAACCCTAAAGGAAATCAAGGAGCTGGATGCTGGGAGTTGGTTTCATCCCGACTATGCCAATGAAGGGATTCCAACCCTGCAGGAGGTCCTTGAGCTATTAGAAAATAAAGATATATTAATTAATATCGAGCTAAAGAACGGCCCCATATTCTATCGGGGCCTGGAAAAGGAAACCATTGAGCTGTTAAAGAAATACCAGCTTCATAACCAGGCTATTCTTTCCTCCTTTAATCACTATAGTCTACTGGAGGTCAAAAGAATTGACATGCATATTAAAACATCAATTTTATACATGGCGGGCATGGTTGCCCCCTGGGTATATGCTCAATACGTTGGTGTGGAAGGAATTCATCCCTACTTTCCCAGTCTGATTCCCCCCGTGGTGGAAGACTGCATCCGGAATGGATTAATGGTCAATCCCTTTACCGTAAATGATGAGTTTCATCTACAACAGGTAAGTGCCATGGGTGTAACGGGTATAATAACTAATTTTCCTGACCGTGCTAAAAAAGTAGTTGATCGTTTATCGAAAGGAGCTGACCTATGAAGTTAGATTATAAAAAGACCTTCTTGTTGGGGTTAGGCTTTTTTTCAATTAGTTTGGTTTGGCCTCTTTATAACTTCTATATTCCCCTATTTCTGAAGGAATATATTAAGAGCCAATTTTGGATTAATGGAATTATGACCCTTGATAACATTTTAGCTGTCACTTTAATTCCCTTTTTTGGGAGCTTAAGTGATCGTACCAATAGCCGCTTTGGCCGCCGAATGCCCTTTTTACTAATCGGCATTCCTCTATCGGCCATACTGTTTGCAATTTTACCAACCTATTCAAGCTTTTTTACACTAATTGCAATTTTATTTATACTAAATCTCTCTATGGCCATCTATCGGGCTCCAACCGTAGCCCTGATGCCAGACATAACCCCCCCGCCCCTCAGGAGCCGGGCCAATGGGATTATTAATTTCATGGGGGGATTGGCTTCAGTTTTAGTGCTTTTTGTGGGGGCCTTTCTCTATGACTTGAATCCCAGTCTGCCCTTTGTTTCTTCCAGTGGGCTTATGGTCATTTCCGTATTGCTGCTTTATCTCTTTATTAAGGAACCGAAGCAGGTTCATGGGGAAAAGGAGGAAAAAACAAGTATTACCAATGCCCTAGGAGAAATAATCAGAAGCAATGATAGAACAACCCTCTACCTGCTCCTGGCCATCTTTTTTTGGTTCATAGGTTATCAGGGGATGGAGGCCACCTTTAGTAATTATAGTGTTCACTTTCTGGGAATCCGTGAAAGCGCTGGTTCTATTATCCTGGGAAGCTTTGCTGCTACTTTTTTACTCTTTGCCATTCCCAGTGGGCTGGTTGCCAGCAAATTTGGCAAAAAAAGAACAATTCTAGTAGGTGTCTTAGGCTTAGTCATTGTGTTTATGATGCTTTCTACTATCCGAACCACTACCCGGGTATTTAACCTGCCCTTTAACATCGTAATGATGGCCCTTTTTGCCATTGGTGGATTTTTTTGGGCCTGTATTAATATTAATTCTTATCCCATGGTGGTAGAAATGGCAACAGAGGATAAAATAGGCACCTATACAGGTCTATATTACTTTGCTTCCTCCCTGGCCGCCATTACAGGCCCACTGATATTTGGAATTTTTGTCGATTTAATTGGCTATGAATCTATGTTTATCACAGGTTCTGCGGCCTTTGTCCTAGCTTTTTTCTGTATTTCAAAAATTAAGATTAAACAACAGGCTGAAGCCGAAACCATATGACCCCTAGCAGCCTAAACAAAATAGCTGCAATAGGTGATTGCTGACCCGACAGCCGACAGCCATTTTGACCTATAGCATATAATTAAGAAGGGCCTTCTTTCTATCGAGAGAGGGGCCTTCTTTAACTATTTATTTTGTAATTACAGTTCAATTTTAAAAGAATTTAACCAAAAACCTACAAAGTCATTACATCATATAACCTTGTCTTAATATCGATTTAATACTTTACAGATATAATAACCTTGAATTCAATATAAGGAGGTTATTATTATGTTTACTAGAAACAAAAAAGCATTATCGATCGTAGGAATTTTCCTTGTGGCAGTGTTGTTTCTTGTTACCATGAGCAGCGATACCTATGCTTTCCTTAGTAAAGGAAAAACAGCGGAAGCTACATATGAAGGCAAAGCTCCAAAATATGTTTTCCTATTTATAGGAGATGGGCTAAGTTATCCTCAAATTACTTCTACTGAAATGTACTTAGGTAAAAAAGCCGGATTGACAGATATTGTGGATGGGGGAGGAATTGAAAAGCTAAATTTCTCTAAATTTCCTGTGGCTGGCTCTGCTCAAACCTATGATTCAACTTCATTTATTCCAGATTCTGCTTCTACCGCAACATCTTTAGCCAGTGGCTTTAAAACCCTATCTGGTGTAATTAATATGGATGAAAGTAAACAAAAATCCTATACTCCCATTACAGAAAAATTAGCTAAAATGGGTTACAAGGTAGGAATTGTTTCTAGCGTACCCCTTAATCATGCAACACCAGCTGCATTCTATGCCAAGGTTTCTAATAGAGGAATGTATTATGAAATCGCTTCTCAGATTCCTGGTACTGGTTTCGATTATTTTGGTGGTGGTGGATTTTTGAGTCCAACCGGTAGCGAAGGAAAACAGCCCCATATCTATGAAGTACTAAAAGATAAAGGTTATACTGTAGTCAATACAAGGGAAGATATTTTAAAATTAGGCAAAAACTCAAATAAAGTAATTGCGGTTAGTCCAGATATGGCTGTGGATGGAACCTCTCTTCCCTATGAAATTGACCGTAAGGATGGACAATTATCCTTAGCTGATTTTGTTGATAAGGGGATTGATGTATTAGAAAACCCAAATGGATTTTTTATGATGGTTGAAGGCGGAAAAATTGACTGGGCAGGTCATGCCAATGATGCACCTACAATTATTCATGATACCGTTGCATTTGCTGACTCTGTGCAGGTTGCCATTGATTTTTATAATAAGCACCCTGAGGAAACATTGATCTTGGTCACCGGGGATCATGAAACTGGAGGAATGACCATCGGTTTTGCAGGTACTGGCTATTCTACCTTCTTCGATAAGATCAATAGCGTAACGATGTCTTCCGAAGATGGATTTAATACCCTTGTACTTAATCCATACAGAGAAAAACATACGATTTATACCGCAAGAGTATCTGATTTAGCCGAAGAAATTAAGCGTGGCTTCGGATTATTATTCCCCGATGATCCAGATGCAGAAAAATCACCTGAAATGGTATTAACACAGTCAGAAATAAATCAATTAGAAGCTGCCCTTAAACAAAGTATGACACCAAAGGATACGAGAAATTATAGCGAAGAGGAGAAAATATTATATGGTGGATATGAACCCCTAAGTATTACCCTTTCCCATATTGTAAATCATAAGGCAGGAATTAGCTTTACCTCCTATGCTCACACTGGTTTACCGGCTCCCGTGTTTGCCTTAGGTAGCGGGAAAGAATTATTTAATGGATTCTATGACAACACAGATATCTATTATAAATTGGCTGATATCTTAGCAATAAAATAGAATCCTTTCATAATATACTTGGAATTGGGCGAGTGATGATGCTCGCTCAATTTACTTTAATAAGAAAAAGAATGCTTATGGTAAATAGAACTGGAGAGGATTGGTGTACATTATGCAAGAATCCAAAAAGAAAGATGTAATATTTATTATCTGTACCTTTGTAATTGTAATTATTTTATTCCTCCTACCTACGGGTTTTTCAACCAATGAATATCCTAATAGTGATCGGGTTCGGGTAGAAATCCTGGAGGTCAATAATGAACATGTCTATCGTGCAGGGGGAATGATTCTTCAAGGAGAACAACTTTGTACAATAAAAATTGAAAATGGCCCATTTAAAGGAACAGAAAAAACTGCTGTTAATAACTTTATAGGCAAGCTGGAAATGGATAAGATATTTGAAAAGGGAGATATGGCTTTAGCCGTCATTGATTATGTGGAAGGTGAAGTAACCCATGTTACTTTAGTTGATCATTATCGATTGCATTTAGAAATAATACTTTTTTTAGCATTTATTCTTTTATTAATACTATTTGCGAGATGGGTTGGCGTAAAGGCAATATTATCCTTTATCTTAACTATTCTTGTAATATGGAAGTTATTGATTCCCATGTTTTTAAAGGGATATAATCCCATTGTTGTTTCTATGTTTATTATTATCTTTTTAACTGTGATTATTATCACCTTAGTTGCTGGAGTTAATCGCAGGTCTTTAGTAGCCATCCTGGGATCATTTTTAGGTTCATTTTTAACTTGTATATTAGCCATTGTTTTTGGAAATTCCTTCAAGGTCCATGGAGCCATTCTCCCATTTTCAGAGACCTTACTTTATTCAGGATATGCCCATTTAAATTTGACGGATATTTTCATTTCAAGTATTTTTTTGGCCTCTGCAGGGGCACTGATGGATTTGTCTATGGATATCTCCACTGCCATTAATGAAATGGTACAAAACCATCCTGATTTAACAAGAAAGCAAGCCATTAAATCGGGATTTGAAATAGGTCGTGCAGTTATAGGAACTATGACAACTACTTTACTGCTTGCTTATTCAGGGGGATATGTCGCCCTTTTAATGGTGTTCATGGCCCAGGGGACACCGGTAATTAATATTTTAAACCTACGATATGTGGCAGGAGAAATACTTCATACTATTGTCGGGAGCTTTGGATTAGTCACAGTGGCCCCCTTTACTGCTATTTTAGCTGGGTTCGCATTTACCCAACCTGCTTATGTTACTAGGTTGAAAAAAAGTCAGAAGACGGGAATATCTGACTTTAAGTCTTCAACGTCAGATATTCCTCACTGCCCTCCAGCAGCTCTAGCGAAGCCCATTCAGCCTGGCCATCCACCGCATAAGAATTGGCACTAATCATCTCGGCTTATTAGGGAGGTCACGATGTGGGAAGATTTTACTTCATCCTTTAAAATCCTTACTATATTCCTTTGCCTCTTGATCTAGTCCCTCAATTACCCGATAGGCCTTTACTGTATTAAGCATTTCCTCAGAAAGGGGGTCTAATATGGGAGCATCAAGGCCAGCGGCCAGGGCACAGGCCAAAAATGTTCGGTTTAACAAAGTACGATTGGGAAGCCCAAAGGAAACATTGCTGATGCCTAGGGTTGTTTTCAGCCCCAGTTCTTCTTTAATCATTGCTACAGCCCTAAGGGTTTCCTTCCCTATAGACTGCTGGGCCGATGCGGTCATAACCAGGCAGTCTATAATCAAGTCCTCCTTTGGAATTCCATAGGCTATAGCTGCTTCCATAACTTTTTTAGCTATTTGGAATCGTTCCTCAGCAGTTTCAGGAATCCCCCTCTCATCCAGGGTCAAAACTATCAGGGCAGCACCATATTTTTTAGCAACAGGAAAAAGCTGCTCCATGCTGGATTTCTTTCCATTAATAGAATTAATAATTGGCTTACCGTTATAGTCCCTAATGGCCCCTTCAATGGCCTTAATGTTGATGCTATCAATCTGCAAGGGTGTATCTACTACTGCCTGAATCGAAGTCACCACTTCTTTTAAGACCTTTACTTCATCAATTTCCGGAAGCCCCACATTAACATCCAATACCTGGGCTCCTCCCTTACTTTGCTCAATGGCCTCGGTCAAAAGAACCTCCAGTTGATTTTTCCTGAGGGCCTCCTTCAATCTTTTCTTCCCCGTTGGATTAATTCGCTCTCCAATCACTGTTATTTGTTCCAGTATAACAGTTTTTGTACCGGAGCAGCAGCAGGTGACAGTTTCTACGGTTCTGGGAGAAAAGCTAACCTGTTTAATTTGTTTATTCACTGCTTCTATATGGTCCGGCGTGGTACCGCAGCAGCCGCCTAGCAGCTTTACTCCAAGCCTGGCCAGCGTCTCACCGTACTTCCCAAACTCCTCGGGACCTACAGGAAAAATTGTCTTTCCCCGGTCTATGGACGGAAGCCCCGCATTGGGTTGAACAATAATCGGAACTCGGGCATATGTTAACATCATTGGCAGCAATGAAAGTATTTCTTTTGGCCCCAGAGAGCAATTTATTCCCAGGGCGTCGACCCCGAGACCCTGCAATACCTGGGTAGCTGTTAAGGGATCAGTACCGGTAAAGGTTCTTCCATCCCCTTGAAAGGTCATGGTACATAATACAGGTAAACTACTATTTTCTTTGGCAGCTAACACCGCTGCCTTGGCCTCATATAGGCCTGAAATGGACTCGATCAGAATACAATCTGCTCCGGCCCTTACCCCAAACTCTACCTGCTGCTTAAATAACTCATAGGCCCTTTGAAAGCTGACTTCCCCCAAGGGCTTAAGCATCTGCCCCAAGGGTCCGATATCCAAGGCCACATAGGGGGCTCCCGCTTCTCTCGCAAGGCCTACCCCAGCTTTTATAATTGATTCCAGGGAATAAGGGCTTTTTTCCAGCTTCAGTCCATTAGCCTGGAAGGTATTTGTGGTGATGATCTGGGCCCCTGCCCTTATATAACTCTCATGGATTTCTTTAATGAGCTGAGGACTTTCAATATTCAAGAGCTCGGGCAGGGCACCGTTTTCAAGACCAGCCCTTTGAAGCATGGTTCCCATGGCTCCATCAAACATGATCAAGCTATTGGGACTATTTAATAAATCCTGCACATGAGGCCCCTCCTTTTCTGACCAGGCACTAATCAAATTTGTATAGATTTAAGCCTATTTCCTCATCAAGGCATCGCTCCACAGTACCTTCAACGGCCTCCACCAAAAGCTCTCCGGTGGCACTAATGACAGCAGAATTTAAATGACCGCCATAGGTCTTATAGGATGCGTCAGAAAGGTTAATGTGAAGATGTAGATAAACCTCTCCGTTCATGGTGGAAATGTTACCCAATAAGCTGGTAATTTCATAATCACCTGTCAATTCAACGGAATGATATTCCTTGATACCCACCTCAAATAGACCAATGGTTGCCTTATTTACAGCCCCTAGTCCCTTTACCCAGCCAAGGGTAATCTGCTGCTCTTGACAAAACCTTTTAAGGGTTTCAACGATTTCCTCTCCCTTATCCATTCTAATGACATATTTAGTCCCAAATTTTTTAAATTCCATATGCCCACTCCTTTATATTTTCTTTTTTCTTTTCATTTTATCACTTTTCCATCTATTATCCAATCCTGAGAACAAAGTGGCTAGCGCCACCGAACTTTCCTATGAAAGAACAAAGTGACTATCGCAACGTTTGTTTTCCAGGAACCCATGGGTTCCCTAGGACGCTTTGCTGTACCCTCCTTAAGGGGTGACCCCCCCTTAACAACCCCCATTTCATAGAAAAAAACGAGCTCCTTTGAAATGAAAAAGCAAACGGAAGAATCCCTTGGGTCTCTTCCGTTTGCTGCAAGCTTATATTGTTTTCTCTTTCAGATGCTTTTCCACCTCTTGGGCTGTGGCTAACGACAATACTTCATTTGCCAGGGCTTTTGCTTCAGTCAGGGTCATGCTTCGAATCAGCTTTCTGGCGGGTAGAATGGAAAGAGGACTCATACTAAATTCATCCAGTCCCATTCCTAACAGAATTGGAATCATTTTTAGATCACCTGCTGCTTCTCCACACATGCCCACCCAGATTCCTTCACGATGGCCGTTGTCAATAACGGTTTTGATTAGCCTTAATACAGCTGGATTAAAGGGCTGATAGAGATGATGTATTTTTTCGTTCATACGATCCACTGCACAGGTATACTGAATTAGATCATTAGTACCAATGCTGAAGAAATCCACATGCTTGGCTAATAAATCACTCATGATAGCTGCTGAGGGAACCTCAATCATCATCCCCACTTGGATTGCTTGACTATAGGCAATTCCCTCCTGATCTAAATCAGCCTTTACTTCATTTAAAACTGATTTCGCCTCTAGAAGCTCTGATAAATTGGATATCATGGGGAACATAATCCTAAGGTTTCCGTAGACACTGGCCCTTAGCAAAGCCCTTAATTGATCCTTAAAGATTTTCTTTTCCTTAAGACAAAGACGAATGGCTCGATAGCCAAGGAATGGATTCATTTCTTCTCCTATATTTAAATAGGAGAGCTTTTTATCTCCCCCTATATCTAGGGTTCTAATAACAATAGGCTTTGGATTCATAGCTTCCAATACTTTTTTATAGGCTTCAAATTGTTCTTCCTCAGTGGGTAGTGTGTCTCTGTTCATATAAATGAACTCTGTTCTAAACAGACCTACTCCCTCTGCATCATTTTTTAGAAGACCTGGAATATCCTGAGGAGTTCCAATGTTTCCTGCCAGCTCCACCCTTCTGCCATCCTTTGTAGCACTTTCCTGACCCTTGATGGCGTCTAAAGCCTTTCGTTCAGCAATATAGTTCTCCCTTAAGCCGTTATATCGTTTGATTTCCTCCTCTGAGGGATTAATCATTACAGCTCCGCCTTCCCCGTCAAGTATAGCAAAGTCTCCTGTACTTACGGATTCCGTAATATCCTTTAAGCCAACTACTGCAGGAATCTCCAGGGATCTGGCCATGATGGCCGAATGGGAGGTTCTGCCGCCAATATTAGTTAAAAATCCTTTTACCTTTTCCTTGTCCATCGTGGCGGTTTCAGAGGGAGTCAGATCATGAGCAACAAGAATGACCTCTTCCTCTAGGGCTGATAAATCAGTATTTTTTTGTCCTGTTAAGGTTCGGATTACACGATCGGTTACGTCCTTTATATCAGCTGCCCTTTCTCGCATATAGTCATTATCCATGGCCTCAAATATCGTAATAAACTCCTGGGCCGTCTTACTGAGGGCATAGGCACTATTAATTTTTTCATTTTCAATTTTTTGGATGGTGCTTTGAATTAATTCAGGGTCCTCTAAAATCATTCTATGGGCATCAAAAATGGCTGCTTTTTCATTGCCTAAATCCTTTAGCGCCTTTTCTCGAATAGCAGAGACTTCTTCCTTAGAAGCCTCCAAAGCTCCAAGGAATTTTTCTTTTTCTGCAATTATGTCTTTTATTTCTTCCTTTTCAATTTCAAGGGGCTCATTGTTTACCACCAAAATCTTCCCCAGGGCAAACCCCGGTGAAGCACCTGTTCCCATTAGCATATTGACACCTCCAACTACTCACCAAATTTTGTATTAAAGAGTTCTACTAGGGCCTGAAGCGCCACATCTTGATCTGGACCTGCTGCAGTAATTTTAATCTCGTCACCTTTTTGAAGTCCAGCGCTTAAAATATTCATAATTGATTTAGCATTAATGGTTTTATCTTTAAATTCAATATTAATGTCCGAAGTATACTGAGCAGCCACCTTTACTAGCAATGCTGCTGGTCTTGCATGAATCCCTGCTTCATTTTGAACAATAACAACTTTTTCCATTACAATTTCCTCCTTAATTTTACTTAAAATAGTATTTTTATATGACTAAGCTGATAAGCTCAGTTATTGAATTACCAATAGATTTCCCTGTCCCCGTTTCACCTGGGCCCCAGGTTCATAAGAGAGCTCCTGGTTATCAGAAAGATTCGTAAAGATGATTGGTGTAATCATTGATTTTGCGTTAATCTTTACCTCTTCTAAATCTACTTGAAGAATCGGTTGACCTGCTTTTACTGTATCTCCTTGATTTACAAGAACATCAAAACCCTTCCCTTTTAAATTAACGGTGTCAATTCCAACGTGAATGAGAATATCAAGGCCATCCTCCGACAAAATACCTATGGCATGTTTAGTGGGAAATACTGTAGCAACCGTTCCATTTACTGGAGAAACCACCTCACCATGGCTGGGATAAATGGCAAAGCCGTCTCCCATCATTTTGCTGGCAAAGACCTCATCAGGTACCTGGTCCAGAGCTAACAGCTCACCGTCTAGGGGCATAAGAAAACCTTTGTTACCAGTTTCTCCCTTTCCTGCTAAGATTTTTGCTATCTCTCTTTTTATCTGTACAGATTTAGCGCCAAAAATGCCTTGAATTTTGTCTCCCATCTGAAAAACTCCTGTTGCTCCTAACTCCTCTATTCTGTCATGATTCGCTTTATTTTGATCCCTGAGCCCCACCCGAAGTCTAGTCACACAGGCATCAAGACTGGTAATGTTATCTTTTCCTCCCAGGGCCCTTACTATCTCCAGGGCAATCTGGGAAATATCCTCATCCTTAGGATTAACTTTAGCATTTGTTTGATTGGGATCTTGTATATTCTTTTTTTTCTTTCCAAAGCCAAATAATTTTTCCAGCATATCAATCTTCTCCTTTTATATTTTTTACGTTAAAAAGGCATGAATAAAAGCACTTGGAGATAGAACGATGTCCACCCAACCTATACTTTTACTCATGCCTGATCGTATCAGTAACACGTAAATCATATTTATTCTTAATAAAATAGTATCATGAAACGTTTTCCTTGACAATACTTTTCTGGTGCTTATTATTTTTGGTCATAATAAATTAGGGGGACTAGCATTATTTTGCACCATCCCCCCGAGTTTCCATACCTCTTAATTTATGAATATGAAGAGCCATGAAACCCAACTCATCCTCTGAAATTGGTATTTTCAAAGAATTTTGTATGATTTTGGAAAGATCATAGGCCATTTTAAACTCAAAGGCCAGATCCTCCTTTAGCTTAAATAGACAATTATCCCCTACCGCCTCTTTCTTCTCTGCACGATTAATGACACCACTGAGGTGCATTAGTAATCTTTTATATTCAAAGGAGTCCCTTTCCAGTTGAATTCCCAATTTTTCAGCTACATAGTGCAATAATTTATTCATTACCATGGAATGCTCCAGGGCTCTTGTTTTATCACTTTTTCCCCTTCCTCCGTGGAAGTGCAGAGCTAAAAAACCCACCTCTGCTTCAGGAATGATAATGTTCAGCTTTTCCTGCAGAATCATGACAGCCCGCAGGGCAAGGTTGTACTCAACGGGGTATAAGAGCTTCGTCTCATAGAGAAAGGGATTTACAATCTCAATTCCCTCCCTAAGTCTTTTGATGGCAAAGTTAATGTGATCAATCAAACCAATATTAATACTTGCACTCAAATCCTGCCCCAATTCCCCTTCAATTAACTCATTTATTTTTTTGCATAACTCAATAATACGAGGATCAACGGTCTCAAAAAAACCGTCATAATCATCATATGGTAATCCTTCCAGGGAGATGAATTTTTGCTCAATCTCCTTTAAACTATCCAGGGTATCGCCTTTTTTTCTATCAAAGCCGATCCCTTTTCCAACAAAAACATAGTTGTTCTGCTTATTCTCAACTATCACTACATTGTTGCTTAATATTTTCGTAATAACGTAATTATCCACTGTACCCCTCCTAGTGCTGTCTTCTTGCGAAGTCAACAAATCTAAACTTATCGGGCCGATGTCGGGATTCGGTATATTGAAATAAACTGGCATTTTCCAAATAAATATAGTTTTTCACAACCACAATCATATTATAGTTGTCAAAATCTAAATATTTTTTATCCTCCTCGGTTGCCTGCTGAACGGTAATTTCCTTTTTCGCAAAGCTAATCTTCAAACCGAGGCTATTTTCAATATATTCATAAATTGAATCCCTACATATTTCCTCTGTTAATTGGGGTACAAATTGTTTACATAAATAATCCTTGTCGAGTATTATTCTTTGATCTCCAATTTTTCTGACACGAATAACCTTCCATACCTGGTCATCTTCAGAAATTTCTAATTGCTTTCTTACATGCTCATCGGGATAAATTAGCTCCAGCTCCTCGACAATTGTTTTAGATTCAACCCCCAGTCTATGGGAAAGCTCCTTAAAGCTGGTTAAACCCGATACTGGAAATTCAAATTTATCAATATCTAAAACAAAGGAGCCCTTTCCCTTGATCTTAAGAATATATCCGTTACGCTCCAATAAATCTAAAGACTTACGAATCGTATCCCTCGACACGCCATACTCCTGCATCAATTCATTTTCTGAGGGAAGCTTGGCGTTTGGCTCTATTTTTCCGCTTTCAATTTTAACAATAATCTGATTGTAAATCGTAAGATATTTGTGGTCCATTATTTATCACCCAAGTTATTTTAGCATTTTTAGTGCTTTTTTTCAAGGTAATAAGCAATTGACTCATAGGGCCTTAGCTGAATGTTATCTATATTTTTTGGCGTATTGTCGTAATTAGCAATTAAGACACTGATGTCATAGTCTTCGGAAGAAATACCCTCGGGTAGTTGGAAAAGAGTCTCTCTGCCATAGAAATTGTTGATAACCAGCAGCTTGTTTCCTTCGTATGCTCGAATATAGGCATAAATTTCCTTATGGTCTTTTAACAGTGGAAGATAATCTCCATAGGCGATGATATCCATTTCCTTTCTTAGGTGTATTAATTTTTGATAATGATAAAAGATTGAATTAGGATCCTCCAAAGCCTTTTTAGCATTGATTTCTCGAAAGTTCTTCCCAATGGATAACCAAGGAGTTCCAGTGGTAAAGCCCCCATGGGGACCTTCATTCCATTGGACAGGGGTTCGGGAGTTATCTCGGGACTTTTCCTGTAAAATCTCTATTACCTCTTTCTCATTTTTCCCCTGGTTCCTTAGGATATGGTAGTGATTAATCGATTCTATATCATTATAAAGCTCAATGCGATCAAAATAGGGGTTGGTCATTCCAAATTCCTCCCCTTGATAAATATAAGGGGTACCCCGCAATAGATGGATAGCTGTGGCAAGCATTTTAGCCGACTCTCTGTGGTATTCCCGGTCATTTCCAAAGCGGGATACCGCCCGGGGTTGGTCATGATTACACCAAAATACAGCATTCCATCCTTTCCCCTGCTGCATTCCTACCTGCCAGTCATTAAAGGTTTTCTTAAGCTCCATGAAGTCAAAGTCCATCAAAGTCCATTTATCACCATTCTCATAGTCTACCTTTAAATGATGGAAATTAAAGACCATCGATAGCTCCTTTTCCGCTGGATTTGCGTATTTAATACAATTTTCTATGGTAGTGGAGGACATTTCTCCCACGGTAATTATTCCCGGATGCTTGCCAAAGGTTTCTCTGTTTAATTCCTTTAGATACTCGTGGATACGGGGTCCATCGGTATAAAAACGCCGGCCGTCTCCTTCCTGATCATCAAAATATTTCTGTGGCTTTGAAATCAGATTAATAACATCAAGCCTAAAACCCCTGACTCCCTTTGCAATCCAGAAATTGACGATGTCGTATACTTCCTTTCTCAAAAGGGGATTTTCCCAGTTTAAGTCTGGCTGAGTAACGTCAAAAAGGTGAAGATAGTAAGCATCAAAGCCCTCCACATATTCCCAGGCTGAACCCCCGAATTTAGAAAGCCAATTGGTTGGTGCTTTGCCCCCCTTCGGCTTCTTAAAGATGTAAAAATCCTTATAATGCTGATCCCCAGCCATGGCTTTTTGAAACCATTGGTGTGCTGATGAGGTATGGTTAAATACCATATCCAGCATAATTTCAATTCCCATTTCTCGGGCCTTTGAAACAAGGGCTTCAAAATCCTCCATGGTACCAAAACTGGGATCAATTTGGCAGTAATCCGCTACATCATAGCCATTATCCCTTTGAGGCGAAATATAAAAGGGGGTCAACCATAGATAATCTATCCCTAAATGCTTCAGATATTCTAATTTTAATGTTACCCCTTTTAAATCACCTAATCCGTCTCCATTGGAATCATAAAATGATTTAGGATAAATCTGGTAAATGACACTTTTTTTGAAATTTTTCATAGCAATCTGCTCCTTTAGCTATCTGCTTCTGTTAGTCTGTTATGGGAATATGAGGTAATGCCAGAAAATCACACGGTAATCCTTCCCCTACTAGAACTTTTTAAATGATAAAAAGAAGGAGCATATCGTTCCTTCCTTTTATTTTTATTTGTTGTACTGATTTTATCTAAGCTGTTGCTTTCTTTTTACCCCCCAGGGTAATATTTTTTTTCGAAAAATAGATAGTCAGGAAGAACGGTACAGCAATGGCAATCACCATGGCAATGGCAAAGATTAACATAAATCGTGGTTGTATGGAAAGGATTCCAGGAATTCCTCCTACTCCGATGGAGTTGGCCATTACCCCTGTTCCAACTGACAGCACTGCTGCCAGGGCCGAACCAATCATAGCCGCTAAGAAGGGGTAAGCATATTTTAAATTGATCCCGAACATAGCAGGCTCAGTTACTCCCAGGTAACAGGAAATAGCTGCTGGAATGGATATTTGCTTTTCTTCCTCATTGTCCTTGTTTAAATAAATCATGGCCAAAACAGCAGAACCCTGGGCAATATTTGAAAGGGCAATCATTGGCCACAGGTTAGTTCCTCCCAACTCACTCATCAGCTGTAGGTCAATGGCATTGGTCATATGATGTAATCCTGTGATTACCAATGGTGCATAGCTAAATCCAAATATGGCGGCAAATAACCAACCGAAGGCAGATGTTAAGCCCGCATAAACCCCACTAGAGATGACAGAACCAATTTTCCATCCTATTGGGCCTAATACCACATGGGCGATTAATACGGTTGGCACTAGGGCTAAGAAGGGCACAACAATCATTGAAATATAGCTAGGTACCACATCCCGTAGCTTTAACTCAATGCTTGATAACAGGAATCCTGCCAATATAGCGGGGATTACCTGGGCTTGATATCCAATCATATTAATTTGTGCAAATCCAAAATCCCAGAAAGGAGCTTCTGCTCCACCGGCCACTCCGTAGGCATTCAACAGCTGAGGGGAGACTAAGGTAATTCCTAAAACAATACCTAAAATTTGAGTAGTTCCCATTTTCTTTGAAATAGACCAGGTAATACCAACAGGTAAAAAATGAAAGATTGCTTCTCCAATTAGCCATAGAAAATGGTGCATTCCACTCCAAAATTGTGATGTTTCGACCAAGGCCTTTGTGCCCTGCTCAAACATTTTTATGTCTCCGATAATATTACGGAAGCCAAGGATTAATCCCCCTACGACGATGGCTGGAATCAACGGGGCAAATATTTCCCCCAGATGGGAGATAATTCTTTGGAGCAGGCTCATATTTTGCCTACCAGCCTTTTTTGCTTCATCCTTGCTGGCGGCTGTAATGCCAGTTTCCTTAATCAGCTCATTATAAAAGGTTGCTACCTCATTCCCTATAATTACCTGAAACTGCCCTGCCTGGGTAAAGGTACCCTTAACAATGCCAATTCCCTCAATGCTTTGTAAATCGGCTTTTTGGGGATTGCTTAGTACGAAGCGTAGCCTTGTTGCACAATGGGATACCGTTACAATATTTTCCTTACCGCCAATATGCCTTACAAGTTCATTTACTTCATTGGTATACTTACTCATATAAAACCCTCCTTCTCTTTAAAATTAAGTATGAAAAAAGAAGATACCTTTGAAAACCTTTTCAAATTTTTAGCAACATGTACGTACAGGTTTGTTGTGATTTCATTATATCCTGTACGTACAGGATAGTCAAGGGCTTTTCAAATTTTTTTAACTATTCTTACTTTTTATTATAGCAAAAACAAAAAAACAGCAGCCGCGGCGTATCAAAAACACGAGCGGTGCTGTTTTTTACTTTGGCCAATACAGGATTTAGGCTTGCGAGCAGTTAATAATCTATAGAAGATGGATAAATAACCCACTCCTTAGCTTCGGCTCAAACCAGGTGGATTTAGGCGGCATGACTTCTCCTGCATCGGCAATGGATAATAATTCCTCCATTGATGGGGGATGTAAGGCAAAGGCCACCTCCATATCCTCCTCTACCCTTCTTTCCAGCTCCTTGAGCCCTCGAATTCCCCCTACAAAATCAATTCGCTTATCGGTACGGGGATTTTCGATTCCCAAGATTGAATGCAATAGATTTCTCTGTAGGATACTGACGTCTAATCGTTCTACAGGGTCCTCTTCGTTAATGATTGCCTCCTTGGCTGTTAGCTTGTACCAGCTGCCCTCCAGGAACATACCAAAGGTATGCCTTTCTGTTGGCTTGAATGGCTCCTTACCCTGGCACTGATCTACCTCAAAGGAAACCTTAGCTTTCTCCAAAAATTCCGATGACGTGAATCCATTTAAGTCCTTTACAACTCTGTTGTAATCCATAATTAATAATTCCTCATCGGGAAAAATTACCGTCATAAAGTAATTAAATTCCTCGGTGCCTAGATAATTAGGATTTTCCTCTCTACGCTTTAAACCAATCTTTACTGCCGATGCGGTCCTATGATGGCCATCGGCAATATACAAATAATCTACTGCCTTAAATAGCTTCTCTAGGGATGTCACCTTCTCTGGATCATCAAGAACCCAAAGTACATGGGTAATTTCGTCCTCTGTAGTGAAATCATAAACCGGTTGATGATCCCTTGTCCATTGCTGAATTATATTCTGAATATCCCCATTGGCGCGATAGGCAAAAAAGACAGGCTCTGTATTGGCATCACAATAATCAAAATGATTAATCCTGTCAACTTCCTTTTCTGGCCTGGTATACTCATGCTTTTTAATAATATCGTTTATATATTCATCTATGGAAGCGCAGGCCACAATCCCTGTTTGGGCCCTGCCATTCATAATCTGCCTATAGATATAGTACACTGGTATTTGATCCTGAATCAAAACTCCCTTAGCAATCATTTGCTTTAAATTTTCTGAAGCCTTTTGATAAACTTCAGTATCATAGGGACTTACCTCTTCCCCTAGATCAATTTCTGACCTGCTTACATGGAGGAAGCTGTGGGGGTTTCCTTCCGCCAGCTTTTTTGCTTCCTGACGATTCATGACATCATAGGGCAAGGCTGCTACCCTATGGGCCAAATCTGGATTAGGTCTTACTCCTAGAAATGGTTTTACTACTGCCATTCAATCACTCCTTCCCATAAAAGCTCTTTACGATTTTTACAATTTCTTCACCAATTCTTTCCTGGGCTTCTTCTGTTGATGCGCCAATATGGGGGCTCAAGGATATCTTTTCATGTCTATAGATGGCCTCATTTTTTACAGGCTCATCTTCAAATACATCCAGAGCCGCTGCTGCTACCTTACCTGAGTCCAGGGCTTCTAACAGGGATTTTTCGCAAACTACTCCGCCCCTGGCACAGTTAACTAGGAATACGCCGTCCTTCATCATTTCAAATTCCTTCTTTCCAAGGACTGGTCCTGCTTCCTTATCATAGGGAATATGAAGGGAGATAAAATCTGATCTTTTAAGAAGTTCTTCCTTATTTACATACTGAAAGTCATCCTGACCCGATACTGCTCCCGACCGCTTGTTGTAGATGACCTTCATTCCCAGGGCCGCTGCCTTTTGGGCAGTGGTTTGGGCAATCCTGCCAAATCCAATGAGTCCCAAGGTCTTGCCTTCAATTTCAATTCCCTGATACTCTTTTTTCAACCATTTTCCCTCACGCATCGTCATATTTGAATGATGCAGGCTGCGGGAAATCGTTAACATATGGCCTATCGTTAATTCCGCCACAGAAACCTTACTGGAATCAGGGGTATTTCTTACGGTGATGCCCTTTTCCTCTGCATAGTCCACATCTACATTATCAAGGCCTACCCCCGCCCTTACAATCAGCTTCAATCTGCCTGTTTCCATAGCAGCATCTATAATATCCTTTTTTACCTTGGTTGCAGATCTAATAATAATTGCATCATGCTCTTTAATTTTTTCCTTTAGCTCTGCTACCTCATAATGATGAACTGTTAATTCAATGCCGCTTTGGGCAATAGCTTCCAGGGATTTTTTATCAATGGCATCATTTACTAAAATTTTACACATGTTGATTCCCCCTCTTATTATTGGTTTAGCAACTCATCAATTATATTCAGCAATTCTTTAACCTCTTCGATGGTTGTGTCTGCCATATGGGCTATACGGAAGGTTTTATCCTTTAAGTCTCCATAGCCATTTGAGATCATATATCCCCTTTTACCTAACTGGCTGTTAAGTTCCTTTACATCAATGCCCCTTGTATTTTTTACTGTTGTCAGGGTATTAGAGGCATATTTTTCCTCTGTCAGCATTTCAAAGTTTTCTGTGGCCCAATTTCGGACATATTTTGCCATCTCTAAATGACGGGCAAACCTATTTTCAAGGCCTTCTTCTATTATTTTATCTAATTGGTAATCCAGGGCAAACATGTGTGATAAGCTAGGGGTTGAGGGATACTGGTAGTCCTTCTTTTGAATGTAGTTATAAATCTCAAGGAGATCAAAATATAAGCCTCTGTTCTCAACTTGCTTTGCGGCTTCCAGTGCTTTTTGAGAAATGGAGCAAATGGCTAGTCCGGGAGGTAAGCCAAGGCATTTTTGTGATGAGGTGATACAAATGTCAACACCCAATTCATCTACGGGTATTTTAGTTCCCCCAAGGGAGCTGACAGAATCAAGGCAGAATATGACTTCAGGATATTTTTTCACGACTGCTGCAATTTCCTCCACGGGATTCATTACCCCTGTAGAGGTTTCATTATGGGTAATGGTGATTAGATCATATTTTCCCGTTGCTAAAGCTTCTTCTACCATTTCCGGTGTCGTTGCCTTACCTAATTCAGAAGAAAATAAATCTGCTGGAACGCCGTTGGCCTTTGCCATCTTAAACCAACGATCTCCAAAGGCTCCCACCGAAAAAACTGCTGCTCTTTTTCTTGTGCAGGAGCGTATGGCCCCCTCCATTAGTCCACTTCCCGAAGAGGTAGAGAGCAAAATTTCGTTATCGGTGTACATCAGCTTTCTCATCTTGTCAGAAATACTTCTTTGTAAAACAGAGGCATCCTTTGTACGATGGCCAATCATAGGTGTTGCCATTTTTTCCAGCACATCGGGGGTAACGTTTACCGGCCCAGGAATGAATAATTTTTTGTACATCATAAAACCTCCTTTTATTTATTCTCATCAAAAACCTAGACTGTAGGTTTTTAAATGCGTAAAAAGGCCCATACTATGCTGTCAACTCAGAGGGTACCCTATGGGCTTATCCAAAGCAGCTCTTATCATATTTATGTATTAATTCGTTATATTATCAATAAATCCTTTTCATCTAAAAGATTTTTTATATAAAAGAACGCTTCTGAGTTATTTGCTAAAATAGAATGCGAGAATGCGAAAAAAGCGTTGCTTAGTGGATAAAGACCGAAGGCAACGCTTTCTTTTATAGACATGTAGATTTCTTTATTTCTTCCTAAAAAGATCTAGAATTCGTTGTAAAAAGCCCTTGTTCTCTACTTCTTCCATTTCCATAGGGCCTTCCTTAGACTCCTCTGATGCCTTAATCGCCGAGGTCCGTAGGATAAATTGCACCCTGGCATTTTTAATTTTCTCACCATCCACAAAGGAGCCATAGCTCCCTCCACTGGCGCCGAAGAGGTTTTTGTCCAAAGCTTCTTCCATTGACACTCTCATAGTACGAATTCCCTGTTGGGTCAGTTGATTTATTCCATCGGTTACATTTTTCTGGGCCCCCTTGAGTGCTTTAATACTGGGGGGCAATGGGCCCACTTCAACTCCTAGAAACCTGAGGGCCCTTGTAATCTCCTTCTGTCCCCCCAATAGGGCATTTGTTCCCGTCTTCAAATGACTAAAATTTTCTTCTATTGTTTTGATTCCCCGGGGAAGCGCTGCTAATTCCTCTGTAAACAATAGGGTACCTTTTACTGCCTCCGTGAGCTCCCCATGGAATTGATCATAGCTTTCCTTCATCTCCTTGGTGCTGGCTTGAAGCTTCCCCAGGCCCTGGCTACTTTCTTCCATCCCTTGCTTCAGCCCTTCCAGTGCCTTCGCTTCCTCCAGGATACCTGCTGCCAAGGCCCTTACCTTTGGGTCCCTGTGGTTTGCCATTGAAACCGCCAGTTCCACAAGCTTTCCATGGCCTGTATATATGCTCTGGACCCCTTGATTAAGCTCAGCTATTCCATCGTTGAGGTGGGTTAGTCCCTCTGGGAGACCCCCAAGGGCTTCTTGAAAGCCCTTACTGCCCTCTGTTAATTGATCTAATCCGTCAGACAGTCCCTTGATTCCCTCCAGGGCCATGCTGCTTTCTTCTTGTGCCCGTATTAATCCCTGGTGAAATTCCTCCATTCCTTCGGTAATTTGATTTGATTTCTCTTCAATCTGACCGGAGGCTTCCCCCAGTTCCTTCATGCCTTCACCTAATCTTTCTATTCCCGTCTGTAGTTCTCCCAGCCCCTGACCAATTTCGCTGGCCCCATAGGATAAAGAGACTGCGCTTTCCTCCAGCTCAAGGAGTCCATCGGTGATTTGATCTATCTCTCCCTGGATTCCTGCTGGTATAGCCCCGGTTACAGGAAGAAGGGTAATATTAATAGGTTCTAATTCGATTGCCTCACCTTCCATCTCTACAGTCAAAATTTGTTTCTCGGTGGAGGGCAAGGCCACGAAGCTGATATTAGCAGATTTCCCTACCAATACCCTGGAGCCTGTCGTTACAATATTAGAAAAGATATCTTGATTCAAGGTGAATTGTATCTGAGCCATCAGTGTCTGTTCCTCTTGATTAAAGGAAACACCTATTTCAATCTTTACGCTACCCTTCTTTCCTGCTAAGTCTGCTGCTTTCATCTCTATTCCATCTAAATAATAGTGAATATCAATGGTTATCGGAAGCTTTTTATCTATGGTGCCTTCATAATATAATCCATTTCCTCGAATCAAGTCCATGGGCCATCGGATTTCATTCCCCTTGACCTGTGGCCCTTCACTTCCTACCAGATTTTTTATAGACGTATAGTTACCATAGTCTATATAATAGTCTTGATCTGATGAGCCGTACAAATAATTAACTACCCTTAAGCTGTCTACAGTACCATCACTGTTTAAGAGGCCATAAATCGTCTCATCCTTTTCCACAGCCCCATGGGCTATTGAAGCTGTGATCAACATTAAAGCAAGCAGTAGGGCTAGTCCGGTTCTCTTTTTCATGGATTTCATCACTCTCCTTTCAAATCACTGGTCTGGGGCCAGCCCAGGGTTGTATATTTTATTATGGGATGGAAGATTAGCAATAGGGCCGGAAGCAGTGTAAATACTAAAATTAAACTAATTAATGCACCTCTTCCGATAAGCAGCGTCAGCTCTGACGCCGAGCGAATGGTGGTTATAAAGGACACGCTTAGGGTCCCTGCCATCAGAATTAATCCACTGGTTAAAATAGCCCTTCCTGTATCACCAATGGTCTTTTTCATAGCCTCCAGAGGGGGCAGCCCCCCTAGATTTTCCCGATACCTAGATGTAAATAAAATAGCATAATCCACCGTGGCACCCAATTGAATGGCTCCGATAATAATGAAACTAATGAAGTTCAGGGAAATCCCCTGAAAGTAAGGAATACTCAGGTTAATCCAAATACCCAGTTGAATCACAAAAACCAATAGCCCGGGTATAAGCAGGGATTTGAAGGTAATCAAGAGAACCAGGGTAATCAGTAGAATAGAAATTCTATTTACCCTATTGAAGTCCTTTGCCGTCACCTGTTGTAAATCTAGATAAATAGCTGATTCCCCAGTAATATATCCTTCCCCATCATAATGATCAACAATATCATGGATCACTTCTATAGTTGCTGTGGTCTGAAGACTCTCTTCCTCAGCCAAAATGTTAACTATAAAGTAAGTATAATTCTGAGACTCAAAATTTTCCCTTACCTGTTGAGGAATCATTAGATCAGGTAAATAGGGATCAACCATACTATAGAGTCCTTCTACAGATTCTACGGCTTCCACAGCTTTTATTTCATTGATTAGGGCCTGGATTTGAACAGGGTCTCCCTTGGGAATCACCACAACCAATTCATTTCTGTGGCCAAAAACCTCTTGGATTTTTTCGTTAGCCACTATCCCAGGTGATTGGGCCGACAGGGTTTTTCCTGTAGAATAATAGTACTGGACTTTCGATTGACCTAGGTAGGCGGGAATCACCAGTATGATTGCAATAAATAGGGCAATATGCTTAAACTTCACCAGCCAATGGGCACTTTTTTTAAAATCTGGTAGGAGGATGGGATGCTGATATTTACTCATTTTTTCGTCCACCAGTAGAATTAAACAGGGCATTAAGGTAATCACCGAAATAAGACTCAATAATACCCCCTTGGCAAGTACCAGCCCCATGTCCTGTCCAATTTCATACTTCATAAATACCAGGGCTAAAAAGCCACAGACTGTTGTTAATGCACTGGCCGATGTAGCGCTAAAGGTTTTCTCTATGGCAATGGTCATAGCTTGCTTCTTATCTCTTATATGATTTTCTTCATGGTATCGGTGAAGTAAAAAAATGGAGTAATCCATTGAGACTGCTAGCTGTAATATATTGGATACAGCATAGGTATTAGAAGAAATACTGCCGAAAATCAGATTTGTACCCATATTCATTAATATGGCTACTCCGATAGTGATAAAAAATAGAATGGGTTCATGATAGGCTCTTGAGGATAACAATAAAATCATTGTGATAATAATGAATGCCACCAGGGTATAATAGACCATTTCCCTGTTTGTGGTATCTTGCATGGTCTTAGAAATTGCTGCTGGACCACCTATGTAATAGTCAGCTTCAATCATTTTGTGGATTTCATCGATTGCTTCTCTTGTGTTTAAGGTGTCGTTTCCCTCTTTGAACTGGATTTCCAACAGACTATACTCACCCTGTAAAAATTGTTTGGTAATTTGGGGATCAAAAAATTCACGGGGCTTTCTAATATCCTCTACATCGTCCAGCCATAAAACCCTATTCACCTGGGGAAGGGCATTAATGTTGGATTTTACCTCTTGAATATAGTGAAGGTCTTTACTTTTGATCATTAGGGAAGCTGTCCCCCTTATGTTGAATTCCTGATCAAGCCTTTCCTTACCCTGAATTGAATTCATTTCTTTCGGAAGATATGTACTTAAGTCATATTCGATTGAAACAAAGCCCATACCCACTAGAGACAATAGAACCAATACAAGATATATTCCAATCATCTCCTTATAATTTTTTACAATTACTTCAGCTGGCCTTTTCATAGGTCCTCCTTCTTCAAAAACCTGGTTTTAAAATTAAACAATAGTTTAAAACGAGTGTTTAAATCTTGTGTTTATCATAACATATGACAAAATCTCCGTCAATATGATTGAATGACTTTTGAACCAATCCTATGAAGCCAGACAGACTGCCCTATAGCTGAGATTTATAATAATTTTATCCAAAGTAAAAACCACCGGGCTCCTATTAACCACAGTGGTTTCTATTATCCAAAAAGGCTGTCTATTAAAAGCCTCACATATCGATCTAACTCTTCTTCACCTTCAATATCCACACTTTCATGGCCTTCAAAAAAGGCATCGGCAATAATTCTATTTAACACTAATCCAGAGACACCAGAAAAGAATTGCAGATATTTTATATCCACAAGCCTCTCATCCTCATCTCCTATTTTCTCCATAATAATCCCCTTTATGATATCCTGTACCCCTTGGTTATAAAATATCCCTTCGATTAAAGGGGGTCTGTAATGACGATCACTGGTGGTAAGACTAACAATTAATTGAACAATGGCAGGATATTGAAACATAAATTCCAATAGGCCCTTGGCCCATTGAACCAACTTCTCGTGGGGAGGTAAATCGACATTATAAATGATTCTCTCTTGATTTTGAAGCAGTAAATTGGAGTAATAGCCCTCTACTTCCTTCATCAAATTACTCTTACTGCCAAAATAATAGTTAATGGCGGCTACATTGACCCCTGCCTTCTTGGTGACCTCCCGAATGGTCACTTCACCCTTTAGACCGGCCACATCAATGGCTACCTGCAATATCTTTGATTTTGTATCTACTGTATCTTTCTCCATAGGCTACCCTCTTTACTAATCTATTATAATTTAATGTTATCATATATCTAATGATAGGGATAGTACTCCTCTCATTCTGCTTATTTTTTTCGTGTACCCTAGTCTAAACCTTAAAGTTGAATACTTGGATTGACAAATTCAATGAAAAGCTGTATTTTATAAATATGAGTTTTGACATTGAAGTATTAGCGTAATCCCAAATAAATTAATATATGGAAGCGTATCGAAGTGGTCATAACGGGCCTGACTCGAAATCAGGTAGTCCTCACGGGCTCGTGGGTTCGAATCCCACCGCTTCCGCCATTAAATAAATCAATCAGAAATGATTGGTTCTTTTTTTGCTTTATGATATACTTTTGATATGTAAAGATTATATATAATATTTGTTGGAGGATATTGATTTATGTTTTCAATATTAGGCTCAATATTATTTTTTGTTATAGCAGTTATGACAGTTCTTGTTGCTTTCGGCTTGCCTTTGGGAGAGTTTACAATGGGTGGACAACATAAGGTTTTGCCAAAGAAGTTTAGAATTATGGCAATCGTGTCTGTAGTAATTCAAGTTTTTGCTATTGTAGTTGTTTTACAAGCAGGTGGTTTCATTCCTTTATGGTTCTCTTTTAAGACAACCAAGTATATTTGTTTCTTTTTCGCTGCTTATCTATCTTTGAACACCATTATGAACTTGAGTTCAAAGAGCAAGAAAGAAAAATATGTTATGACTCCACTTTCTCTTATTGCCGCAATAAGTTTTTGGATGACAGCATTACAGATGTAGCATGGATTATGAGCATTATGTGTAGTGCAGGTTCAAATCCCCTCATCAAAATGTCGTTCACATCTACAATTATCAACTCACTCATTAAAAGAATCAATCAGAAATGATTGGTTCTTTTTTTGCTTTATGATATACTTTTGATATGTAACGATTATATATATAATCTTTAGTACAGCTGTCTGCTTTTGTAGACAGCTATTTTTAAAAAAATTGTAACGAATTCATGTTTCATTAGTTAGTAATGTGAAAGGAGATCATGTTTCATTAGTTAGTAATGTGAAAGGAGAATTTGAATTTGGAATTTGAAAAAATATATAAATTGTATTTCAAAGATGTATATAAATTTATGTATAGTGTATCACAAAGCAAGACCATTGCTGAAGATATTACGCAAGAAACATTCCTTAAAGCAATAAAAAATATTCATACATTTGATGGTCGAAAAGAAATTAAAGCGTGGCTTTTTACCATAGCACGAAACACATATTATACAGAGTATAATCGCCAAAAAATTTTCTCTCCTTATGAACTTGAAGACAATGTATCCGGTAATAATGATATTTTAGATAATTTGATATTAGAAGAACAGTCTATTTTAATACTAAAAATCCTTCATAACTTGAACGAACCATATAAAGAAGTATTTATGTTAAGATTTTTTGGTACCCTGTCTTTTGAAAAAATCAGTTTAATATTTAAAAAAAGTGAGAGTTGGGCAAGGGTTACCTATTACCAAGCAAAAAAACAAATTTTAGAACAAATGGAGGGTAATAATGAATAAAATAAATTGTAATATTGTAAAAGATATTTTACCTTTGTATATTGATAATGTTATTAGTGACGATACAAAGGAACTTGTGGAAGAACATCTACTAAATTGTGATGAATGTAAAAAGGAACTTTCATTATTAAAATCAAATTTGAAAAGAACAGAAGTTGTTATAACCGAAAAAGATGATATCGCATTTCTGAAAAAAATCGGGTTAGATATAAGAAAAAAACGAGTACTTACCGGAATACTTTCAGCTGTTATTTCAGCTATCGTTGTAATATTATCATTTGCATATCTAACAGCACCTGAATATCTACCTTATACTGAGTCATTTGATGTTATTACTGCATATGAAAATAATGGTAGTGTAACCCTTTCATTCACAGGAGAATATGAACTAAATCAAAGAAAACAAGGGGTATACGAAATCAGCCTTTATAATACAATTTTGAATAAACTTTTTGATACTCCACAAAAACATATTATAACTGTAAACCCAAATGGAGAGGAAGTTAATACCATTTACTATGTATCTAATGGAGGACTAGAGGATAAAGTGATATATGGTCAAAATCCAGTCCATAATGGCGGAGTTTTAACTTTACCTCGACTTTTCCTAAATTACTATATTGTTGTTGCAACTTTATTTGCTTTTATTTTGACAGTTTTTTTACTGTTATTTAGAAAAAAAACAAAAATAAAAATTACAATAACAACAATATTATTTATACCTCTTTCTTATATAGTAAGCCACATTATGATTACGGGGTTAAATGCTACTTCATACTCAGCAACTCGTGATTTTTATTTAATTCTACTTTTAGCCATACCCTTCTATTTTATATTCTATATTTTATATAAAAAGAAAGTAATTAATGATTGATCACACGCCGACTATTATGAGCATAATCTCCGTGTAAGTTCGAATCCTTTCATTAAAACAACTTGCATCTACAATTACCAGCTCGCTCAAACACAATCCCGAATAAATCAAAGATTTATTCGGGATTTCTTATATACACAAGAAAATTTCGTAGAGCCGTCGTATCTACAAAATTTCGTTAAATATCTATTTTATTGTGTTGTACACTTTTTGATTTATAAAGCAAGACAGCCCCCCATATTCCTCCCAATAGTAAAACCTCAAGAACACCTAAAACATGTATCATATACGTCAATGAAAAATCAATAGTCAATGAGATTAAATGGTTTATACCCAGTACCCAACAGAGGATAGTAGACTGAATAGTGAGTATCTTCATAAACTCCCTATTCCTTGTAATAAGTGCAATAATGATAACAGAAATGATACCAACGTTCCATAAAGCAATTTCCCGCTGCCATCCTGCGGCGGTTCCCCAACTTGTGAATCCTCCCCCAAGATGTGGTAAGAAAAACTGCCAAATGAACGCTCCTCCGCAAGCAATAAGCATAAAAGTAAGATAGAAAGTATATTCTTTGTCCCTCGTCTCTTTCTTTAAAAAATTCATTTCGCCCCTCCAAACCTGAAATATTATTCATATTCATAGTGTATATTATAATAAGAGCTTCGTCAATCAAAATGTGAAATAAATTTCATGTTTTGATTTATCATTCTCTATGGTTTATAATAAAATATGTAGATAAGGTGGGTGAAACAAATGACTACAAATGAAATTAGAGTTCCAAGACAAAAAAGATCAATGGAAAAAAAGAAAAGAATTATTAAAGCAGGCTACAAACTTTTTTCTGACAAGGGATACTTCAAGACCAATACTGCTGAAATTGCGGAAAAAGCAGGTGTTTCAACAGGAATTGTTTATAACTATTTTTATGACAAAAAGGATATCCTTTTGGAAGTAGTTAAGTTATACATTGACTCTTTGTCAGAAGGATTCGCCTCTATTTTATCTATTGGATTTAACAGTGATAATTTACCAGAAATCATAGAACAATTGATTAACGCCTCTATTGCGTCTCATACAATGGGCGTAAGAGCCCACAATGAATTTTTTGCTCTTTCTTTACTGGAAAAAGATATTTTCAATTTATTTAATGACTTCGAAAATAATGTATTGTCTAAGATTTATGATTTACTAGTGAAGGCTGGCTTTAGTAAGACTCAGCTGAAAGAAAAATTAAAGTTGAGCTATGGCATAGTAGAACATCTTAGTCATAATTACATTCAACAAAACATATCACCAGAAGAATTAAATACTGCTAAAGCACTTGCGATTCAAACAATAGTACTTTTGCTTACCGATACACAGTAGGATGATTTAAAAGCTTAATCTATAGAAAACAATGGGTTTAGATTAAATAATTCAATGTGCTTCCATCTCTATTAATTGAAAACGTCACTACATCACTAATGCAAGGAGGCCATACCATCAACGTGGCCAAGGAATTGGGCTTTAAGCATTTACTCGGTATTTTACTTAGTTGTAACCGGGGTAGCATCAACCACCCCTTATGTTTCTAAGCCCTTCGATCCCTATGTATACTAGATAAACAGTTCTGGCTCAGCCCTTCTAGTCAAGGATAACTCCAGTTCCTCCTTATGATATAAAAAGGCCTGATCTACAAAATATTTTCCATGAATCGGACATTTTTTAATACAGGCCCCACATTTAATGCAGATTCCCCTAACCTCCCATACATGGTCATCATCAATTGAACCCATGGGACAAACCTTGACACAAATTTTGCAGTCATTGCACTGGTCCTTTGTCAAAGGCTTTACTTTACGGAGATCAACGGGATTTCCCTGGGCATCCAGGGGCTGATAATAGCCTCTATAGGGATAGGCCCTTCCTTTAACAAAAATTGGGTTCCACTGTTTGGAGTAAATCCCGTTGAACTTCTGGGCAATCCGAATCCCAAACTCCTCAGCTACAGCCATATCTCTAGAATCAGGCCGACCCTTTGCCAGCCGATATGAGAAGGAATGTTCACCGATAAATGCTGCAGCTGAAATCGTATGGAACCCGCCCTTCTCCAAAATATCTCTTAATTCAATCAAGGCATCATCATAATTTCGGTTTCCATATACCACGATAGGAATGGCCATAGCCCCATGACCTTCAATGGTTGCTAAAAATTTTAAAAGTATGTTGGGTACACGGCCTGCATATACTGGTGTTCCCAATATTACAAGATCCTCCTGCCCAAATTGTAGTACTTCGGTTCTTGAGCCTGGTAAGGTGAAATCAAAGACTCCATAGGCGGCGCCAAGCTCCTTTGCTGCATTTAATGCCACTGTAGATACGACTTTCTCTGTTGTGCCTGTTGCACTAAAATAAACTGCCCATACTCTAGTTATTTTCATGATTTCTCTCCATTTTTTTACTCTACCTTATCATTATTACTATTTAATATTTCTAACAACTCCTCTGGTGTGTCGATAATATAGTCAGCCCCTTCCTGCTCCAGAACCCTTTTATCTCGAAAGCCCCAGGTCACGCCAATACAGGGTAACCCGGCACTTTTAGCGGTTTGCACATCTACTTCAGAATCTCCCACATAAACAGCCTCCTCTACCGTTGATTCCAGTTGCTTTAACGCTTCAAAAACGCTGTCAGGGGCTGGCTTCTTTTTCACCTTGTTCGTTTCACCTATGGCAACGGACATATAACCTTCAAAATAATTTTGACTAAGCTCCTTCACTGCAAGATCAAATTTGTTAGATACAATTCCAAGCTTAAAGCCTTGCTGTTGCAATTTCATAAGAAGCTCCAAAATTCCTGCATAGGGAGCAGTTCTGTTTTGCATATTCTCCTTGTAGTGGGATTTAAAATCCTGAAGACACTGCTCAAACTTTGGATTATCCAAACCGCCAGGAATAGAAAGCTCCATCAGCCTTGCTGCTCCATTCCCTAAAAAGCTCCTAATCTCCATTGTAGCTCTTTTAGGATATCCATATTGGTACAACACAGTATTGATGCTATCCACCAGGTCATCAAGGGTATTAAGTGTTGTTCCGTCCATATCAAAAATTACAGTATTCCATTTATTTGCCATCTTCATCCCTCTTTACTATAAATTTTATGTGTTGGCCCCTATTACCCTGATGTACGAAGCATTTAAAAGGGCCTCTTTTATAATATTATCGAATCCTTGTTCAGTTTTAAAATTTCTTTCATCATAGGCCAAGCATATAGCAGCTCTATGCTTTTGTCAACACCAGAAATTTAATTTTTAGTTGACAATTATCATAAACTTTTATATTATATGTTTATAATATAAATAAACAAAATTATCAAAAGGAGTATATTATGATCGATAAACTTATTACCATGACTTTGGATGAAATCAAGAAGGGGTATGCCTATAACAGTCATCATCAAAAATACATATGCAGCATCTGTGGAAAGGAATTTGAGTATGGGGAAATTTTTAAAGTTGACGATAGGTACTACGATGCGTCTAAAATGATTAAGCTTCATATTCAAAGAGAACATGATGATATGTTTGACATACTTGGGTCCAATGACAAAAAATATACCGGTATTACTGAAAATCAAAAGAATATACTCAGAATGATCTATTTCGGTATGAATGATAATGAAATTGCGAAAGAAACTGGGGTTGCCCCTGCAACAATCCGTCATCAGCGATTTGTATTTAGAGAAAAGGCTAAACAAGCAAAGCTCTATCTTGCAATCTATGAGATTGCTTTACAGGGCTCCGATAACAAGAAGAAGCCCTATGACAAAAATGATGAATTTATCGATGTGCATAAGGGGGCAAAAATGGTTGATGACCGATATTTTGTCACAAAAGCTGAGGAAGAACAGATTATAAAATCTATGTTCCTTTCCCTATCACCTTTAAAATTAAAGTCATTTTCCACCAGAGAAAAAAAGAAAATAATTATTTTGAAGAAGATATCTGAGGAATTTGATAGAGATAAGCGCTATGCTGAAAAGGAGGTTAATAAAATATTAAAGGATGTTTATGATGATTTTGCAACAATAAGGCGATACCTGATTGAATATGGATTTATGGAAAGAACAAATAATTGTAAGGAGTATTGGTTAAAATGAAAAATAATATAATAAGATTTTTAGATAAGGATGGTAAAATCAATATCTGGCCGGCAAAACATTCATCAAAGCTTGAAATTCTAAATTATCTATCTGACAAATTTGAGGTGGGTCGCTTTTATAAGGAACAGGAAGTCAATGAGATCATCAATAGCTGGCATACATTCCATGATTTCTTTCTATTACGACGCGAGCTGATAAATGCAGGTTTTCTTTCAAGAACAAGTAATGGAGCCAAATATTGGCGAGAAGAGAGCCTACCCAATAAAGATATAGAGCCATATTAGATTTTGACAAGGCATAGAAAACCAGCACTGCAGCGTATGAATAATACGTAAGGGTGCTGGTTTTTTATCAACGAAGAGATAGAGGAATCAACAGGACCAATAAGTCAATTACTGAAAATATTTGACTTATTTTTATTTTCTCAGTAAAATAATGGTATAAAAACTCATAGGGAGATTGAAAATGAAAACTACTAATGAAATTCAAAAGGAAAGAAGAAAAGAAATTGAAGAAAAGGCTTCACTTTTGTTAGAACGATGTGATGCTGTAACGCTCACATCAATTAATGAAAAGGGTTATCCTCGTACATGTGTTTTATCAAAGCTGAAATCTGACACATTCATGGATATTTATTTTGAAACCTCTAAAAGATCAGATATTAATGGAAAAGCAACCCATTTTGAGGCTAACACCAAAGCAAGCGTCTGCTATTACCTTGGTGGTGACAGCGTCACATTAATAGGAAATATAGACATTATCAGTGATCCTAATGAAAAAAAATTATTTGAAGAATTGTGCGATAAGAGATTTTTTAAGAAAGGGATTTATGACCCAAAGCATCGCTTATTAAGATTTCATACAACCGAGGCTACTTTTTGGATTGAAGGAAAGTTTAGAACCTGTAAATACAAATAAAATGGTTGTATAAATACGTATAACTTACTTTTAAAAAAACCAGGGAGATATCATTCCGATTCCCCTGGTTTTTTAATGCTTTAATTAGCTTCTTCTTAAAACTTTTCCTGGTAAAACCCTATGATGTTTTCCCTGTTCTATTACTAAAGAACCATTGATAAATACATACTCAATTCCTTCTGGATATTGAATGGGATCTTGAGTTAACATAATAGTTCTTCTCCTCTATTAATAGCTTGAATTCTTGCCGTCCCATACCACTTGCCTGTAATGCTCTTGATCAGTATCCCCTTCAGTATTGAAAACCAATATCTTAGAATCTTTATTTAGCTTAAGTGCTTTTCTGATTTCTGTATATTCCTCTTTTTGCATGATCTCTGCCAGAAATCCTGTTGTTACGGCTCCGGATTCCCCAGAAATCACTCGCTTATCATCCTTTAGAGGATGCCCTAACACCCTCATTCCCTTTGCGGCAATGTAATCAGGACAGGAGATGAACATATCACTGTAATCTCTTAAAATATTCCATCCTATAGTATTTGGTTCTCCGCAGGCAAGACCAGCCATGATAGTATTCATGTGTCCTGTCACAGCCCTTGGCTTTCCATCCCCTGCCTGGGCAGATCTAAAGATACAATCGGCTTTTTCAGGCTCTACAATGGCAGTAATAGGCCTTGCATCATTAAACACTGAAGTAAAGAATCCCTGTACTGCCCCAGCCAAAGAACCAACCCCAGCCTGTAGAAATATATGGGTTGGTTTTTCAATGCCCATGGCATTCAACTGCTGCAATGCTTCATAGGCCATTGTAATATATCCCTGCATAATCCAAGTAGGAATATCCTCATAGCCCTCCCAAGCTGTATCTTGTACAATCACCCAGCCATATTTCTCAGCATTTTCTGCTGATAGTCTTACGGCATCATCATAATTTAGCGCTGTAATATATCCCTCTGCTCCTGTTGCTGTAATGTTTTTAAGTCTTTCCTGGGCTGAACCTCTGGGCATATATATCACGGCTTTTTGCTTTAGCTGCTGAGCTGTCCAGGCTACCCCTCGACCATGGTTGCCATCAGTTGCTGTAGTAAAAGTGACCTCTCCCAATTTATTTTTTATTTCATCAGAAATTAAAGTAGCATAGGGTAAATCCTTTATATCCATATGTAGCTTTTCTGCCAAGTACCTTCCAATTGCATAAGATCCGCCTAAAACCTTGAAGGCATTTAATTCAAAGCGATATGACTCATCCTTGACAAAGATATTGCTGACCCCCAGTTCCTCCGCAAGATTGTCTAAGGATCTTAGTGGCGTTTGGCGATATTGGTCAAAGCTTTGGTGAAAGCTTCTCGCCTTTTCGGCTTCACCTCTACTAAGAAAGTCTATAAAAAATTTCTTTTCATGCCTCCTTGCAGCTTCGTTACCTATCCATCGTATTTTTTCCATAATCTTTTTTCCTTTCCTATTTACATTTTACTTGTAAGGCTATATTACTTCAATTTCAACTTCCGCATCCATTGGAAGCTTTTTACCTGAACAGTACTTCATCATAAATTAAATTCTATCGGACTGGAAGGATTGTTGTATAAATGATATTAAAAAAGATTCAAGATGTTGTAATTAAATATGCCAATATTATTGCCCAGGTGATTAGAGTGGACGTTGAAATTGTTATCCTGGATTGAAAAAACTAAACAATTCCTCTGTTTTCAGAATAATTGTAACATATTATCTCTATAATTATTTGATTATTTTAGAGTTAACTGATATTTTTTTCCCATAATGGATAAAATTAATGCTATAGCGTAATATATGTAAGAATTAAGGAGGTACCATATGGAGTCTTTCAATCGAATACCCAGCCATATCGGCATTATCCCCGATGGTAACAGAAGATGGGCCGAAAAAAATGGATATGAAAAAAAAGATGGCTATAACCACGGTGTTTGGCCAGGTTTTCAGCTTTATGAAACAATGCTCGAATACGGGATAAAGGAAGCTACCTTTTATGGATTTACTAAGGATAATAACAAAAGGCCTATTGGCCAGCGGGAAGCCTTTACAAAGGCCTGTATTGATGCTGTTGAATTATTAAGTAGACGGGATGCAAATTTAATGGTTATCGGCAATACGAATTCTAAGGCATTTCCACCGGAATTAAAGGGGTATGCCAATAAGCGGGTTTCCTTTGGTAAAGGATTAATTAACATAAACTTTTTAGTAAATTATGATTGGGAATGGGATTTAAAGAATCTGAAGGAAGATAGCAATCTGGCTTCCTTTGAAATCCCCCGAATAGACTTAATCATAAGATGGGGAGGACGAAGACGATTGAGCGGGTTTTTGCCTGTACAATCTGTCTATGCAGATTTTTATGTGATAGATGATTATTGGCCAAGCTTCAGTAAATCCCATTTTCTTGAAGCCCTAAGGTGGTACCAGGATTGTGATGTGACCCTGGGAGGCTAGGCCTTGCTTAACTTTTTGTATAAACTGCCCTATCCAAAGATAGGCAGTTTTTTTGTGTTATAATAAGATGAAATATAAAAGACGATTTTTAGCACGAATCAATGGAGGGATAAAATGATAGTACAAAAGCGTATATTAATTATAGAGGACGACATTGCTTTAAATAACGGTCTGGTACTCTCCCTCAAAGGTGACAATTACCAAATACTACAGGCTTTTAGTATGGGGGAGGCAAGAAATCAGTTGAAAAATAGAAATAGGGTTGATCTAGTTGTTCTAGACATCAATCTGCCCGATGGAAATGGACTGGAGCTATGTAAGGAGATAAGAAGAACATCCCAAGTTCCTATCATTTTTTTAACTGCCAATGATATGGAGGTTGATGTCATCTCTGGTTTTGAGGTAGGAGGCGATGATTACATTACGAAGCCCTTCAGTCTGGCTATTTTTAGGGCAAGGGTAGCTGCTCTGCTACGTCGAGATCAACCGATTTCAAAGCCTGACCAAATTATCATTGATAATTTTAACTTTGATTTTAAAAATATGCTATTTTTTAATAGTGACATGGAGCTTACCCTTAGTAAAACCGAGCAGAAACTGCTTCGCCTTTTGGTTTTAAACAAAGGAAATGTCTTATCTCGAGATACCCTTTTAGAAAAGGTGTGGGGAGCAGGCTCGAATTACGTGGATGAAAATGCACTATCGGTTACCATTCGCCGTCTTCGAAGCAAAATTGAAGATAACCCCTCTGCCCCCAGATATATACAAACAGCCTATGGAATCGGCTATACTTGGGCGGTGGGCCCCGATGAATAAGATTATTTACCTGATGGGAATTTTGTCTATTGGCATCTGTATTACTGTAATATTGTGGAATACCTATCGCCTCAAAAAGACCATGGGACTACTGAATCAAATGCTGGATTCCGCCATCAATAACGATTTTGAGTCCAGCCATTTTAATGAGAGCCAGCTTTCTCAGCTGGAAGCAAAGCTTAGCCGGTTTCTCGCCTCCAGTAGTATTTCCCGTAGAAACATCGAATCAGAAAAGGAACAGATTAAAGGCCTTATCGGCGATATTTCGCACCAGACAAAAACCCCTATTGCTACAATGCTGCTTTATGTACAGCTTTTACAGGAACAGCCCGATCTGCCTTTATCCTATCTTCCCCTGGTGACAGAGATCGGTAGCCAGACAGAAAAGCTTAATTTTCTGATTCAATTTCTGGTTAAGACCTCCCGCCTTGAAAACGGAATGATACAGCTGACTTCAAAGGAAGAACCAATTGCTGAATTGATAGAAGCCCTATTACCGGAATGTCAGTCAAGGGCCCAAGAAAAAAACATTACATTAAGGGCCAGTATTCCCCAGGGGCTTTCAGCCCAGTTTGATCTTAAATGGACCGCTGAAGCCTTATACAATGTCGTTGATAATGCCCTGAAGTATACAGCATTTGGAGGAAAGATTCACATTACTGCCACAGAATATGAAATGTTCTGCCGTATTGACATTACCGATACGGGCATAGGCATATCAGAAGGAGATCAGCCTAAAATTTTTCAACGGTTTTACCGTTCCCCCTCTGTCAGGGAACAGGAAGGGGTCGGTATTGGTCTGTTTCTAACACGGAAAATACTAGGGGCCCAGGGTGGATATATTAAGGTATCATCAACCCCTGAAAAGGGCTCTACCTTCTCTGTTTTCCTGCCAAAGGCCAGATACGGAGCTTAATTCTTTCAGAACTGTTATATCCTTGAAAGATTGTGGAAAGATACATTTGCTATAGTCTGTATAGAGAGAACACCTTCTCTTCTATTGCAGACTATTTTTTGGAGGGATGTATGATGGATATATTAAGCACGAAGGATTTAAAAAAATACTATGGCAGGGGTGACACTACGGTAAAGGCCCTGGACGGAGTTACCTTGAGGATTGCCAATGGTGAATTCGTCTCAATCGTAGGTACTTCAGGCAGTGGAAAATCCACTTTGCTTCATATGCTGGGAGGGCTTGACAGACCCACCTCAGGTCAGGTGCTGGTGGACGGAAAGGACATTTTCTCTTTTAAGGACAATGCCCTAACCATTTTCCGAAGGCGGAAAATCGGCTTTGTCTTTCAAAGCTATAATCTGGTACCGGTTCTCAATGTTTATGAAAATATTGTACTGCCTATTGAGCTTGACGGAAATGAAATTGACAGGGCCTATGTAGATCAGATTGTTGATATCCTGGGGCTTGAAAACAAGTTGCAAAATCTGCCCAGTCAGTTATCCGGTGGGCAACAGCAGCGGGTTGCTATTGCCCGTGCCCTGGCCACCAAGCCTGCTATTGTTCTGGCCGACGAGCCTACGGGAAATCTGGACAGCAAAACCAGCCTTGATGTTTTGGGGCTTTTAAAGGTAACCAGCGAAAAGTTCAGCCAAACAATTGTAATGATCACCCACAATGAAGAAATTGCCCAAATGGCCGATCGAATCATTCGAATTGAGGACGGCAGAATTGTAGGCGGTGATGTAAATGCTTAAGGTAAAAAACAGGCAGGCAATCAACCGCTTAGCCAAAAAAAGCTTTGCAGCCAACAGAAGCCGTAACCTTATTGCCATCCTTGCCATTGCCCTAACAGCCATTTTATTTACCACTTTGTTTACCATCGGTATGGGAACTGCAGAAACCTTTCAGCGACAGACCATTAGGCAAAGCGGGGGCGATGGCCATGGTATGTTAAAATATATTACCGATGAGGAATACAACGCAGTCAAGGATCATTCCCTTATCGATAAAATCAGCTATAACCTCCATGTTTCCGATAGTGTGGACAATCCTGAGTTTCTTAAGCGTGGAGTTGAGATGTATTATATGGATGATACAGCCATGGAGCTGGGCTTTTGCGAGCCCACAACCGGTCAAAAGCCCCAGGCAGAAAATGAAATTATTACCGACACCAAAACCCTGGATCTCCTTGGAATTCCCCATGAAATAGGTGTCAAGGTTCCCGTCAGCTATACCGCAAAGGGCCAAAAGGTCCAGCGGGATTTTGTACTTTCGGGGTACTGGGAAAGCGACCCTGTTTTTAATGTGGGCTTTATGATTGTATCTAAGGCCTACGTGGATGCCCACAGCCAGGAGCTTACCAACACTTATCGGGTGGACCACAGCATGACCGGATCCATTAGCGCCTATATTATGTTTCAAAACAGCTGGAATATGGAAGGAAAGCTCCATAAAGTCATCAGCGACAGCGGTTATGTCTGGGACGATGAAAATGCCCCTAATTATATTAAAAGTAATGTGAACTGGGCCTATCTCTCCTCTAACTTTACCGGGGACCCGACCACTATCATGGCTTTAGTCGCCGCTGTACTATTGATCACTTTTACTGGCTATCTCATCATCTACAATATTTTTCAAATTTCAGTCATTAAAGATATTCGCTATTATGGCCTCTTAAAAACCATAGGCACTACCGGTAAGCAGATTAGACGGATTATAAATCGCCAGGCTCTGATGATGTCATCCATAGGGATTCCCCTGGGATTAATAGTCGGATTTCTTGTTGGACGAGCCCTGGTCCCCCTATTCATTTCAGTATCCAACTTTCATTCAGGGGCGGGGGTTCAAGTATCTCCAAGCCCGATGATTTTTATAGGCTCTGCTCTATTCGCCCTCATTACGGTTTATATCAGTGCCTTAAGGCCCGGTAAAGTTGCTGCAAGGGTTTCACCTGTAGAGGCAGCCCGCTATACCGATGGCAGTCAAAGGGCTATTAAGGGCTTAAAAAAATCCACCGATGGTGGTAAAATCCCCAAAATGGCCCTGTCTAACCTGACTAGAAATAAAACCCGTACCGTGTTAGTCATCCTTTCTATGTCCATGAGTCTTATTCTGTTGAATACAGTCTTCACCATGTCCCGTGGCTTTGATATGGATAAGTACCTCTCTAAATTTGTGGACACCGATTTTCTGATTGGCCATGTTAACTATTTCAATATGGAGCTCTTTAAATCTCCAGAGGATGAGCTTAGCGAAAGCTTTATTTCCGCCGTGGAATCTCAGCCAGGCTTTGAAAAGGGCGGTAGACTGTACCATCATATTTACTCCGGCAGTGTGGAGTACAATAATCAAAATCTAGCGCAATATCAGCTGGATTTATATGGATTGGAGGAGCTCCCTCTCTCTCGTATGGAAATTGTGGAGGGCGAGCAGGATCAAGCCACCCTGATGGAAATGATGAAAACTGGAAAATATATTATAGAAGGTCTTAGGACCAATGACCATGGTCAAGTGGAACCCGATGCCAGCCATTTTAATATTGGCGACACCGTCACAATTAATGTAGAGGGTCAACCTCATTCCTATACATTATTGGCCAAGGCAAAGCAGAAGTTTTATACTAATACAAAAAGATACTATATCACTACGGACAGCTTTGAAAGTGAATTACTCTTTTACCTTCCAGCTCAGGAATTTTTCAAGGTTGTTCCCCGTCCAGTCTTGATGACCTATGCCTTTAATGCGGCAGATGATAAGGAATTGGAGATGGAGCAGTTTTTGAAAGCCTATACTCAAGATACAGAATTTATGATGAACTACGACTCTAAGCAAACCTCGGTAGATGAATTTAATAATATGCAATCGATGTTTTTAATGGTGGGAGTAATCCTCAGCTTTATCATTGGATTAATCGGCCTATTAAATTTTACAAACTCCATGCTGACCAGCATTGTCACTCGACGAAGGGAATTTGCTATGATGCAAAGCATTGGTATGACAGGGGAGCAGCTCAGAAGGATGCTCACGCTGGAGGGCTTATATTATGCCGTTGGAACAATCCTCCTCTCCCTTTTATTGGGTATTTTTTTCTCCTTTGCCATTATACGGGGGGTAATTGGAAACCTGTGGTTTTTCAGCTACCGCTTTATCATCTGGCCCCTACTTGCCAGCTATCCCCTATTGCTGCTGTTGGCCCTTGCTATTCCAGCTATGGCCTACAGAAATACCATGGGGCAAAGCCTTGTGGAACGATTACGGGAAACAGAATAAATTTTATAAGATAAGCAAAGCCGCCCATTTTAACGGCGGCCTTGCTTTATTTTAAGGAATAATATGCTAATCATGCTATAATGTAATTAGTACCGAAAGCTTGCTCTTTATCTTTTATGAACATTATAGGAAAGAGAGGGTATAAAATTGATAAGCCTACAATCCAGCCGTTTGATGATTCGGGACCACCATTGGGATGACTTGGATTCCCATCACAAGATTTTATCAGATCAAAGGGTAATGTATTATTTAAAGGATTTACAGTGTCATAGCCTGGAGGAATCTAGAAACAATCTAATGCAAACCCTGGCTGAAATTGGTAACCCCCGTCGGCAATACTACTTTTTCAGAATAGAGCTGTTGGATTCCCTGGAGCATGTGGGGGAGATTGGGTATACCGTTACTGACTTTATCCCCTTGGGAAAGCAGGTAGAGCTAGGATATTTCACCTATGAAAGGTTCTGGGGTAAAGGCTATGTAACAGAGGCTGTCAAGCGGGTCATGGAGTTTGCCTTTAGAGAAAATGATGTGTTTCGTATCTCCACAGGCTGTATTCAGGATAACATCGGATCTGAACGGGTGATGCAGAAATGCGGCATGACAAAGGAGGCTCACTACATTCAACAGCAATGGCACCATGACCGTATGAAGGATCGGGTTGTTTATCGTATGCTACGGGATGAATGGATTTCCCTGTCATCTAACTGGTAATAGTGTGTCTTCTTTGCCGTTTTATCCTGAGGGTGAATTCTACTATGCTTACCATTAATGGTGACCCAAACAGTAATGGTATATTCTCCAGCGGGAACAGGATTCCCTTCATCGTCTTGGTAATTCCATGGATACGAAAAATCAAGAACTTCTTCTGGCTGTAGGGTAACATCAATCAGGGCCTGAGTAAAGCCATAATGTTCTGAATAGTGGTAGACCTCATCTCCAGCTTTATTATGAATAAAAATATCAAATTTTTGTCCTGAGTTAAAATAAAGCGCTTGCTCCTCTTTGGAGAGGTTTTCAAAGGAAAAGTTGAGAAGAACTTCATCCTCCTTCTCCTCCAGCTCCATTGTTGTCTTAAATAGGCCTTGGATAGCTTCCTTGGCTTCTTCTTCAAGCCCCCATTTTTTCACGAGCTCTGGGGTAAGCTCTATGATTTCTGGTTCTATCCAAATTTTCTGTTCCTCATCTATCACGATTACATCCTTTTCAAATATTGGAGCAATATTTTTATCTTCACCTACCCCTGGGCTCAAGCCCATTGTAAGGCTTACGATAATTATAATCCACTTTAACCAATTAATTGATAGCTCCACCTTCAATTCCTCCTTCTCGAATTTAGTGTCCGTAGGCAATTAAAGCTAGAATCAAACCATAAAAATCCACTCCTTATTATTTTATGATTTTATTTTTTCCTAATTATACCATATAATGGGGGCATTGAACAAATTAATTGCGTCCTCGAGGACATGGGGGGGCTGATGACTATATCGTCAAGCCCTTTTTTAATGACCACCAATACTCTTCATATTAACGAAAAACCCTTATCTTCTTCTGCTTCAAAAGATCAGCACCCATACCTACGTAAGGCTCTGTTGACTGACTTTCTTGCTTCTTTGAATCAAAGGGTTTTAATAAAAACTTTAATTTATTTTTTCAGTTATTAATAGACAATACTCTTATTTAAGGGTTCATCATAGATCGACTGAGATTCTTTTTCCCTACTAGCTTCTTTTATATTTTCAAAGGCGGCTGAAAGCATAAGCTTAATTCGATTCAATTGGTTTACCTCACTGGCTCCAGGGTCATAGTCGATGGCAACGATGTTGGTTCCTGGATAAACACGCTTTAACTCCTTCATCATTCCCTTACCCGTTACATGGTTTGGCAAGCAGGCAAAGGGCTGCATACAAACAATATTTTTGACACCGCTTTCAATTAGCTCCACCATCTCCCCGGTTAAGAACCACCCTTCTCCTGTTTGATGTCCAAGGGAAAGAACCGTTGAGGCCCCTTCTGCAATTTCATAGATGGATTTCACAGGACTGAATCGAGTGCTTTCAGCTATGACCTCCCGATAGGTCCTTCGATATAGCTCGATAATGGAGATGACTAATTTCGCTGTAAGCTGTGATTTCTTAGAAGCAGCCAGATATCGATGATTAAAGTCTGCATTCACAGTGCAATAGAGGAAGAAATCAATTAAATCCGGGACAACGACCTCGGCCCCCTCTCCTTCTACGATTTGTATGATATCATTATTGGCAGTGGGATGGAATTTTACCAGAATTTCCCCCACCAGCCCTACCCTGGGCTTAATCTCATCGGTAATTTCAAAACTATCAAAATCCTTCACGATGGCCTTAATATTATCCTTAAAAATCTTTTTGCTCGGGGAGCCCAAGGACCCTTTACAAATATCCACCCATTTCTCATATAATTGGTTTGCAGTTCCCTTAACCTTTTCATAGGGCCTTACCCGATAGAGGACCCGCATCAATAAATCACCATAGACCAGGGCCATCATGGCTCGATCAATTAATTTTAGCGATAACTTAAAGCCAGGATGTTTCTCAAGGCCCAGGGCGTTTAGGGATATGACCGGAACATGGGGAAAGCCTGCATCAACCATGGCCTTCCGCAGGAAGCCAATATAGTTGGTTGCCCTACAACCTCCCCCTGTCTGACTAATCATGACAGAGGTGTTTTGTAAATCATATTCTCCGGATTTTAGCGCCTCTATTAATTGACCTAGGGCAATAATGGCAGGATAGCAGGCATCATTATTGACATATTTCAGGCCCTCTTCCACAGCATTTTTATCCTTAGATGGCAGCACTACCAATTTGTATCCAGAATTTCGGAAGGCCTCCTGTAAAAATTGGAAATGGATCGGCGACATTTCTGGAACAATAATCGTATGATTCTTTTTCATTTCCTTTGTAAAGACGACCTTTTTATACTTACTTTCCCTTGGTTTTATCTTTACTATCCCTCGTTTTTCCCTTTCCAATAGGGCTGCCCCCAAGGAGCGCAGTCGTATTCTTACGGCCCCCAGGTTATTTCCTTCATCTATCTTTAGCACAGTATAGATTTTTGAATAGACATCCATAATATCCTCAACCTGATCAGTAGTGACCGCATCAAGGCCGCAGCCAAAGGAGTTTAATTGTACCAGCTCAAGATTATGCTGTAATGCTACATAGCTGGCAGCAGCATAGAGCCTTGAATGATAGGCCCATTGATCCACCACTCGCAGGGGTCTCTCAATGACTCCCAGGTGGGCCACGGAATCCTCTGTTAAAACTGCCATTCCCAGGCCGTTAATTAGTTCTGGAATACCGTGGTTGATCTCTGGATCCACGTGGTAGGGTCTTCCTGCCAGAACAATACCCTTGATACCATTCTGTTGAAGATAGGCAATGGTTTCTTCTCCCTTTTTCTCGATATCCTTTTTGTAGACTTCCTGCTCCTGCCATGCCTTTTCAACAGCCTTATCAATTTCTATCTTAGGAATAGAAAATACTTCCAATTCCTCAAAGAGCCTTTCTGCAAGGCGCTTTTTATGATTAAAAGGTAAAAAGGGCTTTAGCAGCATAATATTCTTTTCACGTAGTACATCCACATTGTTTTTAATAACCTCAGGGTAAGAGGTCACAATCGGACAATTATAATGATTATCGGCCTTCTCCTGTTCTTTTTTCTCATGGATAATGCAAGGATAAAAAATGGTTTTTATCCCCATCTCCACCAGGCTCATCATATGGCCATGAACCAGCTTGCCAGGATAGCATACCGATTCTGAGGGAATTGTTTCGATTCCCTTTTCATACACTGCTTTAGAGGATCTTTCTGACAAGACTACAGAAAAACCCAGCTCGGTAAAGAACGTAAACCAGAAGGGATAATTCTCGTACAGGTTCAGTACCCTGGGAATACCAATGACGCCTCGATTGGCCTCCTCTTTCTTCAAAGGTTCGTATCCAAAGGTTCTATTATATTTGTATTCATATAGATTAGGAAGAGCATGTTGATTCTTTTCTTTACCGGCTCCCCTTTCACAACGATTACCGGAAATAAATCTTTCACCGCTTCCAAAGCGATTGATGGTCAGCAGACAATTGTTGGCACACAGACCGCACCTTGTCATGGTGGTTTTGACCTCTAGTGCTTGAATTTCTTCTTCCTTGATTAATGTTGTTTCGTAGCCCACTTCATAACGCTCTTTAGCAATTAAGGCAGCTCCAAAGGCGCCCATGATTCCAGCGATATCTGGCCTGATGGCTTCCTTTCCTGATAATCGCTCAAAGCTTCTAAGGGCAGCATCATTATAAAAGGTTCCTCCTTGAACCACAACTCTGTCTCCTACCTCCTGGGGATTTCGCAGCTTTATTACCTTAAACAGGGCATTTTTAATAACAGAATAGGCTAGGCCTGCGGAAATATCCCCCAGGGTTGCCCCTTCTTTTTGGGACTGCTTTACTCTAGAATTCATGAAAACCGTACATCTTGAGCCTAAATCCACCGGTTTTTTGGCTAATAATGCCTCCTGAGCAAAATCGCCTATGGTCATGCCCAGGGAATGGGCGAAGGTTTCTAAAAAGGAGCCACAGCCCGAGGAGCAGGCTTCATTTAGCAGGATGCTGTCAATGACTCCGTCTTTAATTCTAAGGCATTTCATATCCTGTCCGCCTATATCAAGTATAAAGTCAACCCCAGGGCAAAAGAATTCTGCAGCCTTGTAATGGGCTACGGTTTCAATTTCTCCCAGGTCTACTTTCAATCCAATTTTCAATAGTCCTTCTCCATAGCCTGTGACAGCAGAATGGACCAGCTTTGCCCCCACGGGCATACGACCATAGAGCTCCTTTAGCACCGTAAGGGTAGACTTTAGGGGACTACCTTCATTACTGCCATAATAGGTATATAATACAGCCCCCTCCTCATCGATTAACGCCGCCTTAGTGGTGGTAGAGCCAGCATCAATTCCTAAATAGCAATTTCCCTGGAAGGTTTCCAGGTCACGTTTTTTTACAGTATATTTGCCATGTCTCTCTTGGAAGTCCCTAAGTTCCTCCTCATTCTCAAATAAGGGACTTAATCGGTCTGACTCTTCTATAGAAATATTTCTTAAGCTCGCCAGCTTCCTTATTAAACTGCTGAAGGAAATGGTCTTTTCAGCTATTGAGGCAAAGGCAGCTCCAATGGCAATAAATAGCTGTGAATGCTCAGGAAAAATCACCTGATCCTCGGCTAATTGTAAGGTCTCTATAAATCGCTTCCTAAGCTCTGATAAGAAATACAGAGGACCGCCTAAAAAGGCCACATTTCCCTTGATGGGTTTTCCACAGGCTAGTCCACTGATTGTCTGTATAACAACGGATTGAAATACCGATGCAGCGATATCCTCTTTGGCAGCCCCCTCATTAAGCAGGGGCTGAATATCGGTTTTGGCAAAGACCCCACACCGAGCGGCAATGGGATAAATGGTTTTATACCCTTTGGCCAGCTCATTTAATCCCTGGGCATCGGTTTTTAAAAGTACCGCCATTTGATCAATAAAAGAACCGGTTCCACCGGCACAGGTACCATTCATCCTTTGATCAAGTCCCCCGGTAAAATAGGTAATCTTAGCATCCTCTCCCCCAAGCTCAATGGCCACATCGGTTTTGGGGTACAGCCTTTGAATAGCCTTTGTTCCTGCAATTACCTCTTGAACGAAGCTTATCCCAAGGCTTTTGGCAATGGATATTCCCCCAGACCCTGTCATCGTCAGGGTTATTTCTTGATTCTTAAAGGTTAAATAAGCCTCCATTAGAAGCTCTTCCACTGTTCTTTTTATGTCTGAAAGATGCCGTTGATACTTGCTAAAAACAATTTTCATGTAGCTATTTAGTACAACAACCTTTACTGTTGTAGAACCAACATCTATACCAACATGTAATAATTGGCCCATATCAATTCCCCCATTTGTCATTATGCAACTAAAAGTGCAGCTTGTTACTGTATTTGTATTCCCATTACCTTACTATAACTATTAACCCCCCTATGTATTTATCACTTCTTCTTTATAGATACCTTTTTTTATAAGGTTTAACTCAATTAAATACATTTTTAAAGCATCCTCTATCTTTTTTTCCTGGGCAAAGCTATGAATGGCATTATGGAATGTAATTATTATTATTACCTGTAATCCGTAAACCAGCTCCTGTCTATTGTCTACATTTAGCATTGTCTTATCGATTAACGCCAGTAGCCTGTCTATTTTTTCTCCCTTCAGCTCTCTTGCAGGATTTGGAAAAAAGCAGCGTTGTATTTTGTGATTCATGTTTAGAAAAGCATTCCTTAAGAAATATCGATTTTCATCTTGAATAAAGTAATTATAAAGGTAACGATAGGTTTCGGTAGAGGCCCGAAATAAATCACCCTTTAGAGCCTGGAGGTTATAGAATAGTTGATTTTGTACATCCTCAGCAATTTCATCTAACAGGAAAAAAAATAGATCCTCTTTATCATAAAAATATTGATAAAAGCTTCCCCTTGAAATCTTAGCATATTTAATGATGTTTGCAATAGATGCCTCATGGAGGGGAACCCTCGAAAACTCAAATTTTGCCGCTTTTATTAAGCTATTTTGTTTTTTCTTTGGCAAATTAAAAAAGGTTTGCTTCGGCATCTTTTCTCCTCCAATCTGGCAGTCGAAAATAGATATAATTAATTTTATGTGACACTGTGTCATGTGTCAATAGTCTTTATATTGATTTTTTGTAAATATTGTATTTTAGTACCCTGCGTCATTCAAAAGACAAGATAGGCCTTTGTAAATATTTAAGTATTAGCTGCAACGGGCCAATAGGCTTAACCTATTGATTTCTCAGGATTATGGTATATTTAGGAATATCTTTTTTACATGATTAGAAATAAATAAGAGAAATTTAATAATTTTGTTCTTCCATTCCCATAGAAAAAATAGCCTATCAATGGTATTATATTTAAGAATAGACTACCATACTTTTTGCAAGTTGTTAGGCAGGAAAGTTACCTCAAACTAAAGAAAGGACCCAGAATAGGTCATGCTCTATATTAGGGTTTAATTTTTTTAAAGGTTTCCATATACTATAAAAATACCACATCTTAATTTATAATTTACATCGTAGAAAGTACATACATCGTTGCATTGGCTAGAAAAGGAGGACGTAGTTTTGAACACCATTATATTAACTGATTCTTGTTGTGATTTAACATCGGAATATGTAGAAGAAAATAGTGAGTTTATAGACATTATCGGCATGCCTGTTGAAATTGATGGTTTAGCATACTTTGATGACTTTGGTAAAACCTTATCCCACAAAGAATTTTATCGCAGCCTTCGGAATGGTGTGATTCCTTCCACCTCACAAATTAATGTTTATCGTTTTACAGAGAAGTTTAAAACACTTCATCAAGCTGGAAAGGCCATTCTCTACCTGGGCTTTACCTCAGGGATGAGCGGCACCTATCAAAACGCCCTATTGGCAAAGGAACTCTTTCTAGAGGAGTACCCCGACGGGCAGATTAACATTGTTGATACGGTTTCAGCCTCCATAGGACAAGGGGTATTGGTTGTCAAGGCGGTTGAAATGCTAAAGGACGGAAGCTCTGTTCAAGAAATTGCAGCATGGGTAGAGGCTAATAAAATGTGTGCTAACCATTGGTTTGCCGTGGATGATCTTCATTATTTAAAAAAGGGCGGCAGAATTTCAGCTGTCACCGCTACCCTGGGTACTGCCCTAAATGTGAAACCAATCCTATCTGTCGATCAAGAGGGAAAGCTAAAAACCTACACAAATGTCAGAGGACGAAAAAAGTCCATAAAATTCCTGTTTCAAAAATTCCAGGAGCATAGGAATGTACTTGAAGTAGACACCGTTCTTATTGGCCACGGAAACGCATTAAGAGAGGCTGAATTGCTTCAGTCCTATGTGATGGAGGCATGTACCCCTAAAAAAATTATTATATGTGAGCTATCAGCCACTATTGCTTCCCATGTGGGCCCTAATATGCTGGCAATTGCCTTTATTGGAGCTACCCGAGAAAATAGATAAAAAAGTGAGGTGATTCTATCATTGGAACACCTCACTTTTTTTATTTCAATGAAAAGTTCGTTTTTTCCTATGAAATGGAGATTGTCAAGTCAAGCGTGGCGTAGTTACTTTGTTCTGTTATTTTCGTTTATGCTAGCTTACCTATAACAAATTAAAGAGCTAGCAGCCTGTGCGGCAGGCCCTAGCTCCAAGCTATAATCACTCTCTTAGGGGGAGCGTTTAATAACTACTTTATTTTTGCTGCACTTTCACCTGCTATTTTTCCGAATACAGTTATGTCAGCCAGGGCATTACCGCCTAAGCGGTTTCCACCATGGATTCCTCCGGTTACTTCACCCGCAGCATATAGGCCGGGAACTATATTTCCGTCGGCATCTAATACTTGGGCACTTGTATTGATTTCAATTCCTCCCATAGTATGATGAACAGTAGGCATTCTTGCCCCTGCATAAAATGGTGCTGTGTCAATTTTTTGATCGAATAGGGTTCTGCCAAAGGCATCAGGACCACCGGCTTCAACAGCCTTATTAAATTCCTCTACTGCCTTTACTAAATTATCTGGATTAACTCCGATTTTTTCAGCCAGCTCCTCAAGGGTGTCTCCCTTAAAGGCTCTTCCCTGTTCAATTAACTCATCAATTGTTTCATTAAAGTTGTTTCTTGTATCCCCTGTTGGATAAGAATGCTTATCTAGAACAACCCACATTAAGGTGTCCTGTTGTTTAAACAATGCACTGGTCATAACATCTCTTCTTGCACCTTCATCGACAAACCGATTTCCATCTTTATTAACAAAGATACGATTTTCTACCCCCTGCTCAATATTTCCGCTAAGGCTTCCTGTGTTAGGATCTCCCATTGGCAGTAGTTGAATATGTTCTAATCCAATTAGGTTAGCACCCACGGTTTCAGCCATGGTTAATCCATCCCCTGTTGCTCCTGGATGATTGGTGGTTTTAATATTAGTTAGAGATGGCCAAATTTTATTATATTGGTCTCTCATGGCTACATTGGCTCCAAAGCCTCCTGTCGCAATGATAACCCCATTTCTAGCATTAAGAATTACTTCTCCCTTTAAACCTTTAGCCTTTACTCCTACAACCTTATCTCCTTCTACCATAAGCTCTGTTGCTTCCGTATCAAGGAAGTAATCTACACCCTCGTTGGCTTCAACATAATTTACATATGTATTAATAAAACCAGTCCCTAGGGGATCCTTGGGCTTATGTGATCTTGGCCAAAGGGCTCCTAAAACGGTAAAGACTTCGTCTTTAAACTCCATTCCCAGCCCCTCAAGCCATTCCAGGGCAGGATAGGCATTTTCTACAAAGGTTTCGATCATCTCTGGATTACCGATCTTGTCCCCGCCTTCATAGGTTTGAGTATAGTATTTTTCAACTGAATCTTCAATTCCTTGGGCCTCTTGCCTTCCAGGGTCAACGGCATTATAGGCTCCTCCAGAAAGAATTGTATTTCCTCCTAGCCTTGGCATTTTTTCAATTAAAATAACCTCTGCTCCATTTTGATGGGCTGATACAGCTGCCGCAAGACCAGCTCCTCCCCCACCGATAATTACTACATCGGTTGTATATTCTACTGTTTCACCTGTAGCTTCTTCCTTATCCTTTTTTACCTTTAAGGCATCAATATCTGCCCCTGCCTGGGCTAAGGCTTCAGTAGCAGCGGTTATAATTGCGTCACTGGTAACGGTTGCTCCAGAGATTGCGTCCACTGCCAGGGTTTGTCCTTCTACGATCGCTGCAGGAATTCTTTCGATGGCAGGATCAGATATACCAGGGCTTTCATTGTGGGCTACGACTTTAACTTCTTTAATTACACTATCGTCTACTGTTACTTCTACCTCCAGGTCACCATTGTGTCCAGCAGTAGTGGCCTTATAGGTTCCTGCTTTAAATGCAGCCTCTGGTTCAGAATCACTTGGTTTGGCTTGGCAGCCCACGGCAAATAAAACCATAAGGACAGCCAGTGCTATACAAACAATCCCCTTCGATCTTTTAACAGACTTCATCACTATAACTCCTCCTAATTCCTTTTATCGTCAATGCCCTTATCCTACCAACTGTCATCTGGCGCCATTAATCAATGACAGAGCTGCTTCAAATCATCTCAGCTAATTTCATAGAATGGGTTCACTGAACAAATTCATTCTAACCTATGGTTAATATATTGTCAACAATCTAATGGTTATTGTTTCTAACTAATGCTAAAGACTAGTGCCTTGTGTCACCTAAAATGATAGCTCATCCCTATACAATTCCCCAGCCTTATATCTTTTCAGATGACCAAGGTGATTAGAATCGACTGTCAAGGATTTTACTTTTACATGGGGATTTAGTATAATTTATCTTAAAGAGAAGTCGTTAGGAGCGGAATTATGAAGAAGCTAACCAATAGGCAAATTCAATCACTTAATACACAGAGAAAAATTTATAATAGGGCTATGGAACTGATTGAGAAAAAAGGTTTTCAAAATATTACCGTGGCAGAAATCTGTAAGGAAGCGGGGGTATCCATCGGTTCATTTTATAATTGCTTCCCCTCTAAAAATGCCATTCTTGATGAGGTCTTTAAGGTAGCGGATGATTTTTTTCTTGATGTGGTGGCTGATAATATTCAAGATCAAGACACAATCGGCAAAATTATTCAGTATTTTCATTACTATGCAGAATATAACGTGAACCGTGGAATTGATTTTATCAAGCAACTTTACAATGTACAAAATAATCTATTTATTACGAAGGGCAGACACATGCAGGCTGTATTGAAGACAATTTTAGCTGAGGGCCAGGAAAAAGGTGAAATTACCACAGATATATCGGTTGATGAAATGGTAGATTATTTATTCATTGCTATAAGAGGAGTAGTTTATCATTGGTGTTTAAACGATGGCAGCTACGACCTGGTTTCCCATGTGGATTCCTATGTAAGCCGTCTGGTGAAATCCATATATTAATTCTCAGCCAAAGCGAAAGCATCATCCCACAAGAACTTTTTTTTCAAATGAGAAAAGGATGATAAGGTAAAGGCCCTTATCATCCTTTTCTAAAGTGCTATTTATCAGCCCGAATCACTTCAATATCGTAGCCATCGGGATCAGTTACAAAATAATATCTTGGTGGATTCCCTGGAAGTCCCATTAGTTTTGTTACCTTATAGCCCATTTCCATATGTCTTTCACGGGAAGCCTCAAGATTATCAGCCTCCACCGCTAGATGACTGAATCCATTCCCTATTTCATAGGGTTTTTCTGGATGATAATTATAGGTAAGCTCTATTTCATAGGCCCCTGATTCATCACTTAAATAAACCAGGGTAAATTCATTCTCTGGAAAATCCTTTCTTCTCGTTTCTTTTAAGCCCAGGGCTTCTTGGTAAAATTTCAATGACTTGTCTAAATCCATTACTCTAATACAGGTATGCAGTAATTTCATAATGCTCCCTCCTTCTTAGCTTATAGTTTATATTATACCAAATTTTCTTTCCTTAAACCATCTACCCATCAGACTCTTTTTAGCGCTTTCCTATTGAAAAAATAAAATTACTTACTTTCCATGGATAATTATAATAGTCTAGGAATATAATTGAAGCTTTGTGATTACTTGCTTTTGCTATTTTACCAGGGATTGTCTCGAAAACTTCCAAAGTTTATGAAATTAATTTAATACAAAAATGTGTTGTTATTATTTTAACACTATGATATCATGTATTTGTTGATAAACATTACACTTTACTTAGGGGGGAATTGTTTTGAAAAAGTTTTTAATGATTATTTTATCAATTTGTCTTGTATCAATGCTAGTAGTAGGATGCACAGCAGACAACACCGGAGCTCCTGAACCTGGGAACGAACAGGAAGAACCTGCTGTTACACCTGAGCCCGAGGTTGAGCCTGAAGCTGATGGAGCTGTTTCTTTAGGCCTTGGAGCTGTTACCTCTATTGCTAAATCTAAGGATTACAGTAATACAGACGGAAAAGAAACCCTTGCAGTTGGTCAAGTTGATACTGTAATTGCTGCTGCTAGCTTTGACAAGGATGGTAAGGTTGTAAACGTTGTTCTTGATACTGCACAAACAAAGGTGAACTTTGACAAGGATTTAAAGGTTACCTCTGACAAGGCTGCTGAGATCAAAACTAAAAAAGAACTTGGACCAGAGTATGGCATGGTTAAGGCTTCTGGAATTAGTAAGGAATGGTTTGAACAAATTGAAGAATTAGAAAAATGGATGGTAGGTAAAACTATCGACGAAATTAAGGCCATGAAGGTAACTGCCCGTGATGAATCTCATCCTGCTGTTCCTGATGTTCCTGAATTAACCTCTTTAGTAACCATTACTGTTCAAGACTACATTGCTGCTGTAGAAAAAGCATCTCAAAATACTGTTGAAGTTACAGGTGCTGCTAAGCTTGGCTTAGGTCACAATGTATCGATTGCTAAATCTAAGGATTTCAGTAATGCAGATGGAAAGGAAGTTCTTCCTGTTGCCCAAGTAGATACCGTTATGACTGCCACTGCCTTTGATCAAGACGGCAAAGTAGTGGGTACACTAATTGACAATGCACAAACTAAGGTTAATTTCGATGCTGAAGGTAAAGTAACCTCAGACAAAGCAGCGGAAATCAAAACCAAAAAAGAGCTAGGCGATGATTATGGTATGCGTAAGGCTTCTCAAATTGGTAAAGAGTGGTTTGAACAAGCAACTGAGCTTGAAAAATGGATGGTTGGTAAAACTGTAGATGAAATTAAGGCCATGAAGGTAACTGCCCGTGACGAATCTCATCCATCAGTTCCTGATGTTCCGGAATTAACTTCTCTAGTAACCATTACAGTTCAAGATTACATTGCTGCTGTTGATGAAGCTTATACAAACGCAAAATAATATCATTACGTTATAAGCCACAAAACTCCTCCCCACCGGGAGGAGTTTTTCATTATACAACCAGGCTATTTTCTGTTATATTAGTAAAGGGTGATAAATATGATGAAAAAAATAACTGTCATTTTAATGATAGCTCTACTGCTTTCTTTAACAGCCTGTGGTCAAAAGCCCACTACCGAATACAGCAAATATACCGATAGTTTTTTTGATACCTTTGACACCATCACTATGGTTGTCAGTTATGAAAAAAACGAAGAAGCTTTTAAGGCTGATTTTGAAAAGATTCACCAACGTTTTTTACAGCTTCACCGACTTTTTGATAAATATAATACCTATGAGGGACTGAATAATATTAAGACAATTAATGATCAGGCTGGAATCGAACCAGTTAAGGTAGATCAAGAAATAATAGACCTCATATTGTTTGCCAGGGAGTGGAACGAAAAGACCAATGGCATTACCAACATTGCCTTTGGCCCCGTATTAGAGATATGGCATGAGTACCGAACAGAAGGTATTGATGACCCTCAAAACGCCCAGATCCCTCCCATAGAACTGCTGCAGGATGCTGATAGCTATACTGACCTTAATCAGGTCATTTTGGACACAGAAAAAAGCACTGTTTATCTTCCTGACAGTAGAATGTCCCTGGATGTGGGAGCAGTAGCCAAGGGCTATGCCACTGAACTCGTAGCAAGAGAAATGATTGCTGCTGGCATGGAGTCCGCCATTATCAGCGCCGGTGGGAACATACGAACCATTGGAAAGCCCCTGGATGGTACTCGAGCCCGTTGGGGCGTAGGAATTCAAGACCCAGATACTTCCATTGTATCAGAGAATCAAAATCTGGATGTTATCTTTGTCAATGATGCCTCTGTGGTTACCAGCGGAGACTACCAACGTTATTATATGGTTGGTGATAAGGTACTGCACCATATCATCGACCCCAAAACTCTTATGCCAGCTGAACATCATCGCGCTGTAACGGTTGTAGCTAAGGATTCGGGAATAGCAGACTTTTTGTCCACTGCCCTGTTTTTACTCCCCTATGAAGAGGGCCGTGCCCTTGTTGAATCCCTTGAGAACGTTGAAGTCCTTTGGGTGCAACATGATGGCGAAGTAATGACTACAAAGGGAATGGATAAAATTTTGAAAAGCAGCGGTGCCTCTGATCGCTGATTTAAAAGGGAAGACCAGGCTACATGACCTTCGTTCATTTACCCTGGTCTTTTTAGTTAACTATGCTGAAATAATAATTATTATAATCCTAAAATCCTAAAAATTTTTTGATCTTTTTTAAGTCTGCTCCCGGTGCATGGAGCTTAATATGGGCAATTATTTCTTCTCTGGCCTCCTGGGGATCAGTTTTTCCTGCGGTCTCGATTAATTCTTCCCCTGCCCATAACTCAACGGTTTGATAGGCAGTGGCTGGCCAGCCGTAGGGCTCTCCCTTTTGATTCCTTTTCTGCTTCGTTCCGCTTATGGTAATAAACATCCCCATTTGAAGTTCCGCCATGGCTGATTCAAACTTGGAATTTAACTCCTTTGTGAAGCCTCCTAGGGCTTTAATTTCATAAAGAGCCAGCCGATCGTGTTTGTCAAATAGGTTGTATATTTCCTTGGCGTAGTGACTAAGGGAGCCTTCTTCATATCGCTCTTGAAAGCTTTTCCCCTCCCTTCTGGCAGCAAGAAATTTAGGGTACCATCTTAAGGAAATAAAACCAGGCTTTTTCTCAAATAGCTTACCATAGGCAGCCAAATGAGCTTCCTCAACCCTTACCCGCCATTTCCATGGATCTGTGGGCAAATCAGTATGCCAGCGATCCTCTGGCACCAGGTCAGATAAATTAATCCAATTAATAGCATTTTTTGAAAGGGTAATAAACCCCCTATCCTTCAGTACATCTACAAAATCTTCAAACTGAGTCATTTCTAAGGTTTTAGTTTTATTTTGCAAGTTCGTCCACTCCATTCATTTCTCCATAATCATCACCTAACCAGGCTTGGCATATTTGGGTTTGGAATTTCAAAACACAATAGCTAGGATCATTTACCCCCAGGGGATAATATTTTACATAGGAATCATCCCATAACTCCTTTTTGATTGTCGGGTCATCCACCACAGAAATTTCTCCCATCAGCGTAACACCATCACCATCAACCAGGTAGCATACACTTGCCTTTGGATTCATGATATAGTCCTTTACCTTTTTGCATTTTGCTCCTGTGGAAAACCACACTGTGCCAATTCCCTCGGTCTTAATATTCAACATATTTACAATCCTTGGATACCCCTCTTCATTAATAGACGATAGCCCCACCACCGAAGCCTTATTCATAATAGCCGCTGCCCTTTGAATTAATTCTTTATTCATTTGTCCCCCTCCTTTTGAAAGAATTGTATCATAGGGAACTTGTCAACTGTATGTCAGCTTCACTGATATTTTTTTAAAATATTATCTGCGCAGGTCTTAATTTCTTCTATCATTTCCTTAGGTTCAATTACCTCTGCCTTATGACCAAGACTTAAGATTGTCTCTAATGCGTAGTCCTTATTCGTATAGAATAGGGTAAATTTTAATCGTTGATCCTCCATCCTTTCGTAGCTCCCTACTCCGTAGCTTTCAACAATTTTATACTCAACAGAAGGGTCAAGCAGTAAAGTCACCTTCTGTTGATCCTGAGTAAAGTAATGATCTAGGGTTGTTTTTTCCTCAGGAACTTTTCGTTTAACAAAGGGCTTCTCAGTGAGAATTAGTTTGTCCATTCGATTCAGTTTGAACAATCGAAAATCCTTTCGAGTTAGACAAAAGCCAAAGACATACCAGTCAGACCATTTAAAGCTGATAAAATAGGGCTCGACAAACCGCTCTGTCATTCCCCTGTTAGAAAAGTAATCAAAGGAGATCTCGTGGCCCAGAGAGATGGCCTCCTTCAAGACACTGATCTTATGGGAAAGGCTGTTTTTATAAAAGGAACCTAAGTCAATAAAAATATGATCCTTAGGGGACAATAGGACCTCTTCCCGGGGAAGCAGCTTTTCTAATAAGTGTTGTACCTGTTTTCCCTGGGAAATGCTGTCTATTCCCTTTAAGCCTGTAACGATATTATTTAATTCTTCTTTATTTAATATATTCTTATTCAGCTTAAAGCCCTCTGCAATGGCAACCCCCCCATCACCTCCAGGATAGGTCACAATAGGGATACCAGCCTGGCAAATAGCGTCGATATCTCGATATATGGTTCGAAGGGATACCTCATACTTTTCAGCTAAATCCTTAGCCTTAAGCTTATTATGATTCAACAGGGTCATAATAATTCCCAGGAGCCTGTCTATTTTCATTCCTGCATTCCCCCAATAAGTTCTTTTGCTACTGCTTTTTATTAAGTATATCATAGTCCTTTGTTTTTTAATTACATGCTATTGAAAATAGGCACATAATCATGACCGCCGGCTTAGCCGGCGGTTTGTTCTGCCCCTATAAGGGGCTGTTACCTGCTGCACTCGGAAGTGCATGAATGGTTCGCCTCACGCACTAATCTTCCCAACTACCGCTAAAGCGGTTTATTTTTTGTTTTTAATTTCCTGCTTTCCCGTAAACGGGTCTATGTATTCTTTCAAACTGATTTGATCTACTATCTTGTCTTCTTCTAATTGGTTTTTGATATATTCTTGGATTTTTTTCGCATTTTTTCCTACCGTATCTACATAGTACCCTCTGCACCAAAAGTGCCTATTTCCATATTTGTATTTCAAATTTGCGTGTCGATCAAATATTATTAAACTACTTTTCCCCTTCATATATCCCATAATTTGTGACACGCTAAATTTCGGTGGGATTTTAATCAACATATGAACATGATCCCTGCACAGTTCTGCTTCTACTATTTCAATACCTTTTCTATCACACAAGTCACGTAATATTTTCCCTATATCCGTTTTCAACTTCCCAAATATTTCTTGTCTCCTATACTTAGGCGCAAACACTACATGATATTTGCAGTTCCACCTGGTATGTGATAAACTTTCATTGTCCATTTGGACATACCTCCTTTTTAGTTCTAGTGCGGTCGGCAAACCAACACTATTATACTAAATTGGAGGTTTTTTTGCTTGAAGCTGAAGCTATTGTTGCCCACTTGCATAGCAAGTGGTTTATTTGTTTTGAAAAGCTTCGCAATTCAAAACACACTAAAGTGTACAAAAAAACAGACCCTCACTTTCGTTAACGGTCTGCCTGTTATAGGGGAAATTTTACTGTAGCGCCCTTTCAATGGCCTTAAGTATTACCTTGCTACTGCCTGTGGCTCCAGATATCACATCTACCTTAAGGCTTTGTTGTTTCATAATCTTATTAATAATGGATTCAGCTTTTTGCCCAAGGCCATATTGATGATCCACCAGTTCAATATTGGTAATCTCATGATTTAGAACCGTTACCTTTACCGTTGCCCCAATAATATTCATTAGGTTATATTCCCCTGTATATTCTCCATCCTTCACATTGCCTAACTCTATTTGACTAATTTCTATTCCCCTAACTTCTCGATTTAGTTTTTGAATACCGCCAAAGCCAATGGCAGCCATCAATATAATAATCATTCCCAGACCAATGAAAACCCTTTTCAAAGTCTTTCTCTTTGCCATCTTTTCACCTCTCGTTATTGATTAAAAACTCAATTTCTTTTTTCAATGCAGTAATCATATCATCTAATTGCTCTATATTTCTTCCCCTTAAGAAAAACAACAGCTTTCCATGGAGTGATGAGGCAATGAGCTGTACCAGCAGTTCAATGCTTTCCCCTTTAATATAACCTTCCTCTTCACATTTCTTCATGGTTTCCTTAAGCAGCAAAACAATCGATGGCTTGACAATGTCCTTCATCCGTTCCTTAGGGGTTTGGCCTAAATCATCTACAAATATTAATTGAAACATGTCGGGGTGTTGTGCAAAATACTTAAAGTACTCCGTTGCATAAATTATAATTTGGTCTCGATAATCTGCCCCATTATCCTTAAAGCTGACTACATGCCTATAGCAATCCTCTAAAAAATCTACCACACAGTATATCAACAGGGTATTTAAATCATCAAAATAGTTGTAGATGGTTGCATAGGAATAGCCCGCACTTTCCCCCACCTTTCTGACGGTGAGATTTTTAACCCCTTCTTGCCGGATAATCTCCTTTGCCGCATTAATGAAATAGCCCATCATCCTTTGTCTTTGTATTTCTTTCTTATCCATTTACAGCATCCAATTCATTCACAATTTTTGTTACACGCTTGATAGCATCAGTATTTATCTGGGAATAGCCTTCCTTGACCTTAAATATTACCTTAAGAAGGGTTCTTTCCATAAAGTTCATTTTGTTAAAATCTATTTCATGACCCAGGTGCTCCTTCATAAAGGCCCTTTCAAGGGCCCAGGGTGGTAGATTGGTCTGTAAATATTCTATCGCCTTAGCTCCCTCATCCTTACAACATAGAAACAAGCCTATATTTTTCTCCTTCAGGATTGGCTGATGGGCTTCTAAAAATTGCTTTACTTCTCCTTGAAGCCTTCCCGCATAAACGGAGCCTCCAATCAGAATGGTTTGGTAGGAATCCAGCCCTTTACAGGTCTCTTTTTTTAGGTTGACCAGATCTACTGTTCCCTTTAGACCCTGGGCAATAAATTCTGCACATTTTTCTGTGGCTCCATATTTTGAAGAAAATAAGATTAAGGTTTTCATTTAATACCACCACTCCTTATATTTATTAACATAGTTAATATTATTAACGTTGTTAATTATATTATACTTCCGTGGGATAATTTGTCAACCTTAATTTTGAAAATAAGCAATATTGCTGTGGCAGGAAAATTACCATAATTGCAAATGACCGGCTTCTGGGTAATGAATTTTTTCTGAACAGAAAAAAGTCCCAGGATTCACTCCAAGGACTTATCTCTTCTCTTTACTAAGGTATCTTTATTTGCCGCTGACTCCATATACAGTTGAATAGATTTCATTAATGATTGACTCAGCATCTGGGGCGGGAATTACCGATGGGTAGGACATCAATATAAGGGGAATGGGCTCTTTTCCTTTCCCTATCGAAGGTTGGATATAATTTAAGTCATTACACACAAATCCTAGTCTTTCGTAAAATCTAATCCTTTTTTCAGCAATTTCATCATTAGGATATTCAACCTCTAATATAACGCTGCCGCCATAATCCTTTATGGTTTCTTCTACAATCTTGTTTCCATATCCTTTTCCTCTTTGGGCTTCGCTTATGGCTAGATGCTCTACAAACAAGCATTGCTTCAGCTCCCAAAGACAGATAAAACCAATCAGAAAATCATTTTCAAAATATGGCTTTACACGATATTCTTTCTTTTTTAATAGTTTTTTTTTGATCTACCCAGCTTCTTCTTTCATCGGGGGGAAAGGCCCTTTCGTAAAGCTCCCAAAGTTGTTGATTCTGATCCATAGCTTTTCCTCCTTATCAATACAATATGTTAATTTTTTATTTTGTTAACTATCCCATGACCTGATGTTACCATAGGATACCCCTTCTTAGGTATTTGATACCTATTTCAATCTGAGGCCATTTAATTAAAGATTTAACTACATTATTGTCCAATTTCGTATTCTACCTCTTTTATATTCACCCTATTTTCATCAAAGGATTTAATGCCCTTAAGCCATTGAGGCTGTTCAGGAGCGTCCTTTAATCTGTCTGGATTAATTCTTTCATACTCCCATTCCCCTTCCTGTACCCGTTCTATCCCCAGGGATTCATGCCACTGTTCTACGGTCATGGGTACATCACTTAAAAATTCATAATAGCTGTAGACCACACCTCTGGCTAAATAGACCTTCCCATTTTGAGGTAGGGCAACAAAAATTTCATTAGGTAAGCCTGTTCCAATTTCTAAAAATGCCCCTGTATCGGCAATCCCTGCCACATCAGAAACTATTGAAGAAGAGATGGATTGTTTATATTGGTTTGAAAGACTGTCATCAATAAATTCCAAGGCTCCCCCAATGTACTTTAATTCTCTGTTTTCTTCCGCTGAGAGGGGTTCATTTTCAAGCTCTTTTACAGCACAATTTCTAAATAATTCATAGATCTTCTCCAGGCTATCCAGGGCCATTTCCCCTTGATCTGACAATAATTCACGCTTTTGAAGATTAACCTTGGCATACTTAACAAGCCACAGCAACCGATCATATACCTCAACTGCCGGCTCCACGTAGTTTTGATATTCCATTGACAGCTCTTCTCCGCCCCCCATTTCAGCCACGGGTTGCTTTGCATAGAGGATTGTATCATGCTTTAGCTCAGCGTAGCTCCCCAGGCCCGTTTGAAGCTCCTTATCCTTCCAGTTATCCCCTTTCATAAATAGGGGTAATCCTTCTTTTTTTTCTTCTGACCAAATTGATTCCAATACCCATAGCCAGCCATTATACAGGTTTTGCTGCCAATCTGACTGTTTTAGGCTTTGAACCTTATTTTCTAGCTTTTGCAGCTCCAGGGAATATTTCTCAGGCTCTACATCCATTAAATAGCTTTCCTTTACAATTGTATTCGCTCCTTTGCTTCCAAAGGCTGCTGCCACATCTAGACCACTGGGAACAGGTCTTTCAATGGGGAACATCAGATCCTGTAGAATATTGCTGTCTAAGGTGTAGCGTTGACCCATAAAGCGAAATTGCTTGCCCACGGGACTATCGACAGCCCCTGTAATAAGTCTATGCCTTATTTGCGGCTCGGGAAGCTTCTTTAGCTCCACAATTAGTTTTTCATGATAGTCTTCATTAATAAAGTCCTCTGGCTTTACCCCTTCTCCATATACCTTTAATATCACATCCTTCATTTTAAAGAGGGTAATATCATCAGATTGGCCCACAAAGAAATTAGTCGGGGAATATATTTTATCCCATAGGGCAATGTCATCTATCCCTTGAATTTCTTGAAAGGCTATATAGGTAATTAATAATGACTGAGTAATCCCATCAAAATTGGGTGTACTAGATAATTCGTCAAAGGGATACCCAATTAATCCATACCACATCATGGTTTTAAAATAGGATTCCAACGTCGCTTCCCCAGCATAATGACCCCTGGGAATAAATTGCTCATAGTTAATATCTACTCCAAGAAGAGGTGATTCCCCATAGCCCTCAGCCCTTTGAATTTTCTCAAGCTCCTGCTCTGCGACAGCTGTCAACTCACTGGGCAGGTCTCCGTAGCTGTTGTTTATTAATTGATTTGCCACCGAAAAATAAACCACCGTATCGGCCAGCTGCTCCCTAAAGGCCTTGTTAGAATACTCCTCAAAAAGAAGCAAGGACTTTTTAAGCATATTTTCTGTCAGCTCCTTAAGGGCTTGGCTAAGCTCTTCTCTTTCAAGCTGTTTGAGGGTTTCATTATAAAACTTATGATAGATATGAAGGGCAACATCCACAGTGATGAAGCTGGGAATCTGCTGATATTCATTTTCTTCATAAATATCATACATTTTCATGTAATAATGGGCCCTATCTGGGTTAGGTTCAAGGATGACAAAGCCATTGTTAGACAGCTTTTGTCGCTGTGCTTGGGAGAAACCATCAAGTCTATGTAGGTTTTCAATATTGCTAAGATCTGCTTCTACCTGATAGGCAGGCACCTTTGGGCTATATTGGGTTGCTGCATATGCAACTGTTTCATCGGCATAAGTTGACTGGGATTTCCATATTACGGGCAGCCCTCCTTCTTGACCAAGGGTTTCATTGGTTTCCTGACCCCCAGGAAGGTTGTTACAACCCGTTAACAGCATCATCATACATAATAGAATGACCATGGTCCTTTTTAACATATTAGAGTCCCCTTTCCTTAAGCATATAAATTTCATTCTCATTCTTTTCTCTAGATGGTTCTAAAATAACCTCTTTAAACCGATAGCCTGACTTTACCTCTGCCTGCAATAGGGTCTGTTGATTCAATTCTATTATCGAAACAGCTTCAATGGATTTATAGGTAGCACTCTCTGCCTGTAATATAAACCCAAAGCCAAACCAATAGTATACCGTAACGGTGCTTCCCCCTTCTTTTCCCTCTTCAATTACAATGAACTCGTCCCGTCCATTTCCGCTTAGGTCTGCAAAGTAAACTTGGGAAAAAGAGGCCCTTAGCTTTGATCCTGTCCATTTTTTTACCAGTCTGTTGTCTCTGTAATTAAAAAAGAAGGGCCTATTTTCTATCTCAGTATAATAGCGAGTGGCCTTATTAACTCCAATGAATATCTCTGGTTCTCCATCACCATCTATCTCACAAATTTCTATTTTCCAAGGGTTAATGGCCTGAATATGATTTCGATATTGCTGCTTAATTAACAATTTATTGGAATTAATCTCTACACCATAGATCACCAATTCTTCACCATAGTCTGATCCACGGTTACCAATCAAGGTCAGTATTTCGTCCCTTCCATCACCATTGATGTCTCCCGAAGCAATGTCAATAAAGGTTTTCTCTTTATCTAGAAGGAGGCCGTGACGGCCTCCCCCATATTCAATATAAAATTCAGCAGTGTCATAATATAATTGGCAGGTCTGATTATCAATATAAAATTCCTGTGTAGCTAATGTGTTCTGTCTTCCTATCAAAGCGGCTAAAATCAACAACCCTATTAGCACTTGAAATAGATGACCTCTTTCCAGATACATTAAACTCACTCCACTCTCTGCATTTGATTAACTGAGGCTTCATGGTTCTCATTTCGGGGTTGCTAGTCCCTTCTACTCTACCATATCATAATTTTGGAAAAAGGTATACGTTAAAAATGAATCTATTTCCAGGCTGTTACCGGATTCCATGAATACTGATATCTGTACCAAATTAAAAAGCCAGTACCGACACGTATTGCTCATGTGCAGCCTTTACTAGCTTTTCTTACTCTATGAATTCTGAGGCTAATCTTACTCTATAAATTATATTAGATTCTTTAGTTCTGGTACAATATTGGGGGGTGTTCCTCCGGTTAAGGCTGCCACAAGGTTTTTTGCAGCCAGCATTGCCATGTCTGCCCGGGTTTTTTCAGTAGAAGAGCCGATATGGGGGATTGTGACCACATTAGACAGTGACCTTAGGGGATTGTTAAGTTCAATTGGTTCCACTTCATAGACATCTATGCCGGCTCCGTAGATTTTTTGGTTTTCAAGAGCATCGATCAGTGCCATCTCATTAACCGTTTGCCCCCTTGAGGCATTGATAAATATAGCTGTTTTTTTCATTAGATTAAACTCCCTGAAATCAATCATATGGAAGGTTTCTTTTGAAAGGGGAGTCATCAGTAGAATAAAGTCACTGGTTTGGAGCAGTTTGTCAAAATCACAATATATAACCCCTAATTTAGCCTCCAATTCTACCCTGGGATTTCGATTGAAGTACAGGACTTCCATATCAAAGCCCAGCCTTGCCCGCTTGGCCACTGCTTCACCAATTCTCCCCATTCCAATAATCCCCAGGGTAGCGTGGTGTACATCCAGACCAAATAAATCTTCAATATCCTCCCGCTTCCACTTGCCATCCTTTACGTACCGATCTAATTCTGAAATTCTTCTAGCCGTAGCGAGCATGAGACCAAAAATTAAATCAGCAACAGTATCATCCAATGACCCTGCCGTATTGGTTCCTATAATTCCCCTGGCCCTCATCTCATCTATATGAAAATTATTATACCCTACGGATACATTACTGATTACCCTTAAATTGGGTGCCCGGTTAAGGAAGGTTTCATCAATGGTAATGCCCGACAGCAATACGCCTTCCTTATCATGGAGTCTGTTAAGCAGTTCTTCCCTGGGAATTTTCCCCGCACCCTCCCATTTTTCGTATTCACAGAATTGGCCAATAAACTCCTCAGCCTGTTTAGGTATTTTATTGACAATCATTACCTTAGGTTTTTTCATTCTAGTCATCGTTACGTCCATTTCGCCACTAACCCGACAGAACGTAACCCCTCCCTTCTTTATCTTATGTCTAATTATAACTGATTTACCATCCTTTGCCCATGACAATAGCACAAGATTTTTCTGAAGATAGGTTCCACTAATGAAAATCCTTTTATTAATCCAGAGGAACCCGAATCACTTCGCCGAAATCCTCAGTATAGGTCATTCTTTCGATAAAGAGTACAGGATCAGCTCCCTTGGCAGGAAATCCCAGGGTTCGAGTATGAAGTATGGCTCCATCGGTTTTCACATAATCTCCCTCCAGGGTTTCTTCTATATCTATTTTTTCATCATTTACCAAGAGACTTACCCTGGAAAGCCTGACGTCATCCTTAGTGGTAATGGTTACGAGGGTATCTTCTTCCGATTCTTGAATTTGATTAATCTGGATTTCTTTCCCCAGCACCTTAATGATTTGATTTTTTTCTTTTTTATTTAAGGAAAATTTCTGGTTCACATCACGATTAACGCTGAAGCTTTCCAGATGGATTTCAAGGGATTCAATTTCTTCAGGCAGAGGTGCAAACTCCTGATGGAAGGTAATACCTTTAAAATCCGTACTCATTCCTGCGGACTGATGGGCAATTTTCTTTCCATTAACCACCAGGCTGATGGTGAGGTTTTGAGGCATCATCCTTTCACCCTTAATTTGATCCCTTGCCAGTTCAACTATATTTTGAATGGAACCTTTTATAGTGGTTTGGGTCGGTGAGGCAATTAGTGATTCAAAGGTAATCCTTTCATCCCCTGCCCCTATGGTTTTATTCAAGGACTTCTTAAGGGTAAAGCCCATCGCCTTTTCTCGATCGACCTTAAAAGTGATTTCCCCCTCCTCTATCATATTGCCATTGGACGTGCGCATGACTAATCGGAGGGTTTTTTCTAGAAACATCGGAGGCTCATAGCTTTGAACCCACTTTACTTCACCATTTTTCTCATCCAGTTCTCCCTGGCCTCCCCTTGATGAATAGACTCCTATTAGCCCCTTGAATTCCATATTAATATGGGTATCCAGCAATTCCAGTTTTCCATCTGGAGCCTTCATACGGTAAAATACCAGCATTTGATTTTTATCCAGCATAATTCCATCCAGAATAACCTCCAGGCCATTTGTAAAGGTATAGGATTTTTCTATTATTTGTCCCTTTCCTAATTCATTAAGCTCCTTTAAATCGCCGTCCATTATTTGATCATAGCCCACCAGCCGTTTACTATAGAAGGCCAGAGTATCAAAATTATAGCCTACTAAGATTGTAACGGCACAGACGACAGCTGCCTTTTTAATCCAATGATTTTTTCTTTTATTTTTAGCAGGTCTATTGTTCAATGCCTGCTGAAGTCTGGCCTCCAATTCATCGGGTACTTGTATTTCGTCCACCATCAGCTTTTCATTTTTCAAGACGTCTTCAATCCTTTTCATAGCCTTCACCTCCAAAGCTAAATTTTAGTTTATTTAAAGCTCCATTAATACGGGATTTCACCGTTCCTAGGGGAATTCTCAAAAGGGCTGCGATGGTTTCGTAGTCTAAATCAAGAAAGTAACGTAATTTTAATACCTCTTGCTGCTTCTGACTGAGTCCTGATAGGTACTTTTCCAGTAATATTTGATCTTCCATCTGCTTAAAGACATCACCCTGGGGTTGAAAATGATCCTCCAGCTGATCCATGGGAATCACTTTACTTCTATTCTTCAAATGCCTTCTGCAGCAGTTGACTAAAATGGTTTTGCTCCAAGAATAAAAGGCTCCTTCCTTTTTCAGCCGGCCAATTTCCTCATATAAAATGACAATCATATCCTCCAGGGCATCCAGGGCATCCTCTTTATTTTTCATTAAGACAAAGGCTAATTTATAATAGGCTTCCCTTTGAAGCATAATTAGCTTCACCAGCGCTTCCTTATCCCCTGCCTTTGCCTTTTTCACCAGGAATTCTATCTCCATGGGAACACCTCACCTTCCTATATAAGAGTTCTCTATATCGAAAAAAGTTCATTTTATTTTGAAATTATCTTTATATCATTATCGTCTAATTTAAGAAATTTATCAAAGGGATGTCAAGCAGGAACAAAGCAACTTTTCGATAACAAAAAAAATCCAAGGAAATAATGTTTCAGTTCCTTGGACTTGCTATGCTAATCTGATTAGTAGAAGAATGTTTTATTAAATTACCCATTCCTTTGCTGTCATTTGCTCCTGGTACATGTTGCAATACCTTTTGGCATTCTTAATTAATTTTTCATGATTCCCAATTTCTTCTATCCTCCCTTGATTGAGGACAATGATTTGGTCGGCTTTTTTGATGGTGTTTAGCTTATGGGCAATGACAATAACCGTTTTTCCGGCAACCAGCTCTTCAATAGATTTTCTGATTTCTATTTCATTGTCAGCATCCAGAGAGGCAGTGGCTTCATCCAGTAAAATAATGGGGGCATTTTTCAATATGGCCCTTGCAATAGAAATCCGCTGCTTTTCTCCCCCAGACAGGGTCGAGCCCCCTTCCCCCACCATGGTCTCATATCCCCTCGACAGACTATTGATAAAATCATTGCAATTGGCCAGCTTGGCTGCTCGAATTACCTCTGTCTGTGATGCCTGGGGATTCCCCAGCTTAATGTTATTGTAGATGGTATCATTCAGCAGGTATACATCTTGAAAGACAATGCTGATGTTTTTTAAAAGATAGTCAGGATTAAGGGTACTGATATCTACTCCGCCAATGGTAATTCTACCGGAGGTCACATCCCAAAATCTGGCGATCAAGCTGGTTATTGTTGTCTTCCCTGCCCCCGAAGGTCCCACCAGAGCCGTCATGGTTCCTTCCTTGGCAATGAAGTTGACATGATTTAATACGGCCTGCTGATCCTCGTAACAAAAGGTGACATCTTGAAAGACAATATCAAAATTCCTAAAAGCACCGGATTCCTGACTGTAATCCAGGGGCTCCTGCTGATAGGTTTGGTGGATTCTTGTGGCAGCCAGCTTTAAATAGCGATATTCTGAATACTGCCCCGCTATTCCCTTGAGAATATTAGAAAGGGCAAGGCTGAGCATTAAGAAGGTGATAAAAATACGCTCATCTATGTTTCCCCCTAAAATTAAATAGGTACCGAACAGTAAGATAACGGGTAAAACAAAATCCACAATGATTGAAAAAGCCATAACAAAGGGTGCCACCGCAACTTCAATTTTAATGCTCTCCTTTTTAAATCGCTGAAAGGATTTTTCTAGCCTGTCAAACTTTTCTCCCGTTTGATTATAGGACTTAAATACCTTAATTCCATTGATATACTCGATCATCCTTGAAATAACCTCATTCATAACGACTTTTTTCCTTAAGCCAAATTTGTTAACCATTTTTCCGCTAAGGATCACCATGGGAATACCGAGGAGAACGGTGATTAGTTGAGCTGCAGCCAATTGTGGATTGATAACAAAAGAAATTATTGTAATGTAGACTGTCACAATGATGGCTTTAATCAAGTCTCCAAGGCTATGGGTAAGTACCCGTTCAAAATCGTTGACATCACTGGTTAAAATATTCATCAATGACCCAATGCTATTTTTGTTAAAATAGCCTAAATTCAAGCTTTTGATATAATCCCCCAGGGATACCCGCATATCCTTGATTACATCGGCTCCTCGAAGATGATTCATGGTATAGCCCCAGGCAATAAAGGTGCATCGAAAAACAAAGGCCCCTATCATAATCAGGGAATAGACCTTCAGTCTTTGAAAAGTAAAGGAATCCATCATCACATCCATCAGTACCCGATACAGTACGCCAATAATGGTAGCAGCCCCAAAGGAATCGATTACCATTAAAAATATAGGAAAATACAGCTTTTTAATATCATCACCAATAACTGACCTGACTAATTTAAGCATGGATTTCTTCTCCCCTTTCCATCAGCTGTCCTCCATCAACATAGGTATCCCACATTCCCCGATACAGTCCCCCCTGCTTCACTAGGCTTTGATGGGTTCCCTGCTCCATAACCCTTCCCCCTTGGAAAACAAGGATTTTATCCGCATTTTTAATGGTGTGGAGCCTGTGGGCAATGACAATTGTCGTTTTATTCCGTAATATATTTTCTAATGCAATTTGAATTTTTCTTTCATTTTCAATATCTGCATAGGAGGTGGCTTCATCGAAGATGACAATGGGGGCATCCTTTAGCATGGCCCGGGCAATGGAAATCCGCTGCTTTTCTCCGCCGCTTAGCTTGATCCCTGCCTCTCCAACAACCGTATCATAACCCTTTGGCAATGACATAATAAAATCATGGATTTGGGCTGCCTTAGCCACCCGTATAATATCCTCCCTGTTAGCATCCTCTTTCCCCATTCTAATGTTTTCATAAAGAGTGTCATGGAGCATAAAAATATCTTGAAATACAAATGCCACGGAATCCATTAGGCTTTCCATGGAAATATCTTTAATATTCTTTCCATCAATCAAAATACTACCCTGGGTCACATCCCAAAATCTTGCAATTAGTTGGGCAGCGGTGGTTTTCCCTGCCCCTGATGGACCCACAAAGGCGTTAATACTTCCCTTTTCAAGGGTAAAATTGACATCCTCCAATACATTTTGAGTATCATAGCTGAAAGAGACATCTTTAAATTGAATATGATAGGGATTTTTTTGGGTTAAGGTCAACTGGCCTGCCCCTTGGGGAACATTTTCAAGAATCCCTCTAATCTTCCCTGCCCCCTCCATAACCATAGAAAAAAGGGAGCCCATTTCTAATAGCTGTTTAAAGGAATTTAAAAAACCCATACTAATGATCATAAACAACAAATAGGTACCTAAATCAATGCTTCCCGATAGGTAAAAATAGCCTCCCAGGGGCAGCACAAAGATAATCCCTGAATCCATTAAAGCAAGAAAAATGCCATGGTTTGGCCCGTTGGTTTTTGAGATTTGCTTCCAATAGGCTCCGTATTCTTCAATAGAATCCCTGTATTTTTCAAAGGAAAGAGAGGAAACATTAAAGGCCTTCATCACCGATATGCCCTGAATAAACTGAACAATGGTAGAATTCATTCTCTCAAGCAGCTGATAATAATAGGCCATACGCTCTTGAAAATTCTTAAACATATAGCTCTGAATAATAACACCTGCCACAATGGGAATTAATAAAAATAAGGCCATTTGCCAATTTAAATAAAGAAGATAAGCGAACATGATGAAGGGAGCCACAACAGCAGCAGAAATATCAGGAATTTGATGGGCTAAGAAGCTCTCTAGCTTTTCTACATCCTCATTAATCACCTTTTTTAATTCTCCCGAGGTATGGGCAGTAAAAAAGCCTAGATTTAACTTAGCAATATGGCTAATCAGCTTCATTCTAATTTGATACAGAATATTGAAGGCAGCAACATGGGATAAAATTCCTGACACAGCATAAAATACAAATCTTCCAATAATCAAGATCACCGCTGCCAAGGCCAGGGATTTAACCACGCTATAATTGACCTGCTCTGAAATGAGTGCCATTACCATTTTGTAAATTATAATATAAGGGGTAAAGGCTAAAACAGCACTGATAACACTAGAAAGTACAGATAATAAAAGCTTTTTCTTTTCTGTTCCCGCCAAGGATAATAAATAACTTAAAGTTGATTGTTTTTTCATTCTTTCACTCCTTTCCCATTGATATTATTGAAAATAATAATCAATATCAACTCTCAAAAGGATTAATTATGCTCTATCAGGTATTTTTGTAAAATTTTGCCCCTTTCCGATATTGTAACGGAGTAACCCCAAAATGCTCCCTGAAGGCCTTGGAAAATTGACTGGGATTATCATAGCCCACCCTTGATGCAATCTCCCCCACAGTGAGTTCAGTTTGAACAAGAAGACCCTTTCCCCTATGCATTCTAGCCTCCCGTAAATATCCATAGACTGTATTGTGAAAGATCTGTTTAAATCCAACCTTGAGCTTGTAAGAATTTAGATTGCAGCACTGTGCCAAGCCTTTTAAGCTAGGTGGATTTTCCATATTATTCAATAAAACCTCCCGAGCTTGATAAAGTTGTCTAAGGTCCTCTTCCTTTAATGGGCTGGTAAGTGACTCTGGCTTTAGGGCTAAATTCATAGACTCAGAGATCAGCTGTAGAATTTTTCCCTGCCAGGCAAGGTAGTTGAATACATGGGTATGATGATGCTGCAATTTGGCCAATTGGGCAAAGGAATGCTGCAAATAGGGGGAAACCGCCACAGTATGAAAAGAGCTTCCCTTGAAAATCTCATCCAGAGCCTCCTTCCATTGCTTCAAACCTGTAATCCCATCTTGATGATGATTAAAGATTTTATTCAGTTCTTGATAATCGAATATGATTGAGATGCCACTGTAATTTTCAATAGATAATTTACAGTTTATGGAATCATCCTGCTGACGAAAAAAAATGAGCTCCCCTTTTTTTATGTGAATTTCTTTGTCTGCGGGATATACTTGCATACTGCCTTTGCCCTCTAGACAATAGGTGATTTCTACCATGTTTTCCCTTAAAAACTCGTCCATTATTAGAGTACCCTCGGCTGTATAGTCACGATTTAAGCTTACCTCCAGTCCTTTTCCCAGGATAATACGATTTAAAATACCCGTTCCAAAGGGGTCGCAAATCTGGTATTGTATTAAATTAGCTTCCCGCCAGGTCTCTTCAAAGTACCTATGGTTAATTAAATATTCATAGTAATCCATATTATATTCTCTCACATGAACACTCCCTTCCCCTTTTTATGATAATAATATTCATTATCAATATATGTTGACTATAAAAGGCAAGTATCTTTTCCTTGCCTGCTTTCATTGTAGCATCATTGGAATTCTCTGTAAAGTCCAAGGCCTTAGTTTACAGTGGACACCCCTATAGATTATCTCAGATTAGCTGGAAAACAATTAATTTATTTGTTATATTTTCTTTAAAATTTGATAACTATTTTATAGCATGTTCCCACGTAGAATTAATATATAGATTACTGGAAATGATGAGGAGATATAAGATGGCTAGAATCTGAAAATTTGGAGCGTTGCAAAACTACCTAAGGGTAGACGCAACGCTCCTGGATTCTAAGGACTTCTAAATGCTATTCTCCCTGAAAGGGAATCAAGCTGTTAATGATAAATTCCACAGTGGCACAGACCATCACCAGGGTCCACTCCCTTAGGCTCAGGGTAACGGTTTTAAAAATCGTTGCTAAATAGGGATGATATATTACTAAAAAGGTTAATAAAAAGGAGGAAAGGGTAGCTCCCAATAAATATGGATTCTTCATTAAGCCTACCTTGAATACATGGATATGCTCTGATCTACATTCAAAGGCATATAGGATTTCTGCTACAATCAGAGTAACAAAGGCAGTGGTCCTCGCCAAGGGCAAATCGCCCTTTGACTGATAGAGTACAATGGCAAAGGCCAACAGGGAGCTGGCTCCGATCAAGGCTCCAGAAATAAATATATTTACTCCCAGCCCTCCTGAAAAAATACTCTCATTTTGCTTTCGTGGGGGCCTTTTCATTATATCAGCATTTGGTGGGTCAACTCCCAATGCCAGGGCTGGCAATCCATCGGTTACTAGGTTCAACCACAGTATTTGAATGGGCACAAGGGGTAAGGGCATTCCTAAAAAGGCTGCAACCCCCATCATTAGTATTTCCCCCAGGTTACAAGCCAGCAAATATCGAATAAATTTACGAATATTATCATAGATCATGCGGCCCTCCTCTATGGCCGAAACAATTGTAGCAAAATTGTCATCTAGTAATACCATAGAAGAGGCTTCCTTAGCTACATCGGTTCCACATTTCCCCATGGCCACCCCTATGTCAGCCTCCTTCAGGGCAGGGGCATCATTTACCCCATCCCCTGTCATGGCAACGATATTACCTTGTCTTTTTAAGGCCTGTACAATTCTAAGCTTATGCTTAGGGGATACCCTTGCAAAGACCATGACCGTATTTACCCGTCTCTCTAAATCCCCATTCCCCATACCTTCAATTTCATCTCCGGTTAAAACTCCCGCTTCTTTGGGATCTAAGCCCAGTTCTTTTCCTACGGCTATAGCAGTGGTTTTATGATCGCCAGTGATCATAACTGGCCGTATTCCTGCCTCCAGACAGCTTCTCACCGCTTCAATTGCCTCAGGTCTGGGTGGGTCTATCATCCCCTCTAACCCAACAAAAATCAGATTTCTTTCTAGGTCTTCAATCGAATCCCTTTGAGGAGCCTGATCATATTTGCGGTAGGCAAAGGCCAATACCCGAAGCGCCTCCGAGGCCATCCTATCGTTCTGGCTTATCATACTCTCCCTCCGTGTCCTTGTCAAAAGTCCTATGCCTTCCCGGGTCAATTCTTCTGTGCAACGGGCAATTACCTGGTCAGGAGCCCCCTTTACAAAAAGATAGCTCTCTCCCCTTTCATTTTGGCAAACCACGCTCATCAGCTTTCGGTCAGAATCAAAGGGAAGCTCCTTTAATCGTTTGTAGGCTCCCAGCTCCTTATGATCTAGCTTTGCCTTTAGAGAGGCAATTAAAATCGCCACCTCTGTTGGGTCTCCATAGACGTCCCCATCACGATATACTGCGTTATTACAAAGGGTTCCAATGGTAAGGAGCATTTTTAATGGTTGATTTCCTTGAGCATTAATGGTACTGTCCCCTTGGGTAAATTCCCCCACTATGCTTTGACCATTGCCTGAAACCTCTACTACTCTGTTATTTACGTATATTTTTTTCACCGTCATCCTGTTTTCTGTCAGGGTGCCGGTCTTATCAGAGCAAATAATATTGACACTGCCCAGGGTTTCCACCGCAGGAAGCTTTCTGACCAAGGCTTTTCTCTTTAGCATACGCTGTACCCCAATGGCAAGGGAAACCGTTACAATGGCAGGAAGCCCTTCGGGAATGGCAGCCACTGCGAGGCTGATTCCTGATAAAAGCATATTATATACCGACTCCCCATGGTATAGGCCAGCCATTACAATTAATAGACACACCCCCAGGCTGATTAACACCAGTTCCTTTCCAACTTTATTCAGCCTTTTCTTTAAGGGGGTTTCATCTGTCTCAACGGTCTGTATCATGTGGGCAATTTTCCCCATTTCTGTTTCCATACCGGTTTGGGTCACTATCCCTCTACCCCGGCCCATGGTAAGGGTCGTTCCCATAAAGAGCATCCCCTTAGCAGCAGCTTCCCTATCCTCTTCCTGGCCATATTGAACTGACTTATCAACAGGGGTAGATTCCCCCGTTAGAATTGATTCATTGGCTTGAATATTACTGCTTTGTAATAAAATACAATCGGCAGAAACCCGATCCCCGGCCTCCAAAATCAAAATATCTCCTGGTACCACTTCCTTTGCTGCAATAATTTTCTCCTTATCATCCCTTAGTACCCTGGCATGGGGAGCAGATAGCTCCTTCAATGCCTCTAAGGACTTCTCAGTACGATACTCTTGAATAAAGCCTAGGAACGCATTCATACCGATGATGATGAGAATCGTAATGGCATCGGCCGTTTCTCCTAAAAACCAGGATGCTCCGATGGCTGCCAGCAGCACCCATGTGATAAAATCCTTAAATTGACTAAAGAACAATCCGATTGTAGAGGCTTTTATTGCCGTTGACAATTCATTTGGGCCATACTCCTTAAGCTTGTCCTCTGCCTCCTCCTGGGTCAACCCCCGTGCTTCTATCTGCTGTTCATATAATCCCCTCTTTTGTACTTCTATCATACAGACCCTCCTTTAAGAAGTTTAATGCTATTTCATATATATTAAGGCCTGTCTCTAAATATGCCTGTTCTTCATGGTTATTTCTGTATAACGTTTATTCTCTATCCGCGTTATCCATGGATTGTATAAATAAACACCCCGATGTTTTAATTAACATGCCCATTTTCCTCTTAGAATTATTTCTCAAATAATTTATAACAGCTGATAAATGTCCAGGTTATCAATTGGATATATTAAAATGACGTCTTTGGATTTTTATAAATTTTAAATATATTTTAAAAATCTAGCTTGCATTTTTCAAATTTAATGGTATAATTATTCATTATATCGAAAATTTATACTCCCCAAGGAGATACCTAAGGGGAAAAATTAAGGGGGAAGCTTTAATGAAATTATTCAAACTTAACAAAATGATTACCTTAGTATCGATTATCCTCGTACTTAGCATTGGCTTAATGGGCTGTGGCAGCTCTGGTACCTCTGAAGCTGGCGGAAAGACCGTTTTAAAGGTTGCCCTAAATGATTCTTATCCTCCCATGGAATTCAGAGATAATAATAATGAGCTTGTGGGCTTCGATGTGGATCTAGCAAAGGCAATTGGTGAAAAGCTGGATATGGAGGTGGAGTTTGTTTCCACTGCCTGGGATGGAATTTTCCAAGGATTAAAAACAGATAAATATGATGCCATTATTTCTGCCGTCAGTATGACAAAGGAACGTATAACTGAATTTGAATTCACAAAGCCCTATCTTGCCAACGGCCAAGTCATTGCCGTTAGGCTTGGAGATGATTCCATACAAACCGCAAAGGATTTAGATGGAAAGATCGTTGGTGTTCAGCTCTCAACCACAGCCGATGTGGCCGCAGAAAAGCACAAGGAAACCGTAAGCTTCGAGCTTAAAAAATATGATGATATTATTCAAACCTTCTCTGCAATGGAAACAGGCAGATTAGATGCCATAGTTGTGGATGCGGCCGTAGCCATAGATTATGTTGCCAAGTTTCCGGATAAATTTGAGATTAGCTCTGCCCAATTAACCAATGAGCCAATTTCCATCTGTATCAAGAAGGGCAACACTGAATTAAAGGATCAAATGCAAAAAGCCCTGGATGAGCTTAGCGCTGAAGGAAAATTAAAGGAAATCTCAGTAAAATGGTTAAAGGATGATTACACGTCTAACATTGATGAGGACTTATACTAAAAAAGTCAAGGGCACTTATCAGAGATTTTGATAGGTGCTTTTAACTTATACATCGAACAGGAGGCTAGAAGATGACTGGCAAGCAATGGTTAGCATTTATGAAGGGCACGGCAATTACCTTGGAGTTAACAATTATTGCAGTTGCAATTGGATTAATACTGGGATTACTATTAGCCCTATGTCGTATATCAAAAAACCCTATTTTAAATAAGATAAGCTGGTTGTATATTTGGGTATTTAGAGGAACCCCTCTGTTAATGCAAATTATGGTGGTATTTTATGCTTTACCAATGGTGTCCCTTTCTCTGTTTAATCAATCTATTGTTTTATCGGAGTTTTCTTCTGCCATTTTAGCAATGGGACTCAATTCTGCCGCCTATCTGGCAGAGACTATTCGTGGCGCTATTCAATCTATTGACAAGGGCCAAATGGAAGCAGCCAATGCCCTGGGAATGAGCTATAACCAAGCTATGTTAAAAATTATTATTCCCCAGTCCTATAAAAGACTAATTCCGCCAGTGGGCAATGAGTTTATTATGCTTTTAAAGGATTCCTCTCTAGTCTCTGCCATCGGTATGGCTGATCTCCTTCGTAATGCCAGGGTAATGGCAAATGGAACAGGTAAGGCTATCTATTATTTATATGCCACAATTATCTATCTGGCACTGACCAGTATTTTCACATTGATCTTCCAAAAAATTGAGAAAAAATATTCTGTCTATGAATAGAGGTGTCGACTATGATTAAACTAGAAAACGTTCATAAAACCTTTGGCAAGCTTGAGGTATTAAAGGATATTAATCTGGAGGTAAAGGAAGGAGAGGTGGTTTGCATCATTGGCCCCAGCGGCTCAGGAAAAAGCACCATGCTTAGATGCTTAAACCAGCTAGAACGAATTACCACAGGACGTATTTATATTAATGGTGAGTTAATTGATGAACGGCGAGATGGTAAGGAGCAGTTAAAGCTGCCTCAAGAAAAAATCTCGCAATTGTGTACTGAACTGGGAATGGTTTTCCAGCAATTTAACCTCTTTCCCCATATGACAGTTTTAGAGAATTTAAAGATTGCACCTAAAATTGTCAAAAATATCTCTGATCAAGAGGCAGAGGAATATGGTCTTAAGCTTTTAAATATGGTTGGACTGGCAGATAAAAAAGATCAGTACCCAGCCCGGCTGTCTGGGGGGCAAAAACAACGGGTAGCCATTGCCAGAGCCTTGGCTATGAAGCCAACAATGATGCTTTTTGACGAACCCACCTCCGCCTTGGACCCTGAATTGGTGGGAGAAGTATTAGAGGTAATGAAGCAATTGGCCAGGGAAGGTATGACTATGATTGTGGTTACTCACGAAATGGGCTTTGCCAAGGAGGTAGGCACCAGGGTAATCTTTATGGACGATGGCAGAATCGTAGAAGAAGGTAGTCCAGATACGCTTTTTTCTACCCCACAACACAGTAGAACCCAGGCTTTTTTACACAAGGTTCTATAATATTTACAAAAAACATCAGCCCTCTAAGTCTTTTGAATCAGAGATAGCTGATGTTTTTTGCTTATTCTATTTCTTTCTACTTAAAACCAGGGTTAAATAATCGCCATTTTCTGAAAGTCCTTTTACTACATTGGTGTGAACCGTTGCCTCAGGGAAGCCGCATCTTTGGACCAATACCCCATCTTCTTCCATTTCGTGTCTCTTTAAATGGGTCATCAGTCGCGCTTCTCTTTTATAAAGCTTCATGAAGGCAAAGGCATCGCTATGGGTTAAGGCCTGATCAATCTGCTCATCGGAAGCATTCATCGGCACAATGGAGAGAATTTCGTCTCGCTCTACCAGGGGTCTATTGGCCATGGCAGCAGCGGCACAAAAGGAGGTAATTCCCGGTATTGTTTCTACCTCAACGGACTTATCCAGGGCCTTTAGAATATAACCGTAGGTACTGTAAACCGAAGGGTCTCCCAGGGTTACAAAGGCCACATTTTTTTCCTGGCTCGTCTGCTCTTTAATCACCTGGGCAGCCATCTCTCCTGCTGCTTTAAATCTATTTTCATCAGAAACCATTGGAAAATCTAGATATACTAATTCAATTTCTTCCTTTAAAAAGGTTTCAATGATTCGGTAAGCAACCCCCTTTTTATCCTTTTGGGTCTGGGGAATTAATAATACATCAATATTGTTTAGAATTTTGGCAGCCTTAAGGGTCAGAAGCTCTGGGTCCCCCGGGCCTACACCAATACCATAAAATCTAGCCATTTTATTATTCCTTTCTTTCCTCTTAATTTAATTGCAAGCCAAGATGTCACGGATATGCTGAACATAAAGCTCCTGAAATGCTTTATTTTCCCCTATCCCCTTTGTATAGGCCTCAACGGTGTAGCCCATTTCCTCCATCTGGTTCTTCCAGGCGTCTGAATCGGTTCCCACTAAATCATTAAAGACGTGATCTCCTGCCACTACCATAAAGGGCATCAGCGCTATCTCTTTGTAATTACCCGCCTCTAGGGCTTCAAGGATTCCCTCCACCCCTTCATCAATGGTACCAACAATCACCGGAAGCTGCTGCTCCTCTAAATACCTCTGCAATAGTAGATAGGACCCATTGGCTTCATGATCTGTTCCATGTCCTACCAATACCACCGCTTGATCTTTTCTAGCAATTGGTAATTGAGTCTTTAAGGCTTCAATGGCTTTTCCGTAATCTTCTTCATCAAAAAGCAAAGGTTTTCCTAGCTTTATTTCTACTTGTGAAGTTTGATAGGCTTCTACGGCCCTTTCAATCTTTTCAAATTCAAAACCAGTTAAAATATGAAGGGGTTGTAGGATAATTTCTTGATACCCTTTTTGAATTAGCTTTTCTAGGGCCTCTTCTGGTGTATCAATATGTATTCCTGTTTTCTTCAGTTTTTTAATGATAATATGAGATGTAAAGGCCCTTTCTACATCATAATCCTTAAAAGTTTCTTGGATTAAATTTTCAATGGGCTCGATGGCCTTTTTCCTTGCTTCTTCATAACTACTGCCAAAGCTGACAACAAGTATTGCTTTCTTAGACATTTTTGATCCTCTCTTCCCTAGTATCGTCTGCTTCTCCTAGACTCCATTGTTATGGAAACTTTATCATAAGTAAATTATAAAGAGAAACTTAACTTGTATTATAGCTTAAATTATCGTAAAAATCTAGTATTCTGTAATTCCTTATGACTTCTTCTGCAGTAATCAAGAACTGCCACAGATTTATTTTTTTAATTTTTTGATTTGATTCTGTATATAGTTCAAATTATCTAAATCATAGGTATTAAAATCCCTGTTCCCATTAATTATAATTGCTTTATCATCTAAACGCTGCTTTATCATAAAATATTTTTTCTCTTCTTTTTCATCAACTTTCCCGGTATCACTGTCACAAATATCATAGTTTTCGTATTTCCACTGCCTTCCCTGTTGATAGACAATAAAGTTTTTTGTTCCCTCCTTCAAGGCTGGCTGCAGTTCTTCAGCTAATTCCTTTAATCGCATGACCTGTACCTCCTTCTACATCATAAATTTATGGTGTAAATCTTGTTTATTATATCATGAATGGCCACAATTCATAAATCCCTGAACTAATATTAATATTTTAAAAAATTACTAATTGACAGGGAGGTCACCAAGCGTTAAAATTTATTTAACGATAAAATAATTTTATCGTTTAGTAAAGTACAAAGGAGGCGTTATTGTGTTAGAGAAAGCAGAAAGGAAGATTGGATTAGGAGAGTTATTACAGTATAAAAGCTATATTAAGCTGTTAATGACAAAAATAATTTCTAGCTTTGGAGATTCTGTAGATGCTATTGCCTATAGCTGGATGGTATACATATTAACTAACTCTACTTTTTTGATGGGAAGCTTATATGCAGTGAATTTTATTCCTAATCTGATTTTTAGTGTCTTTGCAGGGGTGGCGGCGGACCAAATCCCTAAAAAGAGGCTAATCATTATTGGGGATATGGGTCGTGGTTGTCTCGTCGCCCTTACTGGTTTATTATTTTACCTTAATCTATTGGCCCCATGGCATTTATTTGTCTTTACCTTTATGAATTCAACCTTTGAATCCTTTGCTCGACCTGCCAGGGGAGCGATTTTACCTCTAATGCTTCCCAAGGAGCTATTCCTATCAGGTAATTCCATAGCCTCCTCAGCTGTTTCTTTCGCTGAGCTGATGGGCTTAGGAGCAGCAGGAGTCATTATTGCGGCATGGGGAGTCAGTGGTGCTTTTTTTATTGATGCGGCTACATTTTTTATTTCTGCTATCTTAACCCTTTCTATTCACTTCAATGAGCCCCCTAAAGAAAAGGATCAGCCTCTTTTTACTGTAAAAAGCTATTCTGAAAATCTAAAGGAAGGATTTTTCTTTGTCAAAAAACAGCCTATTATTCGATTGGTTATTCTATTGGCTGCCTTTGTTAATTTTTGCTTTGTACCCCTTAATGTCCTTAGGCCCATTTATTCTGATGTCATATTACAGGCTGGGGCTTCAGGGGTTAGCTACATGGGAATAGGAATTATGCTGGGAATGGCCATTGGTGGTATAGCCGTAGCCAAATATGGGCATCGGTACAAAAAAAATTATTTAATTATAGGGGGTACCTTCTTTTTAGGTCTTTGCTATAGCCTATTGGGAGCTTTACCTGAGTTATCAGTTATGAACCAATCCTTCCTCCTGCAATTAGTTGTCGTCATCAATTTCTTTTTTGGATTTTCTATTCCCTTTATTTCTTCTCCAGTATCTACAATCTCCATGGAAAAAACCCCACCCCAGCTCCTGGGTAGGGTTGGCTCCTTAACGAGTATGCTCTGTTTAAGTGCAATCCCCTTTGGTTCTATGCTGGTGGGCTTTACCACTGAATTTGTAAAAATTACAACACTATATGTATCCATGGGAATGGCCATTGTATTGGCTTCCTTAGCTTTACTGCTACACAGGGATTTCAATGCCCAATAACCTGTGCTATAATAGGGTTAGGGAGGTGGAAAAATGGAGAAGGTGAAGATACTTACTACCATTGAAGAGATTAGAACTTTTTCTGACCCCTATCGTCTAGAGATTATTTCTACGCTTCATCAGTTAAGAAAGCCTGCTACTGTAAAACAAATTGCCGTAAAAATGGGAGAAGTCCCTGCTAAAGTTTATTATCATGTTAAAAAAATGGAGAAGGTTAATCTGGTAAAAATCGCCTATACCGAAGAAATAAATGGTATCATCGCTAAATATTATGAATTGACTGCTGAGTCCTTTAAGATTGAAAAGGAGCAAATTAACACTGAATTAATTGACGAAATTGTCAAAGAACAAAAGCAGACCTGTGAAATCATATTTGATAAAAATAAAAAAATCTTTTTAGAAAGTGTTGAAAATGAATTAGGAAATGGGACCCTAACTAGCACAATTCTTTACTTAACTGATCAGGAGGCAGAGGAAATTAATGAAATACTACAGAAATTTATAAAAGCCCATTTGGAGCCAAAGCATCAGGGTCAAAGAGCTCATGCTATCTTTAATAGTCTTATTCGTACTGAAAAGGATGAATAGTTTTAAGCTACTATACACGATAAAACAGGATGCTAACCCCAATTATTACTTGATTGGATCAGCATCCTGTTTTTTTATTCTGCTGCTTTAAAGTTGTATATAGGTCGAAGGTGATGGATAATTTCAACGGTTTCCTTCATATTATTGATGATTTCCTCCATGGGCTTATAGGCCATGGGGGCTTCATCCAGGGTTTCTTTCTTAACGGAGGTGGTAAATATTCCAGTCATGCTTTTCTTATAATCTGAAAGGGTTAGGCTATTTCTTGCTTGCATACGACTCATGATTCTTCCTGCCCCATGGGGAGCAGAATAATTCCAGTCAGGGTTTCCTTTTCCAACACAGATCAGACTGCCATCACGCATATTAATTGGAATTAACAGCTTTTCCCCAGCCTGGGCCGATACAGCTCCCTTCCGTAGAATCATATGCTCTGTGTCGATATAATTATGTATGGTTGTGAATTGCTCCACCACATCGAGCTTCATTGCCTTGGTAATTTCCTTGATCATAGCCCTCCGGTTAAGATTGGCAAAATACTGTACGATCTGCATGTCATGGATATATTGGTGGAATAGATCCCCTTCTGTATAGGCTAAAACCTTATCTATTGATGTATTGACTTCTTTCTTTTTTACCTTAAGAGCCCGGTTAATTTCCTTATCTCTTCCCTGGGCCTTCAGGGACCTAATGAGTTCATCAAGATCCGCCTTAGAAGTTCCGTTTAATCTGTTATAAGCCTCGTTTTGATAAAGCTCAGCCACCTGCCTACCCAGGTGACGGCTGCCTGAGTGGATCACCAAATAAAGGTTTCCTTCTTCGTCCCTGTTGGCTTCAATAAAATGATTTCCTCCCCCAAGGGTTCCAATGCTCCTTCTTGCCCTTTGAAGGTTTACCTCTCCCTTACAGTGAAGCTCCTCTAAATCAATTTCGTCATTCAGTGGATGCTCCTTATCCCTTATGTTAAAGCCACTGGGAATTTTATCATAAATAACCTTATCTAACTTTTGCACCTCAATATTTTTATTTCCCACCTTGATGACTTCCATCCCACAGCCTATATCAACCCCAACCAGATTGGGTACAATTTTATCTGAAATCGTCATGGTTGTTCCAATAGTACAGCCAGCCCCGGCATGGACATCGGGCATGATCCTAATGGTACTATCCTTTACAAATTCCTGAGAGCATAAATTCTCAATCTGCTTAACTGCTGTATCGTCTAAATTGTCTGTGTATACAATTGCCTGATTATAGGTACCAATTACTGTTTTCATGGTTTTGTCTCCCTCTATTGTTTTGCTTATTTTTCTATACTGCAGTAACCCATAACTGTAACAGTATTTTATTATATCTTTACTACTTTTTCAATAGCGCTGTATTCTAATCGGTAATACTAAGTATTCATACTGAACATTTGATACTGGTCGAATGACCATGGGAGAATTGCTTCCTTTTAAAAAGCATAGCTTGACCTGCTCTTCTTCTATCGCCTTTAATCCTTCTATTAGATAAGTAACATTAAATGCAATTTCATTAATGGGTAAGCCCTCTAACTCAATCCCCACTTGCTTCAGGATATTTCCAATATTTCCATTGGCAAATATTTTTATTTTCTCATTGGTTATATTAAATTTAACCCCTGTGTGGTTCCGCTGAGCAAAAACTGAAATTATTTCAAGGGCTTCTAATAGGTTTCTTGTCTTTACCTGTACTTTACTTTCATAATGTATTGGCATTATCCCTTGATAGTTCACAAAGTCTCCCTGTAATAATTTTGTAAAAACCATTGTTTTATTGATCAGAAATGAAGCGTATTGATCCGATAGTGAAATTTTAACTTCTATACTGGGATCATTATTCAGTAATTTGCCCACCTCTGCTAATGAGCTGCCAGGGATAATGATTTTAATCTTCCCATTAAATCTATTTTTCAAATGTTGCTTTGAAAGGGCAAAGCGATAGCCATCGGTTGCAGCCAATATCATTTCATCTCCATCAACCTCCATTAAAACCCCTGTTATTGCTTGAAAATGCTCTGCTTTTGAGACTGCAAAGGCTGTCTGCTTTATCATCTGACTTAAAATACTCCCCTTAAGAACTACAGAATTAGCTTCTAATATTTCTGGCGAATGGAGAAAATTTTGGGGATCAAGACCTACAAGTATCATCTGTAAGTCAACCCCCTTGATTTCTACAGAAAAGTTATCCTCTACGGAAATTTCAAGACATTGGTCCCTTACATTTCTTACAACAGCTCCCAGAAAACCAGCATCTAACACAATACTTCCTGCTTTAGATACCCTAGCCTCAAGCTCCGTTTGTACTTCTAGCTGCTGATTTGCTGCTATCAATTGAACTGAATTATTCTCTGCTGATATGAGAATACCCTTATGTATTGCCATAGCTGAATTGGTCTGAACTGCTTTTTGTATAATGCCCATTCCTTTCATCAATTCCCTCTGTTCGATCTTAAACCTCATCTTCCCATCATTCCTTTATATTCTATTAGATTAATAAAGATATTTTAGGTTTATATAAATGCTTTGCCTTTACTTCTAAGATATTCTCTATTATTTGATGATTTCCTGCATCTTCCATAGGAATTCGTCATCGATAGCTTACTTACGAAACCGCTACAACAAAGCAAAGTGACTCTGTCGCGTTATCGCTGGCCAACTGAGATATTGTTATGGCTGGAAAGTTACCTTAATCGCAAATGACCGGATTCTGGGCATTTACTATCAATAGAACTTTCCTATTAATATAAAAACACTTTGCCATGTATGACATAAACGTGTCTATGATAAAGGGCTCTCTTTTTCACGAAGCTCATTAATAAATTCACCAATGTTAACATCCTGATTTAGGGGGATAACTGCCTTATATAATTGATCTTGAATTTCAGCATTGATGATCTGCTTGAAATCAATCCTACTTTTTTCACTGTTCCTTGATGTTATGGTGCTTTCTATCCTGCGGGCTTCCTTTACAAAGGCCTCCAGGGCTCTTTTGGAAAGCTTTTGATATTTTCTTTTTAAAATGATGCTGTCATCTACAATATAGAATATTTTATAGCCTTCTATGAGCTTTTCTCCCAGTAAGATCCTCTCGGACTTCTCATGGCCGGGTTTTTTTATGTCTACCCTATGTAAATACGTTAAATAATTGATTATATTTTTGTAGGTCAAAGCCAGCTCAAACTTAAATTCTGAAGCAGACAGCTTCATTCTATTTTCCAGCTCCCCCAGAAATTCAAAGAGGCCTTCCTCTGTGGTGAATACTTCTATCAGGCAATCTCTGTTATTTTTAAAGGAATTCTGTTCTATCGGCTTAGGCAGTATATGGTATACAAAATCATAGGAGCTGCCTTTTTTTGAAATGGGATAAATGCATAGAAAGAAGTTAATTACTTCAGATAAAATATGCTTGCTTCTATAGGGACCAAAGCAATTATTATCATCCCTCTCGTCAGTGATTATAATGGGTTTATCCCCGGGAGTATCCACGATTTTAATATATTTATATCGCCTGTCATTTTTGAATTGACTATTATATAGGGGCTTTAACTCCTTAATGAGAGTACATTCCAAAAGCTGGGCCTCTAGATGGGTATCGGTAATGATATAGTCTATATCATCTATATGATACACCATTCTTTTTATCTTGTTCCACTTATGCTCTGTATTGAAATAGGACCTTACCCTGGATTTTAAAGACTTGCTTTTACCAATATAGATAATATTTCCTTCCCCATCCTTCATCTGATATACCCCTGGCTTTGCCGGTATAGCCTGTAGTTTTTCTATTAATGCTCTAGAAATCTCCATCTATCATCCACCTACTGCTTATTTAATTGCCTTTTAAGCTATCAATAGTATACTATATTTTTTCTTGTATTACATCCATCTCTATCTGAATAAT